>Ga0272442_10000266_pt1 | contig 88251 bp, 91 predicted proteins | sample SSMForm2O_FD_200262 | JGI IMG/M metagenome (GOLD analysis project Ga0272442, IMG submission 200262) | Marine sediment archaeal communities from Little Sippewissett salt marsh, Falmouth, MA, United States - SSM-Form-2O | ecosystem: Environmental > Aquatic > Marine > Wetlands > Sediment ...
TGAGTTCCCTCATGCATCGGCATCACCCGGCGCCTGCATCTCCTCACCAAACAGATCGGTCCAGTGTTGCCGAATCGATGTCTGCAGTAAGTCGACCAGTCTTGACCGAGCGGAATACGCATCCGGATTACCGCCCACCTGACGAATGCATTCGCCCCAACTCAAGCGACGGCCGATCAACGCACGTAGGTCAGTGTAGTCGTCGATCGCGCAATCACGATCGTCCCCTGATCCCGTATTGCTGAACCAGTACATCAGGGTGCCTCGCAACGTACGCCGTGTCGCCTCGCTCCCATTGCTCATGAGATCGGCCGCCGCCCGCAACACGACATAAGCACGTCTTTCCTCGGAAGCCGATGCGCGTACGAGTGGCAAGAGCTGGTGATCGATCTCGCGTATCTCTACCGCTTGATCTCGTAGTAGTCTCTGCCAAAACGCCACTCTCGCCTCCTGCGCATCCATCTTCAGGGCTAGCATACGCCCTCTCCTCTTCGCATCGAGAGAAGCGACAAGAACTCATCCTCAGTGTGCGAGAACTCAGGGTCGCGACAAACACGGATCGAAGCTGTGTCGTCCCACGGCGTCACTTCGCCGACATAGGTGAGAGCTTCGCTAAGCTCTGACTCAACGAAGGTCTCCACCAATGCCTCGGCGATGCTCCGTGATGGGAGGCGCCCAATGCGCTGGCACTGCGATGGTACGTACCGTTCGAAGAAGTAGTCGGCCACGTGGTGAATCGCTGAATAGACGTCACTGAACTCGTCGCACGGCAGGCATGAAAGAACCTCCTGCTCAACCCTGCTCAGCAAACGGCTCTTGACTTGCGCCATCCGGGCACGGCGCGTGGCATCCTTCCTGGCCTGACACATCGCACGCAGGATGGCCTTGATGGATTCCCGAGGAAGCAGCCCCATCGAACGTGCGTTGTCGATGACCAGGTTGCGAATCGTGCTCCCCAAGTACTTCAGAAACGGGAACCCCTCTGATTGCCCTCGTGTAAGCTCGACATAGCGCCCAACAAGGCCCGATGCAAGTGCAATCCACGTGTCGGACAACGTATTCTCGAAGACCTCCAATTGACAGGTGCTCAGCAGAGCCTGAGCCTTTCTCGGATCAAACCGAAACGACACCAGGCCCGCCTTCCATATGTGTAGAACAATGAGACGCCGAATGTCGTTTCCATAGCAGCGTTCGAAATCCGCCGCCAATGAATCAGACCAACCATCGCGTGCAATCCTTTGCAACAGGTTAATCGCAGCCATTCTTCCTCAGAGTCCCTCTCAACCCCCTCAGTATAGATGATTCCACCGGCTGGGGTCTCCCCGCTGCCGCTGTGGTAGGTTTGGTCCTTTTCCCTCGATAGGAGAGGTGAACCAAATCACCGCATCAAGGAGGAAGCAATGCACAGCAAGACTCGAAACAGCGAACGCCAGGGGCATCAAACTCGCCAAGGAGCCATGGAATCTCAGGAACTGAAGTCCGTGTTCCATCGAGGTTCTGTTGGGCTTCTCGTCGCACTCCTTGCCGTCGTCGCAGCCACGCACGCAGTGGTCGCGACATCGCTCACAGGAAAGGTCATCTTCACCAGCACCGCGGCCACCACCTGCAGTGTGTCCGTGGCAGTCCTATCAACCGCCACCGGCTCTGTACTGGAGTCCGTACGTGCCAATACCGAAGGGGCATGGGAGATCGAGTGCGATCGCTCTGATGACGACGTTCTGGTTCTCGCGTGGAACAGCTCCACAATCGGTGAAATATGGATCGCCACTGCCTCCCTCGCCAGCGAGACATGGGCCTTCGGTGAAGTATCTGCCGCAACATCGCTTGAGGAAATTCGTGAGCAGTGCCCCTCAGCACTTGGAATCCTGGTGTCTGTAGGCATCGTCGACAGTGCAGCAATCTCCTTTGAGCAGCTTGTCGACACGCTGGGGGAGAAACTGGATTCGGCAGTCGGCACACCGGTTCTTGTACGGTCGATCCACATCACATACCCAACATCGGGGACGGAGTACGAAGCAGGCACGAGGCCGGTGCCAACCTGGACCTCTGAGAACATCGGCTACTTCGAGAAGCTCATGGCCGAGATCTCCTATGACGGGGGACAGACCTGGCATTACATCGGAAGCCGCATCGGAAACGACGGCACCATGTCTGATTGGGCTGCTCCGGAAGTCGATTCCGAGCACTGCCTGCTTAGGCTGTCGTCCGTCGAGACCCCGGAAGTAGTCACGGTCTCCGAAGAGTTCACAATCTACACTCCCTAACTGAATCGAGGGCGCAGGGCCGGTCTAGCCGGCTCCTGCGCCCGTCTCCGGGCTGCAGAACCATTCCAACCAAGGCCAGCTCGCAGGTAGATAGGAAGTGCGGCAGACATCCACTCGGCAATCGGCTCATCGTGTGCCCTCACTACACACGCCAGGATGACACTTGTCGCCAAAGTGCGGGGTACACCCTGCCATCTAACTGCATCGCAGTCCGTGAGCGTTCCGCCCCGTGTCGGCAATGTTTCGCGCACCGGGCGCCTGAGAAACAGTCTACCTTGCCTCATGCGGCATTGGGCCTTCAGAATGGGCAGTTGCTGCTGTACGATGGGAACTGTGATGGTTTGCCGATCGGCGAACCACGAACACATAGCAGCAGCCTGACTCCCGTGGGCGCATCCCACAGCAAGGTGGTAGAGAAGAATGAACGCGACAATCGCAATCCTCGGTGGAGGAAATCTCGGACAGGCCATCGCGCGGGGTCTTGTCAGGACCGGCATCCGCACGCCTGACTCCATAACGATCACGCGTCGATCAGAGCAGCCGCTTGACCAGCTCCGTCACGAGGGATTCACGACTACGACAGACAATGCAGCGGCTGCTCGAAACTCGCATGTCATCGTCATGGCGGTGCGGCCGCGGCAGGTCGATGCGGTTCTCGACGCCATCGCGCCGGAACTCGACTCCAAACAGCACGTCCTGATCTCCACCGCGACCGATGTCCGAATCGCCGACATCCGAACGCACGTCGGGGACTCCGTGCCGGTCCTTCGGGCCATGCCGAACATCGGAGTTGCGGTCGGCGAATCGATGACCTGCTTGGCGTGTGAGGGCAACACTCCGGACAGGGCAGCAGAGACCGCACGTGCCATGTTCGGCGCGCTTGGGAGCGTAGCACTCATCAGCGAAGACGAGATGGTCCCGGCGACCGCGCTCTGTGCCTGTGGAATCGCGTTCTTCCTACGCGCCATCCGCGCCGCCTCGCAGGGAGGCGTTCAAGTGGGCTTCCACGCCGACCAGGCAATCCAGCTCGCAGCCCAGACCGCAAAAGGCGCTGCTGCCCTGATTCTCGCTGAAGGCACCCATCCGGAGACGCTCATCGACGCCGTCACCACGCCACTCGGCGTCACCATCGCCGGTCTCAACGAGATGGAACACCAGGGGTTCTCCTCCGCGCTAATCCGCGGTATCGTCGAGTCCGCCGAACGCGCTGGTGAGTTGTACGGGAAGCCGAGATCTACGGCCCATCGGTAGGGGGCAAACGACAGAAACTCACTGCTCTCCGATCTCGAATGTTTCGTGCACAGAGCCATCATCGTAGACACAGATGAAGAAGATGTCGAAGTCCAAGAGCGCCCTTGATGTTGAGCTTCCGGTCGGGAGCTCCGTCTCATGCACAAACACGGTGACACTCTGCTCGTCCGAGGCGATGAACTCGATCCGATCGTGCATGTCAACGTCGTTGTCTTGGACCTGAGTCCCCATCAACACACGCCCAGCTTCTGGATCTACGCTGGCGTACAGGAATTCGGGTTCCCGCCAACAGTGGATCTGATACGTGTACGCGCCACGGATCTCTGGCTCCCACAAGGCGAACCGTACGTAACAGCCCGCCTCGACACAGTGAATCTGGACTCCACGAATCTCGCTTCCACTAAGACCCCAGTGCTCCAATGAGGCGATGTCCATCCTCTGGCCATTTCGCCGCGCGTCAGCCACGTCTGCGCTGCCCTCCTCAAATTGCAGTCTCCAAGGCAACTCGTCCCATAGCACAAGGTTCTGTTCAGATGCGCTGTTGGAGGCGTCCCTACCTGAAGAGAGACACCCGGTGCCTGGATACACAAACACTTCGTTCTGGGCCGATGGGTGGATGAGCTTCAGATCAACGCAGGAGGCGGCAATGTCGGCACTCGAGAAGTACTCGGCGAACGCCGAAACTGGAATGGCCGCCTGACAGCCATCCTCGAAGGTCTCAAGAACATCCCACAGGACCAGTTCCTGGCCCCATCTCCCATCCCTCTTGGCGAGCAGGTAGACTGAACCATCAGGCGGATTCAGATACACGTTCAGCCGGTCATCATGGGCTTCATCCACCACGTAGCGAAGCACATACGCGTAGTCGCCAATCTCATCCCCTTCTCTGAGCTTCAGATCCACAAGAAGCTCATCATCAACGATTCCAGTTGCAATGGACTCGACGTCGCAGCCGGACAGTCCCCAGTAGCTGGCAAGCGCGATGTCGGCTGATTCATTGCCGATGACAAAGCTGACATCGGCTGGGTTCTCGTAGTCCAGCGCCGGGTCTCCCACCACGTCAGACCAGTCCTCGCGGAGTGCTTCGTATCCAGCACTATCGTCGGGTGCTGCCGAGTCGGGTGCTGCTGCGCCCTCCTCCGGAGACGCGCTCTCGCTGGACGGGCCGGCTGCCGTGTAGAAACACATGTCATCGACGTACAGCGTGCCCGTTCCCGGCTGAGGATAGAAACCGATGGCTGTAACTCGTTGTAGGTCACTCCAGACGTCGTCACTCCAGCCGCCGTCTTGAAGCGTAAGCTCATCGAAGGAGACTTGCAGCACCGACGGTTCTTCGTTAACAAGCAGGTCGTGATACCAGTACGTCCTCCACGCCCCATCTACACCGTAGGCTGCAAGTTCGAAGTCGACAAGGATACTCGCATCTGCCCACAGCGTGTACAGGATCCCTTGGTAGTCGCTCGCGTCGAACCGGCCGACCTGCGCGAGGTGGATCTTAAGCCACTGCGAGAAGGAATACTCAGCAGCCAAGAAACCATTGCCCGAACCGTCCTCCTCGCGTCTCAGCAAGCACGACGAGGTCGTACCCGCATCGGGGACGTGGTTCTCGTGGCTGTCGTACCCGTACAGACCCCCGAGCGCGGACCGCAAACCTGCGCTTTGGAAGTCGTCAATCTGGAAGGTGCAAACTACCGGACTGCCCGGAGCACTCTGAGAGAACCTCGGACTGCGAAGGCGGAACGTGACCGTTTGACCAGCGTGATCCAGCACCACCGCATGGAAGGTCACTCTGTTCAGGTTGTCCAGGTCGAGGACTTCGTTCCCGTCGTCCGGTGAGCCGAAGCCTCCATAGATGAACTGCTCGTAGCGGACTGAGTACTCCTCCCATTCCTCGGAATCCTTGAGGCCCCGGAGCTCATATGTGAACGCCTCACCGTCCTGTTCGAACAGGGTAACGAATATCTGCACGCCTTCTGTTTGGCTTATCTGTAAACCGAACTCGAACTGATCTGTCCCGCTGAAGTCTCCGACTGGTATATCGCAGTCTGCGATAGCCGTGAACAGCGCCCCCCAGTCGTTTGCAACGTGCGCTGTGTATGAGATCGTGGAAACGCCGTCCACGTCAGAGCCCTCTATCGTCACAGCGTCAGTGGACTGGGTATGCCCCGCGGCATTCGGGCTGATTGGCATCTCCCAGGGTCTGGCAAACACCGCCACAACCGGCTCGAGCGTCGGGAGATCTACACTGACGACCGGAGAGCTTGGATGATCGACGGGCCCCTCCCAATGCGAGAACACCCAGTTGGCAATTGGAGAAGCCCGTAGGATTGCCGACGACACGTCGTATTCTCCGTCCAGCGGGTCCACAACCAGGCATCCATCGTTGGCCGCTTCATTGGGCCGGACCTCATAGTCTGGAGGGGGGCCCATGTATGTACTGGCCGGCTGTATCCGCGACTGCTCGAGCGTCGTCTTCACGACTTCTCCAAGCGGGAAGAGGGTGGTCCGCTCGTAGTCATGAAACATTGGGAGTCCACCTCCCATCTCAGTTCCTTGCGTCCAGCAATGTGCAATCCAACTGATCCCATTGGTGTTACAGAAGTCCATCAGCGGGTAGCCGAAGTCTTCACTTGTGGCGGGGTGCTCGCCAAACGGATCTTCTGGATTTCCGAAACCCCATTCAGCAAGGAGGAGGGGGTATCCAGCATCGAGAAGGTGTCGTACCTGATCCTGCCATGTAATCCCACCCCAAATCCCCATTAGCCAGGAAGCGTGGCTACTCCAGATGAGCCCGTTCCAGACCCATGCATAGACATCTGCCGCATAGACGATATTCTGCTGTGGAAGAGGGCTAGTGATGATCGGCTCCATCAAGGTTGCAATGTGGGCTCCAGGGACGACCACTAGGCAGTCAGGATTCTGGCTTCGAACAACATCGACCAGGATGTTCATACCGGTCGCGAAGTACTCCCAATCTTGCACTCCAGTTTCTGCCCAGACCTGGTGCAATACCCAAGGGCAGAGGCGGTACCGGGCCGCGAGCTGAGCAACGGGCCCGACAGAGTCCGACGCGGTTGTGAGCATGTGCGGGTACCCGAAGCAGGATCTCTTCCACGGATCGCCGTTGGCCTTCCAATGAACCAGCGCGTACATGCCAAGTTCTCCAGCCCATGTAACGTAGTTGTCAACATAGTTAAAGATGTACTCGAGCCCCCCTCCCCTCTGGTAGTGCGCCGGGGCAACCTGGATCAGCACAACGTTCGCTCCCCATGCCCTCGCGAGCAGAAGGTCCCGCTTCAGAATGGGCTCGTCGATCTCCAGAGAGTAGTACGGATCTTCAGGGGAAATCCCCCTCAACACCACTGTCTCGCCGTTCGCGTCGACAATTCTATTCCCCTCAACGTGGAGGGCGGGTGGGCCAAATCCGTCCGGAAGAACAAGAGGCTCAGGCAACTCAACAGGGCAGCCCTCGGCTAGCTTCTCGATCAGCCTTGCCTGCACAAGTTCCGGCCCTGCCAAATCGGAGAACATGCCGGAATACGAGTCGTGGAGGCAAGCTGAGCCTGGGAAGATGTACATCTCGTCTTCTGTAGTTGGGTGGGAAATACGAAGATCGACACAAGCTCTCGCCACATCTTGTGGATCGATAATCTCCGCAAATGCTGTGGTAGGTACAGCCACACGAATCCCGTTATCGTGTCGGAATACACTGGCCGCCAACTCCGTGGCGCCTCCCCAGTCTCCATAGCTCTTGACGAGTGTGCTAACGATGCCGCTACTTGGCTTGATGTAGATGTTGATTCTGGAATCAGCATCAGTGACGTATCGAACGATGTAGGTGTACTCGCCGAGTTCATCATCCACCCGTAGCTGGATGTCAATCAATAGATTCTCAGCAACTAGCCCCGTTGCCACGGAAGCTACGGCGGACCCCTCGAGCCCCCAGGCTTGAGCATCTGACAACGAGATCGCAACTCCGCCGCGAGTTGCAGTGACTCCTTCTTGTCCGGTAAAGACCAACACTGGTGCGATTTCGAACCATGGCAGGCTGCTTTCGGGGGCAGCAACACCCCACGCGGAGAACGTAGCTGTCACCAGCAGGAGCAAGATGACGACCGTGACATGCAGATCCGAAAGCGTACGCTTCATTGGGCCTCCTTACGAAAGCGAGAATAGCAGAAATGCCTGAAGAAAGAGAAACTGTGGAAGTGTTACGGTAAATGAGTTGAGTGGCTTGGAGGCCGGTGACTTCGAGCTCCGCCTTCCCGCCGAGCAGGCGAGTGCAGTGCTGGGTGGCGAAGCCCCTTTCCGGTGGGTCTCCTCAACTTGACCGATTGCGCCCGAGCGCGGCATCCTGTATATATCGGCACCGATATATCTGGGCCGACAACTTGGGAACGCCTCTTGAGGAGGGGGAATGAAAGCACGCCGGGTCTTGCTGGCACTGGCCGGGACGAATTTCCTCAGCGCCATGGGCATCACGATTGTGGTCCCGCTGATTTCGAATCTCGATCAGATCTTCGGCGTTTCGCAGGCGTTTGGAATCTGGATCATCACGCTGTTCATGCTGAGCTACGCGATGGGGATGGCGCTGATCGGGCGACTGAGCGATGCGATCGGCCGACGCCGGGTGTACATCGCCTCGATGGGCGTGTTCTCGCTCGGTCTATTGATCAGCGCCGTCGCCCCAAGTTTCGGTTGGGTCCTTGTCGGACGCTTCCTGCAAGGGCTCGGCGCCAGCGGGTCTCTGCCCATTGCCCAGACGATCGCGTACGAACACTTCGGCGCGCGCAAGGGGTTGGCGATGGGGGCGATCAGCGCCGCGTTCGGCATCGGCGTGGTCGCGGCCATCAACCTCGGCGGCGGCATCTACCAGGCGTTCGACTGGCGCGCCGTCTTCTACGTTACGTTCGCCCTCTCGCTTGTCGGGTGGGGCCTGTCGTTTGCCATTCCCGAGACGCTCAAGCAGAGGAAACCGCTCAGCCTCGACGTGGGAGGCATTCTCACGTTCGGTGCCGCCATCGCCGCGTTCATGATGCTGTTCCGGGGCCTGTCGGAGTCCTCGTTTGCGAGCACCGCCGTCTGGCCGTACGCCGCCGCACTCGCCGTTCTGGGGATCGCGTTCCTCGCCTTCGAGCGGCACATGGCGCTACCGGCCATCGAACTCGCCCTGTTCAGGAAGCCCGCCTTCGTCGCCGTCATCGGCGCAGCCCTCGCCGGCGGGATCGGGATGTTCGTCTTCCAGACCTTCCTTCCGAGCTTCGCACAGGTCTCACTGGGATACACAGTGGCACAGGCGTCGTATTCGATCAATCTGATGGCCGCCACAATGATCCTCGCGGCTGGCGCTACGGGAGCCCTGAGCGACCGATTCGGGCCGGAGAAGGCGTTGGCGTTCAGCCTGACCACAATGACGCTCGGCTTTCTGCTGATCACGACCCTCTCGCAACCGACGTGGGCCTACTACGTGGGCAGCGCGGTGGCCGGAGCCGGTCTAGGCAGTCTGATGACGCCGATCAACGTGATCGGCATGCGCGAAGGAGGTGAGGGTCGCGAAGGCGTCTCCTCGGGCATCGTCAGCCTCTCGCGCACCCTCGGCGGCATTATCGGACCAACCATTGCCGGCTTCGTCCTCTCGCAGACCGACTTCTCCTCCCTGTTCGCGCTCGACAACCTGATCCGTGCGTACGGCCGCATCTACCGGTTCGGGATGTGGGTCGGCGTGATCGGATGCGGCTTCGCCCTGATCCTGCTTGTTCGTTCCCTACGAAAGATGGAGGTACACGCACAATGAGAGCTTTCCGACGACTCCTGGTGACGACGGCAATCCTCGCGGCAGTCGCGACGCCGTGCTTCGGGCAGACAACCGATCCAATCGAGGCAGTCTGCACGGCCTCGCAGGATCTCACCGCCTACTCGGCGACAATCCACATGACGCAGCATCAGGACGGGGACGTCTCGGAGATCGAGTTCGCCTTCGACTTCGTGCCCCCGGATCGCATGCGCATCGTGTACACGGCGCCCGCTACTGTGGAGGGCCAGAAGATGATCCTGAACGCCGATCGTTTCTACACGTATATTCCCGCCCTCCGCCGGAGCGTGTGGCAGGATGTGGGGGAAGGCGGAGGGAACCAGGGCGAGGAGATGGGATTCCTGTACGACTTCGTTACGCAGTCGGCGACGGCAGCACTGGAGCAGGCCGCAACCGAAGTCAGCCTGGACTGCGAGACGTACGTCCTCGAACACACGGGGGAGAGTCTCGAGGTCAACGTCCTCACGCTGTCGTTCGATGAACAGCGACAGGTCGTCTGGTTGAACGAGCTGGACGCGGCGCCGGTGGCGATCTGGATCTACGACGGAGACGAAATGGTCCTGGAGATTCGCGTGCTCGACTATGCGATCAGCGGGACCTTCGACGAGGCGTGGTTCATCATTCCGGAGCAATAGCCTCCTGCCATGCACGAAATACGGCGCGGACACCTGAAGTTCTACGTTCTGCGGCTTCTCCGCGAGAAGCGGCGCACCGGCTACGGTCTCATGAAGGCGATCGAGAGCGAGACGGGGTTTTGGAGGCCGTCTGCGGGCTCGCTGTACCCGCTGCTCTCCACCCTGCGCGAGGCGGGGTTGATCCGTGAGGTCGAGGAGCCCGACGGGACGTCTCGCTGGCGGATTACGCCCGACGGCGAAGCAACCTATGCACAGGCAGCAGAAACCAAGCAGGAACTACTGGACAGCATGCGCCGGTCGCTGGTGGTGTTCGCCAAGGTGTTCGATGCCGCGCCGATCGAGTCCCTTGCGCAACGGCTGACGACGTGGCACGAAGGGCGTCCGGACTTCAGCGCACTCGGCCCGCTGTTCATGGATCTCCACGACCTGCTGTGGAGCCTCCCATCCCTCTCGGGCGAGCAGGAGGAACAGGTCCAGGCCGTCCTGCGCGACGCCATCGCCGCGCTCGAGGAGATCCGGGGGACGACCGCGTAGCAACCCGACACAGAGGCCGTCCGCTCCGGCGATGGCCTGTCCGGAACCTGCAGGACTCAGTACGGATACTGCATCTGAGTACCGAACCCATCTTTGCTGGCGCAGTTGTCCCAGACCTCCTCGATCTTGAACACGTACGCAGGGTATCGCAGCCATCGACTGGTGTCGGGGCGATGGTAGACGTCGTGCTGGGCGTTGATGAACTGCTGGTACACTTCGCGTGTACCGGACTCCACCTCATCGTGGATTTCGATGGTGCCCCGAAGCTCGTAGGAAATCATCGGAGGCTGGTAGAAGATGAGGGTTGCTTCCGGATTCGCCCGGTAGTTGTCCCAGCTGTGTTTCTTGGCCATCTCCAGGCTACCCAACCGAGTGAAATCGATCCGTTCCTGTGCTTCGGGGCTGTAGAGCTGCTCCACGAGCACCCCGAGGCCGCGCTTGCTGTAGGCCTGGTCATCCCCGTCGTAACTCTCGATGTGCTTCATGTACACAGCCAGGATCTCTTCAAGATACTCGGGCTTCGGCAGGAATCCGACCCCCTTGATGCTCCCGTTGAGTCCGCCGGGGCCGTGAGAGATGAACGCAGGATCGTGAGAGCAGAAACTGAGGAAGACCTTCTCTCTCGACATCTCCTCGCCCTCGTGAAGCTTGATGACGGTCTGCGCCCTTGACCGAAATGCCCAGTTGAAGAATGCCTCTGCTGATTTCATGCGCGGCTCCCTCTGCACGTGGTTTGCCAGCGATACTAGTGCGTCTCGTAGGGGTCGTCAATGCGAGGATGATGGACTCCTGTTCGGAAACCGCCGTCCACCGGCGTTCCTCAATCCGGCACCGCGGTTCACTAGCAGACTCGCGTATAGACTATGAGAAACCCGCGCATTGACAGGCGCGGGACGCGGAGTGTATTGTGGACAGCGGAGATGTATCGGTGCCGATACACGGTCCCCTGGAGCTGTGTCCGCGCCGAGTCGAGCCTGAAGGGCGCAAGTTTTCAAGTCTGGAGGAGGATAGGTATGAGAACGAAGTTCACAGCGGGAATGGGTTTCCTGTTGGCAGTGGTCCTGATTCTCGGCACCGTGGCACTGGGCGCCGGCCGCTTCGAGTCGATCGCCGGGCTCTACCAGATTGACATTACCAACATGGGCATGCCGTTGGTCTTCTATCTTCAGATCGACGCCGACGGAGACTTCGAGCTTTCGCCGAACACCGATTTCGATCCGAGCGAGTGCCGGGGCGAAGGCGTGATCGCCGAGAGCGGCGGTGTGCACATGATGATCTATGCCGAGCACACGTCCGACAATCCCAAGACCGCCACGTTCGTCGTGGACGGCCCGAACCTCGTGTTCCAGTCGACGTTACCGTACGGATCGAGCAACATTCTCTACACGGCGGAAGACGAAGAGGATCCGAGCATCGTCTACACACTGACGGCGGACACGTTGGCCCTGTCCGAGTACTACGGCACGTACGCCGGCGGGCATTCGGTGATGGCCATGGGCAGCCCGGTTGACTACGCGTACACGCTGACCCTCAAGGCGGGCCTGCGATACGCATACGTAAGCGAGTTTGCCATGGGTGGGGAGACCTACTCGTACGAGGAAACCGGAACCTGGAACATCGATGGGGATCAGTTCACCCTCTATCCCGAAGGCGAGGATGCCGTGCAGGGAACGATCGACGCAGACGGTGCGATCACGGTCGGCGTTCGCGGCTCGGCAATGGCCAGTTCCAGGACGGAAAGCCTGCTTCGGATCGCGACGCACGCCGGCTATGCCGGGACATACGTCGTCGAGAAGGCCACGGCCATGTACACCGCCAACGCGACGCTGACGCTGGACATGTTCGGCACGTACACGTATAGCGTGAGTGTCGGGATGCCAGAGCCGTACGTGGAAGCCGGAACCTACGACGTGTCCGATACCGCGATCACCTTCACGCCAGAGGGCGGGACCGCGAACAGCGGCACACTGGAGAACCTGGTGTTGACCGGACAGTTCCTACTTGTCGATGGCATGCCGGGAACGGAACTCGTGATGTACAACGAGACCGTCCTGGGAACCTTCTCCGGCTCGGCGACGCACGAAGATGCCGAGTACACGACGGTTCTCACGCTCGGCCCCGACGGAAGCTACGAACTGCTAGTCTCCGACGCCGACGGTCAGAGCATCGTCAGTAGCGTTGGAACCTTCCAGATACGGAAGGGCATGACCTTGATGGTCGTGCTGGCCGGGACGGATCCGGAGCCGATGTGCACCGTCAGTAGCTCCGGGCTGAACTTCAGTATCGTGCTTCCGGGAATGGATGACGGCTCTGGTATGGACAGCGGTCTGGGCTTCAACCTGAAAGAGGAATAGACCGTTGATTCATCGATAGGCTAGGGAGCCCCGCCAGGCACCAGCACAGCCTGAACCTGGCGGGGCCCGTTTCCAACTGGCCGGGACGCGGGGATAGGAAAGCCATGTCGACTAAGCCTAGGTTGCGGACCGCTTGGCTTGTGCCGGTACTCGCCGGCGCGACCCTGTTCCTGTCGGGCTGTATGAACATCGACTACCCCTGCCGGACCGACCTGACAAACACCCTCTACGTCGGAGTGGTCCAGTCGTCCTTCCCAACCGCCTTCATGCCGTGGCTTTCCCGGGACGGCATTGCCCCCACCATTGCCAGCATGCTGTACAGCACGTTGTTCTCCTATGACGACGACACCGGAGACTTCGAGCCGAGCCTTGCCAGGGACTGGTACTACGTGGATGCCCAAGGCCTGCCGATCGTCACGGAGTCGGGAAGCACCGACTACGATCGACTGGAAGCCGAGGGCGTGAAGACCCTGACCAACCCCCAAACCCGCAAGACGGAGCAGTATCTAACCGTGCGGATCGAGCTCGACCCGCGCGCCCGGTGGAGCGACGGCGAGCCGGTCACCGCCGACGACGTGTACTACACGCTGGACATCGCCAGGAACAACTACCTCTCGAACCACGCCGGGGCGCTCGCGTGGACCGCCGATCTGCTCCACCTGTACTCCAATGCCGGTGAGCTCGAGCTGCAAGGGATCTTCACATTCAACCACGGAGCCGCCGCACAAGGCTACGCCATCGACGAAGCAGAGAAGGATCAGGTGGTCTATCTGCACGTGCGGGGCGTGCTGGGCGCGGTCACCAGCCTGTTCACCACGGTGCTGATCCTGCCCGAGCATCTCTGGGAGCCAGTTGTCAGCCGGGACAGCCAACTGAACAGCCGGAACCCCGACGAGCGCACCCAGTCGCTGTACCAGAACCCCGTAGGCAGCGGACCGTACGTTCTGGATGTGGAGGCGTCGGGCCCGTCGCAGATCGTCCTGCAGCGAAACGCGCAGTATCACCTAACGAAAGATGATGCCCGCCCGCTCTACGCGGTGGAAACCATCAACCTGATCCTGTACCAGGAACTCAACGTGGCCATCTACGCGGTCATGCAGGGGCACGTCGACATGCTCGACTCGAGCTTGAGCGCGAACTACGTGCGGCTGTTCGAAGGTCGGGACGACCTGTATGTGTCGGCCGCTGAGGGCACGTACGTCCAAACCTTGGTGTTCAACCTGAATCCGGTGTCCGCCGAACAGAATCCGATGCGCAGCCTGCTGGCCGACGAGAACGTGCGCAAGGCCATTGCGCTTGCCGTCGACACGGAGATGCTCATTCGGTTGGTGGCAAACGGAGCCGCCGTGCCGATGAGCGCCGGTTTGATCCGAGAGAGCCTGACCGACTTCTACAACCCCAATGCCAACATACTGGCCGGAGATCAGGCGGAGCAGCTGCGGCAGGCGAACGCCCTTCTCGATCAGCTTCTTCCGGAGAAGGACGACCAGGAGTATCGCCTGCTAGATGGGCAGCGGGTCTCGTTCACCGTCCTGGGCTCCGTGGGTGAGATTGAGCTCATCTCGTTTCTGGAGATCCAGCTCCAGAAGATCGGCATCGAGATTCGCTATCAGGCCAAGGGGAGTTCTCCCGAAACCACATACCTCTACACGAGCCGCTTCGACATGACGATTCAGGGCGTGATCTTCTCGTTGGCGAACGTGGACATCATGCTCAACGCCCACTTCGTGGCCCTGGGTCGCACGTCCAACTACGGCCGGCTCGTCCGGTCGGATCTGACCACGGCCATCGAAGAAATGCGAAGCACGCTGAATCTGCACCGCAAGTACGAACTGCTCTACGACCTGCAGCCCGCCATTGCCCAGATGTACTACAAAGTGCCGCTCTATAGCTCGGAGATCGTGTCCATCGCTCGCACGGACCGGTACACCGGATATGAGGTCGTTCCGGGAGCCACCGTGTTCAACACGACCAACCTCCAGCAGATCCAGCGCATCGACTCCGCAAACGGCGCGGTGGAATCCGTCGCCGCTGGCGAGGGAGGAGTGACGCGATGAAGCGAAGCTACGTGATCAAGCGAATCCTGTACGCGGTGTTCATCTTCTTCGTCGTCCTCACGCTCAACTTCTTCATCCCCCGTATCGGCGTCAGCGATCCCGCCGAGCGCTACTACCCGCCTCAAGGGGCGATGTCCGAGATCGAGTACGAAATCATCAAGCAGTACACGCGCGAGCAGTACGGGTTCGACGTCTCGACCTTCCAGCAGTACATCCGCTATCTCCAGGACCTCACGCACTTCGACTTGGGGACGTCGCTGCAGGCGGGATCCCCCAAGGTGACCGATCTGATCGGACAGCGTCTGCCGTGGACCCTGGTGCTGTCGGTCACCACGCTCCTCATCAGCTTAAGCATCGGGCTTCTCTTCGGGACCTTGGCCGCCTGGAAGCGGGGCCGCTGGCAGGACACGACGCTGCTCAACGCCTCGACCATCAGCGTGGCCTTGCCCGCGTTCTTCATTGCACTGATGTTGTCTTTCTATCTTGGCTTCGAACTGGAGTTGTTTCCCGCCTACACGAACCCGAACATGGTCGGCCAGTTCGACTGGAGTTGGAAAGCGATACAGGTGGTGTTCAATAACGCTGCTCTACCCATCATGAGCATGGCGCTCGGCGGCATCGTCGGGTACTCCCAGACCACGCGAAACAGCGTCATCGCCGTGACCAATGAGGACTTCGTCATCACCGCCCGTGCCAAGGGGTTGAGCCACACGACGGTCTTGTACAAGCACGTCCTGCGAAACGCGATGTTGCCGCTGTCCACCTCGATCGGAATGAGCATCAGTGGTCTGATCGGCGGCGCCATCATTATCGAGCAGGTCTTCAATTGGCAGGGCATGGGGACCCTCTTCCTGGAGGCGAACAGCACCAAGGACTACCCGCTGATGATGGGAATCATGTTGTTCCTTTCCGCGTTCGCGATTCTGGCAAACCTGGTGACCGAACTGTTCTACGTGATTCTCGATCCCCGCGTGACTGTCGGAGACAAGCGATGAACACCCGAAACGCTCTCCTCCAGGTTGCTCGAAGCGGTGGCTCCTTCCTGAGCCTTGTCAGGAAACTCTGGCAGCATCCCAAAGGCAGAATCGGACTGATTCTCGTCGGCTTGCTGGTGCTCGTTGCGGTGTTGGCTCCGGTCCTGGCGCCATATAACCCGTACGATGTGACCCAGCGAGCGGAGAAGGGGCTGCGTCCAAGCCTGGACCATCCGCTGGGAACGACGATCACGACCGGTCAGGACATCTTCAGCATGCTCATCTACGGCACGCGGGTCTCGCTGCTGATCGGCATCACTACCGGCGTGGCGATCGCCTTTCTCGGCGCGTTGCTCGGCGTCATGGCCGGGTACATCGGCGGGTTCGCAGACAACCTGATCATGCGTGTCGTCGACGTACTGCTCGTCATCCCCACACTGCCGCTGATCATCGTGCTGACGGGTCTTCTGGGCAGGAGCTACTTCGTCATTGTCCTCGTGTTCGTGTTGTTCGGATGGACCGGGCTGGCCCGGGTCATCCGATCGTTGGTCCTCGTGCTCAAGAACAGCAACTACGTCAAGGCCGCCGAACTGGCCGGCGCCAGTCGGTGGTACATCATGACCAAGCACATCCTCCCGGGGACGTCTCACCTGATCATCATGAACACCACGCTGACCTGCGCCGGCATCATGGTCGCGGAGGCAGGGTTGAGTTTCCTGGGCTTGGGCGATCCGACCGCGATCAGCTGGGGAAAAATGCTGGCAGAAGCTCAGGGCGGAGGGGCGCTCCTGTTTGGCGCTTGGTGGTGGATTCTCGCACCCGGCGCCGGCATCTTCCTCGCCGTGTTCTCCTTCATGCGTATCGGCATCGTGATGGAGGAGATCTTCAATCCTCGCATGAAGGCGTCGAGCAGCATCTACAAGCTCTTCAAACACCTGAACAACGACTACATGGACGAGGTATTCCGGTCCATGGACGACGAGGAGAGTGCACAGTCCGCCGACCCGTCGGATCGCTCGCATCCCGCGGCGCTGGAGGGCAGCCATGACTGACACCATGCTTGAGGTACGCAATCTGAAGGTTGCGTTTCCCTGCGTCGGCGGGGTGATTCGGGCCGTAGAGGGCATTGATCTGACGACGAAAAGGGGCGAGTGTGTAGCTCTGGTCGGGGAGTCCGGTTGCGGCAAAAGCGTAACGGCCCTGTCGATCATGAAACTGCTTCGAACACCGCCGTCGGTCAGCCGGATCGACACGTTGCAGTTGGATGGCCGGGATCTGACCCACCTGACGGAGAGAGACATGGAGCGTGTCCGAGGCAAGGACATGGCCATGATCTTCCAGGACGCGATGACCGCGCTGAACCCCGTCATGACGGTTGGAAAGCAGATTGACGAGGTCTATCGCCGCCACACCAAGCTGGGGCGAAAGGAGTCCCGCAGGCGGACCGTCCGCGCACTTGAGTTGGTCGGGGTCCCGGAAGCCCGTTCCCGCGCCGACAGCTATCCGCACGAGCTGTCGGGAGGGATGCGCCAGCGTGTGCTCATTGCGCTGGCGTTCGCTTGCATGCCGAAGCTCATCATTGCCGACGAACCGACCACCTCGTTGGATGTGACAATCCAGGCCCAAGTACTCGATGTACTGAAGTCCATGCAGCAGGACCACGGCGTGTCTGCCCTTCTGATCACGCACGATCTCAGCGTGGTCGCCAACATGGCGGACACCGTGTACGTGATGTACTCCGGCAAGATCGCCGAACGGGGCACGGTCTTCGAGCTGTTCACGAATCCCCTGCATCCGTACACCCGCGGTCTGTTGGCGTCGGTGCCCAAGCTCTCGGACGACAAGCAGGTGTTCGTCCAGATCCCCGACACGGTCCCCCATCCGATGCACAAACCCGAGGGCTGCTACTTCCATCCTCGTTGCTCCCACGCCACGAATCGGTGCGAGCAACGCATGCCCCGGCTGGAGGCCTTGGAGGATGGCCGGGAAATCCGATGTTGGCATCCACTCGGTCAGGTGAGTGAACTGTGAGCGCGACCGGCAATCGGCTGCATTCCGATCCGTTGCTCGAAATGAGCGGCGTGTCCGTTGACTTCCCGGTCAAGCGTGCGTACCCGTTCAGCAAGAGACGCTGGATCCAAGCGGTCACGGACGTCAGCCTCCAGATTGCTGAGGGGGAGACGTTCAGCATCGTGGGGGAGTCGGGCTGTGGGAAGAGCACCCTCGCCAATGCGATGATCGGCATGGTTCGACCGACAGCGGGGACGGTGCGCTTTCAGGGAGACGATCTGTACGCGCTGAGACCAAGAGCGTTCAAGGACGCCCGCAGGAACATGCAGATGATCTTCCAGGACCCGTTCTCCTCGCTCAATCCCCGGTTCACCGTCTATGACATCATCCGCGAACCGCTGTACATCCGCGGCGGGATCAGCGAAGCAGACATGCAACGCAAGGTCTTGGACCTCCTGCGGCTGGTCGGGCTGGACGAAGAAGACCTGCGCCGGAATCCGTCGGACTTCTCCGGCGGACAGCGGCAACGCATCGGAATCGCTCGCGCCATCATTCTGAACCCGCGCTTTCTTGTGTGCGATGAGCCCGTCAGCGGCTTGGACGTGTCGGTGCACGCGCAAATTCTGAATCTTCTGATGGAAATCCAGAGGGACCGGAATCTCACCTACGTCTTCATCTCGCACAATCTTGCGGTTGTCAAGAACATCTCCCAGAACGTGCTCGTCATGTACCTGGGAAAGGTCATGGAGGCCGGAGCATCCGACGCGCTATTCGCCAATCCCCTTCATCCGTACACCAAAGCGCTCCTGTCAGCGGTCCTCGACGTCGATGTGCAAGGGTCGCACGACAGAATCCTCCTGAAAGGCGACACGCCCAGCCCAATCGACCCGCCCAAAGGCTGCCGATTCTGGCAACGCTGTCCGTTCGCGATGAAGGGCTGTAGAACGATTCCGGCCGAGCTGACAGAGGTGGAGTCCGGGCATCGCGTTGCCTGCCATCGCGTCTCCGGTTTCTCTTCCGAACAAAGGGCGGCCGGCCTCCACCGGCCGGTATCGGAATCGGTCGAGGACGAGGACCTTTCATCGCAGGCCGGTTAGCCTGGTTCATGGGCCATGAGGAGGCGTTCGCGCCCTCCGAGGAGAGTCTTCGTTCACACGGCACTCGATGGGTATGGCGTTTGCCAATTGGCCGGGGTCGTGCTACGTTGAACCAGGGCCGGCTCAAGACAGCTCGCGGAGACGGCTATCCAGAGACAGAGGCACGCCGCGTGAGCCGCATCATCGGTCGTGTCCTATGGAGGGATCCGGATGAAACGCAATCACGACAAGCGAAGGCACGGCATCCTGCTCTCGGTTTTCTTGGCGACGGTTCTTGCCGTTTCGGCGACCGGTCTGGCAGACAGCGCGGTGGACATCGTCGTCACGAATACGAGCTGCGCGCAACTGCTCATCACGCAGGTCCTCTTCCTGCAGGGCATCCTGCCCATCCACTTCCAGTTCGGGATGACGAGCGTGTCGATCGGAGAAACGCGAACGCTTCCGTACGAGCTTTCACAGACGCCCACAACCCTGCAGATCAGCGGCACGGCCGACAGCCAGCCGTTCACGGTAACGGTCGCCGTACCGGGGAGTTCCACATTCGACTGCGGAACGATCAGCGTCACGGTCGGGGGGACCCCGTCGCTTCCGTCCGGGGAGACGGCCACGCTGACCCGGTGGGCGATCCCGACGACGAGCGCACAGCCATGCGGAATCGGGTTGGCTTCCGACGGGATGGTGTACTTCACCGAGTACACCGCGGACCAGATCGGGCAACTGGATCCATCGACGAATCAGATCCGCGAACGATCGACCACCGGCGGCCCCTATGGACTACACGTGGCATCCAGTGGGACGCTCTACTACACCCTGGCTACGTCCAACGCGCTGGGCGCCATGCTGTTCGATGGCGGAACGAACGGCTGGAGCGTGCCCTCGACGAACGCACTCCCGGGCGCGCCAGTGGCCGCAGCAACCGGGCCCGGCCAGGTGAACCTCTGGTTCGCCGAGCGAAACACCGGGAAGATCGCACGGTTCTCTCCCACAATGGTCCCGTTCACAATGATTCTCATCATCACCCCGCCGAGTAGTGTAACCCCGTTGACGTCGTCGGTGGCGGCCGCGTCGACGTCCGTGACGCCGGAGATTCACCCAGGCAACCCCGCGTTGCCTCCGCCGATCGCACTCCTGCCCGCCACGACAACGGGTTCGTTCACCGAGTGGGACGGACCCGGATCGAGCCTGCGGGTCGCGGAGGCTCCGGACGGTCGAATCTGGTTCACAAACGGAGGATCGTCTCTTGTAGTACTGGACCCGAGCTCCAGCACAGCCTACTACTACGGACTCCCCTCGGGAACCCAGGCGCTGGCTTTGACGGTCGGCCCGAACGGGTGGGTCTGGTTCACCGATGTCAGTCGGCCGGCGATCGGCGCGTTGGATCCGACGAGTGCCGATGTCTACCTGTGGAGCATCCCCGGTGGAAGCCAGCCGTTCGATCTGGTTCGCGACGGCTCCGGGGGAATCTGGTTCACGGACCGGATGGCAAACGCCATCGGCCGGCTGGATCCGTTCGCGAACGAGATCGCGATCTACCTGCTGGCAGCGAACGCGCGGCCCGCATTCCTTGCGCTGGACGACGACGAGACCGTCTGGTTCACCGCCGAGCAAGGCAACTACATCGGTCGGCTGTCCGTCGGATCCGCCTTCGGATGGCCCCCTGCAGCCGGAACGCTTAGCGTGACCGACATGCACATGAGTCTCTCGGGCCCCGGCTTCGGGCAGTGGAAGACCGGCGAGATCACGCTCACCTACTCGTATGACGGGGGAGCCGGGCTCCCAGTCTGGCTTCGGGTCGAGATGCTGTCCGGGGGCTCCGTCGTTGCCGGATTCGATGTTGTGCCGGCAGTAGTCACCACGTCCGGTTCGGGAACAGCGGTCGTTAACGTGACGTATGAAGGAGCCTTGTCGACCACGACGGACCAGGTCCGGGTGATTGCCTCACAAACACAGTGGGGCTCAGCGTTCTCTCAGAACGTGATGACACTCGGGCCGATCCTCTGGACGCCGTAGCGGATCTCCGACCGGGCGCGATCCGCTAGCGGTCTTCGATCGCTGGAACCGCGTGCAGGAAGTACTGGAACTCGATCCGCCGCCCTTCGGGGTCGACGGCGAAGAAGGTATAGATCCCGTACGTAGGGTGCTCCCTTGGTGTCGAGGTCGCGATGTCGGCGAGCCGGGCATGCATCGCGTCGACCTCTTCCCGACTGTCGTAGAAGAACGTGAGCAACCCGTCCAGATCCTGTTCGTCGTGACGCTGGAAGCCAACAAGGAGATTCCCGTGCCGGAGGATGGCGATACCCGGCTGTTCCAGCCACACCACCATTCCGACGCGCTCGAGGTAGAACGTCCTCACCGTTTCGAACTGCCTTGTTCGGAGGAACACGATGCCCGACATGAAACAAGTGTAGCCGACGGCGGGGCGACTTGGCACCACCCGTACGATGTTCGCCGCATCACCCGCCCGCGGCGGATCCAGGGGCCATCGCGCCCTGCACTCCTCGGCGGAGAACGGAGGATCCTACGGATCGAGAGTCCCTGTCCTGTCCAGCCAAAACAGCGCCGCGTCATACGAAAGACCGTTCACCAGGCACTGAAACGCCGCCACGATCAGACTCCCGCCGGCCGTCTCGATCAAACCGTTCGCCGAGAACACAGACGAGGGAGCTGGCCGTGACTCCCACAACACGGTGCCGTCCTCATCCACACAGAAGAGCGGCAGCCCTCTCCCGATTCCACCGATCAGGTACGTGCCATCACTGCGCGCGAGGAGCGACTGAGCGTAGTCGTCCTCGGACGACCGCCCGAGCGAGGTTTCCCACCGCAGCCGACCCTCGGGGGACACGCGCGCCAACCACACGTCGGCATGCTGTCCACGGCCCGATGCCATCGAAAAGCCCGCCAGCAGGAAATCCCCGTTCGACACAGCCACGATCGACTCGCCGTACTGCCACCCAGGAAGCTCGAACACCGTCTCTCGCAACGCGTGCCCACCGGCAGACAGCACGGTGAGCATCGGGTCCTCTTCGTGGGAGACACAGAGGACGATTTCGCCCGCGGACGTCTCGAGAGCCCCCGTGACAATCTCGTTCTCCATTCGTGGCTCGTTGCGCTCCCACAGCACGTGACCGTCGCGGGTCACGCGAACTGCGTACTGATCTTCGCTTCCGTCCGACGACACTTGCGTATGTCCGTAGAGCAGGAGGTCTCCGTTGGCCAGAGGCAGCATGCCGAACGGCCACTCGCGCTGTGGGGTGCCATACGTCTTCGTCCACACAGTTCGGCCGTTCGTATCGACCGCCATCAGGAAGAAGTCCCGGTCTCCCGCACCGGATGAGTCTGTCTCCCCAAAGACGAGATACCCGTCGTCGGTGGCCACCACTCCCCACGCCTGCTCGTACCCCTCGCCGCCCCAGGTCTCTTCCCAAACGACATCTCCATTCAGATCGGCGCAGACGAGAAGCACGTCGCCTTCGTACGGAGCCCGATGGCGATGGTTCGTGGCTCCCACGGCAAGGACCCGCTGTGCCGTTGCGTCGAGCGTCGCTGCGAGTAGCGCGCCGTACTCGGACCCTTGCAGGAGGAGGGACCATTCCCCGTCTTCCGCATACGCGAATCCGCAGGCGAACAGCACCAGAGCAACCAGGACAAGCAGGCTGTGTTTTCGATGAGCCATCGATCCGTCCTTTCCTTCTTGGCGTCAAGCGCCGTCGTGAGCCCGGGGGTGAAGAAGAATCGCACGCCGTCGTCTCCTGAACGTCTGCTGCGATACGCGACGGCGCCCCCTCGCCACCCGCCGATTCATCGTTGCCGTTCATCGCCGAACGGACCGACGCTTTCAAGAATCCAGCGATGCCGGTGCGGCTCGAATCGAACCGTCAGGCGCCCTGCGGAGCCGTCGACGCAGTACAGCAGGCCATCGGCTACCCGATCCACCGAAACACAACGACGCAAGTCGATCCGCCGGTCGTTCCAGTGGATTGCTCGCAGCCGTGGATAGCTTACCCCCACGACGTAATCCGTCACCGCGTCGATTTCCCGATTCACGTACATTTCGTACACATTACCATGTGAACCATGACTGCGTCCAGTCTGTTCCTGGAAGGAGAACCATCTTCCGCCGATGATGAACCGATGCCATCGTCCGGAACACCAACAGAACGACCAGGAAAGGACGCATGATCATGGAGGGAAGCCGCCGCTATCTGAGAAACCCGCCGGACGAGGAGCTGATGAAACATGAGAGCGATCAGCGAAAAGGCGTCGCACCGCCCCCACTCGAAACGGCGATTCCGAAGGACGCTCACCTCGTCGACCTCCCGGCGGTCGACAACCTCGGGCTGGGCGACATGCCAATCGCCCAGGCAATCCGCAATCGGGAGAGCCGCCGTGCGTTCGCCGATGCGGCCGTGTCGCTGGACGAGCTATCGTTTCTTCTCTGGGCCACGCAGGGCATCCGCCGAGTTCACCCCGATGGCGTGTGGTCGATGCGAACCGTCCCGTCCGGCGGAGCACGTCATCCGTACGAGACGTACCTAATAGTCCGGAGAATCAGCGGGGTCGAGCCCGGCCTGTACCGGTACAGCGCGCTCCAGCACAAGCTGGTCGAGCTGTGGACCGTGAGGCCGCAGGGAGTTGTCGACATCGCGAAAGCGTGCTATGACCAGCAGTCTGCCCGTGATGCGGCGGTGACGTTCGTGTGGACGGCCGTTCCGTACCGAACGGAGTGGCGTTATGGACCGGATTCGTTGAAGGACATCCTTCTGACCGGCGGCCACATCTGCCAGAACCTCTACCTCGCCTGCGAGGCCATCGGACTCGGAACGTGTGCGATCGTGGCGTACAACCAGGATCTGCTCGATCGGTTGATCGGGGTCGACGGGCACGACGAGATATCGATCTACGTCGCCCCGGTCGGGCGTCCAGCGGAATCGGAGTAGTCGACCGCTAGAGCTCCTCCGGTTCGCCGATCCCGAGTTCGCTGAACGCCTGTTCGAGCTGCTCGCGATTGAGTGCACCGTGGTGCCACTTCGGCACGTTCTCCATGAACGAGACACCTTTTCCGAGCACCGTGTGCGCGGCGATGGCCGTCGGCTTACCACTTCCCTTGGCCGCGAGGAACGAGGTGAACGCCTCCATGATCTGCCCGTAGTTGTGCCCGTCGATTTCGAGTGTGTTCCATCCGAAGGAGCGGAACTTGTCGGCCACGTTCCCGGGATTCATCACGTCCTTGCTGAATCCGTCGATCTGGATGCCGTTCCAGTCGATGATGGCACAGAGGTTGTCGGCACGATGGTGCGCCGCGGCGGTCGCGGCCTCCCACGGCTGCCCTTCCTGCAGTTCGCCATCGGACACAAAGCAGTACACGCGCGAATCGCGACCGGCCTGCTTCGCGCCGAGAGCCATGCCCAGTGCTACGGACAGACCGTTCCCGAGCGACCCGCTTGATACCTCTACGCCGGGCGCCTTCCATGCGGTCGATGGGTGTCCCTGCAACATGGAGCCAAGCGATCGGAATCCCCACAGTTCTTCGCGTGCGAAGTAGCCTTGCCGGGCCAGAAGTGCATACAAGACCGGACAGGTGTGGCCGTTTGACAGCACGAACCGATCGCGGTTCTCCCACTCCGGGTGTCGCGGATCGTGCCGCAAGTACTTCGCGTACAACACGGTGAGAATGTCAGCCATGCCCAATCCGCCACCCGGATGCCCGGAATTCGCGTGCGACACCGTCAGAAGGACGTCGCCTCGCAGTCTGTTCGCCTCGTGTTGAAGCGCCTCGATGTCCATGCCGCGTTCCTCCAATCTCACGCCGCCTGTGCGGCCCCCCATACTACGACTGTGTTACGAGCGAGAGAAGCGCCATCCGCACCGGCACGCCATTGGCTGCCTGACGGAAGTACGCCGCCCCGGGCAGCCCGTCCACGTCGGTGGCAATCTCGTTCACGCGGGGCAGCGGATGCATCACCGTACAGGAAGGCTTTCCGGCCCCCAACATCGCCCGATTGAGCACGTACGCGTTCTTCAGCCGGTCGTATTCCTCCGGATTCTCGAACCGCTCCCGCTGGATACGCGTCATGTAGACCACGTCCGCCTTCGGAATCGCTGCGGTCAGATCGTCCGTTTCGGTCACCCGAGTCCCTCGATCTTGAAGGCGGCGGACGATGTCACGCGGCATCGCCAGCGCCTGTGGCGCAACGAACGTGAAGGAGACATCGTAGTTCGCAAGCAGCTCGGCCAGCGAGTGAACCGTTCGTCCGTTCTTCAGGTCGCCAACCAGCACCACGGATAGCCCGTCGACGCGCCCTTGCTCCTTACGGATCGTGTACAGATCCAGCAGCGACTGGGTTGGATGCTGGCCTGCACCGTCTCCGGCGTTGATCACCGGCCGATGCGTGGCAGCGGCCGCCTCGGCGGCCGCTCCGATCTGCGGGTGACGCAGAACGATCACATCGGCATACCCCTCGACCGTCTTGATCGTATCATGCAGGGACTCGCCCTTGGCCGCCGACGTCGATTTCGCTTCGGCTACACTGACAACACGTCCGCCGAGGCGCAGCATTGCCGCTTCGAAGGACAGCCGGGTTCGCGTACTCGGCTCGTAGAACAACGTAGAGAGGATCTTCCCCTCCTGATCGCGGAGCAACGTCTCCTGCGCAAGCGCCGCCTCGTACTCGCCGGCCGTGCGCATGATGATCTCGATCTCTTCGACCGTAAACTGGTCCGCACGCAACACATCTTTGCTTGCCAACCGTTCCATCCGCAATCCTCCTTTATCGTAGATCTGCCAGCGTCGCCCCAATCCTCGTGGGGAGAAACCGCGCCCGAGTCGACGGTCTCGTCAGCTGCCCGTTCTCCACCAACACCTCACCCCGACGGATGGTCACAATCGGTCGACCGGTACACGGCCGGCCCTCGTACGCGGTGTACAGCGCGTTTGAGTGCTGCGTCTCGTGGGTGATCGTGTATTCGTCCGTTGGGTCGAACAGCACGATGTCAGCGTCGCTTCCGATCTGGATCGTCCCCTTCCGGGGATACAGGCCGAAGACCTTCGCAGGGTTCTCGCTCGTCACACGAACCATCCGCTCGATCGTTAGGCGGCTTGAGGCCACGCCCCCGTCGTAGACAAGCGGAAGCATCGTTTCGATCTGAGGCGAACCGAACGGCGCGGCAAAGAAGTCATCGGCTCTTGCCTTGTCCTTCGGGGCGTGATCCGACCCCACGGTGTCCAGTCCACCGGCAGCCAGCGCGCTCCACAACGCATCGCGGTCCTCGCCCGTACGCAAAGGCGGCCCGATCTTCAGCAACGCTCCCTGCGCGAGGAGGTCCTCGTTGGTGAGCGTCAGGTATTGGGGACACGTCTCCGCGTACACGCGCTGGCCTGCCCCGCGTGCCCGCGCAATCGCTTGCAAGCCGAGGCGCGACGTCACATGCACGATGTACAGCGGGCACCCCGCGACCTGTGCCATGGCGATCGCTCGGTTCGTGGCCTCCGCCTCCAGCACGTCGGGACGCGTGGCGATGAACGCTTCCTTCGGATCAAGCCCCTCCTCGAGGGCTCGGTCCTCAAGGTAGTCGGTGGCCAGCCCGTTCTCCGCGTGGACCATGCCCAGCCCACCGCAGCGCGCCAGAATGTCCAGCGTGCGCATCAGCTGGTAATCGTCGGTCATCCAGCCGAGCTTGGCGTACGTCATGAATACCTTGTGACTGGCGACTCCGGCGGCGACGGCATTGGGGATCTCGCCTGCTTGGTTCTTCGGATCGAACAGGCCCCCGTGCAAGGCGAAATCCACGATCGACGAGGACTCACCGTCGGCCCGGAATGCGCGAAGGGTGTCCATCAACCCTTGCCCCGGCTTCGCGTAGGCATAGTGAATCACCGTGGTGATCCCCCCGTGTGCCGCCGTCACCGACAGAGCGCCGACGTCGTCTCGATAAACCGGATGAGTGTGGACATCGATTCCGCCCGGAAGGACGTAGCACCGGTCTGCGCTCAGAATCCGGTCGGCCTTCGCCGCAGAATCCGACGCGATCGACGCGATGCGGCCGTCTTCGATCAGCACGTCGGCCCGGCGCGACTCCGTCCCCGAAACGACAATCCCATCCTTGATCAGAAGACTGCTCACCCGTACCCCCCGTCGGCACGTTCTCACGGGCATTGTACGCGATGCGCCGAGTGTCCGCGATTGGGCGTCGCGTGTCGCACGGGCAGACGGCCGCGTATCATCTGCGACATGAAGACGGCTACGTTGTGCCACCTCGTCCGTGGGATTCCACCACATCACGTCCTGCTCGGTCGGAAGAAGCGCGGGTTCGGGTGTGGGAAGCTCGTCGGCTACGGGGGCAAGCTGCATCCACACGAATCGGCGAGACAGGCCACGTCACGCGAGATCTACGAGGAGGCCTGCGTGCTCGTACGCCCCGACGATCTCGTCCCGATGGGACGGATCACGTTTCGATTTCCCTGGAGGCCCGAGTACGATCACGATGTTGTCCTCTTCCTTGCGTCCGAATGGCAGGGCCGCATCGCTGAGACGGAGGAAATGGCGCCGCTGTGGGTTCCGGTAGACGACTTGCCCCTCGAACAGATGTGGGACGACGACGGCTACTGGTTGCCGCGGGTTCTGGCCGGAGAGGCGGTTGACGCGTCGTTCACGTTCGCAGAGGACAACGAGACCGTCGCGGAGTGGAACGTGAAGCCTGTTTCCGGCGCGCCAGCGGAACTGTGAACGGTTGGTGCTACTCCTGGGCCGTTTCGGGAAACGCGAACCCGCGATCCCGGAAGACCCGTAGACACGCATCCACAACCGTTCGATCATACAGAACGCCCCGTTCCTGACGGATCTCCTTCAGCGCAGCGTCGATGCCCAACGCCGGTCGGTACGGGCGGTGCGAAGCCATCGCTTCGACCACATCGGCGACCGCCAGGATGCGCGCATCGAGCCGGATGGCGTCACCGATGAGTCCGTTCGGATATCCCGATCCATTGAGCCTCTCGTGGTGCTGCAGCACAATCTCGGCCACGGGCCACGGGAACGTGACAACTCGGAGAATCCTGTACGCTGCCTCCGGATGCGAGCGGATTAGCTCCATCTCCATCGGGGTCAGCTCACTCGGTTTGCTCAGGATCTCCGCCGGCACCGCCATCTTTCCGATGTCATGCATCAGGCCGGCAGCGCGAATGCCGTCAATCTCCAGTTCATCCAGGTCGAGTTCTCCGCCAATTGCGGCGGCCAGGGCCGAGACTCGTCTCTGATGTCCGGCGGTATACGGATCACGGGTCTCCGTGGTCTGTCCGAGTGCGGCAATCGTCCCCTCCAAGGCGCTTTCCAGGCCCTGTTGTGCAGCGACCCGATCGGTGATGTCGCGCGCGAGCCCCCACATGCCGGCCGGCTGACCGGTCTCGTCACGAACGAGGTACTCGCTGAGCTCAACGGGGAAGACGGAACCGTCCTTGCGTATGTACTCCTTCTCGTACAGCCCTGAGTACCCCTTGAGGAGAACGCGCTCGACGATCCGCTGGTCGGCATCACACCACTCCGCCGGCGTCACGTCGGCTTGAGTCAACGACTGGAGTTCGGCAAGCGTGTATCCGAGCAGCTGTTCGAACGCGCGGTTGCACTCGCGAAAGCGGCCGTTCATGTCGGTCGACATCCACCCATCCCGCATGCGCTCAAACAGCTCACGCCACTTGCGTTCGCTGTCCACCAGGGCCTTTTCTGCGGCATGGCGCTTCGTCGTGTCCACCGCGAAACTGAGCATCGCCGGCTGTCCCTCCCACTCCACGAACACCGGTCGGACGGCGATCCACTTCACATCCCCACTCGCCGTCACCATCCGGAACTCATACTGCTCCGGATCCTGCCTGCCTTCCATCCGCTCCCGATAGTCGCGGACGACCGTCTCGCGATCCTCTGAATGCACCAGCTCTTCCAAGGTGATCCCGTCGAGTTGTCTCCTGCTATACCCGGAGACCGTCTCCGTCATCGGATTGAAGAATCGTATTCTTCCTTGCTGTACGACGAACACCGCCTCGTTTGCGTTCTCGATCACACGCCGGTACTTCTCTTCGCTGATCGCCAGCGCCTGGGTCTTCTGCGCCACTTGCTCTTCCAGATGCTCCCGGTACTGCTCATTCTCCTCCTCCAGTCGCCGGCGTTCGTCATACACCGCCTTGACGCGTGCCGCGCTTTGGACGATCGATCGGATGTCTTCGCGGAGGATGGGCTTGGAGAGATAGTCGAACGCGCCCTGCCGAACTGCTTCTGCTGCGGTCTCGACCGTCGGCTCTCCGGTGATCATGATCACCTGGATCGTCGCGTCGAACCGTCGGACTCGATCGAGCAGCATCATCCCCGTCACGCGGGGAAGGATGATGTCCGTAACCACGACATCGAAGGGCGAGGTCCGCATATGCTGCATCGCCTGCTCCGCGTCATTCGCTGTCTCCACGTCGTGTCCGTCTTCACGAACGAACTCCGCCAGCGTCGTGCGGATGCTCTTCTCGTCATCAACGATCAGGACTCTTGCCAAGCTGACAACCTCCCCTCCTCGGCGAGGAGGGTTTCCCCGTCTTGCGCAGGGGAAACCGGCAACTCCACCGTGAAACGCGTATACGCATTCTCCTCGCTTTCGACCCGCATGACACCCCCATGGTCTCGGACGATTCCATAGCTGATCGACAGGCCCAGTCCGGTCCCCTGGTTCCGCGGTTTCGTCGTGAAGAACGGATCGAAAATCCTGTTCTGAACGCCAGTCGGAATCCCTACTCCGTTGTCCTCCACCGCAAGGACCACCCATGGCACGTCGTCGTGCAGAACTGTGTCGACGGTCAGCTGAATCGTCTTCTCGTCGCAGGATCGCGGAAACCGCTGGTTCAACGCGTCCCGCGCGTTGATGAGTAGATTCAACACGACTTGCTGCACCCGGTGACTGCGACACGGAACCAGCGGAACTGCCGCAGACACCTTCTTCACAAGACGGATCCCATGATGTCGCAGACTCGTCTCGACCAGCAGAAGCGTCGAGTCAATGATGTCGGAGATCGACGTCGGAGCAAGCAACTCGTTCTCCTGACGTGAGAACTCAAGCAGGCTTCTGACGATCTCCGCAACGCGGTTTCCCTCTCGCACGACGCCGGCTGCGTATTCACGCAACTTCGGGTCAGCCTCGCGCCGCTCAATCAACTCGCCGTAGTTGATGATCCCGGTCAGCGGATTGTTGATCTCGTGTGCTACACCGCTCGCCAGTGTTCCAATCGAGTCGAGCTTCTGCGCCTGTACAAGCTGCGCTTTGATCTCGTCTCTTGCGCGGTTCGCCTCGCGTTCGGCAGTGATGTCCTCCAACGTCCCCTCGTAACAGACAATGCGGCCGTTCGTAGCTCGTATCGCCCTCGCCGATTCCCGCACGTACATGGTCGACCCGTCCTGCCGCTTCCACGCAGACTCAAACCCGGAGACCTGACCGTCGCGTTCCATCATGCGTTTGAACTCATCGCGCGGGTATCCGGGCTCGTACCCCCCTTCCTCTAGATTGCGCGCAGCCAGGTCGGCGAACGTCTTGAAACCCAACATCCGGAGGGCCGTTTTGTTCGTAGCGAGAATCCGGCCGTCCGGCGTGGTGCGATAGATCCCGAGCGCGGCGTTCTCGAACAGCGTTCGGTATCGCTGTTCGCTGATCCTGAGCCTTTCCTCGGCCCGCTTGCGCTCGGTGATGTCCGTCGAGACATGGATCACCTTCTCAAGTCGTCCATCCTCATCGACCACGGATGTGCAGGAAACGAGGAAGACCCGGCCGAGCACTTCGAGCGTCATCTCCGCAGTGCGGGGTTGTCCGTCGCTTCGCAGTTCCTCCATCAGACAGCGTAAGGGCGGAGCATCGGTCTTGTGGAAGACCTCGTAGCATCGCCGCCCTTCGACCCGCCCTCGGTCGAGTCCGACGAGGTCAAGCGCCGCCTGGTTCGCACTCAGAATCGTGTGCTGCGGATCCAGAACGAGCGTCGGGTGACCGATCCCGCGGAAGATGCTTTCCCAATCGCGGCGCGCGCGAACGGCCTCCTCCGTCGCCCGCTTCCGAGCACGAATGTCGCGGAACACACCCTGTAGCACGCGGCGCCCCCCGATTGGAACGTACCGCGCCGTGATCTCGACCGGGACCCTCGTCCCGTCGGAGGAGATCACGATGTGCTCCTCGGGCCCTGCAGTCCCGTGCATTCCTGCCCACGCCGCGTGTCTCCGAAACATGTCCTCCGACCGTTCGACGGCGTCAGGCGGATAGAGGATTGAATGATGGTGCCCCACAAGATCCTCGCGCGACTGGTTCACCAACCGCGCCGATGCCGGATTGGCCCCGAGAATGACCCCGGTCGCCGGGTCTGCAAGGAACACCGCGTCGGGCGAGTTCTCGAACAACGCTTTGAAGCGTTCCTCGCTTTCGCGGTACGCATGGGCCGCCCGTTCCTGCAGGAAGACATAGCAGAACAGGAACCAGAGTAACGGACCGATCAGCTCCACGTAATCCTCGTGTGGATCCAGTGCGCTGGTGATCCCCGTCCATTCGAGAAGATTGCTCACGCCGTGGAACGCCCAGATCGTCAGAAGCGTAACGAGAATCCAGCGTAGATTCCGGGTGAGCGTTCGCCGCCATCCGAACACGAGAAGAAGCAGTGACACCACCGTCCCGAGGAGGGCCAGTGCATCGAAGGCCGCGATCATGAGCCGGTCTCCCGCCGTCCAGCCCGCAGGGTCATACCGCCGACCCAGATCGAGAAGAGCGCCGTCGCCGCAGCGTACATCGCGTGCTCGATCGTGTTGAACAAGCCAGACATCGCTACGCCCTCAACCACGGTCGAGACCAAGCCGAGAACAAGTGCGGAGTAGCTGGCGAGAAACAGCCTGCGGTTCGGAATGGCGCGGAGCAAACGCCGGTTCCAAACGATGTAGATCAGCACGCTGAGCTCCAGGATCACGTGGACGATCTCCTTCTCGCTGATCATCGATCGCATCCCTTCCGATCCTTCGCTCTGCAACGGCCGACTCGCCGGTCCAACCATCATAAGACGCAACGGCGCTGCCGGTCCAACGCTCGTCTTGGTCCCCCACGATGGGCCCGCTACACTCCGTCGCATGAGCGGGAAGCAGTCGGACGGCGTTGGCCAGACCTTGGCCTTTCGTATCGAACGTGCATCGCTTGCCTCGTGGCCGGCTCTCGAACAGACGGAAACCGACGCCTGGATCCTGCGCTTCGCCGATGGATATACGAAGCGCGCCAACTCGGTCACGCCAACACGCGACGACGCGGAGCCCACGCTGGAGTTGATTGCCGCCTGTGAAACCGCGTACGCCAACCGTGGGTTGCCGTGTCTGTTTCGCATTCCGTCGTTCTTGCGCCTGGGCACCCTGGATCAGATGCTGGCGCAGCGAGGATACGTAGACGTCAACCACACCCTCGTTCTGTGTCGTCTCATCGGCGGATCAGCGCCCCATCGCGTACTGGCCCGACAGATCGAGTCGACGTCGATCGCCCGTTGGCTGGAGGCGTTCGCGTTGCTTCGACAACTCGAGCCCGGACTCATCGATCGCCAAGCAAGCATCATGGAGCGGATGGACGGCCCTGTCTGCTGCGCACTCCGTCGCGGCCCTGACGGTGTGCCTCTGGGCTATGCACTGGGCGTCATCTCCGACGCACTCCTTGGCGTATTCGGTCTCTACGTCGCCAAGGACGCTCGCCGGCAGGGTGTCGGCCGCGCACTGCTCGATCATCTGCTCTTCTGGGGGCGGGAGACCGAATGCGATGCAGCGTACTTGCAGGTGGAGCGCGACAACCGGGCGGCACGGACGCTGTATGAGAACGCCGGGTTCTCGTGTTTGTATGCCTATCGGTATCGCATGCAGCCGATGCCACAGACCAAGACCGACGCCGCCTCACAGGTCGGGTAGACACGGGAACACATGCCGAATATGGTTGAGTAGAGCTAGAATCACTACGAGGGGGCACGATGCGCATCTCCTCCATGCGGGACGCCCGGGTTGTAGGAGTTGGTTTGATCCTTCTCCTCGGCATCGTCGCGAGTCCATCGGGCGCGGCCGCCGCAGCACAAGGAGCGAGCGCCCTCGCGGCCCGAGAGACCATCACGTACGTGCAGTCGGAAGGAATCGGGCGGATTGCCGTTCTGATCCGCGAGCCGGTGCTGTGTCGATACGACGAAGGGGCCCCGGTCATCGTCAATATCTCCGGATTCTTCACCGCGTCGTCGGGATTCGATATCGAGTGGAATCCCGATCTCGTCGGCGCAATCTACGTGACGTACCTATGGCCGGGGACGTCCGATGTACGAACCGGCGTCTCAAGCGAAGGCCTGTACGACTATGGGGGCGCCGACTGCCTCACGGCGCTACATGACGTCATTCGATTCGCGACCGGGCAGACCGTTGATGTGAACGGTCGAACGCTCGATCAGACAATCGGTACGCCTCCGCTATACGACATCGTCGGCATCTACGCGTTCTCCCACTCCGGCGTCGCAGCGAGCAACGTCCTCTGCCTGTACGGCGAGGATCTTGAGGCAGTCGACTTCTTTGTCGGCCGCGAGAATCCAACAATCGACGCACTGTATCCTCTCGAGCCCGGGTATTGGAGCGACGATGGCTCCGCTGTCGTCAACCCGTACTACAATCCCGCCGGCTACTCGCCCACGTCCATCTTCATTGATTACTCTACGGTCTACTGGTCGGTGGAATGGGGACGCCCAGCATTCCACGTTGATGGCGGGCCGGACTACGTTTGCTCGTACAAGCATCCGACGATGTGGGACAAGGACTACTGGTCGACCGATCTGCTCCAGGCATTGCTGGAGAACGGTGCCCTGACCCGTGAGACGTGGCCGCGTAATCTGGCGTTGCCGGAGGAGGCAGCAGAGCACTGGGCGTTTCGCTCCACGGTCGCCTACTACCCGCTACTCCCGGCGATCTTGCCCGAGTTGAAGGTCATGCTTGTGTTCGCTGCCGACGATCACGTTCAGACGGCTATCGACAAGCCGCATATTCATCAGGCGTATGACGGGTTCCACGACGTAGCGGAACTGTGGTGTCGGCTCAACCCGGACCGGGTTTACGTCGAGGCGTTCGCAGACCACGCAGTGGAGCACGGGATACCCGACAACCCCGCGAACCGGGAGCCGGCTACCTGGATCACCGTTCGGCGATGGGGGTACGCAGAAAACGCCGAACTCGGCTTCAACGCCGACGTGATTGTACCGCTCGCGGCCGTCGCCGAAATGTGTGATCGCACGTATCTTGGAGAGTGGTCTGCCAACCTCGATACGGCACTGCACGACTTCTGCCCCCCCGACGCAAAGGAGGTCCAAGGAATGCGGGTTACCTTGCCAGATGGAACAGAAATCACCGCATGCGCTCTCACGGCACGAAAGGCTGTCAATCCATCGCGTGACTACGGCCTGTACATGGATCCCGCTTGGGCCCCGACATGGGACGCGGATCTGATCGAATGGCCCGACTTCGGCGTTCCAGCGCATCCCGAGATTGCCGCCGCCCGAATCACGAGAGCCTTTCAGCGGGCTCGCGCCGGAGAAGCTGTGGAAATCGGCTGCGTCGGGGGATTGGGGCGAACGGGTACGGTCCTGGCATGCATGGCCGTGCTCGCCGGGGTGCCCGCGGCAGACGCCGTCGCGTGGACGCGCGCTCACTACAACCGCGCGGCCGTAGAGACGGAAGACCAAGAGCAGTGGGTCTCCTGGTTCGCCGCCCACCGGAGCTAGCCGACGCGCGGCACCCCCTGTTCTTGGCCGTCAGCCGAGTCGCAGCGCCAACCGATGCCACGTCATGATCTCTCGAAAGCCCTGCGTCTGCGCCGCTTGGATCGCGTGGGAGCGAGTTGACGATAGCTCCATCAGCACGGGCTGGTTTCCCGACCGGTCAAGCCACGCGAGTCCCGTTGCCAAGAGAGGAGCCGAGACGTCCGCCTCCGCCTCCGGATCAACGCAGAGTGTGAGTTCGTCGTCCCGCGTGTCCGTCTGATCGCGGACGGCAGAGAGCGTCGCGATCATGCGCCCGTCGTGCTCCCCAATCCACTGCCGCCGTCGAAGACCGGAGAGCTTCATCAATATCGGTCCAATCCATCGTACGTACATCGGTCGGCGGAACGCTCGTTGGGAAACGGGAAGAAGGATCTCGAGTTCCTCTCCGTGCTCGCGTTGTGCCAGTTCGAATCGATCGCGCCACCGGGCGAACCACTCGCTCGCGGAGACCGCACGAACCGAGTACGCGCCGGGGGCCGTCACCTCCGGGCGCAACGCAGGACCCAGTTTCAGATGCACAGTCGAGTCGACATGCGAGAACCCGAGGCTTCTGTACAGCGCGTAAGCCGGGTGGTTGTCCGCGCGAACCTTCAGAACGCACGTCCGACCCCCACGGGCGCGGATCGCCTCCAGCGACTGTTCGACGAGTCTGCGAGCCAGGCCACGCCGTTGGTACTCCGGGTGGGTCATCACCGTTTCGATCGACCAGCGATCACCACCCAACCCGCCACGCGCAAAGTGAACGAACGACACGACCCGTCCACCGTCCGTCCAAACGTAACCGCTGGTGAGATCTCGAAGCGCAGGGAAGACCCGTTCCAGCACAGACAGAACGGCGACAACGCGCTTCTCCCGTCGGAGTCCTGCCGTTGGGCTTCGTCCGATCCGAGCGTAATCCTCAACATACGCCACCTCCCCTAGGGCATATACGTCTTCCATATCATCCTTAACGCAATACGGCCGGAGAACCAGATTGTCCACTTTTCCTCCTTCGTGTACGGGCGAGTCAACGATAGCCTCTTGCCTACAGTAAGTCAAGAGAATCGTCCTTATTGCCAATAGTAAGGAGCACGCTTGCTACTTGCCCAGCGGTTTCCTATACTTAGGATGGGTATCCTGCCTAGGAGGCGATCGAAGTGTTCAAGGCACAACTCAAGCTGATCCTAATGGCCGACGACGTCGTTGTGGCCGAGACGGATGATGCCGACATCTGGCGAATCGCCTTCCAAGCAATCCACGGCGACGGTTCGAGCATGGGCCTTGAGCGCACGAGGGAGGCTGAGCTTGCGGAGTGGGTTCCGGAGAACGAACGTGTCGCCATTCGCTCGCTCGCTCGCGACATCGGGGTGGACGTCCGCGACCTCCTCTCCGCCTGCCACCCGCGAAGCGTCCCCCCGTACATCTTCCTCAGCCGGCATCATTGGGAGGCGTTCAAACGAAACACGCCGGAACGTGGACGGACCGCGGTGAGCAATGCCGTTCTCGCCCTCACCCTCTTGTCCCTCTGGGCGGAGAAGATCAACACCGAACGAATCACGTTGCGAGACGGCATGGCCGTTCTGCGCGCAATCTCGGCTCGCGACGAGCACGCTCGAAGGGCCGCGGAGAACTGCCCGTGGCTTCAGTTCTCGGTCGGCCGCGTCGTACTCAATCCAGACAGGTTGTCGAAGGCAATCGCCGTAGCGTACGCGTTTTGTACAATGCAAGAACCGAAATGGGAGGACGACATCCCGGACCGATCTGGAGACGAATCGGAATCGGCAGGAGGGCCCGCTACGCCGAGCCCTTCCGCCGCTCTCGATAGTCCGGACCCTCGACCTTGATCCGTTCGCACGACTCGGTCCAACGCGAGATGGCACGCCAGCCATACTTCTCCACGATTTCGCGATCTTCGAGGTTCGTAGCGACTGCGATCGAACGGCGGTCCCGATACCGCCAATCAATGATCCGCCCCAGTTCTTGGGAGACGAAATCGGTGATCCGTTCCGCGCCAAGATCGTCGATCAAGAGGAGATCGCACATCCGACAACGTTGCGACAGCTCCAGTTCCCCGATCCGTGCCTCCACCCGTAGTTCGCTGACAAGGTCGAGGATCGGCCAGTACTCGACGATTGGCTCATGCATCCGCTCGTGCGGATCGAGTTTGACAGGCGTCGGATCCGACTCGCCTCCGTCATCCTCTTCGGCGCGCCGTAGGATCTCGCGAATCGGTGGTACCCTGACGGCGTCCGCTCCAGTTTCGCCAGCGTCCGGCGTCCGCCGCGCCACAAAGGCCTTTGCCAACCCAACGAGAAGGTGCGTCTTCCCAACACCAACCGGTCCTTGCAGAAAGACGCCCTCCGCGTCACCGCGCACGACACTCCAGCACGCTTCGTGTGCATCACGGTTGAACGCGGTGACGTGGTAGTTGTCCAACGTGCAATGTTCAAATCGAGAACCGATCAGAGCTCCACGGATCACGTTTTCCCTCCTCGTACGTGTGCGCTGTACGCTTCTACGCTGCGCTGCGAACCGTGCTCTCGCTGATGCTTCCCGCCCAGCGGCTTCCTGCCTTCCTCCGCCCACTTCCGCGCCCGAACGAGGTAGTCAGGGAAGTTCTCCTTGCCGAACAGCGTCTTCGGGCGAATGAACTGCTCCATCTTCGGATCCTTCCACCACATGGCATGGCAAAAGTCAATGACGAGGCAGATATCCTCCAGCGCCGCGCCATCTTCAACCCGAGCTTTCATCGGCCGGGGCGACGTGAATTTCGCCGGGCCGGTGCGCTCGGTCCTCTCATTCAGGTGTGCCAGCCCTTGCACCACAACGTCGTCAACGGTCACGTAGTCCGAGACATCCGCACGCGTTTGCTTGCCGGACTCCTCGAACAACGGTAGCTGCGTTCGCTCCGCTTCATCTTCTGTCGCTCTCTTCACGTCCATACGTCCGATTCCCCGCGAGTACTGGCTCGCCCGCTCCGTCATCATCGCGCACAGGCGCGGCTTCGATCAACCTGTGCCCGTAGGACACGAACCGTCGAGAGATTCGTCGGATCCGCTTCCGTGTCGTTATCGAACGTCTTGGGCGTCTCCAGCACAAACGGCAAGCGCCGGAGCGCGTCGTGCGAAACCACTGCGCGGATGCCCTCCAGACCCATCGTCCCTCGCCCGAGATGCTCGTGGCGATCCCGGTGAGATCCGATCGGGTGGCGCGCGTCGTTGAGGTGAACGAGGGACAACCGTTCCAAGCCGATTGTCCGATCGAATCGGTCCAGCGCCCGGTCTACTGCCTGGTCTGTTGAGAGATCATATCCGGCGGCCGTTGCGTGACACGTGTCCAGGCAGACGCCGACACGGGCAGGGCTGCCCACCAGAGACAAGACCTGCGCCAACTCCTCGAACGTGGACCCATACGCCGTTCCCGCTCCGGCCGTATTCTCGAGCAGTACGGGCATGGCCGACTCCGCTTCGCAAGTCTCCCACAGGATACGCTCCAAAGCCGAAGAAACCCTCCGTGCAGCGTCCGCTTGCGATAGCCCCATTCGATGGCCAACGTGAACGACCAGTGCGTCCGCTCCGAGGAGCGCTGCCCGGCGAACCTCATCGATCATTGCGTCGATCGAGCGCTGATACAGCGTCTCCTGTGGCGATGCAAGGTTCACCAGGTACATCGCGTGCACTGCAAGATACCGCACACCCGACGTCTCCCGTCGACGGCGGAACCGCTCGACGTCTTCAACCGGCAGCGAGCGCATCTGCCACGTCGACGGACTGTGGGTGAAGATCTGAAGGGCCGTGTTCCCCAAGTCGACAGCCGCATCGACCGCAGCAGCGAGACCTTTTGCAATCGAGAGATGGCAGCCAAGAAGCAAGGTCTCGTTCCGCGCCGACGGCTCTGTGCACATGCCCACAGGGTACGCCCTCGGTACCGCGTGTGCGACCTTCACAACACTACTTTGCATACAGGCGCTTTCCGACGCATCATACGGGAGTTCTCCATCCGACACGGTTTGAGGGGGGTCCCGTGGACGATCCAGTCTTGTGTCCTACATGGAAGCAGACAATGGCCGCATTGCGGTCGGCCTACTCGGCGCGTGACATCGCCGCACTCCGCCGTACGGTCACCGCGGCGCGGGACAGCAGTACCCGGACCCGCCTGACGTTCCGGGCGATCGAGGCCGTCTACCCGCTGTCGCCTCTTCTCGCAATCGCGGAGGAGTTGGACGAAGCAATCGCGGAGGAGGGATTGCACGCCGCGTGCCGCCGTGTCATGGAACAGCAGGTCGACTGGACGCCGCGCGTTCATCCCGACGCTGCCGACGTCATGGCCAACGCAGCCGTGATCTTCTACGGGAATCATCCGTCGATGCTGACGCCGTTTCTCATGGCAGGAGCTGTAGACCGCGACGACCTGCGGTTCGTGTCGACCGAGTATGTGCGGCACCTGATCCCGAGCCTCATCGACTACAGCTACCCGATCGAGCTTTCGTTGACTGCCATGGGCAATCAGATCCGACGCGGCGGCCTGAAACGGTGGATGGTGGGGCTTCTGCTCTCTCGTCTCCATCGTGTTCCGCCGAAGGAACAAAGCCGTGCCATCAATCGCGAGTCCCTGAAGGCCGCAGCGGATCACGTCCAATCCGGCGGAAGCGTCTTGATCTGCCCGGACGGAGGCGGCAAACGGCTGAGTCGCTGGTATCCCGGGCTCGGGATCCTGATCAAGGCCGCAATGCGCTCCCCGCGGCCCGTGTTCCTGATTCCTATCCACGAACGCCAGAGTTCCAACCACCGCATCGTTTCTTCGCTGCTCAACGGCCCGATCGCTCGTTTCAAGCGACGATTCGTCTACCGTCGCCCGGTGATGTTCGAACTCGGGAAGCCGATCCGTCTCGATGAAGCGGAGGTTTCGAGCAGAACCCCGCTGGAGCTTACGTCTTGGCTTCGATTGCGGTATGCGGCGCAGTTCCGCGGGGTCCGATAGGTCCTACACTGCGGCGCAGTTCCGCGGGGTCCGATAGGTCCTACACTGCGGCGCAGTTCCGCGGAGCCCGATAAGCCCTACACTGCGGCGCAGTTCCGTGGCGTCCGAAGGCCCGGTCTCTCATCGCTGGGTTCTCCTTCCGGCGCTGCTCACACAATGAACCCCTGTGCGGTTGGAACGTCCTCCTCAACGCCGTCCGCTTCACATCGCGTCAGTGCGGTACCAAGCTTGCGGATGCCGGTCCCGATCGCCTCCGGAGAGTGCCCGGCGAAACACAAGCGCACAGCGTTCGAGCCACCGTCTTCCGGATAGAACAGCGAGCCGACGGCGAACCCGACGCCAAGCTGGACTGCATGCCGAAGGAGGGCCCGAGCCGACAGGCCATCCGGCAGAAACGCCCAGATGAACAGACCGCCGTCCGGTACGACGAATCGCAGTTGCGGGCAGTAGCGCGTCAGCGCAGCAGCCATCGCGTCCCGTCGTTCCTTGTACAGCGGGCGCACGTGCTGGACGTGGTAGTCCAACTGCCCCCGCTGGCAGAACCGATACAGGCTGGCCTGTGCCAGGCTGTTCACGAACAAGTCGATCAGGTTCCGTGTCACGCTCAATCGCCGGATCAAATTCGGGTCGGCAACGAGCCATCCGACGCGCAGACCCGGGGTGAGGACTTTCGAAAACGTCGATAGATGCACAACGTACCCGCTTCGATCGAGTTCAACCAGGTGAGGCAGGGGGGTCCCATCGTAGCGAAGAAGCGAGTACGGATCATCTTCGATCAACGGTACGCGATGCTCCGCCGTCAGTCCGAGGATGTCGTTTCGGACGCTGCGCGGCATCGTGCCCCCGGTTGGATTGTGGAACGTCGGGATGGTATAGATCAGCTTCGGGTGCACGTTAGCCAACACGTCCCGAAGGGCGTTCCCGTCCATCCCATACGGACCACACGGAACACCGACCACCTGAACGCCCGCGTTTCGGAACGCACTCAGCGCCCCAGGATACGTCGGAGCCTCAACCACAACCATGTCCCCCGGTTCAAGCAGGGACTGACAAAGCAAGTGGATGCCCTGCGTCGATCCGGCGAGAACGAGAATGTCGTCGATGTCTCGGTGCACCCGTTCGGCAATCCAGCTTCGCAGCGGCGGATATCCCTCAACCGGACACCATTGGAGCAACCGCGGATCTTCGTGCTTCAACACATCAGCCGTCACCTGTTGAAGCGCAGCCATCGGGAAATGCTCGGGCGCCGGGAGCCCCCCTGCAAACGAGATCAGATCGGAGCGGGACAGCAATCGAAGAAGGTCGACGAAGTCGGCCTGCGGTGCGCACGTGCGGGACGTCACGAGAAGATCCCAATTGACCCCGCCGTCCGTATGCTTCGCCCCGGGGGACCGTTCGATCACAGTCGTCCCCTGACCGACGCGCCCTTCGACCCATCCTTCCCGAGCAAGCTGTTCGTACGCTCGAACGACCGTCGTCCGACTGACTCCGATTTCGTGGGCCAACGTCCTGCTGGTCGGAAGACGTTCGCCAATCGACAGCTCGCCCCTCTGGATGCCGTCTCGTAGCGTATCGACAATCTGCTGATGCAGCGAGCGTTCTTCGGTCAGTTGGATCGTGATAGGCATGCCAATCCCTCCTTGGATCCGTCCAATTCAACAATACATCGGTCCTGAAGGCGCGTCAACCGTGTTTGGATGTATCCAATCGGGTGAGAGGGGCAGTCCGCGTCGAGCGGTCCTGCAAGCCGGATGTCCGCGGTCTTGACACCTGTCCACCGGACCCGTGTAGGATGTGTAGTGCAAGAAGGAGGTCCATTGTGAATCGAATCCATCCGTTGTTTCTCGCTGGGATTTCTATCCTAATCCTTGGTGCTATTGCACACGCCGCACAGGACGTCGTCATCTACGGTGAGGGGTTCGCCGCCGTGCACGAGACGCGCACTGTCAGCTTCTCGCCGGAGCAGACCGCGGTTTCGCTTTCGCTTCCGGCCGGACTGATCGGGGACTCATTGTGGATACAGATCGCTGATGGTGAGGTCCCGTTTTCGTACCAGCTCGTCCCGGGTGACGATCTGACGGCGGCCCTGATCGGCCGCGCCGTAGAGGTCGTGGACACCAACGGGCACCTATACCGCGGAACGCTCCGAGCGTTGTCCGCAGGACTGGTACTCGAAGAGGCTGATGGGCGAACCGTGATCCTCGATGAGTTCGTCCGCCTCCGGGTATCCGATCCGATTGCCCTGAGCACCGATCCGTCCGTGGACATCCGCATCGACGGGACCGTCAACGGCGACATGCCGATCACACTGCTATACCTCGAAACCGGGTTGACGTGGGAAACAAACTACGTTGTCGTCCTCTCGCCCGATGAGACAATGCTCTCGCTGAACGCGACGACGACGATCGCCAACGGGTCCGGAAGCGATCTGGTCGAGGCCACTGTATCGCTGATTGCTGGGGACGTGAACACAGTAGATGACGTCTACGGCGCCACCATGCGCTCGGCCGCTGTCCCCCTCGCCTATGAACTGGACTACTCCGCCGCCCAAGCCGCGTCGGAGTACTACCGCTATGCCTTGTCCGCGCCTCTCACGCTCGCTGACGGAGCGTCCGTCACCGTACCGTATCGCGCCGCGTCCAACGTTCCGGTGACGAAGACGTACGGGTACGACGGGGTGTACGGAGGGGGCGTCGAGGTGATGCTAGCGTTCGACAACACGGCGGACAGCGGCCTCGGCATCCCGCTCCCTTCAGGGGCTGTACGCGTCTACACGCTCGGCGACGGATTCCTGTTCCTCGGCTCCGACTCGACCTCGCATGTCGCCGCCGGCGCGTCGGTCGACCTCGAGATTGGCACAGCATTCGACCTGTCGGGAGAACGTGAGATTCTCTCTCGCACCGAGCCCACCGACGACGTGTATGAGGAGACGGTCGAAGTCACGCTCACCAACCACAAGAGCGAAGCCGTGACCGTGATCGTGACCGAGCATCCGTCCGGCACGAGCTGGCAGATGCTGGAAGCTTCCCATCCCTACGAGCGCGTAGCGTCGAACACGATCGATTTCGAGGTGACCGTTCCCGCCAGCAGCACGGCCCAGGTCACCTACACATCGCAGTACACCTACTAGCCCGATGATCACAGACGGGGTCTGTATCTAGTGCAGATCCCGTCTGCGTCGGTAGCTCTCGCGGTATACTGCTGCGAGTGAAGGAGGGCGTGATGACCGACGTTCCGTTCGACGAATCCGCAGCGCACAGGCACTACGCCGCCGGCTGCTTCAACAAGACGTGGGATCTCCTCGATCGTTCGTCTCGATCGGCGGAGGAGGACCGGCAGATGTTGCTTCTGGCGATGACATCGATCTGGCACTGGACCCAACGGCCCGATTGCACTCCGATGACCTTGTCCGTGGGGCACTGGCTCATTTCGCGCGTGTACGCCACACTCGGGAATCCATCGGAGGCGGAACGATTCGGTCAGTACGCGCTGGACGCCATCCGGCCGGTCAAGAACGATCCGTTTACTCTTGGATACGCCTACGAGGCACTGGCGCGCGCGATGACGGTGGGAGGGGACGCGGCGCGTGCCACGGAGTATCTGGTGAAGGCCAAGACGCTGTGCGAGGCGGTGACAGACGAGGAGGCCCGCCGGATGCTCGCAAGCGACCTGGAGAATCTGGCAGTCGACTCCTGCGGAGCCTGACGACGCGCAGTGATGCAAATACAGAGGCCGAGGGAAACCGGTCAATCAGTTCCCCTCGGCCTCCCGCGTCTTACAACTCGAGAATCCCCAGCACTGCCTCAAGAACCTCCACGACGGTCCAAGCGCTTGATTCGAACCCCGTGAACGGGTCGTCCATCTGTGCAAGAAGGAAATCGACGGTAGATACGGCCGCGGACAGGTACATCGCGTTACCGGTTACCGCGTATCCTTTCGCCAGCGCGACGGCAATGATGTGATTCCCGTACGCTGTCGGCTTCGTGAAGTACGTCTGGACACCCTGATCGGTCGCGACGACCGTCATCTCCTCGTCGAGCAACCAATCGAGGGTCCTGGACGCAAACTCCTCGTATCGTGCGTCTCCTGTCTCTTCGTACGCACGGTACAACCCGTAGGCCGTTCGTGCGTTGATGTCGCTGTAGTCCTGATACTCCTCGAACGTCATGCAGGCGCCGGCCGGAACATCGAACAACGTTTGGAACCAGCCGCGTTCGTCGTCCCACATGACCTCGAGGAGCCAGTCTGCAATCTCGACTGCTTCGTCTGTGTATCCGAGATCGAACAGGACGGGCAGCAGCCGGGCATTCTGGCCGGCGGATTGTCGACTCGATCCCCACAGCTGATACTCGACGTCCAACAGCCCGTCGCCATCGTTGTCCGACAGTGTCTGGGCTCCCATGTAGGCACGGTACGGAGAGTCTCCGGAGGGCGGCATCTTGCCGTCCGGATCCGTGAACAGCCACCCGGACACGATGGCGAGTTCATCCTGGTAGGTGTCGCCGAACGAGAGAAGCCCGGCGAGCGGTCGAACGACGCTTCCGCAGAAAGAAACTGTCGTTCCGTACACCGCTTCGTAGTCTCCCTTCGTCGGCCAGTAGCTGCCGACGAACGCGCCCTGAATCTTGTCAAACGCGCCGTCTTCCCATCCGACCGTCCCGATCACTCCGCCGACGTCCCACAGCCAGTCGGAGACCGTCGCTTCGTCGCGGAGGATGGCCGTGGACACCCAGAAGTCAGCAGCTCCGGCAGCAACAGCGGAGTACTGGGTGTTCTGCGTCAGAGCTGTCATGCGATTCAGAGCCGTCGCACAGTCCATCGAGATCCCAACGTCGGTTCGGGTCGGGTCCCAGGGATACGCCCAGCTCGGAACATCCGGATGGAGGTTGTCGGCAAGCCAATCGGCCAGCGTGACCGCTGCGTCCATGTACTTCTCCGGCAAATCGACCGCGGCCCCGAGCGGTGCAGCGATGACGACTACCAGAATCCCCAGAAGAACCATCCTTCCCAGTATTCTCATCTTGGATCCCTCCTTGGGTCACAAGGTGCGCCTGTAAGGCAGTATGACAACCGGGATCGCCGGCTGTCAACTCGAAGCGAACGACCGCTGGGGTCCGAGGGGAGGTCAAGCCGTCTGAGATACCGATGCACGGTCTACGAAGCGTCCGGCTGTGTGTCCGAGAACTCCGTTGTCCACTCGGGAAGCGCCGCCCCGCCGGCACGATCCTCGATCAGCGCAATCCGTTCACGGATTTCGCCCGCCCGTTGCGCCCCACCAACCCGGGCAGCGTCTTCCAGAACAGCCAGGGCCTCGACATCATCGAACTGCTGCAGGAGTGCGTCGGCGAGACCGAGCAACGCCTCGAAGCTCTCCGGCTCGGTGACAAGCACCGCCCGATAGTGCTCCTGCGCGAGAACCGGCAGATGAAGGAGCAATGCGGCGTCCCCGAGCCGAGTGTGTGTGGCGCGCTCATCGATCCCGGGGGAGGGGCCTCCGTTCTGATCCCACCACAGCGCGTTCTGGTAGTTTTCAATCGCTCCCCGGTAGTCTGCAAACGCAAACAGCACATCGCCGAGCCCGCCGTAGGCCGCGGGGGTCCCCGGCCACTGCGTCAACGCCTTGACGAACGCACGCCGGGCAGAGTCAATCTCTCCCACCGAGAGATGGAGATGGCCGAGGATCACCAATACGTCGGCGGACGGATCGCTCACGTACGCCGCCTCATAGGCAGAAGCCGCCCTGTCATACGACTCGTCGATGCGCTGCTGGATGCCCGAGGGGTCTTCTCCCCCGTCCGACACCGCGCGTTCGAGATCGACCAATGCTCGATCCAACTGCGAAGCAGCTGTTGCTCCCTCTGCAAGGAGCTGCGCCGTTTCGTCGAGCACTCGCGGAGCCAGCAGCACGTACGCCAAAGCCGCTCCCAGCGCCACCGCCAAACCGATTACAACCCACTGCAGCTTCACGTGATGTTCACCCTCTCGTCGGTCTGCCCCTGACGATAGTCCCATGAGGATTCAACGTCAATCGCTGCGAGCCGCTCACCCGTAGCCAGGCTGGCGCTGTCAGCCCCCGGATGTATACTTCGCAAGCAGCGAAGCGTACACGGTTGCTGACTCGTCGCTGCAGATCGGCTGGCGCGGCGCTTCACCTACGTGCAGGATGAAAGGGGGAGTGATGGAAGCAGAAGTCAGACAGGCGCTTGAAAGCATTCGTCCCACGCTCCAGGCCGACGGCGGAGACGTGGAACTCGTCGAAGTCACCGAGGATGGCATCGTGCGGGTGCGCCTCCAAGGTGCGTGCCACGGCTGTCCGATGTCGACGATGACACTGAAGAACGGCATCGAACGGATCATCAAGGAAGAGGTTCCCGGAGTCGTCGAGGTCGAGGCCGTATAGCGATCGGGAACGGCAACATGCGAGAGCAGCGAGATGCCCCGTATATCTGGGTTACATGGTTGACCAAGCTCCTCGCCGGCGAAGCGCTGTGCGAGTGGTCTGCGTGGTTCCGCGCCCACCACAAGACATATGACAGGCTCCCCGTCGACTTCGACGTGGCTTCGTGGACCGTCGAGCATAATGAGTTGGTATCCGCTCGGCGCGAACAGCTTCGCGATGCAGGATACCGCGTCTACGTCGAAGACGAGAATGCGTTCAAGCGCATCGGCAAGACCGGCATCGTCGTGTCCGGAAAACCGGACATCCTCGCTGTGCGCGAGAAAGAGGGCGTAATCGAGGACTGCAAGACCGGTCGTCCGAGAACGTCAGACCAGCTACAGGTTCTGACGTACATGCTTCTCCTCCCGATCCGTGATCCGCGGTGTTCCGGGGTCACGCTGTCCGGACGTGTCGTCTACAAGTCAAGCACCGTGGACATTCCTACTACTGCCTTGGACGACGCCTTCCGCGCACGGTTCGTGGCGCTTGTCCAGAAAGTGGGCGGACAGAGCAGTCTGCCCAAAGCCCCGTCTTGGTCGGAGTGCCGGTGGTGTGACATCGGCCCTGCCGACTGTCTGTATCGGGTAACGGAACCGCCGGAGTCGGCCGAGGCCGAGACCGACTTGTTCTAGTGCTGAGCCGCTCGAGCCCCTATCCGCTAGGGGATCCGGAGGATCTCCTTGGTCTGTTCCACTCGATCCACCGTGATCATGAGTTGGTTCTTCTCGACCGCGGAATAGCAGGAGAGCACGTTGATCCGGTCTTGATGAAGCCGATCCAGGATTGTGAACAACTCACCCGGATGGTTCGGCAGGTCAATGGCCAGCACCTCTCGTTCCTCGAACTCGATCCCCTGTTGCTCAAGCGCTTTGCGTGCCTTGCCCGGATCGTCGGTCACCAGGCTGACAACGCCTTCCTCGAGCACCGTCAGGCCGGCAACGGCATCGATGTTGACGTGCTCCTTGCCCAACACCTCAGCAACAGGGGCCAGCGCTCCCGGACAATTGCCGATCAGAAACGAGAACTCCTTCACACGCATCACCTCCGGCACTCATCCTAGCACGCTCGGTCACCTTTCGGGAACAGGCGTACAACCTCTTGTCGACGTTGTGTAACACCGTTACGTAGCGTACACTGAGCAACGACCCATGGCTCAACAGACGCAGCGCCCCGCTGGAATGCTCGGATTCAGCATCGTGTGGTTTGGGCAGTTCGTATCAATGCTCGGCTCGGGCATGACGCGATTTGCGCTCACGATCTGGGCATGGCAGGTAACCGGTGAGGCAACCGCCCTTGCGCTGGTCGGCGTGTTCTCGTTTGCTCCAGCCGTCCTCCTCAGCCCATTCGCTGGGGCGATCGTCGATCGTGTGTCTCGCAAGGCTGTGATGATCGCAAGCGACCTCGCCGCCGGGCTTTCGACAATCGCAATCTTGATCCTCCACATCACCGGCCACCTGGAGATCTGGCACTTGTACGCCGCGGGGTTCTTCGCGAGCGCGTTCGAGTCGTTCCAGTTCCCGGCGTACTCCGCCGCAATCACCACCATGGTGGCGAAGAAACACTACACGCGGGCCAACGCCATGCTGAGCCTCGCTGGATCCGCAAGCGGCATTATCGCACCGGCCCTTGCCGGCGCGCTGCTGGTGTTCGTCGGGATCGATGGGATCATGGGAATCGACATCGTCACGTTCCTGTTTGCCGTCGGGGCCCTGCTCTTCGTGTTCATACCCAACCCCAAGCAGTCTGCCGTCGGCCGAGCCAGTCGGGGAGGCCTGCTACAGGAGTCGGCGTTCGGCTTCCGATACATCTTCACGAATTCGAGCTTGCTGGGGCTTCAGCTCGTCTTCTTCGCCATCAATCTCACGGCGACATTTGCCATGACGCTGTTTGCTCCAATGATTCTGGCCCGGGCTGCGGACAACACGGTGGTTCTGGGAACGGCACAGACAATGCTCGGTGTCGGCGGCGTTGCGGGTGGGCTCATCATTGCCGCATGGGGCGGTCTCAAACGCCGGATCCACGGCGTTCTGCTCGGGATGATCCTCTCAAGCGCACTGGGCCAGATCGTATTTGGCGTCGGACAGAACCTTTGGGTCTGGGGGCTCGGCGCCTTCTTCATGATCTTCTTCATCCCGCTGATCAACGGATCGAATCAGGCCATCTGGCAGTCGAAGATCCCGCCGGACGTCCAGGGGAAGGTGTTTGCCACCCGCCGCCTCATTGCACAGATCAGCGCACCCATCGCAATGGTTCTTGGCGGACGGTTGGCGGACACGGTGTTCGAGCCGGCCATGAGCTCCGGCGGGGCCCTGAGCAGGCTGTTCGGGCCGCTCGTGGGAACCGGCCCGGGTGCGGGCATGGGGTTGATGTTCGTGGTCTCCGGTATCCTAGGCATTGTCGTGGGATGCGTTGGGTATCTGATACCGGCCGTCCGACACGCAGAAGACCGGATTCCGGACCATGATCCTTCCGAGCCCGCTCCCGCATGGCCGCGGGGCTACATTCGTGTTCCGCCACGAAGCACTGCGGATCGCTAGTACAGGGGGCGCCACAAAAGAACCTGCTCCCCTTCACAGTGTGTTCACATCGGAGCCGTATGTTCTGGGTGTACGAGAGCGGATCGGGAAGCGAGAGACAAGACGTACGATCACAACAAGAAGCTTACCAGATAGAGGGGCCCGGAGACGGGCCCCAGCCTCTTTCCCGACGGAACACCCCCTGCAATTGGAACCCGGTATACTCGTCCGGAAAGCGTCAGGAGGTCTCAATTGAGCTTCTTCCGTATCGACGAGCAGCCGTCCACTGAGATGCTCCCCGGAATCGATCGGCAGGCCGTGTGGTTGCATGACGTCATGCTCACGTTCTTCACGTTTGCTCCAGGATCGGTGGTTCCTGAGCACTCGCATGACAACGAGCAAATCACGCTCGTGACGCGCGGGGCCCTCCGTTTTTCGCTGGATGGGCAGACCCGAATCCTCCGTACAGGCGAAGGTGTCTGTATTCCTGCAAATATGCCGCACAGCGCCGCAGCCCTTGAGGAGCCCACGGAAGCAATCGACGCTTGGAGTCCGCCGCGGGCGGACTACAAGACGTAGGTCCGGCGGACCGTGCGCTTGCGCGCAAGGCCGTTTGCTGCGATTCTCAGTTCATGCGATCACACGATGCCGGGGAGTGTTGGGAGAGGAACGCGGACGGATGGACGAGGCTTGCGCGGGCCGGATACGACGTCTATCGTGACGCATTCAATACGCCGGCGTTTCTTGAGTCCCTGCCTGACGTAAAGGGACTCCATGGTCTCGATATCGGTTGCGGCGAAGGGCACAACACTCGCCTCGTCGCGGAGCGAGGGGCCCGCATGAGCGCCGTCGACATCGCGCCTACATTCATCCGCCACGCTCAGGCCTTCGAAGCGTACTCCCCCCTGGGAATCACGTATCTCGTGGCGGATGCATGCAGCCTCCCGTTCAACGCGGAGAGCTTCGACTTCGCGGTGGCGTTCATGAGCTTGATGGACATCCCGACGCCGGATCGCGCACTCGGGGAGGCGTTGCGCGTTCTACGTCCGGGTGGGTTTCTGCAATTCTCGATCACGCACCCGTGTTTCGATACGCCCCACCGTCGCAACGTCCGCGACGAAGACGGCAGGACCGTAGCCATCGAAGTCGGTGATTACTTCGACCAGGAGCCTGGACGGCTCACGCGCTGGCTGTTCTCGTCCGCCCCGGCAGAAGCGCGGCGCGGGATCCCGGACTTCGAGGTCCCGCAGTTTCACCGTCCGTTGAGTTGCTGGGTTAACGACCTCTGCGAAACGGGATTCACGATCGAGCGAATCAACGAACCCTCGCCGAGCGATCCCGTCGTCGCTGCCTGGCCGGCGGTGCAGGATGCACAGGTCGTGGCGTACTTCCTTCATGTCCGCGCGCGCAAAGCCCGTGCAGCATAATTCGACGTTCCGAACGGAGCGCGCCAGGGTGTACGCATCGGACCCGTGCGGAGTGCTTCCGAATGCATTGTGGAAGACGATCGAGGAGCCCTGTGTCGATCGCGGACGCGTAGCGCGCTCCAACGGGCGTGTCGAGGCACTCGATCTCGATGATCGCGAGCGACTGCTGGTTGCCTGGAACCGCAAGGGGCGAAGCACGCCGCACGTATGGACCGCTCTGAATCGGGTTCGCCTCGCACTGCTTCACGATCGGGCCGCCGCGGAGGTGGAACCCTTGACCCGTAGGTTCACGCGACGAACCGCCTACTCCCGTCTGCAACACGACATGTCCCCGAAGGCCGTCGGCGAGTTCCCAAGCGGTTGTTCTCTTCGGGATGTGACGATGCCCGAGAACGCACGCGCCGTGTCATCGTTCATCGTACGGTGCTACGACGACATGCGCGTGACCCCGGCGGCTGTTCGCTCATGAACCACGCGGTCGGTGTACGATCCGAAGCTCTGGATGTGGTTCTCGGACAGCGCTACCACACGCCCTGTGGGCCTAGGCATCGCAGAAGCGGATTACACAATCGGCGAGCTGTCGCTGGAGTGGATCCGGGTCCTCCCGGCGGCGCGGTGGCGCGGAGTGGCGCGTGCTCTTGTTCGTGAGATGCTAACACGTGCGTCGTCGGACGTGCGCACGGCTACTGTGTCGGGCGTACACGGCAGCCCGGCAGAGATCGTCTACCGCGCCTGCGGCTTACGCGGCGAGAACGTGTGGTGGTGTCTGCAGACCCGGTAACGGCAATCTATCCCTTGCTTCCGGCCGGGATCGAAGATATGCTCGATGTGTGCGTGCCGCGTACGCCAATCGGGCCGCCCCACGCACCCGTGGCAAGCAAACTGTTGCCGGCCTCGAAACCGGCAACCAACCACATCGAAGAGGCGAGATCGACGCCGGCGCTGCGCACCGCAGTGCGTATCCGATGCCGACCCGCAGGGGAGGTGAGTTCCGTGGGGACAGACGGCAGCCCATCAACCGATGGACCACACGAGTATCTGATGCAAACGGACGGCGGTGGCGAATCTCCTTACGAGCACGCCGCCCCGTGGGAGACGGTTTCGTCATTCTCCCAAACGCGTTCGTAGACGGACGGCTTTCCCGCGAGGCCTGGAGGGAAACCAAGCGTTTTCTCTCTCCGCTGTCCGCGGCACGGCCGGGAAGCTCGATCCGCCTGACGGCGGCGCGGTCCACAGGGTCGCAGTGGGTGCCTACCGGTGGAAGCAAGGCATTGCCCACCACTACCACCTGGATCGACCTTTGGAGAGTGCTTCACCGCGTACGCAGAAGCGCCTTGCAGGACCGGGAACCCGGAGAGGACCGCATCGGCATCATGATCCGCCCGATGGGATTGTAGCGACGACCGCTCCGGTCTACTCGCGACCGAGGGCGACAGCGGCCCGCGCGATCAGCTCGTCGATGAACGCATCGCATCCCTGGACCAGCAGGGCACGCAACGTGTCGTCGATCGGCAGCCAGCGAAACGAGTACGTGACGCCGCAGTCGATGCCGTCGCCGGTTCCCGTATGCTGGAACCGAGCTGGAATACCGGGGGGCGCCTTCATCAGACAGAACCCCTGCAACTCTCCGTTCCACAGCGTAGTGCCGAGCCGTGAAAGGAAGAGGACGTCAGCAATGCCTGCCTCTTCTTCAAGTTCGCGACGCGCGGTCTGCTCGAGCGTCTCGCCGGGCTTCGATTGCCCTTTGACGACCTCGAAGCCCGGCTCGTCGAGGCTCTCAAACACAAGAAGCTGCGGCCCTGCTTCGCTGTTGCGGATCAGATAGACGAACGCCTTCTTCCTGACGGTCACATCCCGCTGTCCTTCTCCTGCTCCATCGAGTGAATCGCCCGCTTCACCTCGGCGCGCAAACCGCGGCACGGCCGTGCCGGAGCCACCGCCTCGACCACGATCTCGCGACATCCATTGAACCGCGCGTACCGAACGAGTGCCTCGGCAAGCGGACGCATCACGTCATCGTACTCCGAGAACGCGTCTTCGAAAAGCAATCGTCTCACATGCAGCGTGCCGGTTGCTCGGTCGGCCTTCGGATCGATTCGCCCAACAAGCCGGTCCTTCCATAGGATCGGGTGAACGAAGTAGCCGACCACGCGCTTTGCGGGCGGCAGGTAGCACTCCAACGAGTACGAGAAGTCGAAGAGACGCTCCACACGACTCCGTTGGATGATGAGGTTGTCGAACGGCGACAGGAAGCGAACCGTATCCGACTCCACATGCTCGTCGACTTGCTCCATCGTTTCGGCAAGGGCAAACTGAGGATCCTCGCTCCCTTCCACTGCGACCGACAGGACGCGGCGTTCATCCATCAGTCGGCCCAGCGCTGTTGAGATGGACTGGCCGTTCGCGAGGCGCAGGGTGGAGGCAATTTCCCGCTCCGTCAGAACCCCGTGCGCGGCCAGCGCGCGCTGAGCGTGGAACGTCGCTCGTTCCTCCGGCGTCGGCACTGCGGTGTCCACGTCGGAGGGGAGAACGCGCTCCGTCAGGTCGTATGCCTTCTGAAAGCCTCTTCGCTCGGCGATCATCAGCTCTCCCTGCCGGAACAGCACCTCCAGTGCGACCTTCGCCGGCTTCCAGTCCCACCACGTACCGCGTGGATGTCCTGGCGGCGCAGCGAAGTCCTTCGAGGTCAGCGCTCCCTCGGCACGTACACGTTCAAGGACTCTCTCCAGTAGCGCCCCGTTCGCAGCTCGCCACTCCTTGGTCCACCGGGTTCCTCCGTTGCGGAAGCGTTCCATCCGTTCCCGGTAGTAGGCGTAGTCGGACATCGGAACGACGGACAGCGCGTGTGTCCAATACTCGAACACCGTGCGGTCTACGGCCTGCAACGCGTGAAGCGTCGCGGGGGTGTAGCTTGGAACCCGGGTCCACAACGTGTGATGATGTGCTCGCTCCACCACGGAAATAGTGTCGATCTGCACGTATCCCAGGCGCTCGATCGCATGCAACACGGCGGTTTTCGCATCCATACCGGACGTCCCGCCCAGCAGTTGAGCGCGGACAGCCAGACGGCGAGCTTCCTGCTGCGTCAACCGGATTGAGGCGACCATGTGCGATTCCTTTCGAGAGTTCTCCGACATGCACTGCGCCGTCCAACCCGTCATACTACCAGAACCGCGTCACGAGGAGGCTCCGATGACGACGCTATCCGCTCTACTGCTCGTCTTCCTGGTCATGGATCCGCTCGGCAACATCCCGCTTGTCCTCGGGTTGCTTGAGCCGATACCGGCGAAACAGCGGAAAGCGGTTCTGCTCCGCGAATCGCTATTCGCACTCGGCTTCCTGCTTCTGTTCCTCTACGTCGGCCGCTACGCTCTCAACCTACTCGGGATCTCACAGCCCGCTCTCGGCATCGCCGGCGGCGTAGTCCTTGCCCTCATCGCTCTTCGCATGATCTTCCCCCAGCCCGGCGGAATGTTCGGCTCAACGCCCAAAGGCGAGCCGTTCATCGTTCCGATTGCGGTCCCGCTCATCGCGGGGCCGTCCGCGTTGGCGACCGTGATGCTCCTCGCAACACAGCATCCCGAACGGATGGTCGCGTGGACGATGGCCGTTGCAGGGGCGTGGGCGGTGTCCACGGTCGTACTCCTTGGATCGGAGACGTTGCGACGGCTCCTGCGCCCGCGTGGTTTGATCGCAGTGGAACGCCTCATGGGCATGGTCCTGATGACCGTCGCGGTCCAGATGCTCCTGACCGGCGTCAGCGAGTTCCTGTCCGCCACCGTGGGCTAGTCTACCGGTGGAGGAGCCGCCCGAGCGGTGGTACGGCGATGTCGATCGCTCCCTCGGGGCACATCTCCTGACAGCAGTAACAGCGGATGCAGCGCTCGTAATCGTGAATCGGGGCCAGCAAGCGGTCACTCGGTGAGAACCCGATTGCTTTCGGGGTCACAGGACAGACCTTGACACAGGTCCCGCACCGCGTACAGCGCTCGCTGCGAACCACCGGACGCGGGACGACCAGCCGACGCGCCAGCCGACTCGCCCGTCCCGGGCGCCCTGTCGTCGACAACGCAGATCGATTGACTCGGAAGTCGGTTGCTACGAAGTCCTCGACCGGATCCCCAATAACATCGACTGCAGTAGCATTTCCGAGCCCATCGCGCTCACCGTACACAACCGGAAGCACCAGTGTTCGATCGAGTCCCATCACGCGGCAGACCGTCGCATCGATCGCAACCGGGTCGGAGGACAACATGAGAAGACCCATCGGTCGCGGGGTTCCATTCTGCGGGCCGTTCCCCTCCATCGCGACAACCCCGTCAAGTACGAACAGCCGGGGCGACAGGAAACGCGTCAGATCGACAAGCATACGTGAGAAGATGTCCACGCTCGTCAATCGAGCGTGGAACTCGCCCTTGAGCAAACCGGGAATGCAGCCGAACTGATTCTTGATCGCCGCTGTGATGCGCGTCAATCCGTGTGTCTTCATCTTGGGAAGCGACACGATCCCATCCGCGTCCAATACGCCGGAGGCAATCGTGAACTGCTTGATGAGTCGTCCGTCAGGAAACGCCTCGACCCTGCCGGTCGAGAAGTCCGCTGCAGGGATGCCCAGCGCAGCGGCCACGGGAGAGAGCCCCGCCCACCGAGCCGCCATTTCCGCACTGCCCACGGCGGGAGAGTCACCGTACGTTAGACGCACACCGGCATCCTGCAGCGCCTCCGCCACCGCGCGGAACACTGATGGGTGCGTGTTCACCGCCCGTCCGGGGGATCGTCCGACCAACAGGTTCGGCTTGAGCACGATGCGTTCGTTCGCCCGTATGTATGCATCAACCCCGCCAAGGAGCTTCAGACCGCGATCGACGGCCGCGCGAACGACTCGTTCGTCGTACGATGGACACCGAACCAGTGCTACGCGCGACGGCCCGAGCCGATCCTTCGACGTCTTCTCCTTCGCTACCTCGCCTGACATGGGCCTTCCTCCGCTCTCTCGCAACGTCGGTCGGCGCTCTCGACCTCGATCGTGGCGTGGTCAATGCCGACGGTTCGCAATCGTTCCTTCGCACGCGTCCGCACCCGAACGACGTCGGCGTACGTATCCGCGCGCTCGATCACGATGTGGGCCGTCAGTACATGGTGCTCCCCATCCTGCGACCAGACATGTGTGTGATGCACATCACAGACTTCAGGAATCTCACGCAACGTCTGTTCAACATCCTGCAGATTCATCCCCGGCGGCATCCCCTGGAGCAACACGACGAACGTGTCCTTCAGACGGCGGACCACGTTCCAAAGGACGTAGAGCGCAATCCCGATTGACAGAATCGGATCAAGAATCGGGATGTCCCGGAACCGCATCACGATGCTGGCGATCAGGACCGCCGCCCAGCCGAGGACATCCTCGACGAAGTGCCACGTCACAATGCGTTCCCCGATGCCCCGTCCCCCATGCATTCGAATCGCCGCTATACCATTGACGAGGATCCCTCCGATCGCCAAGAAGAGCATCCCGCGAGCGTTTGCAGCCTCGGGCGCGATCAGCCTCTGAGACGCCTCGATCAGAACGATCACCCCGCCGCCGAACAGGATGACGCCCATGACAAGCCCCCCGAGCAGCGAGAATCGCCGGTACCCGAATGTGAACACGTCGTCGCCGCTTCGGCCGGCAAGCCGCGCGAACCGCCAGGAAAGGGCCAACGAGAGGCTATCCCCAAGATCGTGCAACGCATCGGACAGAACAGAGATGCTGTTCGTCCACAGTCCGCCGACAATCTCGATCACCGTAAACGCAAGGTTCAGGAAGAACGCCGTGCGGATTCTGCTTTCCGATGTGCCGCTGTGATCGTGGTGTGTGTGCCGATGCGTCATGGTTTCCCTTCCCTACAAGCAGTCTACACCAGGGAGGCCGGCCCGTCCGCGGTGTGCGCACGCACAAGGAACCGGGCGCCTTCCCTTCACCGTTCGTGTTCGTCGAGATACAGTTGGGAGGTCGAGGAGCAGGAGTGATCGCAATCAGTACTACAGGAGACCACCCGCAGACTCCGGGGGGGGTGTCATCCCCCTGGAGCCCAAGAACCTCGATAGCGCATCGCAGATGCTGGCGGCGGCGTTCTTCGAGTACCCGATGTTTGCGTTCTACTTCCCAGACCGATCACGGCGCTCCCGATCCCTGCCCTGGTACTTCCGGAACGTTCTTCGGTGTGCCGTGCGCTACGGGGAGGTCTGGACGACTCCCACGATCGCCGGCGTGTTGTTCACCCTCCCCCCGGGGCACACGCGTCTCTCGATCCCCGAGTACGTCCGGAACGGGTTCCTGTTTGCACCCCTCGTACTGGGCTTCGCCAACTACAGGCGATCGATGCAGTGTGAGGGGTTCGTCGACCGCACCCAGAAGGACGTGATGAAGGGTCGCCCCCACTACAACCTGTGGGGGGTCGCAGTAGATCCGGCGGAGCAGGGAAGGGACGTCGGCGATGCGCTGCTGCGGGCGTTCCTCACGCGTACCGACGCAGACGGTGTGCCCGTCTACCTGGAGACGCATGACGAACGCAACGTCCGCTACTACAAGAAGTACGGGTTCGAGTTGATGCGCGAGACGTCGATTCCCACGCACGGCCTCCGGATCTGGTGCAGGCCGCGGCCGCCGCCGTGCGCCGCCCGGGGAGCCCCCGAGATCCGGCGGCCCCGCTCTTGGCAGACTGGTCATGCGGCCTTAGACTTTCTCGCCATGACATGCCCTGATGCGCAGGACAAGAGAATCGGCCTCGCCCTGGCGTCCGGAGGGGCTCGCGGCGCAGCGATCACCGGTGTTCTGAAGGTGCTTGACCGAGAGGGAATTCGAGCATCGGTCGTGACCGGCTCCAGCATCGGATCGCTCGTCGGTGCAGCGTATGCTGCCGGTCTGCCGATTGAGGAGGTAGAGCGAGAGTGGCTCGCCATCGATCGGTCGACGCTGGTTCGTGGATTCCTGCCCACGCTCTCCCGTGCCGGTCTGAGTTCCGGCAGTGAGCTACGCAAGCTGCTCTCCGAACTCCTCGGCGATGGGCGCATCGAGCAGCTTGCGATCCCGTTCGCTGCCGTAGCCTGTGACATCGACACCGGCGACGTGGTCGTCCTGCACGAGGGACCGCTGGCCGAAGCGGTGCGCGCATCGTGCGCCGTGCCAGGCCTGTTTCACCCCGTCCGGTGGGGCGACCGGCTCCTCGTCGACGGGGGCTTGGTGGAGCCGCTGCCGGTACGCCCGTGCCGCGAACTCGGGGCGAACTTCGTCATCGCGGTCGACATCTCGCCGAGACCGCAGCCGACGACTGAACGAGGGCGCAGCGCGTGGATCCGTCTCGGCGAGCAACTGCAACAAGGATTGAACCAACGGGAGTGGATTCCGAGCAGCCTCACGGAGTTCCTCGAACATGTGTTCCGAGATCGACCGGAATCGGCCCGACCCCTGCCCGGTCTATACAGCATACTCAATCAGTCGATCGCCATCCTCATTCAGCAGGTCCTCGAGCAGAAGCTGCTTCTTCATCCGCCCGACGTTCTCATCCGTCCTCCGGTATCCCAATCGTTCATGGAATACCGCCATGCCGAGGAGGCCATCGCCTGCGGCGAGCAGGCCGCGGAGGCCGCTCTCCCCGAGTTGAGACAGCGTCTGGCAGATGGATAGGAGCGGGCCAACTTGTCCTGCAAGACGAAATGCCCGATGATGAAACCGGTGAATCACACCATGCCTCGAGCCATGCGAGCGGTCATCGTTCTTTCCGTACTTGCCACCGTCTTCGTTTCATCTGCCGCGCTGGCCGACGATCCAGACGTGGTCGTTTTTCACCGCGAGGGTTGCGGTGAGTGCGAGTACATGGACCAAGTGCTGAGCGATCTGCACGACCAGTATCCGCAACTCAAGATTCGATACATCAAGGACTCCGACGCGGACGCGGTTCTCATGTGGTCGTTGTCGTCGTATTACGGGATCTTCCCGACAGACTTCCCTGTGATTTTCGTCGGGGACGAAGCCATCTCCGGAGGGGGGCGATCTGAGGAGCTTCGCTTGCGAGAGGCCGTCTCGGGGTGCATGCGGAACGGATGCACGTCCCCCCTGGTGCAAATACAGGGCCCTAGCATCCCGTGGAAGACCTATGCAATCATCGCGCTGGCTGCGGTGATGCTACTCCTCGTATCGCTGTGACGCGGCCCGCCGGTCGGCGAACCATCGCGCTGCTGCTGTTTGTGAGCGCTCCGCTTCTCGGATGCGCGATGGACCGTACGGGCCATCCGGCAAGCTCGTTCTACCGTGACAGCATGCCGGCCTTTGTTGTGACGATTGCGCAGCAAGCCGCACGGTCGGAGCCGTTCTTCGTCGTGGCCCAGAATGGCGAGGGTCTGCTCGTCTCACATGATGCGTCGGAGACGGGGTCGATCACGGCGTACGCCGATGCACTCGCCGGGGTGGGCCGCGAAGACCTCTTCTACGGATACGAGGCAGAAGATCGCGCAACGCCGAGCACCGTGACCCTGCACTGGCTCGACAGACTCGACCGAGCTGAAGCCCGAGGAATCGAGATCCTAGCGATCGATTACTGCACGGACAACGACGCGGTTGCCGCGTCGTACGAGCAGAGCGCCGCGCACGCGTTCGTAGCACTCGCCCACCTCGACGAGAACTCGACACGATTCCAACCGCCGATCCGTTCCGATGGATGAGAATGATGCATCCATCGAAACGCTTGCCGACGTTCGCAACTTCCTCTGCCTGATCAACCCGCAGCGCCACCCCGATCGCGAAGCGTTCCTCGATGCCCTGGCTGCCGTCAACGTCGATCTCCTCGTCATCGACGCCGAGGCCGAAGACGGACGACTGACCGCTGACGACATCGATCGATTGCAGCGAAAGCCGGCTGGCGCGCGTCGACTGGTGCTGTGCTAACTGAGCATCGGAGAAGCCGAATCGTACCGTGAGTACTGGGATCCGACGTGGACGAGCGATCCGCCAACCTGGCTGCTGCCGGAGAATTCGAGCTGGCCCGGCAACTACCCCGTTCGGTATTGGGACCCCGCGTGGCAGGCCATCGTATTCGAGCAGCTGGATCGAGTCCTGGACGCGGGGTTCGACGGCGTCTACCTCGACCTCGTTGACGCGTTCGAATCGTATCCAGGAGAGCTCATGAGGGGAACGCGTCACGAAACCGCCCAGTCAACCTCCGGTATACTGCTCGGCATGAAGACAAAGAGCGGTCTGAGACGAACCCGACAAGCCACAGCTGCAACCCTGATCCTGACATGCGCGCTCCTGGTAGGAACGGCCAGTTGGCACGTCATGGCCCAGCAGACCGGGAGCGCGGCCGTCTTCGTCGAAGGGGCGACGTACTGGATGGCCACCGCGCGATACACGGGCAGGCTCGCCGAATACGTCGGTGACGCGAACACACTCGGCCTTCAGTTGGGTATCGAGGCGGCTAACGGGCGCTGGATTCGCTGCAGCTTCGTCACTGGAAATCGGGATTTCCTGGGAGACTGCGTCGACTAGTTCCTCAGCAATGCCACCGTGGCCATCGGATTCGGAAACGGAATGGTGGATCTGGGCGCCGGACTCGGGTGGGAATCACTTGAACTGGCCCAGGGAAACCTCTCCTCGTGGGGACCGGTCGGCATCGCCCGTTTCAGCTATCCGATTTCGGAACACGGGTTGTTCGCCCGCGCCACCGCGACAGTCCGACCGATTGGGCTCGGGTCATCGGACCCGTTCATCGAGTACGCAGAACTCGCCATCAGTGTGGAGTACACCGGCCGTTGGACATGGATCGAGCTCGGGTATCGCCGCCGTGCGTACTACAACCTGACGTCACAGCTGTCCTACTCCGGTCCGTTTCTGGGCTTCCAACTCGCACTACCCCGACTGCCAGAGTAGATGCGCTTCATGTGTCGACGTTGCGAGGGAGGGGTCAATGCCCCGTCGCGATCGGAGTGATCGTCGTGTAGTCCGTTTCCTCGCGGCCATCATCCGGATGCGCGGAGCGCAATCGCGGCGCGCAGCGCAGCTGTGATCTCCCGATCGATGGCATCAGCAACCACGTTTCGATGCGGATCGTGATCCCCGGTTGCTGCTAATCGAGCGTCCCCGTCAATGGCGACAATGGCACCGGTACGAACGCCCCGCATCCGGCCGATCACGAATAGCGTCGCGTTCTCCATCTCGACACAGATCGCGCCGGCACGGGCAAACAGGTCCAGGCCGAGATCGAGAACGCCTTGGTAGAATGCGTCAAGCGATACGCCAACACCGCGATGCACGGTGCCCGGTCCGGGAACACCCGTTGCTGCGAGCCAGAGAGCGCGGGCGACGTCGGGATCCGCGATCGCCGGCATCTCGATCGGGACCAGTTGCTTCGACGTCCCCTCATGCCGTGCCGCGCCGGTGACAACGACGAGATCGCCTGTCCGTACGGCATCGCTGATCGACCCGGCTGAACCGATACGGACCAGAGTGCGCGCGCCAGCTCGGATCGCCTCTTCGTACGCCACAGCCGCGCCCGCAGATCCGACGCCCGCGGAGATCACCGCAACTTCCACTCCGTCAATCGTACCGACATGCGTGTGGTACTCGCGGTTCTCTGATAGCTTCCTTGGGTCATCGAACCGCTCGGCAATCCGGTCGGCTCGTTTCGGGTCTCCGGGAACGAACACCGTCTCGGGCAGATCCCCCACGTTCAGTTTCAGATGCGGACATGCGTACGCCATGCGCGAACCCTCCTTGTATTTCGTCATTCTAGCACCCCCTTCCAGCAAGCGGTCAACTACTACTGGATGCGCCGCGGCGGTTCTCGTAGGCTTCGCATCATGATTGCCGCGACGGTGGACAACGTGACGGTCGCCTATGCTTCCACGATCGTGCTGCACGGCCTGTCGTGCGAAGTGCACGACGATCGAGTCGCGGGGCTGGTCGGCTCGAACGGATCGGGGAAGAGCACCCTGCTCAACGTACTTGCGGGCGGGCTTCGGCCGTCGACCGGCACGGTGTCCCTCCGCTCCGGAATCCGCATCGGCTTCCTCCCACAGCAACCAACGTTCGACCCCGGGAGAAGCGTGTTTGACACCGTTCGCCTTGGTGCCCGGCAGCTTACGACAATCGAACAGGACCTGGCCGACGTCGAGGCTCGGCTGTCCACGCCCGACGTGTACGAGAATGTGGAGACCCTAGAGCGTGTCCTGGCAGATCAGGAGGCCCTCCTCGCCACGTACGAACGTCTTGGGGGCCCGGAGGTTGAGGCTCGAATCCGCTCGCTGCTCCACAGTCTCGGGTTCGACTCCGCCGACTACGAACGCCCTGTCAGCGTTCTCAGTGGTGGTCAGCGGAAGCTCGTCGGCATCGCGGCGCAGGCCCTCGCATCCCCCGACCTACTCCTACTCGACGAGCCGGACAACCACCTTGATCTACGCGGAAAGGTGTTCCTCGAGCAGTTCCTTCGGGGATACTCCGGCGGCGTTGTGCTGGTGTCGCACGATCGATACTTGCTGGACTTGGTCACCGATGAGATCCTTGAGATCGAAGGCGGCTCGTTGATCCGCTTCCCCGGCAACTACTCAGAGTACGCCGCAGAGAAGGAATTCCTACGCGCTCAACACGAACACCGCTATGCGAATCAGCAGAAGGAGCTTTCGCGGCTTCGTCAGTCGGCGGATCGGCTGATGATGTGGGGCCGGACCGCTGACAATGTGAAGTTCATCCGGCGAGCCCAGGCCATCGAGAAGCGAATCGAGCGGATGGAGAAGATCGAAGCACCACACGTCGATCGCAGGATGCGCCTTCGCCTTGAAGGCTGGCGTGGGAGCAGCAAAGTCCTCGAAATCTCGGATCTCCGCAAGTCGTTCCCTTCGTCCGCGGGAGACGGATCGCGCCGAATCGTTCTCGCCGGTCTCGACATGCTCCTACGACACGGTGAGCGCGTTGGCCTGCTCGGCCCGAATGGGTCGGGCAAGTCGGTGCTATTCCGTCTGATTCAAGACGAGGAGGCTGCAGACTCTGGCGAGATCCGCCTCGGTCCAAGCGTCAAGGTTGGCTACTACGCACAGCAACATGAGACCCTCGATCTGGTGCGAAGCCCGGTTGACAACCTGCGCTACGAAGCCGGGATCTCCGAGACCGCTGCCGTCGATACCCTGCAACGATTTGCCTTCACGTATGACCAGTCGCGACGACCGGCGGCCGACCTGTCCGGGGGAGAACGAAGCCGACTGCAGCTCGCCATGATCATGGTGGGTCGCCCCAACTTCCTTCTGCTCGACGAACCGACGAACAACCTGGACATCGCTTCGACCGAGATCCTGGAGGACGCGATCGAAGCGTTCGAAGGAACCGTCCTGGCGATCTCGCATGATCGCTACTTCCTCGACCGCGTCGTCGATCGAATTACCGAGCTTCGCGGAGGGCAAATCGTCGAGTCAATCGGCGGATACAGCACCTACGCGATGAGCCGAGGGGAGCGGCCCCCCAACTGAAGATCGCTGTTGTGTCCGATACGCACATCCCGGCTGCGCTCCCGCGCCTGCCGGGTCGGCTGCTCGAGGCGCTCGTCGGCGTTGACGCGATTCTTCACGCTGGAGACCTCACGTCGTATGCCGTGATCGAGGAGCTTGCACGGATCGCGCCGGTCACCGCCGTCTGCGGAAACATCGATCCACCGGAGATGAAACGGCGCCTGAACGATCGCGAGGTCATCGAGATGGGGGGAAAGACGATCGGCCTACAGCACGGGCATCAACGGCATGCCCTGCAGAACCAGTACATCGGGCGGAGCTACGACTCCCCTGAGTTTGACCTGTTCTATCAGGCCATGCAGGCACAGCTACCGGAGGCCGATGTCATCGTCTTCGGCCACTTCCACGCTCCCGTGGTCAAGTGTTGGAACGGCACGCTATTCGTCAATCCCGGATCGATCGCACCGCCGCACGAGCGCCCAACGTACGCGTTGCTCGACCTGCTCGATCGTCCGACGGTCGGGATCATCGTCTTGTAGAATAATGCTAGACTGGTTCGATACACCACGGGCTTCGTACACCGCCAAGCATCCTGTGAAAGGAGAAACCATCACAGCCGGAGACATCTTCTTCGTCGGGGTTCACTCCGATGACCTGGTTTCATCGCAAACGTTCGCCTCATCGGTGTGTGCGCGGACGTTGAAGACGGCCCCGAGCTTCGAGACATGCGCGATGTTGCGGACACCCGAAGGCGAAAGCGGCGGAGGGATCGATGGTGAATCGAGCGCCGACCGCCCCTCGGGAACCGATTCGATCCTCCACATCGAGGAGACATGCTTCGACGACAGGCTCCAGCGGATCGAGTGTGCTGGCGATTCGGTCCTCGTCGCAAGGACCCACATCACAGCCGGGCTCTGTTCATTCGCCGTCTTCCTCGACAATGTTGGAAGCCACGGTGGCCTTTGGATTCAGGAAGAGGCAGACGATGGCCGATGACCGGACCGCACAGGAGAGGCGAGAGGCGTACGTCGGACGTGTCAATCGCGTAATGGACTACATCCGTGACAACCCGGCGGGCGACCTGCGACTCGCCGCCCTTGCCCAGGTTGCGAGCTTCTCACCATACCACTTCCATCGCGTGTTCAAGGCCGTGGCCAACGAAACGCTCAACGAGTACGTCCGCAGGATTCGAGCCGAACGGGCCGCATCCCATCTTCTGCAGGATCCAACCCGAACGATCACCGACATCGCGATTGACTCCGGCTACTCCTCCCCTTCGGCGTTCGCCCGCGAGTTTCGCCAGCGGTACGGTGTTTCGGCATCCCAATTTCGTAGCGGAGGACAGGACTCCCTGCACCACCTACGGGAACACCTCGCCGCACGGGGCGAGCCTTTGACCGACACTCCTTCCGACGAGCAAATGCCTCGGGCCGACATAGTGTTCCGAATCGAGGTCTGTGATTTGCCGGAGCTGTTCGTCGCGTACATCCGTCACAAGGGACCGTATAGCGAGATCGGCCAGGCGTTCCGGCGACTCATGCGGTGGGCAGGACCCCGGCGATTGCTGCGGTCCCCGGAAACGCAGGTTCTCGCAGTCTACTACGACAATCCCGACATCACCCCGGTCGACAGGCTGCAAAGCGATGCCTGCATCACCGTCCCCGCTGACACCCAACCCCGGCGGGCCGTTGGCACAATGAGAATCCCCGGCGGACGGTTCGCTGTCGCGCACGCCGAGATCGACCCAACCCAATACGGTGAGGCGTGGGACCGTCTGATGAGCGACTGGATGCCGCAATCCGGATACTGCCCGGACGATCGGCTGTGCTACGAGCGCTATCCAGGCGATATCCGAAAACACCCCCAGAACAAGCACATCGTCGACATCTGCGAGCCAATTCGCCCCCTGTGATCCGGCATGCAAACCGGAGACGACCGAACCGAGGAGGACAGGCCGTTGTCCATACGAGAACGCTTGCGTTCTCAGACGTTGTAGCGTCTCTCGCCTGTTAGAACGCACAAGATCCGTCAATCGCTTCGCAAGATCGGGAAAGACCTCACCCCACCCAAGGCGTACGCTACGAATCATCCCATGAAGCAGGAGGAGAACGAATGAAGTTCACTGCCAATGTGAAGGAGATGCCGGAACGACACGTGGCATGCGTGCGCCACATCGGTCCGTACAACCAGATTGGCGAGGCCATCGAGAGACTCTTCTCCTGGGCCGGTCCCCAGGGCCTCGTCCGCTTTCCCGAGACACAGCTTCTCGCCGTCTATCACGATAGCCCGGAGACGACCGACGTAAGCGGACTCCGTTCGGACGCGTGTCTCACCGTCCCAACGGGAACGCCGGTCAGCGGAGAGGTCAAGACGATGCTCATTCCCGGCGGGCTGTTCGCCGTGGCCCACGTCGAGATCGACGCCACAGAGTACGGCGAGGCCTGGGATCGACTCGTCGGCGAGTGGATGCCCGCCAACGGATGCACGTCCGATGATCGTCGAATGTGCTACGAACTATACCTGAATGACCCAGACGAGCATCCGGAGAAGAAACACGTCGTCGACATCTGCGAGCCGATCACCCGACCGTAGGGGGATCATCGCTCCGAGTCCGAACCCGCCTTGACCGGGCCGTGTGCATCCCGCACCATGGCTCGGGAGGCTTTCATGGAGTACCGTTCGTTCGGACATTTGGAGTGGAGGCCGTCGGCGCTTGGCTTCGGAACCATGCGCCTCCCGACAATCGGAGACGACCCCGCGGCAATTGATGAACCCCTGGCAACCCGTATGATTCGCACGGCCATCGACGCCGGCGTCAACTACATCGACACGGCCTGGCCGTACCACAGGGGAGAATCGGAGCCATTCGTCGGTCGGTGCCTGCAATCGGGGTATCGCAACAAGGTCAAGCTGGCGACGAAGATGCCCTGTTGGCTGATCAACGCGGACTCGGAATTCGATCAGTACCTCGACAAACAGCGTACCCGACTCAACACCGAGACAATCGACTTCTACCTTCTTCACGGGTTGAACAAGAGAGCATGGCCAACCGTGCGCGATCTCGGCGTGCTTGAGTGGGCAGAAAGAGCCAAAGCGGACGGCCGCATTGGCGATCTTGGGTTCTCCTTCCATGACGATCTCGACGTCTTCAAGGAGATCGTCGATGCCTACGACTGGGCGTTCTGCCAGATCATGTACAACTTCATGGACATCGACTTCCAGGCCGGTCGAGCCGGGCTGACGTACGCGGCCGATCGGGGGCTTGCTGTCGTAATCATGGAACCACTGCGCGGCGGTTCGCTCACGCAACCCCCTCCTGAGTCGGTCGCTGCCGTATGGCGCTCGGCGCCAACGCAGCGCACGCAGGCGGATTGGGCTCTGCAGTGGGTGTGGAACCAGCCGGAGGTGTCGCTTGTCCTCTCGGGGATGTCAACCATGCGACACGTCCAAGAGAACCTCAAGAGCGCCGAGCAGTCCGGCGTCGACACACTGGTGCCTGAGGAGATTGCTACCGTCGATCGAGCGCGCAATGCGTACCGTGCTCTGTCTGTCGTCCCCTGCACGAACTGCAAGTATTGCATGCCGTGCCCGAACGGTGTCGCGATACCCCGCGTATTCGACATGCTGAACCAAGCAGCAATGTACAACGACGCTCAGACCGCACGACGTCGATACAATCACGTCCTCAAGCCCGAGGAGCGCGCCGATCGATGTGTGGCGTGCGGTGCGTGCGAGTCGGCTTGCCCGCAGCAGATCCAGATCATCAACTGGCTGAAGACGGCACACGAGCGGCTGAATGGGGCCGCATAACATGCCCGATCGCGTCCAGTCTATCGACCCCATCGAAGAGAAGCGCCGGGGAAGCGTGCCAAAGGAAGAAGAGGATCGAACCGTCGAGGAGGCCCTCCTTGCGAACCTCGACCCGTTGTTCGAAGACCACCTGGTCGAGGAAGTCGTCCGTCCGGTCAAGGCGGGGAAAGAGGCGGTTGTGTACTGCTGTCGCGCCGGCGAGTCGCTCGGCTGCGAGTTGGTTGCCGCCAAGATCTACCGCCCCATCGAGACGAGGAGCTTCAAGCGTGACGCGGTATACCAACAGGGACGCGAGCGCGGTTCGAGACCAGACGCGCGTGTACTTCGCGCGCTGGGGAAGAAGTCACAGCGCGGACGAGTTCACAAGTTCAATGCGTGGATCGCCCACGAGATGAGAACTCTGGAGGTGCTTTCAGCAGCGGGTGCGAACGTGCCCTTGCCGTACGAGCGGCGCGGACCCGTCATCCTGATGACGTACGTCGGCAACGCGGAACACCCTGCTCCGGTTCTGGCGACGGTCGACTTGGGCAGGGCCGAGGCCAAACGCCTGTACTTCGTGGCTCTATCGAATGTCGAGCTACTCCTTCGCCACCATCGCGTGCACGCCGACCTGTCTGCATTCAACATCCTCTTCTGGAATGGGAGCCTGACGATCATCGACTTCCCACAAGCCGTCGATCCCCGCTACAACGATGACGCATTCGATCTTCTGATTCGCGATGTCCGGAACATCAACGAGTACTTCTCCGGGAACGACGTCGCGATCGTCGATCCGATCGAACACGCGCTCACGCTTTGGCGCAAGCACGTGGACCGTAACCGCTAGGTTTCCCGCCTCCGGCACGGCCAACTCCGGTCAACACCCGTTCACGAGATGCCAAAGCCACGACTCGCATGACTACTCGGCCACGTGCTGATCCACAACACGATCGAGCACACCGAGCGGCAGGGGACCGTTTCTCAGGAGCGATTCATGAAACGCCACGAGGTCGAAGCGGTCTCCGAGCCGTTCGGTCGCGACCTCGCGCAGTCGAACGAACGCCCGGTATCCGATGAACCCTGCGGACCATCGTCCCGGAGCGACGATGCAGCGCTCGATGACGTCGGGAGCAATCGAATAGGTCCCCGTTTCGTACGCCGTCCCGCCACCCGTGGCGCCGGGTGCCGATGCCGTGAGCCCGAATCGTACCTCACGCGCCAAGCGCCCAACCGCTTCGTCGAAGTACGCGACAGCATCACTCGCCGTCCAGCCCATGGCGTGCAAGCCCGTGTCGACCGCGGCGGTTGCAGCCGCAACGAGGAGCGTCATATGGTGGCCAATGACGCCCAGCGGGTCCCCATCGTAGAAGCCGTTCTCGAAGGCGAGTCCATCCGCATACAGCGCCCATCCATCGATGAACCCGAAGAGGTCCTCGGTTTCTGCAAACAGGGTTTCCGCCCGCGGATCGATGGCCGTATACAGAGCGTCGCGGCCCGGGAACACCTCGGAGAACACCTTCGATGCGAGCCAGTAGACCGGATAGGGGTCGCGGCTGGCAACGCAGAACGCGCTCTGCCCATCGTTCTCCGTCGCCGGCACGTACCCCGACACGGAATCGCTGAACTCAACGCTGACGGATTCGAACGTGACAGACGGAAACAGGTCGCGCACCCGTACGCGAGCCGATTCGATCAGGCCGGCCGCCCGATCGCGAAGATTGTGCCAGTGCACGGTCCCTCCGGTTTCGGCCGCCCACTGGAGGATCGTTTCCAGCGTGCCGTCCGCAGGGCCTCCCAATGAATCGACCACTGTGCGGATCTGCTGCAGGAGCAACTCCACCACGGCAAGCGCCGCGGTGTGAACCTCTGTCGCACTGACGGACAGCCCGGTGTAGTGTGACAGCAGCCAGTCATACACTTCGCTTCCACGTGGCAGTCCATACAGCGTTACGTCTCCTGAGGAGACGGCGGTCATTTCGTACAACCGATCGCCAAGCGCGCAGTACGCAGGATACGTTTCTTCAATGAGGATGTGCTCGCATAGGATCGTGTACGTATTCACGGTCGCCGCCTCCAGGCCACGGAGCCCTGTAAGTGCTTCGACGAACGAACGATACAAAGGGCTCTTCCGAGGCGACTCCATCACTGCACATGTGGTGACTTCTCCAAGCTCCCCGGACAACAGATCGACGACGATCGGGAGCGGGATGAGAATGCCAAGGGCTTCCTGACGATCCAACACGTCCATGATCTGCTCGAGTTGGTTGATGACGCCCCGAAGGCGCAGCAAGTAGTCCTCACAGTCGTCAACCGCAGCAAACGGCTCCTCGAGATGAAACGCATCACACGCGGTCCATCCGGTATTCAGCGGGTACATCGGATTGACCGAGTACCCCTCTTCGAGAAACGACTGCCCAAGAAGCCGGTCGCGAAGAACCCAGGCAAACGTGCGGTAGAGGACTTGGTCGAAGGAGTCGAGCGTGTCCACATCCACCGAGTCCATGCGCTCGAGAAGCGCCTTTGCCATCGATGCCGTTTCCAGAACGGATTCGACGGAGTACTCACTCACCCACGCGTTTCGCGTCGCATCGGAACCCGTTACAGGCACCGACCTCACCTGATCGGGGGTGTATGACAGGTATGCGGTGAATGCGTCGACAACAGCCGTGCGAAACGGCTCGTCGTCGAAGCCAGACAGCATGTCCGCGGTGCTCGGACGACGTTGGTCAACCGTCTGCAGCGCCGGCAGGTCCTCTTCGTCAATCCGACGAGGCGCGTCCGCGTCACGAAGCTCTTCCCAATCCGCAAGAATCGCATCCCGCTCGCATCCCGCAAGACCGAGCACCAACAACACGAAAACCGTCAGGAGTAGATCGGTACACCGCGTCCTCCTCAAGCCATACACCTCCTAGACTCCCCGAAGATGTCACCTGATGATTCGTGGCGTACTAGCCCCGCCGCGTTCAATCCGCCCGTATCGCCGTGCAGCAGGTTCGTTCAGTAAGCCGTTCGACGCGCCGCACGCATGCCGGGAACGCATGCGCAGTATACCCCTAAACGATCGAACCGTGAGCCGATACCGGCCGCGTGGCAGGACGTCACGCGGATGCAAGCCGCCGGCCGATGATCCAATGCGCAGGCGTACGCGGGACAACAATGCCCCCCGGTTGCTCAGCAACCTCGTGGTCCCCGACCGTCTCCAGCACCGGCAGCGGAACACCGCCGTTTCGAGCACGATGCTACGAAACCAGGAGAGCGAGAACGCATCGCCCTCGATGCTTCCAGTCTGTGTGATCCTGTGATTCCGTAGAATAGGATCGCTACGTTTTGCTCGTTCCCACGCTTCTGTCAGGACAACGAACCGCCGGAGCAGACCGTTGTCACAGGCTCTAGCATCATAGTCGGCTTGCGGATTGCACGATCTTGGCTACGATGTCAGGTCCCGTGTATCTACAACTACCGGAGGAACTAACATGATTTGCTCGGACTCGACACGTCGCCGCGCCACGAGGCTCGCCATCGCAGGGGTCCTGACAACGACAGCGTTCGTCTTGCCCTTCTCCACAGAGGCTCTCGCGGAATCCTCCCTCCCGGATCTCTCCGGACGTTGGGCGATGATCCTGGTAATGCCCGCGGCAGCGGATCTGCCGCTCCTCGGCCCGCTCTCCCTGATCACGGAGACAGCCGCGTTTGTGGACGTCGTCCAAAGCGGTTCACAACTGACAATGTTCGATTCGTACTGCTTCACCGAGCTCGAAATGACACCCCCTCTCATCGTGAGCAGCGTCCCCGATGCCTTCACATGTTCTCTCAGGCCACAACCTCGAGAAGCCACTCTCGTTCAATCGGGAGGCAACACGGTGCTCCTGCAGAGCCTTTACACGGAAGTCCGCGGGGCGCATCTCAAGGACCCCGTGAACGATCCGCTCCCGACATCGCCGTTCGACGAGCGCGTCTACGACCAGGACGAGGATGGACACCCGGGACTGACGATCCCGGTCAACGCTCTGAACTTGGTGACCGGAGACACCTATGTTGTGCATCGTCTTCAGTACCGCCTTGAGGGTACGGTGATCGACGATCACACGATCGTCGGCTCAATTCCCGAGTGGTGGAGCGAGCAAACCGTGATTGCGGCGAGCGATGCCCTTCTGATGCTTCCGTTTACGTACGACCATCATCCGGACGCGTCGCTTCACCGGTTTGTGATGGTGCGCGTCGATGCGACGTGGGACTGTGCGACACTTCGCGAGGAGATGCGCGCGGTCCTCGAGAGCGACGAGTAGTTGTCTGGCCGGTTCCCGCCGCAGTACGGTAGATGAAACCGTTTCGGAGGGGATGACCATGAACGTCGTTCTAGGGTTTCTTGGGGTCTTCGCGCTCGCAGCCGTCGTGTTCGTCGGGGGGGGCGTAGCGGACGAGCCTGCAACCGTTTCGGCCATCGAACTCGATCGGTACGTCGGAACGTGGTATGCCATCGCCCACATTCCAACGTTCTTTGAGCGCCAGTGCATTGCGGGAACGACCGCCACGTACATGTTGCTCGAGAACGGCCAGATTCGCGTTGAGAATGCGTGCGCCACGGCCTCCGGCGAGACCAGTACCGCGATCGGCCGAGCGTGGATCCCAAACACGAGCAACCCTGGGCGGCTGAAGGTGAGCTTCGTCCGGTTGTGCGGTCTGTGGCTGTTCCCGGGAGACTACTGGATTCTCGACATCGCAGACGACTACAGCGTAGCCCTGGTCGGGCACCCGCGCCAGCGGTTCGCATGGATCCTAAGCCGTACACCCACTGTGGCCGACGCGGTCTTGGATTGGTCGTTCGGCCGCTTCGAGGAGGCCGGGTACTCGCGATTCGACTTCGAACTCATTGATCAAACGGAGTATCCAACGCCGTAGGCAGTCATCCTCTGGTTGGGGCCGAGACGACCAGCGACGCGGTGCGCGCTACGTCGCTTACAGAGAAACCGCAAGGACGACGGCACCCGTCACGAACATGACGATCCCGCCGACCAAGATACCGAACCCGATCGGCTGGAGCGCGGGCACGCGTACCCCAACAACCGCATCGAATGACATTCCCTCCGACGCATCTTCCTGCATTACGACAAACGAGTGGGATCCGGTTTCGAGTTCCCACGTCAGGACCTGCTGGTTGGACCCCGAGACGCTCGCCGTCCAGAATGTCTCGTCTGCCGGTGGTCCGGGCAGCGCACCCGACACCTCCGTGCGATACGTCAAGTCGAGCGCGTCGCTCTCCACGCTCTCCAGCACAGCGTATGGAACGCCAGCGAGGTAGGTTTCGACGTCCGCTGCGTCGCCCACCCCAAGGAAGATCCCGGGATCCTGCTCCGTGCTCTCAACCTGTATTCGAACCGTTGCGATCTCGCCCGTGTCCAGCGCACCCAGTGAGGGGAGCTCGATGTCTGCAGGACCGGCCACAAGAGCGAACCCGTCGACTTCGACGGTCATCGGGACCGTGTTTACGAACCCATCGACGTCCGTTAGGACCGCGTCGGCCCACAGCAGTCCGCCCCCCGCGAACAAGACCGACACCGACACAATCAGCGTCGACACCCCGAGAAGTGCGGCAAGCATCTTGAGCATGCTGACTCCTTTTCCATTCCCAGTTCGTCAGCATAGCACGTCCGGCAGGGCTACGCCACAACCGGATCACGTTGCAGCGTTCTGTGAAACGCGGTACCGTAGCCAACATCTAGCAATCAGCGGAGGACGACCGTTCATGAATCTGCTCGAGGGGAAGACCGGGTTGATCTTCGGCGTCGCCAACGACCGGAGCATCGCGTGGCATATCGCTAAGAATGCAGTGGCCCATGGCGCACGGTGTGGGTTCTCCTATCTGCCCGGTGAGAAGATGGAAGCACGCGTTCGACGTACGTTGGAGTCAGCCGGTCTCTCCGACACATGGACCTTTCCATGCGACGTCTCCAGCGACGAACAGCTTGATGCGTTGTTTGCGGCAGCAGAGAAGGACCTCGGATCGCTCGACTTCGTCGTCCACTCCATTGCCTTCGCCGATCGCGCGTATCTCCAGCCAGGCACGTTCGCCGCGACACCCCGCGACGTGTTCCTGCAAGCGCTTGACATCTCCGCATACACGCTTGTCGCCGCCGCACGCCGCGCGGAGAAACTGATGCCGGCCGGTGGATCGATCCTCGCGATGACGTACTACGGCGCGGAGAAGGCGGCAACGGGGTACAACGTGATGGGTGTGGCTAAGTCGGCACTTGAGTCCTGCGTTCGCTATCTGGCGGCCGAGCTGGGGGAGCGCGGAATCCGTGTCAATAGCCTCTCGGCCGGACCGTGCCGAACGCTCTCCGCCATGGCCGTCGGCGGAATCGACCGGATCCTGGACAAGGTCGAACACGATGCTCCGCTCCGGCGGAACATCGCGACCGACGAAGTTGGCAAATCCGCGGTGTACTTGCTCTCGGATCTGTCATCGGGCGTCACCGGCGAAACCCATCATGTTGATGCGGGGTATCACTCCATCGTGACGTGACTCAGGAGTGAGAGAACCGTCCCGCTTCGAATGGTGAAAGCGAATCGCAGCACCACGTCGCCATACGCACGCACCTCGCGCGACGTGCGTGGAAGTGAGCGAAGCGAACGGCGTGAACAGACGCTCCAGCATGAGACGAAGCACCGAAGCCACGTCGCCATATGCACGCACCTCGCGCGACGTGCGTGGAAGTGAGCGAAGCGAACGGCGTGATCGTTGACGGTGTAGAGCTTCCATCCCTGCTTCCCCTCGCGAAAGCCGCCGAGGTTCTCGGCGTTTCACCGGCTGACGTGGTGAAGTGGATCGAACAAGGAGAACTCCAATCCGCGCGCCTGAACGGCGTCACTCACGTACTGAGCAAGTCGTTTGCCGATCGGCTGGGACGGAAAACGCCATCGCGGCACAATCAGGATACCACCTAGGAATCAAAGGAGAACGGACGTGAAGATCCGTACGATGCAGTCGGCGGAGCTCAATCGGATTCGCGACATCGATCGCTCGGAGACGATCCGCACAACCTACGTTCAGCGGGGCGAGAAGATCGTCGCGATGGACGTGCACTGGGTGGATACGGGATGGGTCGAGGGGGACGGCGATCACTCGTTCGGCCAGATGATCCGTGGTGCGGAGCACTACGTCGAACTTGACGGTACCGCGATCGGTGCGTTCGACGGGGAACGTCTGATCGGTATCGCAATCTACCGACCGCGACTGACGGACACGATGGCACAACTTGCGCTTCTTCACGTCAGTAACGCGTACCGGCGGCAAGGCCTTGCTTCCCGTCTGTTCGAGGAGATCGTTCGATTCGCCCGTGCAGACGGTTCAGCCGAGCTGTACGTCTCCGCAACGCCGACCGAATCCGCTGTCGGCTTCTACATGAGCAGGGGGTTCGCGCCAACCACGACACCCGACCCGGACCTCCTCGAGGCGGAACCGGACGACATTCACATGGTTCTGCACCTCTAGATCATCCGGCTTCGCTGCAAGCGAAGCCGGACTCCCCATGATCGAGCGACTGGAGTGCGGGGGCTTGCGCGAAGGACACGCGACAGCTCGGCATGCGACCGGCCGCGCACGGCACATGATGCGCGTCGGGGCATCACGTGCCAGCGGGGAGAGACCCAATTATCTTGTCCCCAAGAGCAGGCGGTCGAGCCGACGAACCTGCTCGTGCAATCGTTCCAGCAGCCGGGTGAGGACGGGAGTAGGATCGTCCGGGTCCGCCATTTGCATCATGTGCAGACCCAGTCGGCGCGCGGTCTGATAAACAGCGGATTCCAGTTGCTCGTACTCTTCGGCACTCATCCCGTCCGACGCATCGAAGACCACACTGTCGAGCCAGACACGGAGTTCCTCGATTCGCTCCTCCGCACGTTCTTGTGCCGCCGTCCTCGCCACGGACGTCACCACATCCTCGACCAAGGACAGCATGCGGTGAAGATGCCGGTCGAGTCGTGCAAGACGGAGTCGCCAGTCGCCACCCGTGTCTGGAGATACACACGACGCATCGGACGCCGCAAGCAACTCGTCAAGCTCGTCTTCAACGACTTCCAGCGCTTCACTCAGACGCTCTGCGCCCGGGCGATCCAGCTTCGCAACGCTCTCGTCAAGCCTTGACAGGAGCCCGCCAAGCGGCTCGAGAACCGTGCCGATCCGGCATAGCCCGTCTCCGGTATCCGGGGTCGCTGTGGCAAAGAGAGAGAAAACCAGTACCAGGACAATCCCCCCACCCACTGTGGTACGTCGCCGGGTCCACTTCCGGAACATCCCATGTCTCATACGTCCTCCTTTGGTGAACCTCCCTCGCAGAGTGTCCCAGGGACTGGGGAGGTGTGGCCCGACCGTACCGATGCGCCGGTCATGAAAGAACCGACGTTGGGTCAACCTCTGGTCAAGATCCGTTGACCCGCTTGCCGGTATGCTGCCAAGCTCCTACCCTTGCTGCGTGACTATGACTCTTCACGGTCGGCCGTTTCGAGCCTTTCTCACCGCCGTGGCAGCGGTTTGCTGCCTCACCGCCCTTGGCTTGGGCCTGTTCACTCAAGTGCATTTGCGCGTCGTCGCTGACGCGTTCGAAGACCGGAGCGTTTCCTACGTTCAGGCATTCGCTTCGTCAGCACTGCTGTGGAAGGAGGACCCAGCAACGCTGGAGGCAGCGGCTCGACTGCTGCTTGGCGGAAGCGCCGTTTTCGTGCAGGTCAGCGTTGACGGTCGGTTGATCGTCGATGTCCGATCGACGATTGTGGCCGACATCAGGCTCCCCCCCGCTTCCTACACGGCACTGGAGCGAACCCTTCCGACAGACGCCGCGTACCTCGACATCGCGGTTGCGCTCGACGGATCATCGGTGACGCCTAGCGACTACGCACGCATGGGAATCCTGCTTGCCAGCGTCCATGCGGAGGCGTGGAACACGGCGTGGATTGTGGCTGCTTCCGGGCTTGGCTTTGTACTTCTCGTTTCGACCTTGCTGGCATGGGCACTTCTGACCCCCGCGCGGGGGAAAGCGGGGGTCACGGTGACGAACGACACCCCGACGAGCCAGACCGTGATCGCGGGCCCGTTGCACATCGACTTCGACACACGGCGCGTCTTGGTTCACGGCAAGATGGTCCGGTTTACACCGAAGCAGTTCGCACTGCTGTCGCTTCTGGCACAACGTCCAGGGACTGTGTTCAGCGAGCGGGAGATCCTCGCAACAGTGTGGCCCGATTCAGCGTACGCCGATTCCAAGGACATCAAGCAGTACGTGTATCTCATCCGTAAGCGCCTGAACGCTGCCGCTCCCGGCGCAAAGGGGCTGATCGAAACCGTCCCCGGATACGGTTACCGGGTCCTCTCGTCCGCCGATGACCTCTCGTTGACCGAACATTGATGGACCCGCGAGCCCTGAGTCTGCAGACTCGGGGCACGGGAAAGGAGAAACCGACATGAGACGTTCTGCACGCAGACGGGCTCTCGTAGCTGCCTCCCTGTTCGTGATCCTTGTTGCGGCGAGCATTGCGGCCGCCGCAGACGCCGGAGCGAACCTGGAATCGGGTGTGCGGAGCCTGGCAACAACCCTTCGTCTCGGAATAAGCATCGCGTCGATCGGCGTCTACGCTCCCACGTGGGCGGACTGTCGCCTGCTCGCTCAGCGGCTGGTCAATCTGCTCGAAGGAATCGACGGCGATCACTACGTGCCCTCCGACGAGGGCGATGAACTGTCGGGCATGATCCCGAGCATCGCATGGGTGGGCGAGCGATGCGAGTCGCACGGCCTCACGGCTGAGACCCGAGCACGGGCACTCGCCGCATCACAGAACGTCTCTATGTATCTGTCCATGGCGCTCGATTCAGCACTGGCCGTGCTCCGTACTCGCAGTCTGGAGAGCGCGACGAAACACATGCTCGCCGTCTACGCGTTCCTATCGGCTGCATGCGAGACCCCGTGTACGCAGAGCACGACGTCGCTCGTTCCGGCGATCCGAACAATCATGAGTCTGCTTGGAGTCGAGGCAGAAGACATCGACTAGCCCCCCGCATCGGCAGCGTTCGGCTCCGTTCGCGATCCAACGTCACTCGTAGTACGCCCGCCTCTTTCGCTAGACTACCGAACAAGCGCGCTTTGCAGCACGAGGAGCCGCGTTGTCCAGTCAATCCTACGTGTCCCCTTCACCCGCCAGTCCTCGGAGAGCGGGAGCATCACGGTGCACGCCGCTCGTCGACCAAGATCCCAAAACCCGTCTTCATCGGACGTTTCGTCGAGCCAGTCCAGCACGTCCCGCGTTCGACGCGGCTTGAGTGGGAACCGTCCCAGGATCTCCCACGACTGGATCCACCGTTCGATGCTTCCCGCCGTGCGTTGCGGCGGATGGTCCAATTGCTCGCCGAGGGATCCGACTCCGTCCTCTTTCCGACCAACCCACGTCAAGAGCAAGTCGACGACGTCCTCGCGAAGCCCGTCCGCGCGAGCCGAGAGAAGCGTGAGCGCGTAGCGGCTGGACAGATTGAGGTATGAATTCTCAGCGGTTGCTCCCTGAAGCCTCTTCTGCGCCTGAGTTTCCGCTTCGGCGTCATACGCACCGTGCGAGAACGTCGTCTCGAGAACCTCGCACCACGTAGCCCACGCTGCGTCCAATGCTGGGTGATGCGGCTCGATCAGCGACAAGGTCGTCGCGGCGAACAGGCGAACGCCCGCAGCCCAGCGGTCGTTCGTCTCAGGCGGGTCGATCGGCTGAACACGGCCTGAGACAACGTCCGCCAAGTAGTCTGTCGCGCGTCGGAGTATCGGATGATCGGACGACAAGCCAAGAGCAACTGCTCGCTCGACCGCTCGCTCGGTGGTCGGTACACGCTGACGCGCCTTCGTGTCCCGAGAGTGGAGGCGTCCCCACGACCCGTCGTGACGCTGTTCGCTCGCAAGGAGACGGACACCCTCCCCTGCACGCAGGTCGTCTTGCGCGGCCGTCAAACGACCGTCGTCGGCCGGAACGCACAGCACGTCGCGAAGCAGCCGGATCCGAACCGGCGGGTCCGGCTGCTGTCGCAGAATCTGAATCGCTACGGCTCGCAGATCATCAATCGTCACGTCATTCGTATCGTAACGCATCGACAACCGGAAGCCGCGACGCACGCCAAGCCGGCCACAGGCCTGCGACGGCCCCAAGCAGGAACGAGAAGAGAAGGGTCAGCGCTATCAACGTCGGGCTGATCACGATCGCAAGGGTTACGCTGGTGACGGAGCTGATGATCAGCGAACCCACTACGTCGAGGGCCAGTCCGGCGACCGTTCCGACGAGTCCACCGACGAGTCCGATCAACCCGGACTCAATCAAGAAGATCGCCCACACATGGGCGTTCTTCGCCCCCACTGACTTCATGACGCCGATTTCCTTCGTTCGTTCGAGGACCGACGTGAACATCGTGTTCATCACGCCAACCGCACCGACGAGCAGCGAGATCCCGGCGATTCCGGCGAGGAAGGCGAAGATCGCATCAGTCATCGTCCCAACCACATCGCTGATGTCCTGATATGTGATGGCCGTTACGCTCGACCCGCGATCGTTTAGTTCTTCCTCCACCTCGTCCGCGATCGCGTTGACGTCCTCTCCTTCGTTCACTGCGACCAGTGTCACCTGGACGCTGTTGTCGTTGGGCCAGAGAAGGCTCATCGCTTCGAACGGCACGTACAACCCGTCTCGATCCACGGTGCCCCCAAACGAGAATCCCGATGACTCGTTCTCGGAGTCGTCGTCCGGCATCGCGAGGATGCCAACCAACTGGAACTCGTACTCCGCATCGAGATCCCCTCCGATCACGAACGTGTCGCCGACGGATGCCCCAAGCTTCTCCGCCATTCGGCTTCCGAGGATGGCGACATAGACCTCCCCTTCTTCGAAACCCCGTCCATTCGCGAGATCGAGTTCCCCGATGAACGACGCGAACTCCGTGACGAGGGCTGAGGAGAGGCCGGTCACAACGGGGAACGCTGCTTGCTGAGAGCCATCCGCCTGGACTGGCCCGAGGGCAAACCCGTTTCGCGTCGCGACGACTGCTGCCGTACGCACACCGTCCACGGAGAGTAAGTACTCCAGATCGACTGCGTACTGGTCGACCTCGCCGGTGCTGTGCCCCTGACCGAACGCATCCTCGTCAACGATGACGAATTCTGTGTCGCCAAACACTCCCTTGATCTCTTCGTTCACCGTTCGTTCAAGCCCGAGACCAATCGAGATGAGCGCAACAACCGCCGTGATGCCGATGAACACACCGATGACCGTCAGCCAACTGCGAAGGCGACGATGCAAGATGTTCTGTCCCGCAAAGCGCAGGAATTCGCCGAACATCATGCCCTCCTCTCTCGGTCTGCTGTCGAGACGACGCGACCGTCGCGAAGACGGACGATGCGATCGGCAATCGCCGCCGCATCCGGATCATGCGTCACCAGGATGATCGTCTTGCCCTCGTTTGCGTTGAGATCCTTGAGCAGCGAAAGGATCGACTCCCCTGTCTCGGTATCGAGGTTTCCGGTCGGTTCATCGGCCAGGATGATCTCCGGGTCGTTGGCCAACGCCCTCGCGATCGCCACTCGCTGACGCTCGCCCCCCGACAGCTCGTTCGGCTTGTGCCGAACTCGGTCACCCAACCCGACGCGTTCGAGAAGCCGGCGTGCTCGTTCGTGACGCTGCGCTCGTCGGACTCCTTGGAAGATCATCGGAAGCTCGACATTGCGGAGTGCCGTAAGGGTCTGGATCAGGTTGAACGTTTGGAAGACAAAACCGATCCGTTGTCCACGAAGCGCAACCAACTGCGGCTCACGAAGCGTCCGGATGTCCGTTCCGTCTACTGCTGCTCGCCCGTCCGTCGGTCGGTCGAGAGCGCCAAGAATGTGCATCAACGTCGACTTCCCGGAACCTGACGGTCCCATGATTGCGACGGCTTCGCCCTGTTCGATCTCAAGATCCAGGCCGCGCAGAGCACGGACGATCGTCTTGCCGAGTTGATACTCCTTCGTCACGCCTTGTACTTCGAGAAGCGCCATCGCTATCCTCCGCTCTCGTCGAACACGTACTCAACGAGTTCCAGCGCGAACGTCTCAACCCATTCTCCGTCCCGCTGCTCCAGGACCTGAATCCGAGGCGAGATGTACACGGGGTTGGTAAGCGAAAACGCGACGGACATCCGGACATTCGGATCGTCATCATCGACGATCGTGCCCTCCAAACACCACACGCCTGCGATCTCGACCCCCACGATCTCAACGAAGTCGGCTCCCGGTAGAGCGTATTCCTGCCCCTCTTGCAGGCGCTGCCGCTGGTCCATGAGTGCCTGAAGCGAGGAGTAGTCCGCGTCATGCCCGCTACCGGACGAAACGCTGGCGGAGCCGAAGATGAACCCGAACCCCGTCGCCAGTTCATCTTCGTTCCCAACCGCTTCGGTCACCATTCGCACCTTGTACTGGTCGTCACCATACACGGTGACCGTCAGTTCCATCGTCTGCGGTTCCGACAGATCCTCAGCCCGAACCTCGTAGACCATGTGCGTCGTTCCGACCGGAAATTCGCTCAGATCCACCTGCGCTCGTGAAACCATCCCGAGACCCGCCACGGTGATGCCCGCCAACAACAGTGTGATGCTTCGTTTCATCTTGACCTCCACTCGTTGTGATCCATGTCATTCGTGCCCTTGACCGAGACGCAGTGCCTCGCACCGAACATCACTCGCTCGATTCCGCGCGATCGGAGTGCTCTTCCGGCGATGCATTCAGAGCCTCCCACAGTCGCTCGAGATCGCCCTCGAGATTCCGTATCCGAACCGCGTTCTCTGCCGCAACATCGAGCGCCTTCTGAGCCGCTGCCTCGGCCTCGCTCAGCCGATCCGATACGGCCTGTGCCTGCTGTCTCATGTCCGCACACCCGGCAAGCAGTGAGCCCACAGCAATCACCAGAATCAAACCCGCCGTCCGTCTCACCTCAACCTCCCGTGTCGATCGCTCCCAGCTCTTGCCCCCGGAACTGGCTCGTGTACAGCCGCTGATAGGCCCCTTGCTGTCTGAGAAGGTGCTCATGATCGCCCTGCTCGACGATGCGTCCATCTTCGATCACAACGATTCGGTCCGCATCACGGATTGTCGAAAGCCGGTGCGCGATGACGAAACTGGTCCGGCCTTTCATCAACTCCCGGAGCGCCTGCTGGATCTGGACTTCGGTTCGCGTATCGACGCTGCTCGTTGCCTCGTCCAAGATCAGGATGCGCGGATCTGCTAGAACCGCCCGTGCAATTGCCAACAACTGCCTCTGCCCTTCGGAGAGATTCGAACCCCGCTCGGAGAGCGCCGTGTCGTACCCCTGAGGAAGGCGCCGAATGAACCCATCAGCGTTCGCCAAGCGTGCCGCGGCAACCACCTCGTCGTCGGTCGCATCGAGACGGCCGTACCGGATGTTCTCCCGAACGTTCTCCGCGAATAGGAACGACTGCTGCAGAACCGTTCCAAGGTTTCGTCGCAGACTGGCACGCGACAGGCTGCGGATGTCGTGTCCGTCGATCCGGACAACACCGCTGTCCAGATCGTAGAACCGGGACAGCAGGTTGACGATTGTCGTCTTTCCCGCTCCGGTGGGGCCGACGATCGCAATGCGCTCACCGGGGTGTGCGTGAAGCGAGACCGCCCTAAGAACTGGAACGCCGGGAACGTACGAGAACGTAACGTTCTCGAAGCGTACCTCACCGTCCATGCGCCCGATGTCCACGGCATCGTCTGAGTCAATCAGATCCGGGTCCGTGTCGAGCACCGCAAAGATGCGCTCCGCACCAGCAAGTGCAGACTGAAACTGGTTATACAGGTTTCCCAAATGACGTAGCGGCTCGGCAAACCGATTCGAGTAGCTGATGAACGATGCGATCGTCCCAATCGTCGCCATCCCCGAGAGAGCCATCCATCCGCCCAATCCGGCAACGACCGCAATGTTAGCGTTGGAGAGGATCCCCATCATCGGCATCACAAGCAGCGCGTACGTCATTGCATGGGTTCCGACCGTACGCGCGGTCTCGTTCGCTCGGTCAAACTTGGCCAACGCAGATGCTTCCTGACCGTACGCCATGACGACTCGCTGTCCGCTGTACGTCTCTTCCAGCGTTGAATTGAGCGTTCCGAGGCTCGTCTGATATCCGCGGAACGCAGCCCTTGTCTTCTTCCCGACCAGTGCGACCAGTCCGACCATCAACGGGAAGACCGCGAGAGATCCAAGCGCCAACAGAGGATTGAGGACAAACATGATGACGAGAACGCTGACGATCGTCAGAACTCCGGTGAATAGCTGCGTGATCTGCTGCGACAGAACACGATTGACCGCATCCATGTCGTTGGTCAGGCGGCTCATCAGCTCTCCCGACGCGCGCCCGTCGAAGAAACGAAGGGAAAGAAGCTGCAGGTGATCGAACAGGTCCTTGCGCATCGTTCGCATCATCTTCTGCCCCACCGAGGCCAGGATGACCCCTTGGCCCGCGTTCGCCAGCCACGATGCTCCGTACACTCCCACCATCAACAGGATGATGCGAAGCAACACGCCAAGGTCTGATCCTCCCGCGATGACGTCGACAGCCTGTCCGAGGAGGTAGGGCCCGACAAGGGCCATGCCCGTCGCCACCGTAGCCAGCAGGGCGATGAAGGAAATGGCCAGGCGGTACGGTCTGAGGTATCCGAGAAGCCGGCGGAGCGTTCCGCGTGAGTCCTTCGGCCGCTCGACGTTCATCGCACCGTGCCGTCGTCCGGGCCCCGGCATTCCGGGTGCGTGGACACCGCGAGGTCCTCCCCCCCGTGCGCTAGACATGGCCACCTCCCGTTCGACCCGGTTCCCGGTTCGCCAGTCGCTTCCCATCGCCCAACTGCGAGCGATAGATGTCCTGGTACAGAGTGCTCGTTGCCTGGAGCTCCGCGTGTGTCCCCATGGCGGCAATCCGCCCGCCTTCGAGTACGAGGATCTTGTCCGCAAGAAGAACAGTCGAGATCCGCTGTGCCACGATGAACCGCGTTGTCGTGTGTGCCGACTCCTCGATCAGGCGGTCGAGGGCATCCTGCAGGCGGACCTCTGTTTCGATGTCCACTGCGCTTGTGGAGTCATCGAGAATCAATGCTTTCGGACGCACGAGGAGAGCCCGCGCAATCGCGAGTCGCTGCCGCTGTCCGCCCGACAGGGTGACGCCTCGCTGTCCGATCACCGTATCGTATTCTTCAGGCAGCACGTCGATGAACTCCGCCGCTTGTGCCGCCTCACAGGCGGCTCGAACCTCTTCATCACTGGCATCCGGACGCCCATAGCGGACGTTGTCCCGGATCGTTCCGCCGAACAACACCGCTTCCTGAAGAGCAATCCCGATATTCGCACGCAGGGAATGCAGCGTCAGATCGCGCACATCCGTGTCATCGAAGGTCACCCGCCCTCCGGTGACATCATAGAACCGTGGAACCAAGTGGATCAGCGTCGACTTGCCCGATCCGGTCGCACCCAGAATCGCCACCGTCTCTCCAGGCTCCGCGACAAATGAGACGCCCTGTAGCACAGGGTCGCCCGATCCTCCGGAGTACGTGAAGTGGACGTCCTCAAACGCAATCCGCCCCTTCGGGGATTCCAGCCGGTGCGCCCCGCTGCGTTCCTTAACCTCGGGATCGGCATCCAGGACCTCGAGGATCCTGCTCGCAGATGCATCGGCTGCCGCGAGCGGTCCAACCATTGCCGCCAACATGATCATCGGGAACAGCGCCATCGATAGGTAATTCACAGACGCCACGACTTCTCCAACTGTCATGTCTCCGACCATCGTTCCCTTGCCGCCAATCCATAGCGCAGTGATGACCGCGCCGTTCAGAACCACGGTCAGAAGCGGCATGAGCAGAGCGAGAAGCCGGTAGACGCGGATCGACCTCGCGGTCAATGCTTCGTTTGCGTCCGCGAACCGCTCGATCTCGTGTCGCTCTCGAACAAACGCCTTCACGACCCGAACGCCTGCGAGGTTCTCCTGCAGCACCGTGTTCAGCCAGTCAAGCCGCTTCTGAATTGCCAAGAACCCTCTTCGGGCCGGGCCGGAGAACAGCACGACGAAGAGCATGATCACGGGGAAGAACGCAAGTACGATCAGCCCAAGCTTCACGCTCGTGATCACAAGGAGCACGATCGCTCCGATCATCCAGATTGGCGCACGCGTCAGAATGCGAAGGCTCATCTGAACGACCATCTGAACGAAGTTGACATCACTCGTTGATCGTACGATCAACTGCCCTGTCCGCAGGCGGTCAAGGTTCCCAAACGAGAACGACTGTGTCTTGCGCATCAACGCGCTGCGTAGATCTGCGGCGAAGCTTTGACCAACGCGGACTGAGAGGTAGTTGTTGACGATCGCGAACCCCGCGCTCAGTACTGCGGCAGCAAGCATGACCAATGCGGTCGTCCACACCACGTGCAGGTCTCCCTGCAAGACGCCCTGATCAATGATTCGCTGACTCAGACGGGGAATCAGAAGATCGGTCGCCACCATCCCCAGAAGGAGAAGAAGCGCAGTGACTGCTAGCGCTCGATACGGTCTGACAAAGCGGTAGAGCCTGAGAATCGAGCTCATCATCGACCTCTCTCGCGCCGTCTGGAGAGCGTCTGTCGAGAGTCTGAGGGAGTCGCCTCGAGGAAGTGTCGGTGAAGCCGTAGCAGTAGCTCGCGAAGCGTTTCCCGTTCCGAGTCGGTATACAGTGCACAGAGTTCGCTTTCCATCTCGGCGAACATCGCCTGGGCCTGGCGACGCACCGTCTTCGCCTTGTCGGTGAGGAAGATGCGCACGACCCGCTGATCATCCTCATCCCGCTGGCGCGCGATCCACCCGGCTCGTTCCATCCGCTGCAGCATGTTTGTGACCGTCGCGGCACGGATGTGCATCGCCTGTGCGAGTTCGCGTTGCGGAATACCGTCATGATGCCAGAGGTGGAGCAGCGCGAATCCCTGTCCACGGTGCAGCCCAAGATGGCCCATGTGACTTCTCAGATGGTGTCCGTTCATGCGGCAGATTTGCGTGAGCAGCTGCCCGACGGTCATCGTCTTCGGATCCAACAGCGGATCAGGCCGCATAGATAGCCCCCTAATGTTTAGCGTGCTAAATAATACAGACTGTCTTCGCCCGCGTCAAGCTGTCGGGACGGAATCCCAAGGCCCCCTGGCCCATTCAGTCGGTCGGTTCGACCGCGCCCCGTTCGGGCCGACGCATACCGTCCCGGGAGACGGCCAGGAGACGTCGCCTGCTAGAGAATGCAACCATGCCAAAGGAGACAGTGTGAACATCCTTGTGTTGCACGGCAGTGCCCGAAACGGAGGAGACACAGACTCGTTGGCGGATGCGTTGCTGCGCGGACTGGCCAAGAACGGCGAGCTCACCGTCACACACTTCCGGCCCATCGACATGGACATCGCTCACTGCCGAGGCGCAGCCTGTCTGCAGTGTCAGACGGGAACCGGCTGCATCGTCCAAGACGACATGCAGTTCGTGTATCCGGCTCTTCGCACGGCAGACGTCGTCGTGATCGCAACGCCCATGTTCTGGGGGTACATGACCAGCCAACTCAAGACGCTGTTCGACCGCCTGGAGGCCGTCGTCCATCCGGCGTACTTCGGCGGCAAGCGGTTCGTACTGCTCGTCGGCTACCGTCACTACTACGGCTCGATGGTCGAGTGGCTCGAGCGGATCACCGCTGGCTTCGGCAGCACATGCGACAGCATTGTCTGCCGAACATTCGATCCGGAAACCGGCCGGGATCGCCCAATCAGCGAGACACCCGAACGCTTGGACGACGCGTACGCACTCGGTCTCTCGCTAACAGCGCCCGACTCGTCGTAGGTCCCGCGGACAGCTGGATCGAGTACGATGCGGTATGGCAACAGACACGATTCGCGACCCGTTCCCGCTCAACACCGCGCGCCTGCGATTGCAAGCGGCCGGCCCGAATGACGCAGCGTTCATCGTGTCGTTGTGGACCGACCCACGTGTCATGGGGTTCGTCGGCTTTCCCCTCGGCCTCCCCACATCGGAAGAACACGTCCTTCGTCAGATCACCGACACGTCCGAAGATCCGTTCTCGCGTCTTCTAACCGTCGTCCGCGCGGCGAATCAGCAACGGGTCGGACAGGCCCGTGTCGGGCGAGTTGACGCAGAGGGTATCGTCGAACCGGACATCAAGCTTGCTCCCACGTTCTGGAACATCGGGTACGGCCAGGAAGTGTGGCGCACTCTGATCCTCTGCGGCTTCCTCCAGCCGGCATGTAGGATCGTTCAGGGGACGCCCAACGTCGAGAACGCAGGGTCGATCCACATGATGGAGCGCAGTGGCATGCGGCGCAGCGGGGAACGAACCTTCCAGCCCTCAGGCGCGATGGAAGAAGCAATGGTTCCCGTCCACCACTACATCTATCGAATGACTCGACAGGAATGGGAAGAGCAGCGGAAGGATCAGGACACAACGCGACGCGTCAGCCAGTAACCGGATGCCCCACCAGCCAGCCCGAGCAGCAGACTGATGAGGATGTAGAATGACCCGGCGCGAACCTGACCCGCACGAAACAGGTCGATTGCTTCCCAACTGAACGTGGAGAACGTAGTGAACGATCCGAGGAGCCCGACGATGAGAAAGCTGCGCACCGGATCCGTCAGCGCGCCCCACCGGCCGCTCGTACCCATCAGCAGTCCGAGAAGAAACGCCCCGACCACGTTGACGGCCAACGTGCTCCATGCCGTGTGGGGAGCAAAGGAAAGCAGGCGCGATACGCCGTACCGCGCCACCGCACCGACGAATCCGCCAATACCAACTGCCAGGATCTCCATCGCACCCCCTCGGACACAATCGAATTCTCGCAAGCGGTGAGCACGACTTCAACGTTCGCGCCGCAGCACTCGGTTGATGCTCGACACAGACACCGACGAAGCGGTTGCCTGGCGTGTCTTCCTTCGACACAATCTAGCGTATGGACGATCACTCGCTGATGGTCGAAACGACGCCGTCACCACAGGATCTGCAGTACCTAAGAGACGGCCTGGGCGAGCACGCACAGGAGATGCTCACCGATTCGGGCTTCCATCCGGTCGCCGTCTTCATCCGAGATCCGAACGGGAAGATCGTCGGCGGGGTCAGCGGAACGATGAACTGGTCCTGGCTTGCGATCAACCTTCTCTGGGTTCACCCCGACCGACGCGGACGCGGCCTCGGCCGCCGTCTGATGGAGACAATCGAGGAGCACGCACGACAGCACGGTTGCACCCATGCTCAAGTCGATACGCTGGGATTCCAAGCACCGGCGTTCTATCAGTCACTCGGGTATGAGTCCTTCGCGATGTTGCCGGACTACGCTCCGGGACACCCACGGATCTACTTCAAGAAGAACCTATAGCCGGCATCGACGTCTCCCAACGCGGCAGGTCGGGTAGGCAGATTGGGCTCCGATCGATACGATGAACGGGCCATGATCGTCTACACAACACAACTCCGCACCATGACGCCGGACCATCTGATCGGCTTCTTCGTCGGATGGCGACACCCCCGATCGCCGCAGGATCTCTTGAGAATCCTGCGGTCAAGCGATCGGATCGTTCTCGCAATCGACGACGGAACGGGGCATGTCATCGGGTTCGTCAACGCACTGACCGACGGGGTGCAGTCGGCGTTCATCCCGCTTCTCGAAGTGCTCCCCGAATACCAGGGACACGGTATCGGAAAGGAACTCGTCTCGCGGATGATTGCGCTGCTTGACGACGTTCCGTGCATCGACCTCGCATGCGATCCCGAGGTTCAACCGTTCTACGAGCGCTGCGGAATGGTCCGCTCTGTCGGCATGTCGCTTCGTCGCCATCCCGCGGGCGACATCCTGTAGGAGGAATCGTGTTCGAACTTCCGGAAGTTGTCACATTGGCACGCCAGCTCTCCAACTCGGTCGTCGGACAAACCGTGGCGGACGTTGTGCTCACAGAGCCCCGTCCGAAGTTCCTTTTCGTTACGCCAAAGCCTGGTTCTGCGTTTCGCGCCGCGCTCATCGGCCGCGAGATTCGGTGCTCGCGCTCGGCCGGCAAGTGGCTCTTCCTCGATCTCAGCGACGGAAAGACGCTCCTTATCGGGGAATTCGGCGGACGTCTCCTGCATACGCACGCGGGATCCGAGACTCCCACGAAGCAACACCTGGCGATTGCTCTTGACGACGAATCGTCGTTGTCACTGACAATCCAGATGTGGGGGTTCGTCGGGGCGCTGTCGCCCGATGAGCTTCGCGATCATCCGTACGCCGGGAGACTCGGGCCAGAGCCGCTGTCGGACGCGTTTTCGGAGACCGCCTTCAACCGCATCCTTGACAATCACGCAGGAGGGGACAACGAGCCGATCAAGGCCTTTCTGACGCACGAAGCCAACGTATGCGGCATCGGAAACGGCTATCTCCAGGACATCCTGTTCCGCGCTCGGCTGAGCCCCCGCCGCCGCGTCGCGGACATCGCCCGTGACGAGCGTGCTGCCCTGCACGAAGCTGTGCAGAAGACGATGTCCGAGGCAATCGCGCTCGAAGGCCGAGACACGGAGGTCACGCTGTACGGAAAACACGGGCGGTACACGCCGATCCTCGACAAGCGAACCGTCGGGATTCCGTGTCCCGTCTGCAGCACACCTATCAAGAAAACCCAGTACTTGGGCGGTTCCTGCTACCTTTGTCCCACATGCCAGACATGAGGGTCCGCGAGATCGAGTCGATCGAGCCGGTAGAATAGCCCTGAAGGAGTGAGGATCTGTGAAGTACTTCGCATATGGATCAAACCTGCTGTCCTCTCGTCTGCGTGC
>Ga0272442_10000267_pt1 | contig 87990 bp, 69 predicted proteins | sample SSMForm2O_FD_200262 | JGI IMG/M metagenome (GOLD analysis project Ga0272442, IMG submission 200262) | Marine sediment archaeal communities from Little Sippewissett salt marsh, Falmouth, MA, United States - SSM-Form-2O | ecosystem: Environmental > Aquatic > Marine > Wetlands > Sediment ...
CGAGCAAGACAGTGCTCGACGGAGGGCCGTCGAGCAGGTATTATTGGCTTACGGTCTCATGAAGGAATTGGGGGACGTGTCAACCAATTACCGGGCCGAATCGCGGACATCTTAGCTGGGCGCTACACGGGTGCTCTCCATGCCGCGCACGGCGGGCCCGAGGTCCCTGGCGCCGCAGGTTCTCTCGATCCTGGCCAAGGACGGCTTCGAGCAGCTCATCCTCCAGATCCGCCGGCAGGGCAACCGCTACCGCGTCGCTGTGGCCAACAACCTCGGTGACCAGGATTCCGCTCTCCAGGGAGTGGAGCTCGGTGAGGACATCATCCGGGACTTCCTCGCGAACGACGGGGACATGCCCGAGCTGCTGCTCGCCTCCATCGAGCAGCGGCCGAACCAGATGCTCCTGATGGACTACCCGTCGCTGCGGGCCGAGATCGCGGTCCTGCACCCCGGGTTGGACATGAGCAAGCTGTAGGTGCTGTGAGCACCAGGTCTACAACCTCCGTGGTCCGGGACCCGGCCGAGCTGGCCGGGTTCCGGGCTACGGCCTACACCGCCGACGCGGTGCTTGCAGCCCTCGAGCGGTCACCCGGTGGAAAGCTGCTCCTGCCCCACGTTCAGGGCGTGGGCAAGTCGACCTTGGGTGACGAACTGGCCGAACGCGCTCTCGCCGGTGAGCTCGGCGGCCCGATGTTGTTCCTGACCTCGCGGCGGTCCATCCTCAAGGAGCGCCCCTGGGCCCGTCTCGCCCACCACCGCCGTCACGGGCGAGGTAATCCGCCCGTCGCCCTGCTGTTCGGCCGGCCCGGTAAGCGGTGCGGCGGCCTGGACGAGGACTGGCGGGCGTACGAGTCCGCCGGATGCGGGCTCCTGGGTAAGAAGGAGCTCTGCGGCCGGTGTCCGCACCTGCGCAGTTGCGCCTGGCCGACGCAGTTCACCCGCGAGCGACTCGAGGGCGTCCGTGTGGTCGGGGCTGTCCAGACCTACGCGGCGCTCATCCCGAATATAGTGTCTCAGCTCAAGCAGAAGACCGGGGCAGAGGAACTGCTCGTATTCCTCGACGAGGGTATGCTCCTTGACGAGCCGTACCGGGCCCGGCTGGAGACCGGTGAGCTGCAGGACTCCCTGGACGTCCTCCATCACGCAATCCACCGGGCTGGCCACGCCGGCGACGCCGACGTTTCTCGCCTCGAGAAGCACGTCCAGGCCCTCGAGTTCCTTCTCGACCCTCTCGCGGATCTGGAGGAGTACGCAGCTCCTCCCCGGCTCTTGGCGCCCGAGGCCCGCCTGGTTCAACAAGTCGGGCTTGAACTTCAGCCTGGCCGCTTCCGCTACCTGGGATTCGAGCTCGGTACCCTGGGATATTGCCGGCGCTGGCGGGACCCAGATGGCGGCGGTGTTTCGTATATACGACGACCGTTCCTCAGGAAGGCCCGCTACATCTTGGCCAGCGCCGGGGTGCCCCTTATCCTGGCTCGCCATCGGCTGGGAGAGCCCCCGCTCGAAGCGTATAGACCAGACTTCGTCTTCCTGCACGAGGGCACCACGATCTGCAATTTACGGTCATTCCTCGGCTCCCAGCACAACTTCACCAAGAACGCGCCGCAGATCCTGTTCACCTTGGCGCAGCTGATCGCCAAGCTGGCCGCGGAGGGCAAGCGCACCCTCGTCGTGTCGAAGAAGCGCCTCGCCGCCGACGCAGCTCGGATGCTGACCGGCTACCTACGCGAACTCACCGGCGAGCGGTATCGGGTGGTGAAGGCCCCGCCCCCGAGGACGCTCACGGACAGGCTGGTGGTGCCCCTGATTTCGTACGGTGCTCAGGGCGTGAACACCTACCAGGACTTCGATGCGGCTCTCGCACTGAACGGATTCTACGCCCGCGAGGACGTCATCCAAGAGCGCCTCAACGAGGTCGAGCTGCCCGAGTTCGCGGTCGGGCTGGAGATGGCCTTCGGGACCAAGGGCCGCACACTGTTACCCAAGGGATACTGGAACTGGCGGTCGGGAGCCCGACCGCTCGCAGCGGCCTACCAGCAGCATCTCGAGTCCAGCTGGGTGGAGCAGGCCCTCGGGAGGGTGCGGTACGCAGTGAAGCCCCGGCTGGTGCTGTTCTTCCAGGCTACGCCGCTCAGTTGCCCGGTGGACATGGAGTTCCGGACTCTCGATGCACTGCGTCAGCACTTCGGATTGCTCACCAGACGGCAGTGGGAGGTCGCTAGATTCGAGTATGAAGTTAGAGAGTTACGTCTCAAAGGGTTGAAGACCGGGGTCATTGCCAAGGCCCTGTCCCGGCACCCCAGCACGGTCCGCAGAGCGCTGGCCCGGCTCCGGAAGGCTAGCGCCGAGGGCGCGCATGAGTCCTGATAATAACCATAACAGGGTTCGTGCGCGCCTTGGCCCGCCAGGTTCGGATCTCGGCACCATCGTGGGCCGGCAGGGCACGGCGGCCATCCTGGTGGACACCGTGGAAATGGCCGAGGAGCTGGCAGGCCTGGTCGCGCAGGCCAGTGCCGAGGTCGGCGACGCCGGCGGGGCGGCCGGGACGGGCGACGGCTACGGCTACAGGGCCGGCGTGGCCGGTGAGGTGACCAGCTTCCAGGCTGGCGTGGCTCACGGGGCCCGACCTGGTCGCGTGACGCGCCCGGCCAGCCCCGCAGGCCCCGTCCGCTCCGCCAGCCCCGCCCACGGCGCTGGTGAGGTAGCAAAACTCCTGGCTGGCGTGGCGACCCCGCCCAGAGCCGGATGGATGAGGGATGGCGAAGGGCGCCCGTCCTCGCCGGCCGCGGAGCGGCCTCTGGTGCTCGGTGTGGCTCTGGGAATCCCAACCGCGACCGGCGCGACCACGGTGCGGGTCGCCCTGGACCTCCGCGTCGCCGGCGTTGCGGCGTCGCTGGCCAGGATGTTCACCACCAACGTCGCTTGGGTCACACCCGACCTCAAAGCGCTGGTCTTCGCCTGCCTGCAGCTGGGCGTTCCGGTCCCGGCCCGGGTCTTCTCCACCGAGCTCGCGGCCGGACTGCTGAACCAGGGCCTGCACCACTGGCGCTACCGGTGCCCCCACCCGGTCGATGAGAGGAAGGAGATGGCTTTGTCGGAGTCCGCGCGAGAACGGCGCCTGGATGCGCGGACGCTCCACCACCTTTTCCGGCAGTATCGCGTGCCGTACCCCACCCCGGTAGACCCGGAGGTCGTTGCCGAGCGACTGCGTCGCCTTCCCGCAGGCGCGAGCCTGGGACCAGCGGAGACCTCCGGGGTGATGGCGGACGTTGAGGCTGCTCTGGCACTCCGCCGACCACTTGAGGACGACCTCGAGCGGTGTGGGCTGCTGCGTCACCTCGAGTTCGAGATCCCTGCTGCCGTGGAGCTAGCCAAGATCGAGTTTCGAGGCGCACGGGTCGATGTAGAGCAGATCCGGCTTGTGCGGAAGGACGCCGAACGACATGCGCGCAAGGCCGCGGGCCGGCTCCGTGATCTCGGCCTCCACGGTAGCCCGGATAGTCCGGCGGAGGTCACGAGGTTCTTCGACGCACTGGGTCTCGCCGGGCGCTTCCAGTGCCGTGGAACGGAGACGGGCTACTCCTTCACACTGGACCGGATGAAGGACCTCCGGCATGGGCACCCGGCCATTGAGGCACTCTACACACACAGGAAATACTCTTCCCTTCTTCGTGAGCCTTTCTTCCGAGGCACCTGCGTAACCAGCGCCGGCTGCGTCCACCCCGAGATCGACCCGCTCGGCACGGACACCGGCCGCCCGACCTTCCGCAATCCCAACCTGGTCGGCATTCCGAAGATGGCCCGGCCCATCGTCCGCCCGGACGGCCCAGGGCTGGGCCTGGCCGAGCTCGATTTCAGGGCGCAGGAGGTCTTCATCGCCGCCGCGCACTACGGCGACCCAGTGCTGCTCGCCGACTGCAACAGCGGCGACGTGTACATCGCCCAGGTGCGCCGCTTCTGCGCCCACGAGCTCGGCACCGGCGAGGACCAGCTCGACGACGCTGCCCTCGCCGACCGCCGGCCCGAGCTGCGCGACCGGATGAAGGTGCTCACACTGGCCATGATCTACGGCATGGCCCTGGCCACCGTGGCCGCTCTGATGCGCTCCAGCATCCCGCAGGCCCAGCGCTTACAGGACCGGTTCTTCGCCCGCTATCATTGCCTGCGCGCGGGCATGGAGCGGGCCGTGGTGGACCTCGAGCTCCGCGGCTACACCGAGACCGTCACCGGTCTCAAGCGCTTCCGGGGCCGCAAGGGCCCGCTGACCGCCTGGGAGTGCCGCTGGGCGGTCAACGCGCCGATCCAGGGCGGCGGCGCCTGCGTGCTCAAGCTGCTCCTGCCCCGCCTGGCCCGCTACCTGGAGGCGCGCGGCGGGCGCGTGGTGCTGCCCGTGTACGACGCCGTGGTCGTGCAGTTCCCGCTCGACCGCCAGCGGGAGCTCCTCGCCGGCGCCGAGCAGATCATGGTCACCGCAATGCAGGAGCTGTACCCGGCCACCCGGCCCCGCGTTGATGTCAACGATGCGGACCCGAGCTGCTGGAACAAGGCAGGCGGGTCTTCTCCCAGAATGCGCCGAGTGTCTGTCGAAGAGTAGTGGAGGTGCAGATGTAGAACACTGGGAAGTGAAACGAGCTTGAAATGACCCAGGGCATCCTGGCCGATGAAGTGAGCGGCTCCTATCGGACCAGGCCCAGTCGCCGAGCAACCCAGCCGGCGACGACCGGTGCTGTAACAGCATCCATCCAGTTCCTGGGACGCGCGCCTCGACCTCGAAGAGGGGTGTGAATGAGGGCGCAAGCGGTCGACCTTCCCCGCGCGAGGATGCGCGGTGGAGGTCGGGACCGTGGCCACCACCACGGCGCTCCGCCATGAGGTTCGGTGAGCGGCAGGGAACCGACCCAGCGCTTGCAGCCCACCGACCCCCTGGGCTCCGGACCTGACGCTAGGTCTTCGGAGTTCGAGTGACTGACGATAGCGAGGCGAACAGCGGCTCGGTGCTGGAGCCGTTGCTGACGCCGGATGAGGTGGCGCGCCAGCTTCGAGTCCAGAAGCGGACCGTCTACGCTCTGGTCCAATCCGGCCGGCTCGGGTGCTACCGCATCAATGGCCGGTTGAGGATGTCAGACCAGCATGTAAGACTCTATCTGTCCTCGGTCGAGGAGACCGCGGAGGTGCCTCGTGAGCGTTCGAAAGCACAGGAGACGAAAAGGCGAGCCAAAGAAATGGGTCGTGCAGTTCGTATGCCGCGGCCGGCAGGTTCGGCGCGTCAGCCCGGTGCAGAGCCGTCGGGGCGCGGAGGCGTTCGAGCGGGAACTGCTAGCGCAGCTTGCGTTGAGTGGCTCGACTCCCGGCGAAAGCCCAAGGGTGAAGCTCGCTGACTTCGTGCCGCAGTGGTTCCACGACTACGTGGAGGTCAACAACAAGTTCTCGACCTGCCAGGAAAAGCGCGGGATGCTCACGCACCACATCGTGCCCTGGTTCGGTGAGAAATACCTGGACGAGATCGGCATCAAGGACATCGAGGAGTTCAAGGCGTTCAAGCTCCGCGAAAAGCGATACGGCACCAAGAGGGACGGGAGCAGGGGAAAGGAGATGCCTCCCATCTCCAAAAAGCGTCTCAACAACATCCTCGCCTGCCTCCGCCGGCTGCTCAACACCGCTCACGAGTGGGGCCTCATCGACACCGTGCCCAAGGTGAAGGCCTTCAAGGTGCCCAAGCCCGAGGTCGCTCACCTCGAGCCCGACGAGCAGGCCCGGCTTCTCGAGGCGTCCGAGGAGGAGCCCGAGTGGCACAACTGCATCGTAGTCGCACTCTACGCTGGCCTGCGCATTGGCGAGTTGATGAGCCTTCGGTGGACCGACGTGGACCTGGAGCGCGGAGAGATCACCGTGCGCCGCGCGGTCTGGCAGGGGCACGAGGACGTGCCCAAGGGCGGGACCGTCGAGAGGGTGCCGGTCTCGGACTCGGTGGTGGAGGCGTTGCTGGACCAGAAGCGCCGCTCCGCACTGCGCGGCGAGCTGGTTTTCTCACGCCCGGACGGCAGCATGTGGAGCACGGACCCGATGTATTCGTCACTGTGGCGTCAGTGCCGGCGCGCAGGCATCCGCAAGATCGCTTGGCACGCACTCCGCCACTCGGGGGCGTCGAACCTGGCCAGGGCAGGGCGCAGCCTTCTTGAGATTCAGCTTTGGCTCCGGGACAAGTCCTACGCCATGGCTTCGCGCTACGTGCACCTCTCGCCTTCGGACCTGCGGAACGCCGTTCAGGACGTCGAGCTGGGCTCGGATTTCGGCCAGACCGGGGACCATCCGGGGACCTCAGCCGGGGTGCATCAGGTAAGTTACCGGTATCAAGAAGAGAAAATGGCGACCCCAACGGGATTTGAACCCGTGCCGCCAGCGTGAAAGGCTGGTGTCCTGACCAGGCTAGACGATGGGGTCGCCGAGGTGACTGGTGAGCCGTACGGGACTTGAACCCATGACCTGCTGATTAAAAGTCAGCTGCTCTGCCACCTGAGCTAACGGCCCAAAGAACAATCGCCGCAACGCGGCGAGATCTCTTGGTACAGGATGGACTTGCGGCTGTCAAGGAAACTTGACCGGAAACCGCCGTGGAGACTAGACTTCAGGCCTCTGGACACTCTGTCCCGGGGAGGTCGGCCATGGCCGATGGGGATGTCACGGTTCGGGAGATCCGCAAGGAGGTCATCGAGGCCCGTGGCCTCGTGATCCAGACCCACAACCTGATCGAGAATCTCAACTCCGAGCTCGCCAAGGTAGCCAAGCGTCAGGTCACGTACGGCCGCCGCTACTTCCTCAACTCGATCATCGGCTACCTGCTGCTGCTGGCCGTGATCTCGATCAGCCTGTACTACGTGTTCGACCTGCGCGTGCAGGGCGCCCGCGAGGAGACCGTCCGCGTGCGGGGCGAGCTCGAGGAGACGCGGGCCAAGCTCGCCGCCCTGGTCAAGCGCCAGGCCGACCGCGAGCGGGCCGGTCAGGCCGCGCTCGAGGTCCACGAGGCGATGCTGGCGCGCAAGAAGCTGGCCTGGGCCGCGGCACAGTACGGCAAGCTGCCGGCCGACGACCTGGACCCGGTGGCCCGCCGCCTGCTGCAGGACGAGTCAAAGGCCGTGTTCCTCGACGAGGGCCGCAGGAGCTTCGAGGAGGGCAAGAACCAGAGCCGGCGGGGGCGGTACGCCGAATCGATTCCGCACCTCGACCGGGCCGTGGCCCTGGCGCCGCAGGCGCCCTTTGCCGCGGAGGCGCTGTGGCGGCGGGGTTACGGGCTGTACCGCAGCGACCGCATCCGCAAGGCCATTCCGGACTTCGAGAAGGTCCTCGAGCTGGACAAGGAGTCGGAGTACGCCGACGACGCGGCGTACCACCTGGCGTACTCGCTGGAGATGCTGGGTGAGAAGGAGAAGGCCATCGCCGGGTACGAGCGGCTGCTGGCGGAGTATCCGCGCAGCGACAGGGCCTCGATCTCCCGGCGCAAGGTCGATCAGCTCACGCGGCAGGCGCAGAAGAAGACGCCCAGGGCCGCGCCGGCAGGAACCCGCGGCACCGGAACCCAGAAACCGCCGCCCAAGCCGCCGCCGGCCACGCCGCCCAACCTGACTCCACCGGCAGAGTAGGGCACTCCCGCCCCGGCTCGTCGGGACGAAGCGTCGGCAAAGGCCGGCCCTCTCTCCAGGGGTTGGGGCTTCAGTCTTCCTCGGGGGGCGGGATCAGACAGCGAAAGCTGCCGTCGGGCCAGGTGAAGCCCAGGTTGGCCCCGTCGCCGATCTTGCGCGCGTCGTCGGTGTCCGGCGGCTCGTCGAACACCTCGACCAGGGTCAGGCCGCCGAGCGGCTCGCCGTCATCGGTGAGAATTCGACCCACGATCCACACGCCCTCTTGCAGCCGCACCTCGAGCTCGCGCGGTCCGCCGGAAGGCGGGAAGTAGTTGCGCACCGTGTGCATGGCCAGGCCCGAACCCTCGGGCGGGTACACCGTCAGATCATAGGTGTTGGAGTCGTCGAGATTGATCCGGCAGATGCCGTCCCCGTCGGCCTCGTTGGCCACGGACACGTTCTCGGCCTCGCCGCCGGTGAGGTCGGAGACCACCACCGCCCGGTTGTGCCGGGATCCGCGGACCGGCCGGCCGGTCTCGTCCTCCAGGATCCGCACCGTCACCGAGATCCGGTCCTGCAGCCGGATGTTGTTCGCGAAGGTACGCACGGCCGGATAACCCGGATTGTTGACATCGGGCTGGATCCTGTCCGGGGTCACAGCGCTGAAGATGCCGAGCTCGCTGGTGGCCGGCGGCGAGGCGGTCACCGTGTAGCGGAATCCGGGCACGACATCGAGCAGGTACTGACCATCCCGGTCCGTCAGCGTCTCCGCGGTGAAGGTCGAGTCGATACGCTCCTTGGGATTCTGCGCGACCGTCGCGCTGTACCTCACCAGCACGCTCTCGACCGCGGAGCCTTCCTCGGCCGAGGTCACCACGCCGTGGACCGTGACCGGGTTGTTGACGTAGTCCTCGGGAATGAGCACGGGCAGGTTCACGCGGAGACTCTGGCTCGAGGTCTCGCCGGTGTCCAGATCCTCGAAATCGATCCAGCCGGTGTACACATTCGTGGGCAGGTACTGCTGCGGTATCCCATCGCTGTCGGTCGGCGGCCAGACTCGCAAGGTGTACGGTCCCTTGCCCGGGGGGAAGGTCAGCGTGTAGTCGCCGGTGCCGCCGTCCTCGCCGGTCTCGGCGATCGTCGAGACCGGGAAGCCGCCCAGATCGTCGAAGCCTCGCACCAGCAGTCCGCGGAACTCGGACTGGTCGGCGTCCTTGCGGTGGACCTTGCCCGAGACCGTGTTCAGCTCTTCGCTGGGCACGTAGTGGAAGGGCTTCATGTCGCCGCTCTGGTCCACCAGATAGCTGCGGAACCACACCGGCGGCAGCTCGCTGTCCGACGGCTCGATCAGCACGTCGTACAGCCCGCCGGGCAGCTCGAGGGTGAAGGGGAAGCCCTCGTCGGCCTTCTCCGCGTCCGTTGTCGCGGCGTAGCGCGGCGCCCGTACTCCCGGCACGGTGGCCCGCGAGAAGAAGGTCACCGTGGCCTGCATCCCGCCGAACAGCGTGTCCGGGTTCCAGATCCAGCCGCGCACCCGGTGCGAGGGTTTGAGCTGGAACTGCAGTTCCTCGCCGGCGGACAGATCGACGGCGAGCAGGGTCTGCTTGGCGTACCCGCTGTTGGCCTGTGGCGTGAAGCGGAAGTTGACCGTTCGCTCGACGGGCGTGGGCCCCGGCGTGTAGCGGATGTCCGGCGCCTCGCAGCCGAGCAGCGCGACGAGCATCGCGCCAGTCGCGAGTCGGCCCGGCCTCCCGGCGATCAGAATGCGCCGCATTTCTCTTCACCTTCCGCGATCTCGATCACCCAGAACAGCTCGGTCCAGCCCGCTCCCGGTGCGACCTCGAGCAGATCCTCTGCGCTCGGCCAGGGCCGGTCCGTGATCAGGGCATACAGCACGATCCGGTTGCCCACGAACTCCTCGTGGGCCGGCAGGCGGGTCGGGTCGATCTGCGCGGTGATCATTCCGCCGGCCTCCTCGGCGAACACGCGGAACCAGCCGTTGGCTGCCTCGCGGTCGCTGTGGAAGAAGCGCACGTAATGATCGTCGTCGTTGTTGCGGTCGTTGATCGCGATCCGCGGGAGGCGGAAGGCCCAGGTGTCGCAGCCGATACCGTACTCGTCGCGCTCGTACGGCGGCGGATCGTTCATCACGGTCAGGTCGATCGTTGGCGGATAGTTGCCGCTCACCTCGATCTCCGGCGGCACGATGCAGCCGACGATGCACATCACGACCGTCAGCGTCGCGCCGATCAGCGGCCAGCCTGCACTCATGCATCGAAGATCTGCAAGCGATGTGCCACGGACGCGGGAGGGCGAGCGGATTACGCCAAGCCTCCGGGATCGCAGGGTAACACGGTCCTGCCCGGCGCGACGCGACGCTGCCGCGGCAGACCGGGATCGCGACAGCCGCGTCGCGGTGCCCTCCCTTGCGGGGACCGGATCGCCGGGGCGAGTGCTGCTCACTCCTCGCTCGAACGCTCCTTCTCCAGGTAGCGGAAGATCGTCCGCGGATCCACGCCCAGGTCCCTGGCGGTCTGGGTGCGGTTGCCGTTGTTGCGCTCGAGCATGTCGTTGATGTACCTCCGCGTGAACTCCTCGCGCGCGTCGTTCAGCGGCAGGATCGGCGGCAGGTCGCTCGGGTCGAGGTCGAGGTCGTCGGGCGCGATCACCGGCCCGTCCGAGAGCACCACGGCCTTGCGGATGCGGTTCTCCAGCTCGCGGATGTTGCCCGGCCAGGCGTGCTTGCGGATGGCGGCCAGCGAGGCCGGCGAGAGCCGCTTCGACCGTCCGGCGCGCTCATCGTTGGCCCGGTCGAGGAAGTACTTGGCCAGCAGCGCCGCGTCCTCGCCGCGATCGCGCAGGGCGGGCAGCGCGAGGCTCACCACGTTCAGACGGTAGAACAGGTCCTCGCGGAATCGCTTCTCCGCGATCTCGGTCTCCAGGTCGCGGTTGGTCGCCGCGATCACGCGGATGTCCACCGGCTCCGGCCGCGAGTCGCCCACGCGGGTCACGGTGCGCTCCTCCAGCGCCCGCAGGATCTTCACCTGCAGGTTGGCCGGCATCTCGCCGATCTCGTCGAGGAACAGCGTGCCGCCGTCGGCCGCCTTGAACTTGCCCGCGCGGCCGGAGACCGCGCCGGTGAAGGCGCCGCGAACGTGGCCGAACAGCTCGCTCTCCAGCAGGTTCTCGGGGATCGCGCCGCAGTTGACCGCGATGAAGGGTCCCTTGGCCCGCGAGCTCGAGTTGTGGATCTCCCGCGCCACCAGCTCCTTGCCCGTGCCGGTCTCGCCGGTGACGAGCACCGACACGTCGGTGGGCGCCACCTTGCGGATCTTGGAGAAGATGCGCCTCATCCCCTCGCAGGCGCTGACCATCTGCCCGCTCTTCGACTGCTCCACCTGCTCGCGCAGCGCCTCGTTGGACAGCCGCAGCTCGTTGATCTGCAGCGCGTTGCGGATGATCAGCGAGGCCTGCGCGGCGAAGATCTCCAGCACCTCGAGCGCGCGCTCGTCGAAGAGGTTGATCACGTTGTCGTTGCCCAGGTAGAGGATACCGAAGGCCTCGCCGCGGTCGAGCAGCGGCGCGCAGAGCACCGAGCTGACCTTCAGGTTGAGCACGCTCACCGACGAGTTGAACTCCTCGTGCGAGAGCGCGTCCGAGATCAGCAGGGGTTTGCCGCTCTCGACCACGTTGCCGATGATCGTGTCGCTCACCTGGTCGATCGCGTCGGGGATCTTCTCGCCCTTGAGGTTGCGCGCCACCCGGAAGTCGTACTCGTCGCCGGCGAAGAGGATCAGGAAGCCCTTGTCCGCGCCGGTGATCTCCACCGACTGGTCGATCAGGTTCTCCAGCAGCTCGGGCAGCGAGGGGTTCTCGGCCAGCTGGCGGGTGAACTCGTAGACCCGGCGATAGTGCTCGATCTCGGCCTGGGCCGAAGCCGCGCCGCCGACCTGCGGCGGGTCGTACAGGCTGAACTTGAAGCTCAGGTTCCCCAGCTTGATCACGTCGCCGTGAGTCAGCTTGGATTGCTTGCGTGCTTTGCCGTTGACCATCACTCGCGCCTTGCGGTCGAGGGTCTGGACCGAGAACTCCTTGCCGTCGAAGAACAGGTGGGCGTGGTTCTTGGCCACGCCGCTCCCCTCGACGCGGATCTCGTTCTCCGGACCGCTGCCCACCGAGGTGACCCGGCGGTGCAGGGGGAAGACCTTCTCCGGACGGCCGCGTGCAGCCTCGAGCATCAGGCAGGGCATCTAGAACCTCCAGCGCCAGCTAAGGATCGGCTGGGTCATTTGCAGCGAGGCCCCGTCCGGGGCCGGCTCCTCGGGCTCGATCGGGGGCGGAGCGGATTCCGGGCTCTCGTCGGCCGGCGGGGCCGGGGCCGCACCTGGGGGCTCCGGGCCTCCGGCCGAGGCGGGCGGCTGCGTTGTCTGGGTCTCGACCTCGAAGGCCTCGAAGTTCAGGTACGCGTCGACCACACCCCACACGGCCAGTCCGACCAGCAGCCCCAGGCTGACCATCTGCGTGACCTGGAAGCCGCGGGCCAGCTTCTCGTCCTCGGGCGGCGTGCGGCCGTCGCCCTGGCGCAGGCCGAGCACCACGTGGTAGCTGGCGATGTTCAGGCCGAGCAGCGCGGCCTCACCCGAGAGGAAGGCCAAGCCCTTGCCGGTCTCGCCGTTCTGGAACTGGCCGGCGCCGAAGGGCACGAAGCTCAACCACAGGCTGTTCTTCTTGCTGTGGCGCTCGATGTAGACCAGCTCCTTGACCGCGGCCTGCTCCTTGGCCTCGGCCTCCTTGCGCTTGCGCTCCTCCTCGGCGGCCACCAGCTCCTTGCGGATCCGGGCCAGCTCCTCCTCGATCTCGGTGCGGATGCCGTCGAAGAACTCGACGAGCTCGGGCGGGTGGATCAGCGGGTCGAGCCGGTGGGCGGGCTTGACCTTGAGCAGCTCTACGAACTCGCTGCGAGAGCGGTCGAGCTCGCCGCGGTAGAAGTAGCACACGGCCAGCATCTCCCGCGCGCTGACCACGTCCTCGCGGCGCTCGAGCTGGACCGGGTAGAGCAGCTCCACGAGCTGCAGGATCGCGTCGCCGTACTCGCCGTGCTGGAGATAGAGCCGGGCCTTGGTCACCCGCTCGTCCTCGTCGCCGGCGGCGAGTACCGGTGTGGTGATGAGCAGGAGCAGGGCCAGCGTAGCCGGCAGACGCAGCCTGGCCATGAAGCGATTCATGGCTCGGGCTCGAGCTTCACGTCGAGGGATTCGGTGTTGCCGCGCTTGAGCTTGTGCTTCCGGTCGTAAGGCTTGAATCCGCGCTTGGACACGCGGATGCGAAACTCGCGCTCGGCCTTGCGCTCGGGCCAGTCGACCTCGAGCGGCTTGTCGAAGGGGGCGCTGCCCTTGAGCTGCTTGCCCACGAACACCAGGGCGCCCTTGGGCGCGGTCAGCGACAGACGGGCCGGGCAGTACAGGTTCACCGGCAGGCGCGCCTCGCCGGGCTCGGTGATCTCGAGATTCATCACCGTCGGATCGCATCCCGAGTTGAGCAGCTTGAGCTCGTGCTCGCCCGGGCCGAGCTCCAGCGTCAGCGGCGGCGGCGTGCGTCCCCTGAGCTCGCCGTCGATGAACACCTCGGCCCAGAAGTTGGTGTGCACCACGCGCCTGGCCGTGAAGTCGGCGGGCATGGAGCCGCCGTTGCGCTTGGCGATCTTGCCCGGTATCGCCTTGTGGATCGCGGCGGCCTTGGCCCGCACCACGTCCCGGTGTGCGATCGGCCGCGCGGCGAGTGCCTTCTTGCCGGCGAGCTCGGCAGCGCGCGGCACCGGTGTGTCGGGCGCGCCTTCCTCGGGCAGCGACATCAACCCCGCCTCCGCCGAAGGCTTCGACGCGGCCAGCCGCCCTTCGCCTGCCGTCTCGGGCGCCGGCAGCGGTTCGGGATCGAACCAGCCGGCCGCAACCGAGGCCAGCGCCAGCCCCAGCACGACAAGGGCGGCGAGCGCGGCCGCGCTGCAGCGCTTGATCATCTCCAGCATCCGTCGCTGCCGGGCGATGCGATCGATGATCAGCGGGATCTCCTCGTCGTCCGGGTCGAGGGCCAGGGCGCGGTCGTAGCGCTCGAGCGCGGCGGGTACCTGCTTGGCGCGAAGCAGCTCGGCGCCTCGCGTCTTGAGCCGGGCCACCACCTCGGGCCGTAGCTCCTCCTGCCGCGCCCCGGGCGCGGCGAGCAGGGCCGCGATCTCGGCGCGCGGATCGTCGAGCCCGATCTCGGCGGCGACCGCCAGCAGATCGGCGCGCAGGCTCTCGGCGTCGGGGTAGCGGTCCGCCGGATCGCGTTCGAGGCAGCGGGTTACGACGCGGGATAGCGTGCGGCCCACGGCCCCGTTGAGCGCCTCGGGCGGCAGGTACTCGACATCGACGATGCGCCTCATCAAGGCGCTGGGGTTGTCGGCCTTGAAGGGCAGCTCGCCGGTGATGCACTGGTAGAGCAGGGTGCCCAGCGAGAAGATGTCGCCCCGGGCGTCCATCGGCTCGCCGGCGACCAGCTCGGGGCACATGTGCGCGGGCGAGCCGAGCAGGGTGCCGGTCATCGTCATCTGGCTCTCGTCGAGCAGGCGGGCGATGCCGAAGTCGGTCAGCTTGACCGTGCCGTCCCTGCGCAGCATCACGTTCTGCGGCTTGATGTCGCGGTGGATCACGCCGGCCGCGTGAGCGTGGGCCAGGCCGGAGGTCACCTCGGCCACGAGCAGCGCGCCGAACTCGGGGATGCGCAGCGAGTGCTGCTCGAGGAAGCTGGCCAGGTCCTGGCCGTCGATGAACTCGGTGACCAGGAATGCGTGGTCCGTGCCGTCGGCGGAGAAGTCGTAGATCTCGAGCAGGTTCTCGTGATGCAGCCGGGCCACGGCCTTGGCCTCGCGCCGGAAGCGGTCCATCACGTCCTCGCGGGGAGCGAGGTGCTCGTGCAGCACCTTGAGCGCGACGGGACGGTCGAGGTCGGTGTCGGTGGCGCGGTAGACCACGGACATCCCGCCCCGGCCAACCTCTTCCAGGATCTGATACCTGGCAACCTTAGTGCCTACCATGACCGGGGTAGTCTAGCGGGCGCGGATGCGCGTGTAAAGGGCCGGGCGGTCGCGCACGTGAGGGGGGCGGCTACTTCTTCTGCGAGCGTCTCAGCCGGGCCATGATATCGGCCTTGTCGATCAGGCCCTTCTCGATCAGCAGGTTGATCATCTCCTTCTGGGCCGTCATCACCCTTCGCAGGCGCTCCTCGAGCTCGTCGATCCGGCCGTCGTCCTCGACCGCCACGGCCTGCACGACCTGCGCGGGAGGAGCGTCCGGGTCGAGCACCTGCTCACCGGTGGGCGCTCGCACGTTCGCGCTCCTCGGGTCGTAGTTCTGCACCGGCTGGCTGCGGCCTTCCTCGATCAGGTTCTCGCCCGAGAAATCACCGTAGCTCGAGAAGTTGAGCGGTCCGACGTCCTCGCCGCCGCCAATCGGCTCCTGGGTCTCGCCGTAGTGGTAGGTGCGGATCGCGTTGTACAGCTCGGACTGTCCGGCCACCGCCACCTGGACCCGGTGCCCGCTGACGAACTGCAGCTCGTCGACCGCCTCGTAGTTGGTCGGATCGGACATCGCCACCAGCAGCACCCGGCGCTCGGTGTTCACCGCCACCGGCAGCAGGTTGTACTTCTCGCAGATCTCCACCGAGACCAGAGACAGCGCGGCCTCGGCCACGGTGCCCTCGGCGAACTTGAAGCGCGGGATGTTGAGCTGGCGCGAGAGGGCCGAGACCAGCTCCTCCTCGTCGAGCATCCGCATCTCGACGAGCAGGGCCCCGAGGCGGCCGCCCCACTTGCGCTGCTCGGCCAGGGCCGCGCGGAGCTGCATCTGGTCGATCACGCCGGCCTGAACCAGCAGCTCGCCGAGCTTCGGACGCATCTCCCCCTCCTGCGACGCGAGGGCCGATCATTGCGCCAGCGTCCCTTGTACCGCACCGGGACCGGGGGCGTCAATCGACACCGACGGCTCAAAGAAAGTAGCCGATAACATAGGCGAGCGCGAGCGCGGTCACACCGATGCCCAGCACGGATTCGATCCACTGCGCCTGCAGGCGGCGCTGGAGGGCGGCGCCGGTGTACATCCCGAGGATGCCGCCCACGCCGAACAGCAGCCCCAGCATCCAGTCCGGCGATAGACCCGGCTCGTCTTGCGACGCGGCGAGCACGGCGAAGAATCCCACGCCTATCGTGGACGAGGTCCAGGTGCCGAGCAGGGTGGCGCCGGCCGTGGTGTGCACGGGCAGGCGGAATACCGAGATCAGCAGCGGAGCCAGGATCGCGCCGCCGCCCACGCCGTACGCTCCACCGATCACGCCCACCACCAGGCTCAAGCCCAGCAGCAGCCACACCGGCACGCTGTACTCGGCGCCGTTGAACTCGTACTCCAGCCGCCGGATGCCGAAGCGCAGGGTGTGGACGCGGAAGTCGGCCCTCTCCCCCGGTCCCCCTCTCCCGTGGGGAGAGGGGGAACCGGAACCGCTGTCTGCAGTGGTTCCAGCGCCTGCGAGCAGCGCCTTGTACAGCAGCCTGGTGCCGATCAGCAGCAGCACCAGGCCCATGAACAGCTTGAATCCGCGGGGATCGGGCAGCAGGTGGATCCGCGCCAGCGATCCGAGCACCACGCCCGGGGCGGTGCCGACCACCAGCACCAGGGCCAGCGGCCAGACCATCCGGCCCTCGCGCACGTAGCGGTACACGCCCGAGGGGATGGCCACCACGTTGAACAGGTGGTTGGTCGGTGTCACCCCGGCGGCGGTGTAGCCCAGCACGCTGACCTGGAAGGGGAGCAGGACGAAGGCGCCGGTCACCCCGCCGGTGGACATCACCAGGGTGAGCACGAAGCTGAGCAGCACGGGCAGGGCCGGGTGCAGCGTGATCCCGGATTCGGCAAAGGTCATCTCGGAGGCTCCCGGATCCGGCCGGTCATCGGCACGAAGGTCACCGGGAAGATGGTCCTCGTGGCGAACTCGCCGCTGCTGTTCTTCTCGACCACGATCAGATCCTGGAAGTCGTCGCCGCCGAGCGGCAGCACCATTCGTCCGCCGGGCTCGAGCTGGTCGAGCAGCGGCTCGGGCACGCGCGGGGCCTGGGCCGTGATCACGATCGCGTCGAAGGGCGCCTTGCCCGGCCAGCCGGCGTACCCGTCGCCGCAGCGGACCTCGACCCTGTCGTGGCCGAGCGCCTTCAGCGTCGCGGCCGCGCGCCGGCACAGCGGTTTCACGATCTCGATCGAGTACACCTCGCAGCCGAGCGCGGAGAGGATCGCCGCCCCATACCCGGAGCCCGTGCCCACCTCCAGCACCCGATCGCCCTTCTCGACCGCGGCCTCGCGGATCATCACCGCCACCACGTACGGCTGGGAGATCGTCTGCTCGTGGCCGATGAACAGCGGCCGGTCGTCGTACGCGAAGCGCTGCTGCTCCTCGGGGACGAAGCAGTGGCGCGGCACCGTGCGGAAGGCCTCGAGCAGTGCGGCGTCCTTGATGCCCCGGCCCACCAGGGCTCGCTGGACCAGCTTCTCGCGCTCGATGGCGAAGTGCGCCTCACGGGCCGCAGGGTCGGCGGGCAGATCGGCCGCGAGCAGGGTGGCGCCGAGCAGGCCGAGGGCCAGGAGCAGGCCGAGGGCGACGAGCGTGCCGAACGGCAGGTGCTCTCTGGCCGATCTCGATGACACGAGCTGGACCTCCCGTGACTGCCGTGGGATTATCGCGCCTGTTCGCGATGCGGTCAAAGGGTGCCTGCCGCCCATGTGACGCGCGTCACAGCTTTCGTGGCCCTGCGCGGCATTGTACCCGATCGTGCCGCAGGGAGGATGACCATGCATAAGAAAACCTGGATCTTGCTGACCTTGGTCTTGCTGGTGTCAGTGCTGCTCGTGGTCGCGCCAGGCTGCGGCAAGGGCGACACCACGCCGTCGGGCGACACCGACGTGGATACGGACACGGACGTGGACAGCGACGCTGATACCGACACGGACGTGGACACGGACGTGGACACCGACGCCGACACGGATACCGACAGCGACGCTGACACGGATACGGACAGCGACGCTGACACGGACGCCGACACGGATACCGACAGCGACGCTGACACGGACGCCGACACGGATACCGACAGCGACGCCGACACGGACGCCGACACGGATACCGACAGCGACGCCGACACGGACGCCGACACGGATACCGACAGCGACGCTGACACGGATACCGACAGCGACGCCGACACGGATACCGACAGCGACGCCGACACGGATACCGACAGCGACGCCGACACGGATACCGACAGCGACGCTGACACGGATACGGACAGCGACACGGATCCGTCCTGCACCAGCGACGCGGACTGCCCGCTCGGCTTCCTCTGTCCGGACGGCACCTGCGTGCCGGGCTGCCTGAGCCGGCGCGACTGCCCGGATCCGCTGTACTGCCTGCCCGATGTGGGCCCTCACGGCACCTGCGTGGTGTGCCGCACCGACGATGACTGCCCGCAGGGCGCCAAGTGCGAGGGCGACTACCAGTGCATCCACCACTGCACCGAGGACGATGACTGCCCGGACGGGGTCTGCGATCTGGGCAGCGGCACCTGCGTCGAGTGCAACACCACCGAGGACTGTCCGCGCGGCACCATCTGCGAGTCCCACGCCTGCGTGGCCGGCTGTCGCGACGATCTGGACTGCGCCGGACGCAAGTGCCACACGGAGAGCCACACCTGCGTGGACTGCCTCGATGACGGCGACTGCTCGCTGGGTCACGTCTGCGTCGCCATGGTCTGCGTGCCGGGCTGCGGCTCGAACCGCGACTGCCCGGGCGACCTGCTCTGCGACACGGACCAGGGCGACCACGGACAGTGCGTGGAGTGTCTGGAGGCCGGTGACTGCGGCGGCGCCAACGAGACCTGCCGTGACGGCGTCTGCGTGTTCGTCTGCGACGGTGACGAGGACTGCCAGGCCCCCTTCCCGGCCTGCGACCTCGGGTCAGGCACCTGCGTCGAGTGCGTGGACAAGGACGACTGCGAGCTGCGCCACCTGTGCGAGGACTTCGTCTGCGTACCCGGCTGCGAGGACAATCGAGACTGCGGCGAGGGCTGGGAGTGTGTGGGCGGACAGTGCGAGGAGAAATGCGAGCCCGACGGCGAGGAGGTCTGCGACGGCGAGGACAACGACTGCAACGGTCTGACCGACGCCCAGGATCCGCAGATGGCGCTCGAGCCCTGCGAGCTCCAGGACGGCGTGTGCGAGGGTGCGGTGCACGCCCCCGGCCAGTGCCAGGGCGGCGTGTGGCAGCCCTGCGACGAGAACCAGTACGGCCGGAGCTACGGTTCCGAGATCTGCGACGGCGTGGACAACGACTGCAACGGATTCGGCGACGAGGGCCTGCAGCTCGACTGCGATCCGGACTGGGCCTGCATCTCGGGCGAGTGCCAGTACACCGGCGGCTGTAGCAACGAGTGCCAGCAGGGCGAGAGCCGCTGCCACTGGCTGTTCCCGGAGGTGATCGACGTCTGCGGCAACGACGACGCGGATCCGTGCCTGGAGTGGGTCGAGCAGTACTGCCCGGCGAACAGCAGCTGCATCCCCTTCCTCGACCAGTGCGTGTGCGACGGCCCCGAGTGCGGCGGCGGCTGCTGCGCATCGGGCGAGGTCTGCCACCAGGACTCGTGCTGCGAGCCGAGCTGTCCGGCGCGGAGCTGCGGCTCGGACGGGTGCGGCGGGACGTGCGAGTGCGAGTACGACAACGACATCTGCGTGGCCGGCTCCTGCGTCTGCTCGCCGAGCTGCGCGGGCAAGGAGTGCGGCGATGACGGCTGCGACGGCGAATGCCCGGATACCTGCGACAGCCTGGAGCACTGCGAGGGCAACAGCTGTGTCTGCGACTATGCGAGCTGCGGCAGCGATTGCTGCGAGGATGGACAGGTCTGCGGCACGGACGGCTGCTGCTGGCCGGACTGCGGCGGCAAGGAGTGCGGTCCCGATGGCTGCGGTCACACCTGCGGCTCCTGCGCCAGCAACGAGATCTGCGTGGACGGCCAGTGCGAGTGCGTGCCGGACTGCGACGGCCGGGAGTGCGGCTCGGACGGCTGCGGCGGCACCTGCGATCCAGGATGCTCCAGCGGCCAGAAGTGCACGCCCGACGGCCAGTGCTGCTGGCCGCAGTGCTCGGGCCGCGAGTGCGGGCCGGACGGTTGCGGCCACACCTGCGAGCCGGGCTGCGGCGAGTACCAGACCTGCGACACCGGCGGCCACTGCGTCTGCGAGTACGAGCAGTGCTCGGACCAGTGCTGCAGCTCGGGTCAGGTCTGCGACAGCTCGGAGGCGTGCTGCACGCCGGACTGCGGCAGCGGCGGGATGTTCGACCCGTACACCTGCGGCGCGGACGGCTGCGACGGCACCTGCCCGCCCTGCTCCGACAGCTACGGCCCGGGCGCGGTGTGCGGCGCCAACGAGCAGTGCACCTGCCCGTCGCCGAGCTTCGTCTGCAACTACATCATCTTCTTCCAGGAGTGCTGCGCCGAAGGCCAGACCTGCGACGACATGGCGGGCTGCGTCTGGCCGTAGCGCCTCTCGGGACGTGGATCTGCGCGGTCAGGGGTAGCTTCCCCAGCCCGAGAACGATTCACCCGCGCCGACCATCACGATGGTGACCCGGAAGTTCATGTTCTGATACCTGGGCCACTCATCCCAGCATGCGCCGCTGACGTTGTACCGGGTGACGTTGCAGCCAGACTCCCCGCGCAGGACCACCCGGACCAGGAAGCGTTCCGGATGGGAGTAGTCCAGCGGCACCCCGTCCTTCTTCCACCAGGTGGCCGGTGCCAGATTGCCGGTCACCCGGTATTCGCCCACGCCGGTATGGGACACCTGCTGGCCGCATGACTCCGGGAAGTAGTTGCCGCCCACTCCGTCGTCGCCCATGGTCCAGATGCAGGTTTGCAGCCGGCCCGCCTGCTGGTCGGCCGGGGAGTTGATCACGTAGCGGACGTGGAACTCGCCGTTGAAGTAGTCGATCGGCGCCAGCCAGTCATCGGCGGGAAGCGGGTCGCCCGGGTCGAGCAGCACGTGGAAGCCGCTCTCGTCGAAGGTGAACTGCCGCCCGTCTCCGTCGAACAGGAGCATCTCGGTGCCGGGCCCGGGACCCTCGTCGCCGGCAAGCTCCCCGTCTTCCGCCGGGCCGTCCTGTTCCAGCCGGGCCTCGTCGCCCTGCTCATCTCCGTCATCCAGCGTGCCGTCCTCGGGCGCGTCCTCGTGTACGTCACCCGCGTCCGGCTCGCGAGGGTCCGCCTCGGCGTCCCGGGACTCGTCCTGGGCGGAGATCGTGCCCGTGCTGCACCCGAGGACCAGCGGCGCGGACAGGCAGAGCACGAGGCGCAGCGTCGGCTTCATGATTGTCGAAGTATAGCAGAACCCGGGGGGATGCGGAGTACTTGAACGCTCCAGCCGGACAGGCTATGGTCCGCGCACCATGGCCCGCGACAAGACCCCGATGATGCGCCAGTACCTCGCGATCAAGGCGCAGCATCCCGACGCCCTGCTGCTCTACCGCATGGGTGATTTCTACGAGATGTTCTTCGAGGACGCGGTGATCGGCGCTCGGGACATGGAGCTCACGCTGACCAGCCGCGACAAGGGATCGGAAGATCCGATCCCGCTCTGCGGGATCCCGCACCATGCGCTCAAGCGCTACCTGCGCAAGCTACTCGACCGCGGCCACAAGGTGGCGATCTGCGACCAGGTCGAGGATCCGAAGAAGGCCAAGGGCATCGTCAAGCGCGAGGTCACCCGCGTGGTCACGCCCGGCACCAACATCGAGGACGATCCCGACGACGAGCGGATCGATCACTTCCTGCTGGCGGTGGCCGCGGGAAAGCAATCCCTGGGCCTGGCCGCGCTCGACCTGGGCACCGGCGAGTTCCGCGCCACCGAGCTGTCCGACGCCGAGGCGCTGGCCGACGAGGCGGCCAAGCTCGCGCCGCAGGAGATCCTGCTCGCCGCGGACGCGGAGCAGGAGCCGCGCCTCGGCCCGCTGCTCGAGCGGCTCGGCGGCGTGCCCCTCAGCCGGCTGGAAGAGCTCCCGACCGCAGACCGTGCCGCGGCGCGGCTGAAGGAGCGCTTCGGCGTGGCCGACCTCTCCGGGTTCGGCCTGGAGCGGCTGGATGCCGCCACCCGCGCCGCCGCCGCGGCGCTGGAATACGCCGAGGCCAACCAGCAGGGCGGCGCCGCGCACATCGATCGCATCGCGGTGTACGCGCCGAGCCTGCACCTGGTGCTCGACCAGACCACGGTGATGAATCTCGAGATCGTGGAGAGCCTCCACGACCGGACCCGCAAGGGCTCGCTGCTCGGCCTGCTCGACCGCACGCGTACGCCGTTGGGCGGCCGGCGGCTGCGGGCCTGGCTGCTGTTCCCGCTGCGCGACCGGCAACGCATCGAGAGCCGGCTGCAGGCCGTGGCCGCGCTGCTCGAAGAAGGCTCCACGCGGGCCAGGGTCCGCGAAGGTCTGGGCTCGGTGCGCGACCTCGAGCGGCTCAACGGCCGCGTGCAGCTCGGGCGGGCCAACGCCCGTGACCTGAATGCGCTCGCCTCCTCGCTCGGCGCGCTGCCGGTGATCAGGGAGGACCTGGCGCCGGCCGCGGCGCGCGCGGCGCTGCTGGTGAGCCTCTCCGACGAGCTCGATCCCTGCGCCGACCTCGTGGCCACCATCACCTCGGCGCTCGCCGACGATCCGCCGGTGACGCTGACCGAGGGCGGGCTGTTCCGCGAGGGCTTCGACGAGCGGCTCGACGAGCTGATCGACGTGATGGAGCACGGCAAGGACCGCATCCTCGAGATCGAGAAGCGGGAGCGGGAGCGCACCGGGATCGGCTCGCTCAAGGTGCGCTACAACAAGGTCTTCGGGTACTTCATCGAGGTGACCAAGGCCAACCTCGACGCGGTTCCCGAGGAGTACATCCGCAAGCAGACCCTGGTCAACGCCGAGCGCTTCATCACGCCCGAGCTCAAGGAGCACGAGGAGAAGGTGCTCTCGGCCGAGGAGCGCCGCGCCGGGCTCGAGCGCGACCTGTTCGACGAGCTGCTCGCCCTCGTCGCCGTGGCCGGGGAGCGCATCCGGCGCTCGGCGATGGCGCTGGGCCGCGTCGACGCGCTCGCCGCCCTGGCCGAGGTGGCGGCGGCGCAGGACTACTGCCGGCCCGTGGTCGGCGAGGGAGCAGAGCTGAAGCTGGTCGACTCCCGCCACCCCGTGGTCGAGGTGGCGATGCCCGACGGCGAGCGCTTCGTTCCCAACGACGTTGACATCGACGGCAAGGACGTCAAGATCCTGATCGTCACCGGGCCGAACATGGCCGGCAAGTCCACGGTGATGCGGCAGGTGGCGCTGAACTGCCTGATGGCCCAGGCGGGCTCATTCGTGCCGGCGCGCGAGGCGCGGCTGCCGGTGATCGATCGCATCTTCACCCGGGTCGGAGCCAGCGACGAGCTGGCCCGGGGACGCTCGACCTTCATGGTCGAGATGAGCGAGACGGCCAACATCCTGCACAACGCCACGGCGGACAGCCTGGTGATCCTCGACGAGATCGGCCGCGGCACCTCGACCTTCGACGGGCTCTCCATCGCCTGGTCCGTGGCCGAGCACCTGCACGACCGCATTGGCTGCAAGACCCTGTTCGCCACCCACTATCACGAGCTGACCGAGCTGGCGCGGACCAAGCAGCACCTGGCCAACGTCAACATCGCGGTCAAGGAGTGGAACGAGCGGGTGGTGTTCCTGCGCAAGCTGGTCTCCGGCGGCACCAACCGCAGCTACGGGATCCAGGTCGCGCGGCTGGCCGGGCTGCCGCCCGAGGTGATCGCGCGGGCGAGGGAGATCCTGGCCAACATCGAGACCGGCGAGCTGGACGAGCTGGGGCTGCCGGCCTTCGCGCGGACCCGCAGTCCGGCCCCGGAACGCGGCACGCCCGCGCCACCGGGCCAGCTCTCGCTGTTCGGCGTGTCGCGGCCCGAGCCCTCCGAGGTCGAGCGGGAGCTGAGCACGGTCGAGCTGGAGACGCTCAGCCCGCTGGAGGCGCTGAACCTGCTGCACAGTCTCAAGGCCAAGCTGGAGGGGGAGTAGATCCACGCGACATTATTCCGCCGTCCGGACTTTTGCCCGACTCGCCAACAGTGCTAGTGTAAAAGGTTAAGATGCATAGGACGCAACCCATCGTCCTGTTCCTGCTCGCGCTCGGCCTGGCGCTCGCCGCCTGCGAGGAGCCCGAGTGCACCCTGGACGACGACTGCCCGGGCGAGCAGCAGATCTGCCGCAACGGCAAGTGCGCCTCGCCGGCCTCGGCCGACGCCGATGGCGACAGCGATGGCGACACCGATTCCGATCTGGACACGGACTCGGACCTCGATAGCGATACCGACACCGACCAGGACACTGACACCGACGTGGACTCGGACACCGATGGCGACACCGACAGCGATACCGACACGGATGTCGACAGCGACACCGACGGAGACGGCGACGCGGACGCGGACGCCGAGCAGGCGCGCGAGTCGATCGACCGCGTCGACCGGGATCTGGGGCCGACCGATCTGGACGGTATCGAGATCGTGCTGCCGCCGGAGGGCGTGAAGGTCTCCGCGGGCCTGTCGGTCATGGCCCGGGTGCACGGCAGCGGTGCGCTGGTCGATCTCCCGGTGCTCTTCGAGCTGACCTTCCTCGGCCAGGCGTACGTCACCTCCAGCGGCGACGGCGCCGTGTTCCGCGTGCACACCGGCACGGGCGACAAGGAGCGCGTGCTCGACGTGCCGGGCGTCGGCGGACTGGTACTCGAGCCCGACGGCCGCCTGCTCGTGGCCCGCTCGGACGCGGGCGTGATCGATCTGGCCACGCCCGACGGCAGCGGCGGGTACACGGTCGAGGAGTACATCGATCTGGGAAACCTGTTCGCCGGCTCGGGCCGTATCAGCCGCTTTGCCCGGGACGAGGTCAACTCGCTGATCGTGCTCTATGTGAGGAGTGGCGAGTCGCGGACCACCCTGGCCTGGGTCGTGGACCGGGCCCTGCACTCGGTACGCGACCTGGCCTGCGACGCGCACGGCATCGACCAGGAGGGCTCGCACCACGTGATCGTCTGCTCCACGGGGACGGCCTATCGTCTGCAAGACGACTGGGGCGATCTGAACCTGCACGTCGAGATATCCGACTCGATCCCCAGCCCCGGGCTGCAGGACATCATGATCTCCGGCGGCCTGTGGTGGATCGCCGATTTTCCGCAGTCAGGTCCGGGTCGGCTGATCGCCGTCGATCGGCAGGTGCCCGAGATCTGGGGCACGATGGAGAGCGGCGCCCATGCCGTGTACTTCGAGGAGACCGGCGATCTGCTGGCCACCGAGCAGGGCGTGAGCATGGGCGGCGGACGGCTGATGCGGCTGGACGGCACCACGCGGCAGGCGACGCTGATCGCCACCGGCTTCGCCTTCGACGGGCAGCACCACTTCGACGGCGATATCGCGGTGGCCGAGCAGATGGTCATGACCCACGAGGAGCCCACGAATCACGCCGGTGAGGCGCTGGCCGCGGACAGCGAGGTCCTGACCGACAACGGCCCCGGCCCCTATCGCCTGAAGGTCAGCGTGTTCGATCCGGAAGACGGGGTCTCGCTCACCAGCGCGGTCCGGTTCTTTGCCGCCGATTGACGGAGGTCGCTGAACTCGCTATGGCTCATAGCATGTCGCCGCGTATTCCGAGGTCTATCGCAACGCTGCTGTCGGTGACCCTCGCGATCCCGGCTCTCGCCGTGGCCATGGCCCGGCTGCAGGCGATCGATCACAGCTCGGAGAACAACCGGACCCGGGTGGTGCTGCGGCTCTCGCGCAAGGTCGCGCACGAGCACGGCGAGGTGCCCCTGGGCGAGGAGCCGGGCCAGCCCCGCCGGCTGTTCGTCGATCTCAAGCCGACCCGGTTGCACGACCCCAAGGGGACCGAGGTCGAGATCGGCGATCCTCGCGTCCTGCGCGTGCGGACCGGCCAGTTCACCGAGGAGACCGCGCGGGTGGTGGTCGATCTCTCCGATCCGAAGAGCACCTACAAGATCTTCACCCTGCACAAGCCCTTCCGGGTGGTGATCGACGTGTTCGGGCACATCGCCGCCGAGCCCGAGACGCCGCCGCCCGAGGCCGGAGGGACGGGTGCCGCTGGCGAGTCGGGTCAGGGGGCGCGGGTCGAGGGTGCGACGGGCGCCGCGGACGGGGCGGGCGAGGCAGCGGAGGGCGGCGCGGGTCTGGCGGGCGAGGGGGGGCCGAGCGTCGGCGAGGTGCTCGTCGATCTCGAGCAGCGCGCAGGCGCGGGCGAGGCGGCAGCGGCCGGTGAGCCGGTCGCCGAGGCGGTCGGCACCCTTGATACGGGAGAATCGGCCGGTCGCGCCGCGAGATCGGTGGACTTCCCGCTGCGGCGGATCGTGCTCGATCCGGGGCATGGCGGTGACCAGCCTGGCGCCGTTGGCAAGAAGGGGCTGCAGGAGAAGAACGTCGTGCTCGACGTCTCCAAGCGGCTCAAGCGGATGGCCGAGCGCGCCCATCCCGGACTGGAGGTGGTGCTCACCCGCACCGACGACATCACCCTGGGCCTCGAGGAGCGGACGGCCCAGGCCAATCGCGTCGAGGCCGATCTGTTCATCTCGATCCACGCCAACGCCCACGTGCGGCGCTCGCGCTTCGGCGTGGAGACGTTCTATCTCAACGTGACCTCGGACCGGTACGCCAACCGGCTGGCCCAGGTCGAGAACCGGGCGGCCGGCAAGGATCTCTCGGACCTGCAGTTCATCCTCGCGGACCTGACGCGGATGGCCAACATCGAGGAGTCGCGGGAGCTGGCGCGCTACATCCAGGGCGGTATGGTGCGGCAGCTCTCCCGGGGCTGGGATCAGATCAAGGACCTGGGCGTGAAGAGCGCGTTGTTCTACGTGCTGCTCGGCGCCAAGATGCCGGCCTGCCTCGTCGAGATGAGCTTCATCAGCCATCCGCGTGAGGAGGAGCGGCTGCGCGATCCAGCGTACCTCGACGCGGTCGCCGAGGGCATCCTCGACGGGATCGAGGCCTTTGCGGCCGAACAGGTTGAGAAGAAGAAGGAGTAGCGATGGCGACCATCGAGAAGCGGAAGAACCACTCACTGGACGACGCCGCGGCGCGGGAGCAAGCCGAGGCCATCGCCGGCAAGCTGAAGCAGAAGTACGGCATCGGCTACAGCTGGCAGGGCGACGCCTCGCTGAGCTTCAAGGGCAAGGGCGTCACCGGGCGGGTCGATCTGTCCCCGGGCGCGGTTGCGGTGTCGGTGGATCTGGCGCTGATGCTGCGGCCGATGAAGGGCAAGATCGCCGAGGCGATCGACCAGCAGCTGGAGAAGAGATTCCCCGCGTGACACGAGGATGACTCCGGATCGCGCAGTCGAGCTGTACCTGGCCCACCTGCGCGTGGAGCGCAATCTCGCCGCCAACACCATCAGCGCGTACGGCCGCGACCTCGCGCGCTTCGTGGGCTTCCTCGAGGAGCGCGGCCGGCAGGCGATCGATCAGGTGGGCGCGGCCGACGTGGCGGCGCATCTCGGCGAGCTGGCCCGGGCCGGCATTGCCCCGCGGAGCCAGGCGCGGGCGCACTCCAGCCTGCGGACGCTGTTCCGCTTCCTCTCCGACGAGCTTCGCCTCGAGCGCAACCCGGCCGATGACGTGGAGTCACCCAAGCCCTGGCGCGCGTTGCCCGAGTACCTGACCCTCGACGAGGTCGATCGCCTGCTCGCCGCGCCGGACGCGAGGACGCCCCGCGGACTGCGCGACGCGGCAATGCTCGAGACGCTGTATGCCACGGGGCTGCGGGCCTCGGAGCTGGTCGGGCTGAAGGGCTCGGATCTGCACCGGGATGTGGGCTACGTCGCCGTCGTCGGCAAGGGCAGCAAGGAGCGGATCGTGCCCCTGGGCGAGGAGGCGCTGGCCCGGCTGCAGACCTACCTCGAGATTGCTCGCCCGGTGCTGCTCCGCGGCCGGTCGAGCGAGTTCCTCTTCCCGGGCCGCGATCCGGCGCGGCCGATGACGCGACAGGGTTTCTGGCGCCTGATCAAGCGCTACGCGCTGGCCGCGGGCATCGAGCGTCGCGTCTCACCGCACAAGTTACGGCACAGCTTCGCCACCCATCTGCTCGAGCGCGGCGCGGACCTGCGCTCGGTGCAGATGATGCTCGGCCACGCCGATCTGTCGACGACCCAGATCTACACCCACGTCAACCGGGAGCGAATGAAGCGCATACACGCAGAGTTCCACCCGAGATCTCGGGGCTCTCGGTCACCCGAATAGTCTTGACAGGCCTGCGGTATCACGATAGAAGTCACCCTAATTTACGCGGGTCCTGACCGCTATCGTGCGGACGGGATGCCGAGCGAAAAGGAGCCATCGAATGTCTGGGACCTTGCGGAGCCTCACAGGCGCATGCCTCATGTTGCTGATGGTCGTACCTTCGGCTCGGGCCAGCGTGGTGAAGGGTGAAAACGGTGAGACCTTCATCGATCCATTGTTCGCGGAGGAGGCCACCTGCCAGACGGAGTTCTCGCTGCGGGTTAACCTCGACCGCTTCGCCACCTCGTACGACGTGGTGCGGCTGCGGATGCAGTCCAACGGCGAGCCCCGGACCTACGTGGACAGAGACGGAGTGCGCCGCTTCGACTGGGTCGAGAACGAGGTGACCCGGCCGCTGCAGGCGGTCTTGGAGGTGGCGGCCGAGTACGCGCTGGTCGACTGGTTCTCGATCGAGCTGCGGGTTCCGATGGTGATGTCGGGCGATCGCGACTTCCGCGGCGGCGTCAAGCACCAGCCGCGGGTGATCTCCCGCTACCACAACATTGCCGACGATCCGGTGCCGGGCGACGACCGCATCGGCGCGCTGGCCATCGAGCAGGACGAGTACACCGACGGATTCCAGACGGATCCGATATGGATCACACCGAAGTTCACGATCTATGCCGCCCGGGGCGAGAACTACAGCAACGCGCTGAGCTTCGGCATGGGGATCGGCTTCCTGGCCTGGGGCCAGCGCCTGCCGCGCTACTACTACGTCGCGCATCAGGAGGAGCGCCCGTACGAAGATCCCGAGAGCGGTGACACCAACGAGGTCGAGGTCAAGTGGTACGACTACCGCGACTCGAACCAGCTGATCCTCCGTCCGCACCTCGCGTTTCAGCGGAGCTACGGCACGTGGCAGGTCGGCGGCCAGGTGGGCGTGGAGATCGACATCGCCACCGACGACACGCCGCGGACCACGGTGGATCTGCTCGTCGCCGTCAACGCCTCGTACCTGCTTCACGAGTATCTCGCAGCCATGCTCGAGTTCATCGGCCAGGCGGACCTGTTCACCAGTCCGGCGCTGTGGGGCTTTGCACCGAGTTTGAGACTGATCCTGCCCTTCGGGGACGATCCCGGAGCGTCGCAGCTGCAGGCCGGGCTGGGCGTGCTGCTCCCGGTGCACGACGACTCCCATACCGATCCGTACAACCCGGTCGTGCGGCTGACCGCGGGTGTCGAGTTCTAGAAAACACGGGGAGGCCGCGGCAGGCCGACCCTGGAGTGGAGAGCGGAGGCCGCCGGTGATGCTGGCGGCCTCCGCTTTTTTGTGGGGATATGGGCGACGTCGGATCCAGGATTCAGGAGCTCGCGATCTTCGCGCCGCTGCTGATCTTCTCGCTATCGTTCCACGAGTTCGCGCACGCCTGGTCGGCCAGTAAGCTGGGGGACGAAACCGCGGCCCGCATGGGCCGGCTGACCCTTCACCCCAAGGCCCACATCGACCTCATCGGCACGATCATCTTCCCGCTGATAGCCTTCCTCTGGCACGCCCCGCTGATCGGCTGGGCCAACCCGGTGCCGGTCAACCCGCTGCGGTTCCGGCGAGACATCACGATGAGCGCGGGTATGGCGATCACCGCCGCGGCCGGGCCGATCGCGAACCTGATCCTGGCCCTGGTTTCCGCCATGGTGCTCACGATCGTGCTCCTGCTGCTCCGGGCGATCGGCACCGACGGCGGCTGGCTCAGCGGCATGGTGGTGACCTTCTTCATGCAGGGCGTGGTGCTGAACGTGACGCTGGCGGTGTTCAACATGATCCCCGTGCCCCCGCTCGACGGGAGCCGGATCCTGCGCCACATGCTGCCGCGCCAGTACCAGGAGGCCTATGATCGTCTGCAGTCCTTCGGCATGCTGATCCTGTACGGAATCATGTTCACGGGCTTGCTGGAGTACTTCTTCATCCCGGCCGAGTGGCTGATCCGCCTCATCCTCGGCGTGGTCGGCGCCGCGGTGGGCGTCTAGGTCGAGCGGAGCCAAGGTGACCGACGGCGACGAGCAAGAGCCGAAGGAGCCGGCCGGCAAGGTAACGCCGGAGGCGGCTCGCGAGGCCGAAGCCTCCGGCGGAGGCTCCGAGGCGGACCGCTTCGGGCCGGACTCGCCGATACGCAAGGACCTCGAGTACCGCCTCGCCATCGGCGATCTGTTCGAGGGTCCGCTCGACCTGCTGCTCTACCTGATCCGCAAGCACGAGCTCGACATCTTCGACATCCCGATCGCCTTCGTGGCCGAGCGCTACCTCGACTACCTCGAGGTGATGCGCAAGGTGAACATCGACGTGGCCGCCGAGTACCTGGTGATGGCCGCCACGCTGGCGTACATCAAGTCGCGCATGCTGCTGCCCCGCACCGAGGAGGAGGAGGAGGGCGAGGAGGAGGATCCCCGCGACCAGCTCGTGCGCCAGCTCCTCGAGCGGCAGCGTTTCCTCGAGGCGGCCGAGAAGCTCGGCGACCAGCCGCTGCTGGGCAAGGACACCTGGCTGCGTCCGGACAGCAAGGTCACCGAGGCCGTGGATCTCGCCGCCGAGGCGCCGCTGGCCCAGATCGGGATGTACGAGCTGGTCGAGGCGTTTGCCCGTGTGCTGGCGCGAGCCAAGGTCGATCTGAAGCACGAGGTGTACCTCGACCGGCTCTCCGTATCGGAGCGGATCCATGAGCTGGTCGAGATCATGAAGCAGGACCGCAAGATCTCCTTCTTCACCCTGTTCGAGGACCAGAGGGAGCGCTACGAGCTGGTGGTGACCTTCCTCGCGATACTGGAGATGGTGCGGCTGAAGATGATCCGGATCTACCAGGATCGGGACGGCGACGATATCGAGTTGATGACGCGCGAGGGGACCCAGTTCGGAGAGCAGGCCGGGGAGCGGGATGAGCGAGAACAAGGACAGGAGTGACGGCGAGGGCAAGCGCCCCGCAGGTGACGTCGAGGAGCCGGCATCGTCGCGATCGTCGGTGCAGGTGTTCAAGCGCAGCGAGGCCGAGCCCGGCGCACCGCTGCCCCCGGATCCCGACGAGGAGGCCATGCTCGACGAGCTGGTCGCGGAGGCGCCTGTGGCGGGCGACGAGGCCGAGGGCGAAGAGGCGGCTGCGGAGGACGCTGCTGAAGCCGAGGCCGGCGCCGAGCCGGCGCCTGAGGCAGCAGTGGACGCCGAGGCCGTCCCGGCTGGCGAGGCCGAGGGCGAGGGCCCCGACGCCGAGGCCTCCCCCCGCCGTCGCCTGGCGCCGGAGAACCTGATCTCGGTGCTGGAGAGCCTGCTGTTCGTGGCCGACCGCCCGCTGGGCGTCCGCGAGCTGCGCTCGGCGCTGAGCGGCCGGGTCAAGGCGGCCGCGATCCGCGACGCCCTGGACACCATTGCCGGCGACTACCAGCACGGCGATCGGGGCATCGTGCTCCAGGAGGTCGCCAGCGGCTGGCAGTTCCGCACCAATCCGGAGAACCGCGCCTGGGTGCAGCGCTTCCTGGCGGTCAAGCCGCAGCGCCTGTCCCGGGCGGCCATGGAGACGCTGGCGATCATCGCGTACCGCCAGCCCGTGGTCCGGGTCGATATCGAGGAGGTCCGCGGCGTCGATTCCTCGGCGTCGGTCAAGACGCTGCTCGAGCGCGGGCTGATCCGCATCCTCGGTCGCAAGGAAGAGGTCGGCCGTCCGTTGATCTATGGCACGTCGAGAGAGTTCCTGGAGTTCTTCGGCCTGAAGGACCTCCAGAGCCTGCCCACGCTCAAGGACCTCGAGGAGCTGGCCGACGAGCACCGGGAGCAGATCGAGGAGGTGGCGGGGCCGGGCTTCGCCGAGGGAGGAGGCGCCGCCGATGCGCTGGAGTCAGGTGAAGAAGAAACTTCAGAGTCGCAGCCGGAAGAAGAAGGTGGCGAAGAAGGCGAAGGGGCCGAAGAAGGCGAAGGCGGCGACGAAGGCGAAGGGGCCGAAGAAGGCGAAGTCGGTGAAGAAGACGCAGGGGCCGAAGAAGGGGCCGAAGAGGCGGAGGAGCGCTCCGGCGACGGCGACGTCAACGGCGAGGGGGCGGAATGCGGCGAAGAAGGGGGCGAGGGGCAGAAGCAGGACTGAGGCATCGCCCGCGCGAAAGGGGATCCGGCTGCAGGTCGCGCTGGCCCGTGCCGGGGTGACCAGCCGGCGCAAGGCCGAGGCGCTGATCGCCGGGGGCCGGGTGAGCGTGAACGGCAAGGTGGTCACCGAGCTCGGAAGGCGCGTCAATCCAGTGGACGATCACATCCGCGTCGAGGGGCGTGCGCTGCGCCGCGCGTCACCGCCGATCTATCTCCTGCTGAACAAGCCGGCCGGCGTGATGACGACCCTGGACGACGAGGATGAGCGCCCCACCGTGGGAAAGCTGATCGCGAGCCGGTCGCGCAGCCGTGTGTTCCCGGTGGGCCGCCTGGATTTCGACGCCGAGGGCGTGCTGCTGCTGACCAGCGACGGGCCGCTGGCCCATCGACTGACCCACCCCAGCTTTCGCGTGGCCAAGGTGTATCGGGCCAAGGTCAAGGGTTCACCGAGCCCGGAGACGGTCCGCATGCTGGAGGAGGGTGTCCGCCTGGACGATGGCCAGGCGCAGGCCGAGCAGGTGGCGGTCGAGCCGACCCGGCGAGGCAATGCCTGGGTCCGGCTGCTGGTGCGCGAGGGCCGGCAGCACCTGGTCAAGCGGCTGCTCGAGCGCGTGGGCCACCCGGTGATCCGGCTCAAGCGGATCCGCTTCGCCGGGCTCGGCGTCGAGGGTCTCGCCCCGGGCGAGCTGCGGTCGTTGACCGAGGACGAGGTGAAACGGCTGCGTACCCGCGGGCGAAAGCGGTCGGTCCGAGAAGGGCGAGGGAGAAGAACGGAGGAGGGGTGAGATGAGGGGCTTCTTCGAGCCCAGGAGCGTGGCCGTGGTCGGCGTCTCGGATCGCGAGGACAACCTCGGCCGGTCGATCGTCAAGAACCTGAACGAGTTCTGCTTCGACGGCATGGTCTACCTGGTGGGGCACCGCGGCGGCGTGCAGTTCGGCCGCCGCATCTACAAGTCGGTGGCCGACATCCCCGACCAGGTCGACCTGGCGGTGATCATCACCCCGGCGCGCACCGTGCCCGACATCCTCGAGGAGTGCGGCGCCAAGGGCATCCGCTACGCCGTGATCGAGAGCGCGGGCTTCGGCGAGTACAAGGAGGAGGGCAAGCGGCTCGAGCAGCAGCTCATGGCCATCGCCAAGAAGTACGACATGCACTTCATCGGCCCCAACTGCATCGGCGTGATCAACCTGCACAACGGGCTGGTGGTGCCCTTCCCGCCTTTCAAGGACACGTACGTGCGCGGCGGCATCTCGCTGATCAGCCAGAGCGGCGGCGTGGGCATCAGCTACCTCACGCTGATGGCCAGCGAGTCGATCGGCGTGGCCAAGTTCGCCAGCGTCGGCAACAAGCTCGACGTGGACGAGAACGACCTGCTGGAGTACTTCCTCGAGGATGAGGCCACCGAGATCATCTGCATGTACCTGGAGGGCATCTCCGACGGCAGGCGGCTGATGGAGATCGCCCGGCGCTCGCAGAAGCCGATCCTGGTCCACAAGTCCAACATCGGCGGGCTGTCCGAGGCGATCGCCTCCTCGCACACCGCCGCGCTCACCGACGACGACGCGGTGGTCGATGCCGCGCTCAAGCAGTGCGGCATCGCGCGCTTCCGCGAGAGCGAGACGCTGGTCAACTACCTCAAGATCCTGCCGATGCCGCGGCCCGAGGGGAACAAGCTGGCCGTGGTGTCGCGCTCCGGCGGGCACGCGGTGATGGCGGCCGACGCCTGCGAGCTGGCCGGCTTCGAGCTGGCGCCCTTCGACCCCGAGTTCGTCAAGGAGATCGAGAGCCACTTCCGCGCCAGCGTGATCAAGCTCTCCAACCCGCTCGACCTCGGCGATCTGTTCGACACCGAGATGTACATCAAGATCGCGCAGCGCACCATCGCCGAGCCGAACGTGGATGCGCTGGTGTTCCTGCACACCTACGTGTCCGCCACCGAGGGCGCCCACTCGCGCTACCTGCTCGATACGCTCGCCGGGCTCTCCGAGGAGCACGGCAAGCCGGTGGTGCCCTGCGTGGCCACCGACGCCGAGGAGCAGTCGCGGCTGCGTCGCGAGCTGAAGCATCCGCTGTTCGTCGAGCCCCAGGACGCGATCGACGCGCTGGCGCTGGCCCGCGACTTCAAGCGCGAGGGCGACACGCCCCCGGTCGAGGCGCCGCACGTGGTGCACCAGGTCGACGCCGCCCGGGCGGCCAGGATCTGCGAGACCTGCCGGGGCGAGGGGCGCAACCCAGCGCTGCGCGAGAGCCTCGAGGTGCTCGCCGCGTACGGCCTGCCGGTGTGCCCCGACCGGGTGGTCGAGTCCGAGGAGGAGGCCGTCGCGGCCTTCAAGAACTTCGGCCAGCCGGTGGCGATGAAGATCATCTCCGAGCAGGTCTCGCACAAGAGCGACATCGGCGGCGTGCAGCTCAACCTGCGCACCGAGGACGCGGTGCGCAACGCGTACGCCGAGATCATGGACCGCATCGCCGAGCACGCGCCCGACGCCAAGATCCACGCGGTGCTGATCCAGCCGATGGCCAAGCCCGGGCGCGAGCTGATCCTCGGCGGCAAGCAGGACGCGCAGTTCGGGTCGGTGGTGCTCGTCGGCATCGGTGGCATCTTCGTCGAGGTGTTCAAGGACGTGTCGCAGCGCATCGCGCCCTTCTCCCGCGAGACCGCCCGCCAGATGCTCGACGAGCTCGGGGGGAGCCCGATCCTCAAGGGCGCGCGCGGGCAGAAGCCGGCCGACCTCGAGGCCGCCACCGACGCGATCCTCTGCCTCTCGCGGCTGATGATCGAGAACCCGCAGATCGCGGAGCTCGACATCAACCCCTTCCGCGTGATGACCGTGGGCAACGGCGCGGTGGCGCTGGACGCGCGGATCGTGCTCGCCTCACCCCCCACCCCCTGAGGTATACCCTTCTCCGATGCGCTTCTCCCTCCTGGTTTCCGTCCTCGGTCTCGGCCTGGCCTGGCCTGCGCTCGCCGCGGACATCCCGGAGCTGCCCGAGAAGTACCGCGAGCGCTACTCCCGGCTGCTCCGGCTCGTGGTGCAGCGCTCCGAGGCCGACGGCCTCACGGTCGAGGTCGAGCTGGCCCGGGACCGCGTCACGATCAAGCGCTCGCACGGCACGACTCCGCGGGATCCGGTGGTGCTGCACCTCTCCGAGAAGGACGAGCCGCCGTACGATCTCGGCGAGCTGAACTACCTGGTCGAGCACTGGCGCTCGCTGCGCTTCGACCAGTCGATCAGCGAGGTCCGCTTCTTTGACGGCCGGGACGAGCGGGTGGTGTACGGGTACGCCTCCTGCCACTGGAAGCTGCCCGATGGCGACCGGCGGATCTGCCGCGACAAGCGGCGCCAGGCCCTGCTCGCCGCCCTTGATGGTGCTCTGAAGAAACTCCGCAAGTCCAAGACGTTACCGGCGAAGCCCGAGAAGCCACCTGAGGACGATGCAGGCCGGATGATCGAGCTGATCCGGGCCTGGTGCGAGCGCTCCGGGCTGGACCGGCCGCTGCCCGAGGCGCTGCGCTTCTTCGGCCAGGCCTCGGCCAAGATCAAGGGCTACTCTGGCGCGCAGGAGCGGATCCGTGACAGCTGGAGCTGGGTCAAGCCGTACCTGCCGGCGATGCGCGAGATCCTCAAGAGCCGCGGCGTACCCGAGGACCTGGTCTATCTCTCCTCGGCCGAGGCGCACTTCCGGCCCTTCCTGCGCTCCCATGCCGGCGCGGTCGGCCCGTGGCAGTTCATGCCCGCGTCCGGTCGGGAACGCGGGCTGCGGGTGGACCGCGACCTGGACCAGCGGCGCGACATGCTGCGCGCGACCGAGGCGGCTGCGCGTTTCCTCTCCGAGCAGCATCGGCGGCTCGGTGACTGGGGACTGGCCGCGATCTCGTACAACCAGGGCCCGACCGGCGCGCTGAACGCCGTGATGCGCGGGGGCACCAACAGCGTGCCCGAGCTGATCGCCAAGGCGCGGGCACACGGCGGCCGGCTCAAGGGCAAGCCCTTCCGGGTGGGTGCGCATTACTGGCCGGTGCTGGTGGCCGAGCGGCAGGGTTTCGCGGCCCTGGCAGCCGCCGAGGCCGCTGCCGGGGCGCAGAAGCCAGCGACCGCGGACAAGCCCGCCGCCACCGCGCCACCCACCACCGCGCCGACAGCGGCCGCCGAGCAGCCTGCAGCGCCACCGCCTGCCGCTGCGCCGTCCGCAGCCGCGCCGCCCCCGGCGGTGGATCTGTTCCACGTGCCGCTGAACGCTGCGGCGCGGATCACGCGCCTGGCGCGGACCGCGGGGCTGCCCGCCAGCGAGCTGCTGGCGTACAACCTGGCCCTGGGTCCTGACCGGCGGCACGAGGTGTACGCCGGGCTGTACCACGACAAGCCGCTGGATACGGTGCTGCGTTCTCTGCCGACCAGGGGCGTGCAAGCGCCGGCCGGGTACGTGCTGACCCTGCCGGGCGCCAACCTGGAGCGCTTCATCGCGGCGTACCTGCCCGCGGCGTACGGGGGCAAGCAAAAACGGGTGCGCGTGCGCAAGGGCGACACCCTGTGGAAGCTGGCCAGGGACCACGGCACCGCGGTGGAGCAGCTCGCCGCACTCAACGGCCTGGGCCGGGAGGCCAGGCTGAAGGCCGGCGCCTCGCTGCTCGTGCCGATGCCCGGCAAGGTCGGCGAGACCGATCTCGAGCACCTGCTCCCGCTGGCCGACCTGGCGCATCGCGCCGAGGCGGCGCGCCTGTACGGCCGCTGGGGGGAGGCGGCGAGACACTACGCCGATCTGGCCGCGGCCGACACCAGGGGCTACCTCGGCCGCCAGGCGCGGTCCCAGGGCGTGAGGATGGCGCAGAGGCTGATCCGCGGCCTGCGCTACGGCCTGGACGGGTACCCCCGCGATGCCCTGCAGGCGGCCTCGATGATCGCGGAGTGGCGCGAGCCGAGCGACGGCTCGGCTCCGCTGCCCGACGAGACGGGCTCGCTGGCCCTGGCCTGGGCGCGCGCGTTGATCGACGCCGGAGATCCCTGGCGCGCGCGCCAGGTGCTCTCCGAGCTGGCGGCGCAGGGCAAGCAGACATCGGCGGCGCGGGCGCTGCTCCGCGGCCTGGCGCCGGAGAGCCTGCGCCGGGAGACGATCGCCCTGCGCACGCTGGAGCTGGTGTCACTGGAGACGCTGTTGGCCGAGCTCAATCCGGATCCGACGCGGTTCCGGCTGGCCATGCTCCGCATCCCCGGGCTCACCGCCTGCGTGCGCACCGGCGAGTCGATCGGACTGCAGGGCGAGGAGCGGCACTCCATGATCTGGCCTGCCGAGCCCTGGTGCGGGTCGCTGGCCGTGCTGGGGGAGCGCGTCGCTGCCTCGCTCGGCGCGAGCCATGAGCTGGATCTCGAGGCCAGCAGCTCGCTGCTGTACTCGGTGGCACGCGGCGCGCGGATTCCGCTCCTGCCGGCCGAGCCGACAGTGCCGGCCGCACCGGACCCGCCGGCCCCGCCGACTGCACCGGCCGGCGGCTGAGCATGACGCGCGACACCCGCAAGGTGCTGCTGCTGCTGGCCGGCGTCACGCTGCTGCGCCTGCTGCTGCTGCCGCTGATCGGCCTGGGCGACGCCGAGGCGTACTACTGGGTCTGGTCGCAGCATCCGCAGCTTGGGTACTACGATCACGCGCCCGGCATCGCCTGGCTGATCCGGCTGTTCACCGAGATCGGCTCGTCCACGCCCTTCTGGGTCCGGCTGGGTCCGGTGCTGGTCTTCCCGGCCACGGTGTACCTGCTGGTGCTGCTCGGCCGCGAACTCGCACCCGACGACCGCGGCGTGGGCTTTCGTACCGCCCTGCTGTGCTGCGTGACCCCGGCCCTGGCCCTGGGCGGGATCTCGGCCTCGCCCGATACCCTGCTGGCCCTGTTCTGGGCCGGCTTCACCCTGCTGCTGGTGCGGGCGCTGACCCGCGGCAGCGGGGCGGCGCTGCTCGGCGCGGGCGCCTGCCTGGGACTGGCCCTGGTCGCCAAGTACTTCGCCGTGCTGCTGTTCCCGCTGCTGCTGGTGATCTTCTTGCGCCGCGAGCACCGGCGCTGGTGGCGGCGGCCCGTGCTGTACGCGGCCGGCGTGCTGGCGCTGGCCGGCATGCTGCCGGCCGTGATCTGGAACGCGCAGAACGACTGGATCAGCTTCAGCTTCCACCTGGCCCAGCGTCACGGCGCGGCTGGCCTGTCGCTGGCCAACCTGGGACGGCTGGTCGGCGGGCAGCTGGCCTATCTCTCACCGGTGCTGCTGCCGGGCCTGCTGTGGGCGGCGATCGAGTGCTGGAGCAGGGGCAGGGGGGGGTATCGCTGGCGGTCACGCGACCACCGCGGGTTGGAAACCCGCGGTCAGGATGCTGCTGGAAGCCCGCCTGGCGGCGGGCTGGGCGCCGAGCCCTTTGGGCTTGGGGCGAAGCCCCACACTGACCGCGGGCTTATAGCCCGCGGAGAGCCGGTCCAGCGTACGTGGAGCGTGCTGTTCTGGCTCACCACGCCGTACCTCCTGTTCTGGTTTCTGGCCACGCTGCTCACGCCCGAGGCCGAGCCGCACTGGCCGCTGATGGGGTATCTTCCGCTGTTCCCGGCGCTGGCCGCGCTGTGGCCCGGTCGGCTGGCCCGGGCCGCCGGATCTGGGCAGCGGCGGCTGCGGCGCGCCGGCATCGCCGCAGTGGTGGTGGCGCTGGCGCTCGACCTGGTGGTGCACGTGCACGTGCTCACCCCGTGGCTGGCCCGGGCCATGCCCGATGCGCTGTACGCGGCCAATGCCCGCTGGGACATCGGCAACGAGCTGCACGGCTGGCCCGAGGTGGGACGCGCGCTGCGCGAGCGTGTCAGGGCCGGGCAGGGGAGCTTCGTCTTCGCGTACCACTACACGCTGTGCTCCCAGCTCTCGCTGGCCCTGCACCCCGCCGTCCCGGTGCGCTGCCCCAACCGCCGCACCGATGCCTTCGACCTGCTCGGCCTCGGCGAGGGGCTAGCGGGCGCGGACGGTATCTTCGTCGGTGACTGGCGCTACCAGGATCCGCCGGACACGGTCGTGAGCTGCGCGATGCTGGATCCCGAGCCCGAGCTGTTCGAGGTCTTCCGCGGCGGGCTCAAGGCGCGCGAGTTCCGCTTCTGGCGCTGCCGCGGGTACGGCGGCCTGTCCGCCGACGGCGACGGAGGGCGCTGAGGTGGAGGCCCTGCTCGCGCTGGATCGGGAGGGGTTCCTGGCGATCAACCACGGGCTGGCCGCGTCCTGGCTCGACCTGCTGTTCCTCGCCGTCACCTTGCTCGGCCATGGCGTGGCGGTCGTTGTGATCGCGCTGCCGCTGATCTTCGTCTGGGACCGCCCTCGCTTCTGGCGCGTGGTCGGGCTGGCCGTGATCGCGCTGGCCGCCGGGGGCCTGCTGGTACAGCTGATCAAGTGGGGCGTGGCGCGGCCGCGGCCCCTGGCCGACGCGGACCTGGTCGGCGCGGGCGTGCGCGCCCTGATCGACCTGAAGAGCAACAGCTTTCCCTCGGGCCATGCGCAGACCGCGGCCGGAGCGGCGGTGATCTTCGGCCTGCTCTACCGGCGCCTGCTCCTGATCCTGCCGCTGTGCCTGCTGGCCGCGCTGGTGGCGCTGTCCCGGGTCTATCTCGGCGTGCACTTCCCGCTCGACGTGCTGGCGGGGTTCGCTCTCGGCGCCGGTGTCTCCCTCGGCGCCTGGTTCGGCCTCGGGGCACGATTCAGCTTGCGCGAGTGAAGCGTACCCGGATAATAGAAGATGCGATGAGCGATGAGACTACCGAGGTTGCGAGAGACGAGTTGATCCGCGGCGCCGGTGCGCTGATCATCATCCCCACGTACAACGAGGTGGTGAACATCACCGCCCTGCTTGAGGATCTGCACGAGCTCGTACCGCTGGCGCACGTGCTGATCGTCGACGACGCCTCTCCGGACGGTACCGGCGAGGTGGCGGACAACCTGGCGGCCCGGGACGAGCGCGTGCACACGCTGCACCGCCCGGGCAAGCTGGGTCTGGGCACGGCGTACGTCCAGGGCTTCCGCTGGGCGCTCGAGCGCGAGGAGTACCGGCGGATCTGCGAGATGGACGCCGACTTCTCGCACCAGCCGAAGCAGCTGCCGGATCTGCTCGCCAAGTCGGCGGAGGTCGACCTGGTGCTGGGCTCGCGCTACATCGCGGGCGGCGGCATCGAGAACTGGACGCCGCTGCGAAGGCTGGTCAGCCGCGGCGGTACGCTGTACGCCCGGACGATCCTCGGCATCCAGATCCGCGATCTGACCGGCGGCTTCAAGGTCTTCAACCGTCGGGTGCTCGAGGCGATCGAGCTCGACACGGTGCGGAGCAACGGGTACGCCTTCCAGATCGAGATGACCTACCGCGCACTGTGCAAGGGTTTTGCCGTGGCCGAGGTGCCGATCCTGTTCGTCGATCGTCTCGGCGGGAAGTCGAAGATGTCGACCGGCGTGTTCCGCGAAGCAGTGTTCATGGTCTGGTGGCTCCGGATGGCCAAGGTCGAATAGACGCCTCGTCCCGCCGGCTTGAAGCTTTGGCGTTGACAGGAGATCGGTTCGTTCGTACACTTGATTTATCGACACGGTGCTTTTTAGGGAGGGCCGCGTCGGGTGGAGTTGTGATGTTGTGGCGGGGGGTATCAATCGGGCGCGGCTGTGGAGCCTTCCGCCCAGAAGCAACGGTTCCCTCCAGCGGCAGTTCCGGTCGGCGCGAGTCGGGGCGTGAGTGGGGGTGACGCCATGCAGGACCTGGTCGAGAAGATCGTGAGGGCGCTCGTCGAGCAGCCCGATGAGGTCAAGGTCAAGGAAGTGCAGGGCAAGGTCGGCGTGCTGATCGAGATCGAGGTCAACCCCACCGACCGGCGCTTCGTGATCGGCAAGCAGGGCCGGAATATCGAGGCGATCCGTCACCTGCTGTCCTGCGTCGGCGTGGCGCGCGACCTCAAGGTACGCGTTCACCTCGTGGGAGACGATCCGGGCCCGCGATAGCGCTTCACGCCTGGTCGACACGCGCCTCTTCTGCCGCAGCCGACGTTGACACCCCACATCCGTTATGATGAAGTACGACTTCTGTTCGAGCAGCGGAAGAGCGCCGCAGCAGGGATGCGGCGCGTGGAGATCAGGACTTGTCGGCCACCGAATCGAGCGTCGAGCGAGAAGCGTCTTCCAAGCGGCGGGCCATTCCAGCCTTCTTCTTCCCCTTGCTCAGCCAGGAAGACGCCGCAGATCCCGAGCGGATCGCCGAGACGCTGAACACGATCGACCCGGCCGCGGTCGGGCGCTCGGATCTGCTGGTGTACCTGCACATTCCCTTCTGTCAGGACCTGTGTCACTTCTGCGGCTTCTATCGCCGGGCCGCGCCCCGCGACCGCGGTCTGCTGGATCGCTACGTGGACCGGCTGCTCGCCGAGCTCGCCGTCTGGTCCCGGTCCGGCGTCCTCGAGCACGCCCGGGTCAAGGCGGTGTACATTGGCGGGGGCACGCCCTCCCTGCTGCCGCCGGAGCTGATCGGCCGGCTGCTGCGCGGGCTTCGAGAGCACCTGCCGCTGGCGCACGAGGGCGTGGAGTTCAGCTTCGAAGGCGAGGCGCGGACCCTCGGTGACGAGTCGCGTCTGGCGGTGCTGCGGGAGCTCGGGGTCACGCGCGTCAGCTTCGGCGTGCAGTCGATGGATCCCGAAGTTCGGCGGCTGGCCGGCCTCGGCGCGTCTCTCGATGATGTGCGCGCTTGCGCCGAGGCAGTGCGCGGCCACGACTACGCCGTGTGCGCCGATCTGATCTTCGGCCTGCCAGGTCAGACGCCCGAGGTATTCCGCCGGGACCTCACCGCCGTGGTGGACGAGCTCGGAGCCTCGCTGATCGATCTGTACGAGCTGATCCTGTATCCCAACGCAGCCATGTTCGCCGAGCGGGCTCGGTTCCGCTCGCTCAAGCCCACGGACGAGGAGCGCCGCGCGATGTACGGCATGGCCCTCGAGGCACTCGACGCCGCGGGCTTCCTCCAGTGGACCCTCGAGGACTTCTGCCGACCGGGTCACGAGTACGAGATGAAGCACCTGGTGTACGGCGGCGACGACGGACGGGCCCAGACGCTGGCGCTCGGCGCCTGCGCCGTGGGGTACCTGGGCGGGCAGGCGTACCGCAACCAGATCGTCGAGCGCTACCTCGAGGTGCCGCGCGAGCAGCTGCCGATCGCCACCCTGCACCGGGCCGCGGATGACGAGATCCGCAGGAGGCCGCTGTTCTTCTATCCGCGCCGGCTGTATCTCAGGCCGGAGTGCGTGCCGGGCGGCCTGACCGCGGAGCAGCAGGGCGTGCTCGAGGCCCAGGTCGAGCAGGGCCTGGTCCGGCGGGACGCCGGGGACGCGACGCTGCGGCTCTCCCCGCTGGGCATGACCCGGGCCGATGACATGGTGCGGCAGTTCCTCACCGGCGCCGAGCGGCGGAAGCTGTTCAAGATCGTGCAATGAGAGTCCGGCTCGTCGCAGCGCTGCTCGCCGTGCTCGCACCCGGCCCGGCCGCGGCCGCCGACCGCGGCGCGGATCCGCCCGCGCTGACCCTGCCTGCCGCGGCCGAGGTGCTGCCCCTGGCGCCCTGGCTCGATCGGCGCGAGCTGCTGATCCTCGAGTCTTCACCCGACGGCTCGGCCGCGCAGACGACCGCGGTGTCGGTGTTCCCCTTGCCCGTGGACGAGGTGCTCGCCGCGCTGGGCGATCCGGCCAACTTCAAGATCATCTCGAGGAACCTGGTGCGGGTGGAGCCCGCGGCCAGCGGCACGGGGGGCTGCACCGAGTACGAGTGGGAGGTGGAGGTCCCCTTCTTCAACCTCGAGGGGCGGAACCGGCTGTGCGTCGATGGAGTGGCGCGCACCGTGAGGATTCACACCGTGCGCGGCGAGGTCGTGCCGTCGGGGGCGCTGTGGCGGCTGCACCCCCTCGACGGGGGCAAGACGCTGGTCGTGTTCGCCAGCTTCTCGGACGTGGCCCGGGTGAGCTGGTTCCTGGCCCGGATGATCGAGGAGGACCCGATCAAGGAGCAGGCCATGGTCGCCGAGTCGGGCTTCTCCACGCTGCGCGGGGTCAAGACCTTCCTTGCCGAGCGTGGAGCGCATGCCGGCGACGCGACCTGGCGCGTGGAGCAGTCCGGCGCGCTGGTGGGCCGGCCCGAGCTCGGCGATGCCTTCGATTCACGGACCGCGATCCCGCTCGAGAGGCTGCGGCCGCTGCTGGGGCGAGGCGAGGTGGCGGTGTTCCGCTACTCCGGGGCCGGTGTTCGCGCGCCGCTGGAGCAGGTCACGGTGTACGGCGAGGTCCGGGCCAGGGCCGAGAGCGTCACGGGCTGGGTCGACGAGCCGCGGCGCTGGATGGGCCTGATCCCGGACCTGCTGCGAGTCGAGCCGCTCTGCGAGAAGAAGAAGGCTAGCGAGCGGCGGTTTCGCATGACGTACGGGTACTCGGTGATGACCTTCGAGGTCGAGGCGGTCGCGGTCACCGGCGCGCCGGGCTGGGCGCTGAAGATCCGGCTGCTGGGCGGAGACCTGGGCAACGGCGTGATGGGCTGGCAGGTCCGCGCCGTGGGACCCAAGCGCTGCGTGGTGGCGTCCTCGCGGCTGACCGACGCGATGCAGGGCAGCGTGATCCTGCGGCAGATGGCCGCGGGCAATCCGCTGGCGCGCCAGTCACTGAACATGAACCGGGGCTTTCTCGCGGTGCGGGCGATCAAGCTCGCCGCGGAGAAGGTCGCGCGGTACGGGCTCTGAAGCTGGCTGCCGGGGGGAGCGATAGGCCGGCGCTCGGGCTGCGGCTGGTGACCGCGGCCCTGGTTCTCGGCTGCTACGGCGTCGGTCTGGCGGGCTTCCTCGCGCTCGACCCGGCAGGGGGGCTGGCCTCGGTGCTGCCGGCGGACGCGCAGCAGGGACGACCGGATCTGTTCGCGCTCGCAGCGCGGCTGCGGCGGGTGAACCGGGTTCATCTGCTCGTCCCTGGCAGCGGGGATCCCGCCCGTGACGCGGCCCATCGCGAGCGGCTGGCCCGCGTGCTCCGCGACGCCGGTGATGCGGTGCTGGCGGTTGGAGCGGGCAAGGCCCTGCGCGGCGCCAACGGCTGGGTCGAGGTCGACCTGGATCCGCGCTCCGGGGAGCTCGATTCGCCCTTTGCCGTCCGGGCCCTGATCGACGCGGCGATCCGTGACGCCGCGACAGGGCAACTGCCCGCAGCACGGCCCTGGGGCGAGGCCCATCTCACTGCCGCCAACATCGAGGCCGTGGTCTGGGACACCATCGCCGGATTCGCGGCGATCGTGCTCGGCGCGCTGCTGCTGTTCCGGCTGCTGCTCGGCCGCGTACGCGCGCTCGGCGTCCCGCTGCTCGCGGCCACGGGCGGGGCCTCGCTGTCGGCTGGCGTGTTGCTTCTGGCCGGTGCCGGAGTGCACCCGATGACCCTGGGCTATGCCACGGGTTTCAGCGCGCTGCTGCTCGATCCCGCGGTGTACCTGCTCCACGAGCTGCGCGCCGGCGGGGGCCAGCCCCGGTCCTGGGGGGACGCCATGGCCCGGATCGGCCGGCCAGCCGCGGCCGGACTGGGCGTGAGCCTGGCGCTGTTCCTGGTCCTCGCCCTGTCCGGATTCCCGGGCCTGCGCCATATCGGCCTGTTCACCCTGCTGACCCTGGCCAGCGGCGCTGGCCTCGCATTGCTGCTCACGCGGGCCTTTGGCTGGTTCGGCGTCGAGCCGCGCGAGCCGGCCGGGCTGGGCTGGCTGGAGCAGCGGCTGCCAGCGGGGCAGCAGGCGCTGTCCCGGGCTCTAGCGCGGCTCCCCGGACCTGGCCGCTGGCTCGCGGCCCTGCTCGCGGCCGCGCTCTGTCTGGGCGGCCTGATCCTCGGCTCGCGGGTCACGGTCTCGGATGATGTGCGCCGGCTGGCGTACGAGGCCGAGGACCTGGCCGAGGTGCGCGCGCGCCTGGAGCTGGCCCGGCCCGGGAGCACTTTGCGCGCCGCGATCGCGGTGCATCCCGAGCTCCTTTCCGAGCTCAGGAGCTACATCAGGCAAGCAGCGTATCTATCCGATGCTAAAGATGAATCCATCGTGTTCGATTCGGACGACAGCGGCCTGCGCTGGGCCGCGGTGCCTGTCCGGCTGATGCGGGAGGAGGTCGCCGGGCTGGTGCAGCGCAGGCTCGATGCCGCGCCCTTCACGGGCCGGGCGTACCTGCTCTCGGGCCGGCTCGAGGCCACCCGCATCTTCTCGAAGTTCCAGGTCGGCCTGGCCGGCCAGCTCCTGCTCGGGACGGCGGCGAGCCTGCTGATCCTGGTGCTGGCCGCGCTCTCCTTGAGGCGCGGCCTGGCCGGCTTCCTGCCCGTCGGGCTGGGCCTGGGCTGGTCCGCGGCAATGCACTTCCTCGCCGGAGTACCGCTGAACCTGGTGAGCCTGCTCGGGCTGACCGTGGTGCTCGGCGCGGCCGCGAGCTACGGGGCGTACTCGGCGCTGGCCCGGCCGGGCCAGGCGGTCCGCCCGGCGCGAGCCCTGGCCACCAGCGGTCTGGCCACGCTGCTGGGCTACGGCGTGATGATCTTCGCCCGCAACGGCGCGGTGCGCGGCATCGGCCTGGCCACGACCGTGGGGCTGGGCATCGCCTTGCTCGCGGCGCTGTTCCTGGTTCCGGCCCTGCTCGGTACGGCCCCGGAGGAGGGGCGATGAGGATCGAGGACTACAGCTTCGGCCGCATGCGCATCGACGGCCGGACGTACGAGAAGGACCTGCTGACCTTGCTTGACGCACGCTATCCCTGCGACTACACTCGCAGCGTTCGGCAGGGATTGCAGAAAGCCTCGTCGCGCCTTGTGGGGCGCCACCACCATCGGCGGAGGATGACTTGAGGCGAACGAACGGTTTCATGCTCACCGTCCTGTTGCTGCTCCCGGGCCTGGCCGGCGCGGCCGAGAAGCCGCGGCTGGCCGTGATGGACCTGATGGCCAAGAGCGGGATCCAGCAGGCCCAGCTCGACGTGCTCGGAGACATGCTGGCCACCGAGATCCGCATGCTCGGCATGCACGAGGTGATCACCAAGAGCGACATCCAGTCGATGATCGGCCTGGAGCGCAGCAAGGAGCTGCTGGCCTGCGACGACGCCTCGTGCATCGCCGAGATCGGCGGCGCCCTGGGCGTGCAGCTGATGGTCACCGGCAACGTGGGCAAGTTCGGCACGGTGTACGCGGTCAACCTCAAGCTGATCGACGTCAGGGCGGCCAAGGTCGAGAACAGCGTGTTCCGCAAGGTGCCGGGCGGCGAGCAGGCGCTGCTCGACGACTTCCCGGTGGCGGTGCGGATGCTGCTCGGCGTGGGCGGTGCGCCCGCACCGCGGCCGGCGCAGCCGTTTCAGCCGGCGCGGCCGTCCCAGCCGGCGTACAGCGGACCGAGCGGTGCGCCGGGAATGATGGAGCTCGGTTTCACCAAGGAGCAGATCCAGCGCATCCACGGCAGCGGCGTGCGCATCACCCAGGACGCGCCCGAGACCGCGCGACGGCTGATCGCCCGGGGGTTCACCACCGAGGACATCACCGAGCTGATCTGCGCCCAGCGGCTGCTCGACTACCCGCCCAAGGACGGCGAGCTGTACGGCCTGTACTACCTGGCCGGGCTTCCGCCCAAGCCCAAGAACTTCAAGATCTTCCTCAAGTCACGGATGAGCCTCACCGACTACTACAACAAGGAGCAGGAGGGGCTCGGCCTCGAGATCAGCAAGTGGGTGCTGTTCGGCATGGGACTGCTCTTCGGCGCGCTCGGCGGCGCGTACGTCGGTCTGGCCGCGGGCGAGGAGGACTCGGGCGATGCGCTGGGCATGGGCGAGACCTATCGCGCCATGGGGTACGCCTTCCTCGGCATCGGCGGGCTGATGTTCGTGCCCTCGATCATCCTGATGATCGTGGACGCGGCGAACCGCGGCTATGTGCCGCGAGGCTTCTTCGAGAAGGCCAACAAGGACGATATCGAGAAGGAGCTGGGCCGCAATGCCCGGCGCATCGCGCTGTTCCTCGGCGACGACCCCGAGCCGGCGCTGATCGCGGGGCCCTGGGTCGACAAGGACGGCAACGGTGGGCTGATGCTGGGGTTCCGCTTCTGACCCTTGGCCAGGGGACGGTCCTGCGCCGCGCCCGCGCCGTCCGGACCGTCTACGATCCCGTCTTGATCTCCGAGATGCAGGTATCGCGATAGCGATCGCCCTTGAACACCGAGAGGATCTCCACCGCGATCACGGTTGCCACGTTCTTCTCCGGGACCGCGTGCTCGGGGAGGGGCAGCGGCTGGTACCCGAAGACGTCCTTCAGCTCGACCTCGTGCGTGGCCAGCACGTGCAGGCCGCCGTACACGGGCCCGTTCTCGGTCACCCCGAACTCGTCCGCCCGGAGCACGGACAGCCTGACCTTGCGCGGGCGTCCGTTGGCCCGGTGGAGCTTCCTCGACTTGCCGTACCCGGCCCACACCTGGACCGGGCGGCGGGTATCCACCTCGGCGAGCAGGATCTCGCCGATCCCGTCGCCCTTGACGCCCTCGCACCAGGCGGTCCTGGGATTTCCGTCCCGTGCGCTGCGGGCCGAGTACTGGCAGGTCCAGGTGTGGTCCTCGATCAGCGACTGCTCCAGGCACTCGTCGTCGTTGCCGCAGTCGCGCGCGGGCGGCGGCTTGCCGCTCGCCGGCAGGTACGAGGTCGACCAGTTCTGGTAGTCCCCGAACCAGACGGCGCTGAGCTTCTTGATCACGCCCAGCTTCAGCTTGGCCCTGATCGAGGCGTCTCCTCCGCTGCGGCACGGCGGGCCGTCGTACATCTGGGCCAGTCCGGCGACCGGGATTCCCGCGATCGCAACGAGGCAGCACAGGCGCTTGCAGACCTTTCGCATGGCGGCTTCTCCAGGATTCCCCTCCGGTGGATGGTACTCCGCCCGCCGATCGAAAGCCAGCGCTCTCTAGTTCGACCCACGGCGTTCCGATGGCCGCAAGGGCATCATTTCCGAAGTCATCTCGAAGCTCGGGGGTGGGCCTGCCCGGCGTACCACCTTGACCCACGCGCGCACCGGGGCTAGATTAAGCGGCCACGCGTGGCTGCGCGGGGGAGCCGGGCCGGGGAAACGATGAAGATCCTCTTCGTATATCCGCGATTTCGCAAGTACCTCTCGGATCTGCCCGAGGACACGCGCGAGGCGCTCAAGCCGATCATCGGCCAGTTCACCACGCCTCCGTCCCTGGGCATCCCGATCCTGGCCGCGCTGACCCCGCCCGAGCACGAGATCGAGGTCATCGACGACAACCGCGGCGATCCGCTCGACTTCGACACCGACGCCGACCTGGTGGCGATCAACTGCTTCACGCCCCAGGCCACCCGTGCGCTGGAGCTGGCCGACGGCTTCCGCGCGGCCGGCAAGAGCGTGGTCATCGGCGGGATCTTCCCCTCGATGATGCCCGAGGAGGCGGCCGCGCACGCCGACTCGGTCAACGTGGGCGAGGGCGAGCCGACCTGGCTCACGATCCTCGACGACCACTCCCGCGGCGAGCTCGAGCCGCGCTACCGCGGCGGCCAGCGCTTCGACCTGGCCCGGCTGCCGCTCCCCCGCCGCGAGGCGCTGTACGAGAAGGCCGGGTACGACTGGCACGCCTCGCTGGTGCAGGTGGCGCGCGGCTGCGGCTTCGGCTGCGCGATGTGCGTGATCCCCGAGCACTTCGGCTCGCGGGTGCGCTTCCGCCCGGTGGAGCGGATCGTCGAGGAGATCGAGGACCAGCCGTACGACCAGATCTACATCGCCGACGACACGATCTTCCTCGAGAGCCGGCGCGCGCAGGCCTGGGCCCGCGAGCTGCTCGAGGCGCTGGTGCCGCTGAAAAAGCGCCTGTTCGTCTCCAGCACGCTGGCGCTCAACACCGATCCGGACTTCCTCGAGCTGCTCGCGAGAGCCGGAACCCAGACCTTCTACTGCACGCTCAATGTCGATCCGATCTCGATGCGCGCCCTGCGCGGCGGCGAGCCCGACGCCGAGCAGCAGGTGATCGACCTCGCGGCCCGCATCCGCGACCTGGGCATGGAGTTCTTCGCCAGCTTCGGCATCGGCCGCGACTGGGACGACGAGGGCGTGGGCGACCGCATCCTCGAGCTGTCGCGACGCGCCGGGATCCGTACCGCCGAGTTCTTCATCTTCTGCCCCTTCCCGGGCACGCCGCAGTTCAGGCGGATGCAATCGCAGGATCGGCTGCTGCACACCACGTGGGAGCTGTACAACGGCGCCAACGTGGTGTTCCGGCCGCAGCAGATGTCGGTCGAGCGGCTGACCGAGATCTACCAGGAGGTCTGGCGCGGGCTGTACAAGGACCAGATCGAGGACGCGATCCTGAAGAAGCTGGGCAAGGACGGCACCGAGAGCCCGCACCCGGACGCGGGCAAGCCTCTCTGAGATGAGCACGACCCGCCGCGCCGTGATCACCGGCATCGGGGTGATAAGCCCGATCGGCCGCGATCCCGAATCGTACCTCGAGTCGCTGCTCGCCGGGCGCGGCGGCATCGTCGAGGTGCAGAGCTTCGACGCCTCGAACTTTCGCAGCAACCTCGGCGGCGAGATCCAGGACCTCGACTTCCGCGAGTACCTGAGCGAAGAGGAGATCGCCGAGTACGACGACCGGTACCTGCAGCTGGCGCTGAGCGCGAGCAAGCAGGCCCTGGCCGCGGCCGGGCTGCCCGACGATTTCGGCGCGGATCGGCGCAGCGCGGTGTGCGTGGGCACCTGCAACGGCGGCCTGAAGACCGCGGAGCGGTTGTACCGCCAGCTGTTCGGGCTCGAGCCCGGCACGCTCGACGAGCGGATGAACCTGAACTTCCGCTACTTCGCCCTCGGCCGCGCGCTCGGCGTGCGGTTCAACATCGGCGGCCCCAACCTGGTGGTGACCACGGCCTGCGCCGCCTCGACCAACGCGCTGGGCATGGCGCTCGACCTGATCCGCAGCAATGATGTCGACGTGGCGCTCGCCGGCGGCGCCGACTCGCTGTGCCTGACCACCTTTGCCGGCTTCTCCGCGATCACCGCGATGGCCGAGGGCCGGAGCACGCCCTTCTCCGCGAACAAGGGGCTCAACCTCGGTGAGGGCGCGGCCTTCTGGGTCATCGAGGAGCTGTCCCGGGCCGAGGCCCGCGGCGCCGCGATCCTCGGCGAGGTGCTGGGCTACGCGCTGACCTCGGACGCGTACCACCCGACCTCGCCCGACCCCAAGGGCGAGCAGCCGTACCGCGCCATGCTCGGCGCCCTGCAGGACGCCGGCCTCGGCGTCGAGGACCTGGGCTACATCAACGCCCACGGCACCGGCACCGAGGCCAACGACCTGGCCGAGACGCGGGCGGTCCGCCGCCTGCTCGGCGAGCGTGAGGTGCCGGTCAGCTCGACCAAGAGCTTCCTCGGCCACTGCCTGGGCGCGGCCGGCGCGCTCGAGGCCACGGCCTCGTTGCTCTGCATGCGCGAGGGCAAGGTGCCGCCCACGCTGGCCTTTACCGAGCCGCGTCCGGGCTGCACGCTGGACTGCGTGCCCAACCACGCCCGCGACCTCGAGTACTCGGTGTTCGTGTCCAACAGCTTCGCCTTTGGCGGCAACAACGCAGCCCTTGCCGTGGGCCGCCTCGATCCCGGTCGGGAGGTTCCGGCCCTGCCCGCCGGGCGCCGGGTGGTGATCACCGGGCAGGGCGCGGTCACGCCCTTTGGCGCGGGCGCGGCCGCGCTGGCCGCGGCCGCGCGCGAGGGGCGCTGCGCCATCGACCATGCAGCACGCTTCGACACCTCGAGCTGCAGCAGCCACCGGGTCGGGCTGGTGCCCGAGCTGGAGTGGCGCAAGCTCGCGCCGCGCGTCGACCTGCGCGAGATGCATCCGATATCGCGCTACGCCACCCTGGCCTGCCAGGAGGCGCTGCAGACCGCCGGGCTCCGGCCCGGCCCGCGAACGGGCAAGGACACCGGCCTGATGCTCGGCGTGCTGGTCGGTCCCAACGAGGAGACCCTGATGTCCAGCGTGTGGGGCAGCGAGGACCACCGCGCCGACATCGGGAGCTTCTCGGTGATCGTGGCCAACTCGGTCAACGGCCGGGTGGCCCGCGCGCTGTACCTCAAGGGGTACAACACCATGCTCTCCACCGGCCACCAGGCCGGCCTGGCCGCTGTGCTCGGCGCGGTGAAGGCCATCGGCGCGGGCCACACCGACGCCGTGATCGCCGGCGGTACCGACGAGGTGTTCGGACGCTACTTCGCCAACTACGACGCCGTGGGTTATCTCCCGGCAGACGACGCGGTCAGTGGGTACGGCGTGCAGCCGCTGCCCGGCCAGCAGCGCTTCCTCGGCGAGGGCTCGGCCGTGCTGCTGCTCGAGGAGCGGGAGCGGGCCGAGGCGCGCGGAGCCAAGGTGCTGGCCGAGGTGCTGGCCGTTGCGCTGAGCTTCGATCCGGGGCCCTTCGTCTCGGGCTCGGAGAGCACGGCCGGGCTGCGCGCGGCGATCGAGGACGTTCTGCGGCGCGCGGGCCGTCAGCCCGCGGACGTGGATCTGGTGCTCACCGCGCGTCAGGGCAACTCCTGGGATCAGCGGGAGCAGGCCGCGCTCGAGGCGGTGTTCGGCGAGGACGGCGTGCCGCGGCTGGCGAGCACGGTGCCCGGAACCGGGTATCTCGAGAGCACCTCGGCCGTGGCCAACTGCGCGGCGTGGCTCCACGATCCCGGGCCGTGGCCCGGCCGCCGCGCCCTGGTGCTGGGCACCTCGCTGATGGGCAACAACCTGGTCGCCCTGCTGGAGCGCTCATGAGCGCCGAGCGTGCGGCCATCACCGGCATCGGCGTGGTCTCGCCGATCGGGGTCGGCGTGCAGGCCTTCCTCGAGTCCCTGCTCGCTGCGCGCTGCGGGATCGAGCGCGTGCCCCGGCTCGAGGACACGCCGTACCGCGCGCGGCACGCCGGCCTGGTTCCGCACTTCCCGGCGCCGGAGAGATCGGCCGGGCAGGATTTCGCTGCCCTGGACCGCCATCTGCAGCTGGCCCTGGTCGCGGCCGAGCAGGCCCTGGCCGACGCCGGCCTGGATCCGGCCTCGCTCGGTGAGCGGATCGGGCTGGTCTTCGGCACCTGCAACGGCGGCATGCTCTGCATCGAGCGCCACTATCGTGCGCTGCACGGAAAGGATCCGGAGCTGAAGCTCGACGAGGCGCTGGTGTTCTCCAAGCGCTACTACAGCGGCGCCACCACCCTGGCGCACCGCTTCGGCATCCGCGGGCCGGCCACCTCGGTGGTCACGGCCTGCGCGGCGAGCGGCAATGCCGTGGGCCTGGGCCGGGACTGGCTGCTCGAGGGCCGCGTCGACGCGGTGCTGGTCGGCGGCGCCGATGCCTTCAGCGATACCACGCTCGCCGGATTCGATCGTCTGATGACCACCAGCCCGGAGCGCTGTGCGCCCTTCTCCGAGCCGATGGGTCTCAACCTCGGCGAGGGCTCCGGGTTCTGGATCCTCGAGCGCGAGTCCGAGGCCCGGACGCGCGGCGCCAGGGTGCACGGCTTCACCCTGGGCTACGGCCTCTCCTGCGACGCCCATCACGCCACCGCGCCCGATCCCTCGGGCGAGGGCCTGGCCCTGGCGATCCAGCGGGCGCTCGACGACGCCGGCGCCGAGCTCGGCTCGGTGGGGTACATCAACGCCCACGGCACCGGTACCGAGGCCAACGACCGGGCCGAGAGCCGGGTGCTCGAGCGGCTGTTCGGCGGAGACGCGCCGCCGGTCAGCTCGACCAAGAGCTTCTTCGGCCACTGCCTGGGCGCGGCCGGGATCCTCGAGGCCACGGCCGCGCTGCTCTGCCTCGGGCAGGACCGGCTGCCGCCCACGCTGAAATTCGTCGGCCCGCGGCCCGGCTGCAACCTGGACTTCGTGCCCAACGAGGCGCGCGAGGCCAGCGCCACGCGCTTCCTGTCCCAGAACGCGGCCTTTGGCGGCAACAACTGCGCGCTCGTGCTGGCCACGGCCGAGGATGCGGATCCTGGCCCGCCGTCGCCTGCCGTGCGCGAGGACCCCGACCCGGTGGTGATCACCGGCCTGGGCCTGGTCACCGCGGCAGGCGCGGGCCACCAGCCCCTCGCGCGGGCGCTGGAGCAGGGAGAGACCCTGGTGCGGCCGGTGGAGCGCTTCGACGTGCAGGGCTGTACCTGCCGTGAAGCCGGGCTGGTGGACAGCCTCGGCGACTCGCGCCTCGAACGGCGGCTCGGCCTGCAGGGCATGGATCGCTGCAGCCGCTACGCCACCGCTGCCGCGCACATGGCGCTGGACCGGGCCGGCATCCGCCTGCGTCCCCGCGCGGCCAAGGAGGTCGGCCTGCTGGTCGGCCTGACCGTGGGGCCGACCCGCGGCGAGATGGAGTACCTCAAGAGCCTGTTCACCGAGGGCGTGCCCAACCTGGTGCACTTCCCCTTCCTCGTGCTCAACTCGGTGGCCGGAAACGTCTCGCGGGCCCTGCTGCTCAAGGGCTTCAGCTCGACCTTCTGCTCCGGTCCGGGCAGCGGCCTGGAGAGCCTGGTCCTCGGCGAGTCGGCCGTGCGGCTGGGCCACGCCCGAACCCTGCTCGTGTGCGGGGTCGACGAGGTGACCGAGCGCGTGCAGCGCGACCTCGACGAGACGGGCGCGCTGAACGGCCGGCAGGGACGGGGCCGGGCCCTGGGCGAGGGCGGGGCCGCTCTGGCCCTGGAATCGTACGAGCAGGCACGCTCCCGCAAGGCCGCGATCCTGGCCCGGGTGCTGGCGGCACGCAGCGGCTTCGACCCTGATGTCTTCAGGGAAAAGCCACGAGATGCCAGCAGGCTGACGGCTTTTCTCGAGAAACTGCTCGAAGCCGGGGGCAGGGCGCCGGACCAGATCTCGGCGGTGTGCCTGGGCGCGCGCCTGCCGAGCTGCGCCCCGGCCGAGGAGCAGGCCCTCGATTGCTTGCTCGGCGCTCACGATCCGCTGCGACTGCGGCTCGACCCCTTGATCGGCTCGGCGCTGGCCGCGGCGCCGCTGATCAGCCTGGCGCACGCGCTCGCGACCGTGGAGTCCGGAACGATCCTGGCCCTGGCCACCTCTGACTGCGGCGAGCACCACGCCGTGCTGCTGCACGTCGACGCGGATCGCGGAACCCGGAACCCGGAACCATGATCGGCCGACGCGAGCTGCTGCCCCGGATCAAGCAGGTGCTGGTCGATTGCCTGGACCTGGCCGCGGATCCAGCGGATCTTCCGGATGACCTGTCGCTCAAGGACCGCAAGACCGGCGGCATCGACTCGGTGGAGGCCGTGGCCCTGGTGCTCGGCCTGGAGCGGGAGTTCAGCATCCGCTTCAACGAGGCCGAGCTCGACCTGGAGCAGCTCGGCTCGCTGCCCGGTCTGCTGGAGCTGGTCGAGGGCAAGCTCGGGGCCGCATCGTGAGATCCGGCACCCGCAGGGTGGTGGTGACCGGCATGGGCGCGGTCACCTGTCTCGGCGCCGGTGCGGACGCGTTGTGGCAGGGGCTTCAGCAGGGACGCGACGGCTTCGGCCCTGTGACGCGCTTCGACACCTCGGACTCGACCTGCAAGATCGGCGGGCAGGTACCGGACGACGTGGATCTGGAGTCGCCCTTCGATTCCTGGCCGGAACGGCCGGCGCGTCTGGTCGATCGGGTGGCGCTGCTCGCAGTGGACGAGGCGCTCGGTGCTGCGGATCTGGCCGCGCTGCCGCCGGCGCTGGCTGCGCGGGCCGGGGTGAGCATGCTCTGCGGCTCCGGGGATCTGCTGGAGTACGAGCATGAGCTGGCCAGGGGAGCTAGGCCTGTGCTCGAGGCAGACCGCAGCCCCTTCATCGCCGCCGCTGACTGGGTCGCCTGGCGCCATCGCCTGCTCGGGCCGCGCCTGTCCGTGGTCACGGCCTGCTCCTCGGGCCTGATCGCCGTGACCCGCGCCAGCGAGGCGATCCGCCGCGGCGAGGCCGAGCTGATGATCGCCGGCGGCGCAGACGTGCTCTCCCGCCTGTGCTTCAACGGGTTCCAGGCGCTGCGCGCCATGGATCCCGAGCCCTGCAAGCCCTTTGACGCGCGCAGGCGCGGAATGACCCTCGGGGACGGAGGCGCGGCCCTGGTGCTGGAGGAGCGCGAGCAGGCCCTGTCGCGCGGCGCGCCGGTCCTGGCCGAGCTCCTCGGCTACGGCATGACCCAGGATGCGTACCACATCGCCACGCCGGACGAGTCGGGCCAGAGCTGGGCGCGGACGCTCTGCGCCGCGCTCGACGATGCCGGCCTGGAGCCCGCCGCGATCGACTACGTCAACGCGCACGCCACCGCCACCGAGCTCAACGACCGGGCCGAGACCGCCGCGCTCAAGCTCGCCTTCGGGGACGCGGCGTACCGCGTGCCGGTGAGCTCGATCAAGGGCTCGATCGGCCACTGCCAGTTCGCGGCCGGCGTGGTCGAGCTCGTGGCCACGATCCAGGCGATGCGGCACGGCGTGCTGCCGCCCACGCTCAATCTGACGCAGCCGGATCCGCGCTGCGACCTGGACTACGTGCCCCTGTCGCCGCGAGCCGCCGCGATCGGAGTTGCGCTGTGCAACAGCTTCGGCTTCGGCGGCAGCAGCGCGGTGCTGGTGCTGGGGCGAGCAGACCGATGAGGGTCTGGATCACGGGCGCCGGAGCCATCGGTCCGCAGGGCCAGGGGCTCGGGGCGCTGGATGACCCGACGGCCGCGGTGCCCGGGGGGCGCGTGGAGCGCATCGAGGGTCTGGATCCGATCGAGAGCCGCCGCGTGGATCGGCTGTCGCGAATGGCGGTCGTCGCGGCGCGGGAGGCGGTACGGCGATCGGAATACCCGGTGGACCAGCTGGCCGGGCGGACCGGTGTGCTGCTGGGCACGATGACCGGGGGCTTCTCGCCTTCGCAGACCTTCCTGCAGCGGCTGCTCGCGACCTCCGGACCGCCGGCCTCGCCGGCCGTGTTCACCAACGCGATCCGCAACGGGCCGGCCGCGCACGTGGCGCTCGACCTGGGGCTCCACGGCCCGGGATTCACGATCAGCCTGGGGCAGGCCTCGGGCCTGGCCGCGCTGCGCTGCGCGGCCGAGCTGCTCGACGAGGGCCGGGCCGAGGCAGTGCTCGCCGGCGGCGCCGAGGAGGACACCGACGAGATCGCCGCGATCCTGGAGCGGCGCGGGGCTGCGCCGGCCGAGGGCGCGTACCTGGCGTTGCTCGAGCGACCCGACACGGCCCGGGCGCGCGGGGCTGCCCCGCTCGGCGCGCTGCTGGGCTGCGGCCGGGTCTCGCTGCCCGCGCTGCCCTGGGAGCCGCCCGTCGACGCGGCGGCAGCGGAGCGCGCTGTCAGCGCCGCGCTGGTCCAGGCCGGGATCGAGCGCGGCGAGATCGACCTCGAGCTCCACGGCGGCGACGGCATGGCCCGCGTGCTTGCCGCGCTGTTGCGCATGGGGCAAGATGGGGGCATCCGGCTCGCGCTCGTGACCGCTGCTGGTGCTGGCGGGCACTACGAGGCCGTGGTGCTGGGCCTGGCGGGCGAAAGCTAGGAAGACTCGCGCGGGGAGGCGGCTCGATGAATGATGACGAGGCGGTCGGCAGGCAGCATCGGTTCTTCCTCAAGCTGGGCGAGATCCTGGCGCGCCAGGGCGAGGCCGAGGAGATCCTCGGCGCTGCAGCGTGGTCGCTGCATTACGACCTGGCCTACCCGATCGTGCTGATTCGCGTGAGCCGCGGACCCTGGCTCGACACCAAGGCCAGCGCGGGCCTGGACCAAGAGGTGGTTGAGCGCCTGCGCGGCGAGCCGAAGATGGTCGAGGGCGGTGGTCTGGCCGGTCGCGCCGTCCGCATGGGCGAGGCCCAGTACGCTGCGGACCTGCCCCAGGAGGCGCCGGCCGACCTCGACCCGCTGCTGCCCGAGGTGCACTCCCAGATCGCGGCACCGATGGTGGTCGGCGGGGTAGTGCTCGGCGTGCTGGTGGTGAGCGCCGCGGAGGTGGGCGCCTTCTGGCCGGGTGACGTGGCCTTTCTCGAGGCCGTGGCCGGGCAGCTCGGTGTGACGGTGCAGAGCGCAAGGCAGGGAGGAGGTCGGGCTGCCGAGAAGATCGACGCGACCCAGGTCAGCGTCACCGCGCTGACCGCGGTGGCGCGGGCGCTGGAGTGGCACAGCCCCTTCTTTGCCGGACATTCGGAGCGGGTGTCATGGATCGCGGGCCAGCTCGGCGCGGCGGTGGGCATCGAGGGACGCGAGGCGGAGAATCTCGAGACCGCGGCGCTGGTCCACGATCTGGGCATGATGGGCATTCCGGACACGATCCTCTCGCGCAAGGGCAAGCTGTCAGCCGAGGAGACCGCGATCGTACGACTGCATCCCGTGGCCGGCGAGCGGATGTGCCGCCTGCTGCCCAACGGCGACGAGGTGGCGCCGATAGTGGCCGCGCATCACGAGTTGCTCGACGGCACGGGCTATCCGCAGGGCCTGCACGGCGACGAGATTCCCAAGGTGGCACGCGTGATCACCGTGGCCGACGTGTACGACGCGCTGACCTCGGACCGGCCGTACCGCGCCGCGTTTGCCTTCACCGAGGCGCTGGAGCGGATGGAGGAGGACTCGGGCACCAAGTTCGACGAGGAGGTGCTCGAGGCGCTCGACGAGCGCGCACCCGCGCTGGAGAAGGCCCTGGCCGAGCGGTCCCGCTTCATGCCTGGCAAGCCCGACGACGAAGAGGAGTAGCTCCCGCGCTCACCAGTGGACGCACGCGCCCAGCTGGGCGTAGATCGGCAGCACGCCGATCGCCGGGTAGCTGAAGTACCCCGGGTCCTGGGCCATGGCGTCGATGCCGCCGCCGCTGTACAGCGTGACGCGGCGGCCGAAGCTGTACCCGCCGACCAGTCCCACGACCCAGCGGTGCACCGGGAAGCCGTACCAGCCGTCCCGGGGACCGGCTGTCTGCTCCGCGGACGGCGTGCCCTCGGGGTAGCGGTCGTCGAAGGCGTCCCGGGCGTAGTCCGAGTGCTCGATGCGCGTGGCCAGCGTGGGGCGCCAGGCCAGGTTGAGCGCCACGAACCAGCGCTCCGCGAAGAACCCGGGCAGCACCGCGAGCTCCAGGCCCCAGGCCACGAGGCGGCCCAGCGTGTTCTCCGTGGTGGCGAGCGACGTGGCCAGCGCGAGCGTGACGCCGAAGCGCCCGTGCAGCGGGATCTCGCTGGCCGCGCCGAGCGTGAACTCGAAGGCGTCGATCCCGCTGAACAGGTACAGCGGCGCGCCGACCGAGGCCTCGAGGGTCAGGTCGTACTCGCCGACCAGGTCGGGCAGGCGCCGGCCGTACCGCGCCTCGAACATCAGCTGGGGATCGAAGCCGAGCTCGAGGCCCAGGCCGTTGACGGGCAGCGCTCGCGGCGTGGCGACCGGTCGCGCGGCCGCGTCACGCGACGGGCCGGCCAGCGCCAGCAGGATCGCCAGCACCATGATTCTCCGCCTCAACGGTACTGCTCCAGGTAGGCCCGCACGGCCGCGAGCATCGCGTCGGGCTGCTCGGTCCACATCCGGTGCCCGGCGTCACGGATCTCCACGACCCTGGCCTCGCGGAACAGGTCTCGGTGGTAGCGCACCTGGAAGTCGTGGCCCAGGGCGCTGCATTCCGAGCCCAAGATCAGCACCTCCCGCGGGAACTCCCCGAGCCCGGCCGTGAAGTCGTGATTTCGCCCCTCCAGGCGCTCACCCCTCACGTATTCCACGAAGGCGCCCGAGCGCCAGACGGGCCACGCGGGCAGGTCGTCCGGGTTGCAGTAGAAGTCGAGTGCGGTGCTGCGGAGCAGCATGCGGTAGCGGTAGTCCATCCGCTCGTGATCCGCGGCGGAGAGGAAGCGGTTGATCCAGGTCAGGTCGTGGAACACCTCCTCGGCCAGATCCAGCTCCCACAGCGCATCCGAGACCCGGTTGAGGATCTGCCCGGTCAGGGCCAGCGGCTCCACCAGCACGGCCTGGCGCACGCGCCCGGGCCGGCGGCCGAGGTACAGCGCCGAGTACGCCGCGCCAAAGCTGTGCCCGATCAGCGTGACCGGGCTCGACGGAGAGAAGCGATCGGCGACAGCGTCGATCTCCTCCACGGCCGCGCCCCAGGTGATCTCGTCCCGGCTCACGCGCTCGGACAGGCCGCTGCCGCGCTGATCCCACAGCACCACGCGGTACTCGTCCGTCAGATCGACCAGCGGGGCCTTCAGCGCCCGGAAGTCGTGCCCGGCGCCGTGCAGCGCGAGGATCACCGGTGCGTCGGGGTCGCCGTGCGCCTCGAGGTGTACCGTGCGCCGGTGTCCGGCCACGCTGATCTCGATCTGGGGCAGGGCCGGATCCTGGTCCGCGGTCGGCGGCACGAGCGCGCCGGGATCGCTCGGATCGAGGCAGCCGGAGAGCAATGCGGCACAGTGGAGCGGGCAGAGCAGCAGGGCCCACGGCCGGGCTGGCCGCGATCGTGCCTCGGTGGTCAGCGCTTGGGTCGCTTCTTTTTCAGGCGGAGCAAGACCCGCTGCAGCTCCAGCGGATCCATTCGTTTGCCCGGACGCTTGCGGGCGCCAGTGCGCCTGGCCTCCGGCGTCCCGGCGCTCGACGGCTCGGCCTTCGGCGGTGCGGCGGCCTTGCTCTTCGTGGCGGCGGACGCTCTGTCCATGGCCTGCAGCACCTCGGCCCGGGTGACCGGTCCGGTGCCCAGCTTCGAGGAGCCGAGCCACTTGCGCAGCTTCTGCTCGGCCTCGGTCTCGATCTCGGTGATCTGGACCCCGTAGCCCTTGCCCTGCCAGTTCTCGGTCAACCGCGGATCCCGGCGCACGACCCTGCCGTTGCAGATCAGCCGGCTGCCGTCGGACATCTCCAGGGCGACCTCGACCTCCTCGCCGAGCGCGAACTCCTGGCCGGCGCGGATCATCAAGCCGCCCGGGCTCGCGTCGAGGCACGAGGCATCGACCACGTGCCAGCGGCTCTTGATCAGCGCGCGGGTATTGGTTCGGGTGCGCTTGTGGCGGCGTCGCTCCGACATCTGCCCCCCAGCCAGCATCTCGGGTCGGCTGCATCCCATTTCTAGCACATGCCGCGTTGGAAGACCAATCGCGTCAGTGGTCCGCGTCCTCTCCGTCCGTCGTCTCGGCGGCGTGGATCACGCGGTTCTTGCCCCTGCGCTTGGCCTGCAGCAGCGCCCAGTCCGCGAGCCGGAACAGCTCGGACTCGTCCGGCCCCGGCTCCGTCGGATCAAAGGTCGATACTCCGAGGCTGGCGGTGACGAAGCGGTACTTCTCGGGCAGCAGGTCGCCGGCCATGCCGGCGCGGATTCGTCCGGCCACCTCCACGGCCTGGTCGCGCGGCGTCTCGGGCAGCAGCACCACGAACTCGTCGCCGCCGTAGCGCGCCACGGTGTCGATCGTGCGCACCGCCGGCGGGATCGCGCCGGAGACGAGCTTGAGCACCCGGTCCCCCTCGGCGTGGCCGAAGCCGTCGTTGACCTCCTTGAACCGGTCGAGATCGACGATGATGATCGAGAAGGGGTGGGTGAAGCGCTGAGACCGCAGATACTCCTCCTTCATCTTCAGCGTGAGAAAGCGGCGGTTGAACAGGCCGGTCAGCTCGTCGGTCACCGCGAGCTGCTCCACCTCGGCCTTGGCCGCCTCGATCTCGGTGATCAGCCTTTTGAGCTCCCGGATGTCCTTGCCCACGCAGACATAGCCCAGGGCGTTGTTCTTGCGGTCCTTCAGCGTGGACACCGAGAGCGAGACCGCGATCGGCTCGCCGTCGGGACCGAGGTAGTCCACGTCGCGACGAATCTTGACCGTACCGCCGACCCGGCTGCCGAACACCTCGTCGAAGGCCTTGTCGAGGAGAACCTCGTTGATGTGCTTGCCGAGGATCTGCTCCTCGGTGGTGCCGAGCAGCTCCAGCGTGGCCGGGTTGACCAGCCGGATCCGGTTGTTCGGTCCGAGCACGATCAGCGAGTCGCCCATGGTGTTGATGATGCCGCTGGCCGCCAGCTCGACGGTGATGGTGAGGAAGCGGTAGCGCCACATCGCGTAGGCCACCACAGCAGCGTTGAGCGTGGTCAGCGGTACGGCCAGCTCGTACACGTAGATCTCGAGGCTGGGCAGGATCATGTTGGTGATCGCACCGCCGATCAGCGGGATGAACAGGCCGAGCAGCACGAGCAGTGCGCGCACACGCTGCTCGCCCTCACCACGCTCGCGGGCGTAGCGCCACAGGTCGGCGATGACCCACACGAAGCAGCCGAAGAAGTACGGCTGGAACACGTAGCGGAAGGCCCAGCCCGGTCGGTCGGTGATGCCCCACCACCCGTGGAACATCTCGAGCAGCATCACGTCGGGCACCCAGAGCAGGATGATCAGCAGCGAGGAGAACCCGTAGCAGCCGGCGAACAGCAGCTTGCGTCTCGGGCGGTGGTCCTGCTCGACGAACACCGAGCCGAAGTGGATGTAGAACGCCGGCAGCAGGCACCAGCCGATGCCCGAGAACCGGTAGTACAGCGCGGCCGAGTCGAGGGTGGTCGAGTTGACCACGCCGACCTTCATCAGCCCCCACAAGGCGATGCTGTACGTGACCAGCGCGTAGAGTCGGTTGAGCTTGTTGCGCGGGTCGACAGCGAGGATCACCGTGCCGAGGACGAGATTGGTCAGGAAGCCCAGCAGGGACAGCAGTGCGTACGAGCTCCAAGCGCTCAGCTCCACCGTGAATCATGCTCCAATCGCCCCGCGGGGGCGGTTTGGTTGAACCGTCCCTAGCGCTTCCTGCGGAACGAAGCCCTGAGGAACTCCCGGTGCAGGCGGGCGATGTTGGTCATGTCGATTTCCTTGGGGCAGGCCTGGCTGCACTCGCCCTCGTTGGTGCAGTTGCCGAAGCCGGCAGCGTCCATCGCCTGCACCATGTTCAGCGCGCGCTCGATGCGCTCGGGCTCCCCCTGGGGCAGCAGCGCGAAATGCGATACCCGCGCGCCCACGAACAGCATCGCCGAGGCGTTCTTGCACGCCGCCACGCAGGCGCCGCAGCCGATGCAGGCCGCCGCATCGAAGGCCAGGTCGGCGTTCTCCTTGGGCACCGGGATCGCCGCGGCCTCGGGCGCGTTTCCGGTGCGAATCGAGATGTACCCGCCGGCCTGCTGGATCTTGTCGAGGGCGTCGCGGTTGACCATCAGGTCGCGGATCACGGGGAAGGCCTTGGCGCGCCAGGGCTCGATGTAGATCTGACCGCCGTCCTCGAACGAGCGCATGTGCAGCTGGCACAGGGTGGTGCCGGCCTGACCGCCGTGAGCCTTGCCGTTGACCATGGCGCCGCAGCAGCCGCAGATGCCCTCGCGGCAGTCGTGCTCGAAGACGATCGGCTCCTTGCCCTGCAGCACCAGGTCCTCGTTCACCTGGTCGAGCATCTCGAGGAAGCTCTGGTCGGGCGAGATGTCCTTGGCCTCGAAGACCTCCATGCGGCCCTTGTCCCGGGAATCTCTCTGTCGCCAGATGTGTAGTGTGAGATTCATTTGTACGACCTCTGCGACGGCAGCACGTGCTCGAAGGTCAGTTCCTCCCTGTGCCGTCGCGGTTCGCTGTTCTCGCCGGTGTGTTCCCAGACCGCTGCGTGGGCGAAGTTCTCGTCGTCGCGTTTCGCTTCGCTGTCCTCGGTCTGGCTCTCCTCGCGGAAGTGTCCGCCGCAGGACTCGGTGCGCTCGAGAGCGTCACGCACCATCACCTCCGCGAATTCGAGGAAGTCGGCCACGCGCCAGGCCTTCTCCAGCTCCTGGTTGAGGTCGGCCAGCCGGCCCGGCACCAGCAGGTTTTCCCAGAACTCCTGCCGGATCTCGGGAATGCGGGCCAGGGCCTGCTTCAGCCCGGCCGCGTTGCGCGACATGCCGCAGTGGTTCCACAGCAGCAGGCCCAGCTCGCGGTGCAGGCTGTCCGCGGTGCGCTTGCCGCCCACGCCGAGCAGCTTCTCCAGACGCGTCCTGGTAGCGGACTCGGCCTCGGCGAAGGCGTCGTGGTCGGTGGTCACCGGCGCGAGTGTCGTGCCGGCGATGTACCCGCCGATGGTGTACGGGATCACGAAGTACCCGTCGGCCAGGCCCTGCATCAGCGCGCTGGCGCCGAGGCGGTTGGCGCCGTGGTCCGAGAAGTTGCACTCCCCGAGGGCGAACAGCCCCGGGACCGTCGCCATCAGGTCGTAGTCGACCCACAGCCCGCCCATGGTGTAGTGCAGCGCCGGGTAGATCCGCATCGGCAGGTGGTACGGATCCTCGGCGGTGATCTTCCCGTACATCTGGAACAGGTTGCCGTAGCGCGCCCGGATCGCGTCCTCGCCGTCGCGCTTGATCGCGTCGGCGAAGTCGAGGTACACCGCCAGCCCGGTCTGGCCCACACCCTGGTTGTTGTCGCAGACCGCCTTGGCCGCCCGCGAGGCCACGTCGCGCGGCACCAGGTTGCCGAAGGCCGGGTAGCGCTCCTCGAGGTAGTAGTAGCGGTCTTTCTCCGGGATCTGGCCCGGAGCCCGCTTGTCGCCGGGCTCCCGGGGCACCCACACCCGGCCGTCGTTGCGCAGGCTCTCGCTCATCAGCGTGAGCTTGCTCTGCTTGTCGCCGTGCACCGGGATGCAGGTGGGGTGAATCTGGATGAAGCAGGGGTTGGCGAATCCGGCGCCGCGCTTGTAGCAGGCCCAGGCCGCGGACACGTTGCAGTTCATTGCATTGGTCGACAGGAAGAAGGCCCGCGAGTACCCGCCGGTGGCCAGCACCACCGCGTCGGCCGCGAAGCGCTCCAGCTTGCCGGTGAGCAGGTCGCGGGTGATGATGCCGCGCGCCTGGCCGTCGACCAGCACCAGGTCGAGCATCTCGCGGCGGGTGAGCAGCGTCACCTTGCCCGAATGGACCTCCTTCATCAGCGCGCTGTACCCACCGAGCAGCAGCTGCTGGCCAGTCTGGCCGCGGGCGTACAAGGTCCGCGAGACCTGGGCCCCGCCGAAGCTGCGCGTCGCGAACAGGCCGCCGTAGTCGCGGGCAAAGGGCACGCCCTGGGCCACGCACTGGTCGATGATGTTGTTCGATAGCTCGGCCAGGCGGTACACGTTCGCCTCTCGCGCGCGGTAGTCGCCGCCCTTGACCGTATCGTAGAACAGGCGGTACACGCTGTCGCCGTCGTTGGCGTAGTTCTTGGCCGCGTTGATTCCACCCTGGGCCGAGATGCTGTGGGCGCGGCGGGCGCTGTCGTTGATGCAGACATTGAGCACGTTGTAGCCCAGCTCGCCGAGCGTGGCCGCGGCCGAGGCGCCGGCCAGGCCGGTGCCGACGACGATCACGGTGAACTTGCGCTTGTTCGCCGGGTTGACCAGATTGAGATCGAACTTGTAGCGCTCCCACTTCTGCTCGATCGGGCCGCCGGGGATCTTGGCGTCGAGCTTCATCGTCCACCTCCGTTTGCAATCAGCAGTATCGGGATGATCGCGAAACCGGAGGCGATCAGGATCGCGAACAGCGTGCCGGCAGCCTTGACCCGCGGCGTGTGGCGCGTGTGGTTCAGGCCGAGGCTCTGGAACAGGCTCTGCGCGCCGTGGGACAGGTGCAGGAACAGGCCCAGCAGCGCGGCCAAATACACCGCGGCCCAGAGCCAGCTCGACAGCGTGGTCACCACCAGGTCGTACAGCTCGGCCGGGTTGCTCTGCTCACCGAAGCGGAAGTTGATCAGGTGCGCCACGATGAAGGCGCCGATGAACAGCACGCCGGTGTAGGGCATCGTGGCCGAGGCCAGGGTGCGGCCGCCCTCGGAGCCTTGTCGGACGTAGCCCCGCGGGCCGCGGGCTTTGCGGTTCTGCCACCACAGCGTCACGCCGAGCGCGGCGTGGGTGCCGAACAGGGCCAGCAGCATCAGCTCGCCGGTGTGGAACAGCAGGGGTACCGCCTCGTAGTGCTCGGCGACCCACTGGAAGAACTCGCTGCTGTGCGGTCCGCCCGGCGACAGGGTCAGCGAACCGTCGTCGTCCAGCAGCAGTACGATATTGCCCAGCAGGTGCAGCACGAGGAAGCAGCAGAGCATGGTGCCGGTGATTGCCATCAGCGCCTTGCGACCGATCGACGAGCCCAGCAGGGAACCGCGCTTGGCCATGGAGCCTCCCTGGAATCCGCGACGGCGGGAAGATAGCCGCTTTGCGGACTGAGTTCAAGGCCGAGACGTGAAGCGCTGCGCGAGAACGGCTCCAGCCGTGCGCGGGCCCGATCCAGGCTCTCGGAGTGCCGCCGGGCCGGATTTCGGCGCCCTTCACGGACAGAAGTACCCCGTGTTCATCACGCAGAACTCGCAGGTCTTGCGGTGATCTGTCCCAGCCGTCTCGACAAAGGCGCAGTACTCCTCGGAGCCGAGGATCTCGGCCAGTGACCGCCGGCCGAGGTTGCCGAAGGTCTTCCTGCGCACGGTGCGCCTCTGCCCGCGGAAGAACAGCTCGCGATCCGAAGACAGCATCGAGCACGGCGCCACGTCGCCCTCCGGCGTGACCACCGGGTGCAGGAACCGGCACCCGACCGACGCCTCGAAGGTCGGCACGATGGTGTGGCTCTGGTCGGCGGGCCGCGCCGCCGCGGCCCGCTCCAGCACCGAACGGATCTCCGAGCGGTCCATGCGGTCGGCGGAGCGCATCTCTGCGGAATGGGGCACCGCGAGGTTGAAGGCCACAACCTGGATTCCGAGACGCTGGGCCAGCAGCACCAGCCCCTCGGCGTCGTGGAGGTTGGCGTCGAACAGCGTGGCCACCAGGTTCACCCGACCCGACGGTGGCAGCTTCCCGAGGTAGCGCTCGATATTGCCGATCACCTGCTCGAAATCCGCGCCGACGCGGATCGACTCGTACAGCGCCTTGGTCGATCCGTCGAGCGAGACGTTCATCTCGTCGAGGCCCGCCTCGATCAGGGCCTCCGCCATTGCTTCATCGAGCAGCGTCGCGTTGGTCGTCAGCTCGACGAGGCGTACCCGCCGCCTCAGGACGGCGATCGCCTCGGCGGCTCGCGGATGCAGCAACGGCTCGCCGTACCAGCCGAGACGCACGTGCGTCTTTCCGCCGAGCTGCTCGACGATCTCCCGGAACAGCTCGAAATCGATGAACCGCTGCGGTGAGCCGGAGTGAACCAGCGGGCACATAACGCAACGGAGGTTGCAGTGCGAGGAGATGTCGATCGTGAGCGTTTCGGCGGTCACCGCTGCTCTATGTCCCACTGGTGGTCCAGGAGCACGATGCCGTACTCGGGGCGGCTGCCGATGATGCGGAACGAGTACTGCCGGTCGTGGAAGACATAGGGGATCACGTGGTTCTTGTCGAAGATGCCCACGGAGATCAGGTACACCCCGCCCATCAGCGGGATCGCGGGGTAGCTGATGGTCAGCCGGTACCGGCCCTCGTACTCTCCGTACAGCACCTTGTCCCAGGTGGAGTTGGGCCCGAAGCAGTACACGCCGTCGTTTCGATGCAGCGAGATCCCGAAGGCCGGCGAGTCGAGGCGCCGCTTGGTCTCCAGATCGACCTCCACCGTGACGTGGTCTCCGGTGTCGAACTCGGTTCGCTCCACGCCGTCGGCGTCCAGAGTTCGTACCGCGTGGATCTCGACCGCGTCCTCGGTGTCCCGCTCCTTGGGCAGCTCGTCCCCATCGTCCTTCTGCTCTCGCGAGTAGTCCAGGTACCTCGAGGCCACCTCCTCGGCCGGGCCGAGGGCCTCGCAGCGGCCATTCTTGAGCCACATCGCCTGCTGGCACATCGTCTTGACCGCGTGGAGGTTGTGCGTGGCGAGCACGATCGTCTGCCCCTCGCGGTTCATCTCGGTGAGCTTGTCGATGCACTTGCGCTGGAAGTAGTTGTCGCCCACGGCGATGACCTCGTCCACCAGCAGCACCCGGGAGCGGACGCTCACCGCCACGGCGAAGCCGAGCCGCATCACCATGCCCGAGGAGTAGGTCCGGATCGGGTAGTCGATGAAATCGGCGATCTCCGAGAACTCGAGGACCTCGTCCAGCGCCTTCTCGCTCTCGGCGGCCGAGAGGCCGAGCAGTGCACAGTTGAGGCGCACGTTCTCCCGCCCCGTGAACTCGGGCTTGAACCCGGTGCCGAGGTCGATCAGCGAGCTCGCCGGACCCTCCACGCGGATCTCGCCGTTGCTGGCCTGGGTGGCGCCCGAGAGGATCCGCAGCAGGGTGCTCTTGCCGGCGCCATTGTCGCCGATGATGCCGAGGATCCCGCCGCCGGGAACCGTGAACGAGATGTCCTGCAGCGCTCGGAACTCGGTGTGCCTCCGCAGCCTGTTCAGGGTCAGGTACTCGAGCATCCGGTGGCGGGCCGACGAGTAGAGCCGGAAGTTCTTGGACAGGCTGCTGACCTCGATGGCGTTCATCGTCAGACCAGGTCTGCGAATTTGGGTTGCAGCCGCGCGAAGATCGCGTAGCCCGCGAGGAAGGTCACGATCGCCGAGACGTACGCGATGACCAGGCTTCCGGTCAGCGGCCACTCGTTGACCATGATCAACACGCGATAGTTATCGACGATGTGCGCCATCGGGTTGATCACCATCAGGAACTGCAGCGAGTCGGGGAAGGCGGTGCTGGGATAGAAGATCGGCGTCATGAACATCCACAGCAGCAGGAACGAGTTGATCAGCGGTGAGACGTCCTTGAAGATCACCTGCAGGCTGCCCAGGATCCACGCCAGGCCCAGCGTGAACAGCAGCTGCGGCAGGATGATCACCGGCAGGGCGAGGCTGTACAAGCCCACGCCCTGGTCCGAGGCCAGCACCAGGCCGATCAGCAGCACCAGACCGATGCCCTCGGTGATCAGGCTGGAGAGCACGATGTGGATCGGCAGCAAGCTCGCCGGGAAATGCGGCTTCTTGACCAGGCATCCGTTGTCCACGATCGACAGCGTGGCCCGCTGGAGCGACTCCTGCACCGCGAGCCAGGGCAGCAGGCCGCAGACGAGGTACAGCGCGAAGTTCACGTTGCCGCCGCCGGTGTGGAACTCGATCTTGAGGATCTCCGAGAAGACGAAGGTGTAGATCAGGATCATCAGCAGGGGGTTGACCACCGACCAGTAGATCCCCATCACCGAGCCCTTGAACCGGCTTCTGAGGTCGTGCAGCACGAACACGCCGAGCAGGTAGCGCTGCTTGTAGTAGTACCGCAGGTGGCTGATCATGCCGTGTCGCTAGTCCGGAAGGCTGTTGGTGAAGATGCCCACGTGGCCGACGAGCATCAGCCCCGCCGTCCAGGTGGTGACCACGTCGATGTTCTTGCCGATCAGCGACCGGCCCCAGCCGAGCTTGAGCATGATCGGCACCGGGAAATCGCCGCTCAAGACCCAGGGTAGGGTGGTGAACTGGGCGAAGACCTGGAAGTCCACCGACTCGCGGGAGCTCTGCCAGGCCAGCGCGTCGTACTCGAAGCCTTCCGGGTTGTCCACCGGATGGTACGCGTTGGGGCCGCTGTATTTGTCCTCGAACTGGTAGTAGTAGTAGAACTCATAGCCCACCGAGACGAAGTCGGTGATGCCGAGCCCGCCCGAGAAGTAGGCGTCGACCGAATCTCCGTAGTCGCGGGTCAGCTTGACCTTCGACGATTTGGGCGCGATGGGCAGGATCCCAGTGATGTTGCCCTGCTCGTCGCGGAGGTGGCTCCACACGCGCATCTCGCGCTCGTCCGGGAACTGCATCGTGTAGGCCAGCGCCAGTCCGACCCACAGCTCGCGGAAGATCGACCACTCCTTGAAGGCGATCCAGTCCACGCTCAGCATCAGCCCGATGTCGAGCTGGCTGTCGCCGAGCTTGGAGTCGTAGATCTTGTCCGGGTCCTGGAACTTGCCCGTGGGCAGGCTCCAGTAGTTGGTCAGCGCCATGCGCCAGTCGTCGCTCTGGTAGAACCCGTAGCGCGTGGCGAAGAGGATGTCGCCCAGCCCGACGATGCGCTGCTCGCCCTGCTCGAGCTCCTTGTACTCGAAGCCGAAGGCCGGGTCGGTGAGCACCCACATCAGCTCGGCCGCGCCCAGCGGGCAGCCCTCGGGGCGGAAGCCGGTGACCGGGTGGTTGAGCGCCGGGTTGTTGCACTGCTGCTGCCAGCGGCGCTGGCGGATCATGCGCGGCGTGTGCAGCGGCTGGGCGTAGTTCTCGTAGAAGTCCGACCCCAGCGGCAGCATCGGCAGGTTGCCCAGCGAAACCGGGCGGGTCGGGTCGAAGGACTCGTTGCGCTTGAAGTCCGAGTTGATCAGGTCCACGTCGAAGTCGAGCGCGCCGACCTGGAGCGGGATGAACACGCCCACGGTCCACTGGTCGGTGATGCCGTAGCCGATGCCGAACTTGTGCACCTCGCCGTGGAGGTCGAAGTCGATCTTGGTAGTGCCCAGGTTCATCGGGTACTTGTGCCCGAACATCTGCTCGTACTGGTCGAACTGGGGGCCGGTGTAGCGCATTGCGTCGATGATGCCGCTGCTGTCCTCGCCGGGCAGCAGCAGCGGCAGCACGTCCACCAGCGTGATCGCGATGTTGTTGTAATCCTCGACCATCGACTCGGTGCCGGTGCCGAAGACGTGGCGGAAATAGCTGTCCGAGGTCTTGTAGCTGAACTCGTAGCCGATGAGGAACACGCCCTCGGGGATGGTGAAGGCGTCCATCGCCGAGGCCGGCGGGGCGATCAGACTGGTGAGCAGCAGGGCGACGGTCAGCGTCGAGCGGCGGATCATGTAGAGCACCCTCCCTCCCGTTGCCGTCTCATTCGATGTCGATGTCCGAGTTGGCCAGGACCTCCTGGAACTCCTTCGGATTCTCGAGGACCTTCATCATTCCGCGGATCACGCAGGTCAGCGGCTCCTCGGCGATGCGCACCTTGACCCCGGTGTGGTCGTGGATCAGCCGGTCCCAGCCGGCGAGGCAGGCGCCGCCGCCGACCATCACGATACCGTTGGACAGCACGTCGTTGGCCAGCTCCGGCGGCATCGTCTCCAGGCTCTCGCGGATGGCCTGGATGATCGCCTGCACGATCGGATCGAGCGCCTCGCGCACCTCGGCGGTGCTGGCGATCAGCTTGCGCGGCACCATCGTGGTGTGATCGAGGCCCTTCAGCTCGAAGGTGTGCTCCTCCTCCAGCGGGCAGACCGAGCCGTGTTCCATCTTGATCATCTCGGCCGTGGTCTCGCCGATGGCGAAGCGGTAGCGCTGGTTGAAGTAGTCCTGGATCGCCTTGTCCATCGCGTTGCCGGCCATGCGGATCGAGACGCAGGAGACCAGATCGGACAACGAGATCAACGAGACCTCGGATGTGCCGCCGCCGATGTCGACCAGCATCGAGCCGCGGGGCTCGCGCACGGGGAGCTCGGCTCCGATGGCGCCGGCGAAGGGCTCCTTGATCAGGTTCACGTCGCTGGCGCCGGCGCGGAAGGCCTCCTGCTTGAGCGCCTTGTTCTCGACCTTGGTCGCGCCGTGCGGGGTGCAGAGCAGCAGGCGAGGGCGCAGGAGGCGTCTGCCCTCGGTCGCAGCCTCCATCAGGTACGTCAGCAGTCCCTTGGTCGCGGCGAAGTTGGCCACCACGCCGTCCTGCAGGGGCCGGACGACCTTGATGAAGGAGGGTGCCCGCCCGAGCATCCGCTTGGCCTGGGCCCCGGCCGCGACCACGCGGTCGGATTCCTTGCGATAGGCCACGATCGACGGCTCGCGGATCACCTCGCCGCGCTTGCGCGAGTACGCGTAGGCGTACGTCGTGCCGAGGTCGATAGCGATGGCATCCCGAACGGCCATGTGCCTCGTCGCCGGTTGAGCTAGCGGTTTCCGCTGCCGCCCTTGGAGCCTCCGCCGCCGCGGCGTTTCTTGGGCGGCCGGCGGCCACCCTCGGGCTCGATGCTGCGCACGTACTCGCGGAAGGAGGCGCCGTCGTACATCACCTGCTGGTACCCGCGTCCGCCTCCGCCCCGGCGTCCCCGCCGTCCGCCCTCGCGGTCGTTGCGATCGCGCCCGCCCTCGCGGCCGTGCTCACGATCGTCACGCTGCGGACGCCGCTCACCGCCGCGACCGGAGCGCCGACGGTTCAAGCCTTCCATCAGCATTTGCACGATCAGCTCCGGAAGCTCACACTTTTCCCACTTCGCCTGGAACGCCAGCTCCCGGTGCAGGCTGGCCGACAGCTCGATGGACAGCTCGGTTCCCCATTCCTCCTCGTCGACCGGCTTGGGCACCTCGAGTCCGTTCATGTTGAGCTGGTCGATGTGGCGTTCGAGTTCCTCCTCCGCGGCGCTCACGGCCTCGGCGCGGGACGCTCCGACAACGGCGAATCCGGGCATCTCCGGCACCGTCACACGCCACTTCTCGCTCTCGGGCTCGAAGTGGACCAGCATGCGGAAGTTGTACGCACTCATCGAGTTTCTCCTGTCGTCCGCCGCGCCGGGACACGGCAGCGATGAACCATCCTCATCTTGCGGAGCCGCGCGCAATCTCCCGGCCGCGCGAGGGTTTACACATTCTTACACCTGGGGCTGCCGGGCCGTCAAGCATACGGGTTGACAGGCCCCCTCTACGGCCTGGTACACTCCGACGCGTCGGGGAGCGAGGGACCTTTACTATGGAGCCACATCGAGTCCGCGTGCTGCTAGTCGACGACGACCAGGATTTCCTGGATATCTGCGCCGCGCAGCTCCAGACGGCCGACCACCGGATCGACGTCCAGACCGCAACCTCGGGTGAGGAATGCCTGGAGCGGGTCGGCGCCGATGCCTTCGACGTGGTGCTGGCCGACTACTGGATGCAGCCCGGCATGACCGGCCTGCAGCTCCTCTCCAGCCTGCGCGAGCGCGGGCACGAGGTGCCCTTCATCTTCCTCACGGCGCGCGGCAGCGAGGGCGTGGCTGCCGAGGCCCTGCGGCTGGGGGCGGACGACTACCTGGTCAAGGGCGCGGAGCGCGCGGAATACACGCGCCTGGCCCGGTCCGTGGTCGAGGCGGCCGAGCGCTTCAACCAGCCGGCCGGCCTTTCCGAGACCAGCGCAGATCTACCGGCCGGGGAGCCGGCCGCGGCGGTGCGACACTACGAGCAGTTGCGGGACGATTTCGAGCGGCAGAGCGAGATACTCGAGAAGGTGATGAGCGCGATGTCCCACGACCTGAAGACGCCGCTGGTCTCGATCGCCGGATTCGCGGATCTGCTGCGCGACCCGCGGCGGAGCGACAGCGAGGAGGAGCGAGCGCACAAGCTCGAGCGCATCGCCCGCAACGCGCAGAAGATGCACCGGATGATCGAGGAGCTGCTGACTCTCCGACCGCACAGGCCCGCCGACGATCCGGAGGCGGACCCGCTTTGAGATCCGCTCCGGATGGTACAGACCTGCGGCTGGTCCAGGCCGTGGACCGGGCGAGATCGGTGACGCTGCGCCGCCGGATTCTCGAGATCCCGCTTCCACAGGGGCGTCTCGCCGTTCTGACCTGCAAGCGCCCAGATGGCTCGCAGCCGCGCGGGGCGGTGCTGCTGGTGCACGGCTTCGCGCAGAACCGCTTCTCCTGGCACCAGCCCGAAAGGTCCTTTGCCAATTTCCTCGTCTCGCGTGGGCTCGAGATCTTCAACCTCGAGCTCCCGGGACACGGGCTCTCGCGCGAGGCCGGCTCGGCACCGGCGCTGGGATTCGACGACTACGTCGCCGACCTGCCGCAGATCGTGGCGCGGGTGACCGAGGCTGCCGGCGGGCTGCGGCTCTTCACCATCGGCCACTCCCTGGGCGCCTCGATCCTGTTCGCCGCCGCGCCGGAGATGCCGGGTCGCCTGGCCGGGCTGGTCAGCCTGGCCGGCCTGTTCGGCGTGAGCTTCGGCTCGCTGGGCGTGCTGGATCGCGTGGCAGGCCTCGGCTCGACCGTGGCCGCCATCTCCGGCCTGTCGGGCTGGCGCGTGCCCGTGCCGATCGACCACCTGGGCAAGATCCTGCTCGGCGGCATGCCCCTCTTCGACTCCCGGATCAACCCGGTGCCCTTCCTGCCCTGGCGCGCCGGCGGAGCCGAGCGTCCGGTGATCCGGGCGCGGGTGCGCGAGGGCTTCGATCGGGCCAGCGTCGGCGTGGGCGCCGACATCTTCGCCTGGGCCGGGAGCGGCCGCTTCACCAGCCGCGACGGCTCGGTCGACTATGGCGCGCGGTTCGCGGCGCTGGAGGACCTGCCGCTGCTGGTCGTCACCTGCGACCGCGACAAGCTCGCAGCGCCCGAGATCGCCCGTGCGCCGTACTGGGCCTCGCGCAGCCGGGACAGGACCCTGCTCGAGTTCACCGAGGCCGAGCACGGCGTGTCCATCGGACACCTGGACCTGATCTGCGGGCGGCACGCGCCCCGGCTGGTCTGGCCGGCCATCGGGAACTGGATCGAGGCGCGATTGCCACTTGACAGCCGGCCCGGGCAGGGGTAGCCGCGAACCAGGGGGGCGAGGGAGGCAGAGTTGGGATCGGCGCCGGCACAGAAGGTCGTGGCCCTGGTCCTCGCCGGCGGGCGGGTCGACGACCTCTCCGTGCTGACCCTGCTGCGACCCAAGTCGGCGATGCCCTTCGGCGGTCTCTATCGTGTGATCGACTTCCCGCTGTCCAGCCTGGCGCGCAGCGGGATCAGCCGGATCGGCGTGATCTCGCAGTACTCCGGCGATTCGCTGATCGATCACGTCGGCGTGGGCGAGGCCTGGGACCTGGTCGGCCGCGGCCGGGGCGTGAAGATGCTCCCGCCGCGGGTGCGCATCGACGGGCGGGGCTGGTACCGCGGCACGGCCGACGCCGTGCTGCAGAACCTGAACTTCCTCCGCGATCATGCCGCGGAGCAGGCGCTGATCGTGTCCGGCGATCACGTGTACTCGATGGACTATCGCGAGCTGCTCCGCGCGCACGAGGAGACATCCGCGGATCTGACGATCGCCTTCACGCCGGTGGGTGAGGGGGGTGCGCGCCGCTTCGGCCTGGCCCGCCTCGCCGACGATGGCCGGGTGCTCGACTACCGCGAGAAGCCGGAGCGTGCGGTGCACGAGTGGGCCTCGATGACGGTGTACCTCTTCCGCACCCAGGCGCTGGTTCGCTGCCTGCAGGAGTGCGTGGTCGGCGGCCGCGGCACCGACTTCGGCCGCGACGTGATCCCGCGGATGCTCGCCGACTACCGCGTGTTCGGCTATCGCTTCCCCGGCGAGTGGCGCTACACCAGGACCGTGGACGAGTTCTATCGTGCGACTCTCGAGGTGCTCGATCCGGACGGCGGCATCGACCCCGAGGCCTGGGGCGTGCGCACCAACCTGCTCGACCGCTCCACCGGCGATCGTACGCCGTCGCAGTTCCTCGCCACCGCCGAGGTCCGCGACGCACTCGTTCCGGACGGCTGCGTGATCGCGGGTCGGGTGGAACGTAGCGTGCTCTCGCCGGGCGTGCACGTGGCCGAGGGCGCCGTGGTGCGGGACAGCGTGCTGTTCCACGACGCTGTGGTCGGCCCGGGCGCGAGCGTGATCCGCTGCATCGTGGACAAGGACGTGACCTTCGGCGCCGGGAGCGTGGTGGGGGAGGGCAAGGCCGGCTCGGCCAACCGCGCCTCGCGGGTGGGCCTGAGCTGCGGGGTGACCCTGATCGGCAAGACCGCCACCATCCCGCAGGGCGCGCGGATCGGGACCAACTGCGAGATCTACCCGCAGGTGTTCGAGCCGGATTTCCCACCCGGCAGCGTGGTGGCGGACGGCAGCACGATCCGCGCCGGGCACGGCGTGGCCGATCAGTTCGAGTTCCCGGGAATGTGAGGGCGCGCGGCATGGACGGTGACACGGGACGCACGGTCGTGATGCTGCTCGCCGGCGGGGCGGGCACCCGGCTGTCGATCCTCGCCCGCTGGCGGGCCAAGCCGGCCGTGCCCTTCGGCGGCAACTACCGCATCATCGACTTCACGCTGTCCAACGTCTTTCACTCGGGGATCGAGGTGGTGGGCGTACTCGCGCAGTACGTGCCGTACTCGCTGATGGCGCACCTGCACACCGGCGAGGCCTGGGGGTTCGTCGGACGTGATCGCGAGGCTCGCATCCTGCCGCCGCACACCGGGATCCAGGAGTCGGACTGGTATCGCGGCACCGCGGACGCGGTGTACCAGAACCTGGATTTCATGCGCGACCATCGCGCCGAGCGGGTGCTCGTCGTCTCCGGCGATCACATCTACCGCATGGACTACCGCGCGCTGCTCGACTACCACGCGTCCAAGGGCGCGGACGTCACCGTGGCCACGCTGCGGGTGCCGCTGGACGAGGCCTCGCAGTTCGGCCTCGCCGTGACCGACGACGAGCACCGCATCATCGAGTTCGAGGAGAAGCCGGAGCAGCCGCGCAGCGACCTGGCCTCGATGGGGGTGTACGTCTTCGAGGCCGATGTGCTCGTCGAGCGGCTGCAGCGCCACGTGGGCAAGGCCGGGGGAGTCGATTTCGCCCGCGACGTGATCCGCCCGATGATGGCGGCCGGCGACCGGGTATTCGCCTATCCCTTCGCCGGGTACTGGCGCGATGTGGGCACGGTGGGGGCGTACCTCGAGGCCAACCTCGATCTGCTCCGGCCAGGCTCGGGGCTCGACCTCGAGTCGTGGCAGGTGCGGACCAACCTGATGGAGCCGCGTGCCGGCGATCGGCCGCCGGCGCGCTTCGGTCCGCGGGCCGAGCAGGACCGGGCGCGGATCTGTCGCGGCTGCCGGATCGACGGGCGCGTCGAGGAGAGCATCCTCTCACCGGGCGTGAGGGTGGGCCAGGGCGCGGTGGTCCGGCGCTCGGTGCTGTTCCATGACGTGGTGGTGGAGCCCGGGGCCGTGCTCGAGGACGTGGTCGCGGACAAGCACGCGGTGTTCGGCAAGGGCGCCCGGGTCGGCGGCGGCGACGACGCCACCGTCAACGTGGACTTCCCGGCGCAGGTCCGCTACGGCATCACCCTGGTCGGCAAGCGGGCGTACGTGCCGGACGGCACCCGCGTGGGACGGAACTGCGTGATCTTCCCGCTCACGCTCGGCGGCGAGTACAGCGGCGCCGAGGTGACAGCCGGGTCTACCATCGGCGCAAGGTGATTGCCGTCACGTCGAGATTGGTCACCCCTCAAAGGCAGATGTGAAAATTCTGCGGTACGGTCTGGCACGGGCGGCGTGACCTGGATCACCGAGCTGTCCCGTGGTGCATCGCGGCCGACCGGGGTGCGATCGTCGAACTCCCGGACTCCGTGAAACTTTCCCGGCCTTCCTGCGTCTTAGTCAGTGGAGGGCGAAGATGCTGGCACGCCCATTGCACTGTTCAGGAGACGTGAGGTGATGCCGTGACTACTGTGCTCGACGCGTGGATCATCGCCAGGCTGGAGCGGGAACGGGAGCGCAGGCGACTCGAGGCGGAGCGTCCAGTACTTCGTCTTCCAGAGGAGCAGGAGGGCCAGGAGCTCGACGCCGAGGACGAGGACGAGGACGAGGACCGCGGAGCAGAGGTCGACTTCCGCATTCGCTAGCGCAGGACGCATTTTGCGTCCCGGCCGCACGGTGGAATAGCCGGGTCCGCCGGGACAGAAAGGCCCTTCCCGGATCGAGCCGGGAAGGGCTTTTCACCTTCTTGGCTCTTCCGGGCGACAAGGCTGCCCTTGCCTTGGCGAATCATGTCGGCTAGGGATCGTCATAGTCAGAAAGGGCAGTCTGCAAGGAGGTCTGACCGATGAAGACGACGAGAATCGGTGCCGTGGTGGCCGTGGTGGTGCTGGCCCTGGTGCTGGCGCCGGCCGCGGCGTCGGCCGACGACAAGCGCGTCGGTCTCGGCGCGTCGATCGGCGCCGTGTTCCCGGACAACGGCGACCCGGAAACGGGCCGCGACATCGACTGGGACGACGTGGGGCTCAACTGGGGCTTCTGGGTCGATATTCCCATCGCCTGGGTCTTCCACATCACGCCCTCGGCCGAGATCTACGACCTCGGCGGCGAGGTCAGCAAGGGCACGGCCACGGACATCTGCCTCAACTTCAAGTTCATCATTCCGATCAGCTTCATGCGGCTGTTCCTCGGCCTGGCCGGCGGCGTGTCCGTGGCGTACGACGAGTACAACCCCAACGCGGGCGCGCTCGTGGGAATGAGCTTCCGGCTGATCAGCAACCTCGAGGCCTTCATCCAGGGCAAGTACAAGATCCTGATCGACGAACCCAACATCCACGCGATCCACGCCAACGCGGGGCTGCTGATCCTGTTCTGATCGTCAGCGGCGTCCGTCACGTCGCCAGAGCAACACCAGCACCGCGAGTAGCATGGCCGCGGCTGATGCCGGAGTCGCATCGCCGGCTGCGCAGCCGCAGCCCTCGTCGTCCGCGTCCACGTCCGCGTCCACGTCGCCGTCCGCGTCCGCGTCGCTGTCCGCGTCCGAGTCAGCGGCGCAGCCGCCCGCGGGCTCGGGCAGGAGCTCGCCCTGGGTCAACGCCAGCTTCTGGTTGCCATCGCCGCAGGGATGCTCGTCGATGCTCCCGCCGAGCCAGCGGACCGTGATCGAGTCGTACCCGCTGTGCTCTCCGAGGCCGAAGTGCAGCTCGTACGGCCCCTGGCAGCCGATGCTCTGCCCGGCCGCGACCAGCCGGGTCACCGCGAGATCGCCGGCGCGTACGGTCACCGTGGCGCCGAGCCCGTGGGTGTCGCTGCCCTCGCCGCCGACCAGGCGGACCTTCAGCCAGTTCCCCACCTCGCCCTGGTTGCGCCACAGGCCGCTGGCGACCAGATCGAGGTCGCCGTCGTCGTCCATGTCCGCGAACACCGCGCCCCAGCCGTTGTCTACGAGCACGCCGGCCTCGTAGCTGGCCTCCTCGAACTTGAGCTCGCCGGTCTCCACGAGCAGGCTCTTCCACAGGTTGGACTCCCGCCCCACGTACACGTTGGTCTGGAACAGATCGAGGTCGCCGTCGTTGTCGTAATCGCCCAGCGCGGGCCCGGACGCGGTCTCGCGGTACTCCACGCCGCTGCCGGCGAAGGCATCGACGAAGCCCAGCCCACCGGCGTCGTGCTGGTTGAGCCACAGCGCGCTCTTGTCCGAGAAGTCGATGAACCGCGGGTGCGCCAGGTTCATCACCACCAGGTCGAGGTCGCCGTCGTTGTCGAGGTCGCCCCATTCCGAGCCGATGGCGTGGCCGTAGTTGCCCTCGATGCGCACGCCCTGGGTGCCGAGCGCCTCGGCCTCGTCCACGAGGTTGGCGCCCCCTGCGTTGTGGTAGTGCCGGTTGGGCTTGAGCCGGTACACGCCGACGAACAGGTCGAGCCATCCGTCCTGGTCGAAATCGGCCCAGGTCACCGTGCGCGAGGGCAGGGCCGGGAAGTTGCCGTGCAGCTTCGCCGAGCTGTCCGAGAAGGTGCCGTCGCCGTTGTTGTGGAACAGGGTGTCGCCCTTGTACTGCTCGCCGGTTCCCGGGTTGTAGTAGTAGCCCGGCATGAACATGTCGGGGTACCCATCGTTGTCGTAGTCGCCCCAGGCCGCGGACTGCTGGGGATAGTAGTCGAACAGCCCGGCGTCGGCCTTCTCGGTGTACACGCCGCCCTGGTTGACCATCAGCAGGTCGTGCTGGCCGCCGGTGTCGGTCTCGTTGCAGCACGAGCTCTCCCAGATCAGCAGATCCAGATCGCCGTCGCGGTCGTGGTCGGCGAACACGCCGCCGCCGCCGTGGTCCACGCCGGCCAGCGCGGTCTCGCTGATGTCGGTGAAGACGCCGCTCGTGTTCTCGAACAGCGTGCGTCCGCCGAGCAGGTCGAGGTCACCGTCGCCGTCGTGGTCCACCACGGCCACCGTGCGGTGGCGGCCCAGGCCGACCTCGTCGGTCACGTCGCTGAACCGCTTCTCGGTGACCCGATCGTGGTACTCCACCTCGGCGTAGGCCAGGTAGTGGCGGTACTGCAGCTCCCCGTCCACGTCGATCGCGGTGTTGTACCAGATGTACCGGTCGAACTCGGCCCAGTAGTCGTACAGCATCGCGCGCGAGAGCTCCACGTCCGGGGAGGTGTCGATCAGCAGCGTGGGCCCGCCGTTGCGGATCATCTTGTGTCCCACGTGGAAGTGGCGCCCGGGGCCGATCTCCACCGGCGGGTCGATGGTGATCGTGACCACGCCGTTCTCGTCCGGCGTGGTGCGTACCGGCTCGATCAGGTCCACCTCGAAGTCCAGCTCCGGCTGCTGGCCGCCGTTGTCGGCCCAGACGTGGACCTCCACCGGGTCCACGGCGCCGAAGTGCAGCGTGATCGACGTGAGCCGGGCCGGGTGGGTCGTGGTCAGCCGCATCCCCTCGGCGTGGCCCTCGCTCAGGTTGTAGTGGCCGTGCACCTCGCCGTTGTCGTAGCGCAGGATCTCGGCGTGGGCTGGGCCAGCCAGAGCGGCCACCAGTGCCGGGATCAGGGCGAAGCGAGCCATGGCGTCTCCTCAGCGCGCAAAGCGCAACACGTCTTTCTCGATATCGCGAATCCGCCGGCGGAAGAACAGGCTGTACGCATCGAGCAGCTCCTGCTCGTCCATGTACTGGCGCTGGATCCGCAGCGCATTCTCCAGCCGCGTCCGCGACATGAAGGTCTCGCGCAGAAAGCGGTAGTACAGCTCCTTGAGCTTGACCGGCGGCAGGGTCGGCGTACCGCCGTGCGACACGTCGTGGTACGGCTCGTCGTACGCCGCGTCGGAACGCTCGAGATCGAGACCGTGCTCGAGCCCGATCTTGAACATATCGGTGTTGGGATAGTACTTCACCGAGAAGAACATCGGCACCACCAGCCGGTCGAACTGGTGCACGAAATCCAGCGTGGCCCGCGCCTCGTCCTCGGTCTCGGTGGGGAAGCCGACCATGAAGCATACGTTGACCATCACGTCGCGCGCGCAGGTATGCGCGATCACCTCGCGCAGCCGGTCGAGCTTGATGTTCTTGCGGATCAGCTTCTGCAGCCGAGGCGTGGCCGTCTCCAGCGCGTACGTGACCCAGATCATGCCGGCCTCGATCAGCCGGTCGATCAGCGGCGGGTCGAGCAGGTCGGCGCGCAGCCCGTTGGCGAAGTACAGGTTGACCTTCGGCCCGTCGGCCATCAGATCGCAGAAGCGCTCGACGCGCTCGCGGTCCATGTTGAAGTTGTCGTCGATGAAGTAGATGTCGCGCACGTTGCGCTCGTCGTGCAGGGCGCGGATTTCGGACACCACGTTGTCCGCGCTGCGGGCGCGGAACTTCCGACCGAACATGTTGTGGCAGTACGCACAGCGGTACGGGCAGCCGCGCGAGGACATGACAACGCCCTGCCGTCGGCGGTTGTACCCGTAGGTCACGTAGCGCTCGTACCGCTCGAGATCGACCACGTCGTAGTCCGGGAAGGGCAGGGTGTCGAGATCATCGACAAAGGCCCGCGGATGGCGGAGGACGTGTGCTTTCGTGTCGTCCTCGCCTCGTACCGCCACGCCCGGCACGTCGTCGAAGCGCTCGCCGGCGAGCAGCCGCTCCACCACCTCGGGCAGGGTCTGGTCGCCCTCACCGACCACCACGGCATCGATGTTCTCGTCGGCCAGGGCCTCGGCAGGCGCCGCGGTGCAGTACGCCCCGCCGCCGAGCACGGTCGCCCCGGGCCGTACCCGGCGCGCCGCCGCGGCCACCTCGTGGAACCGCTTGCGGTACACGTGCAGCCCGCGGATGCCCACCAGATCCGGCGCGAGGTCCCGTAGCTCGCGCTCCAGGTCGCCCTCGTCCGGCAGATCGACCAGGGTGTGCCGCACCCGGATCTCGATCGAGTCGCCGAAGCGCTGCTTGACGATCGCCGAGAGCAGCATCAGCGCGTGGGGCAGCACCACCTGCTCCAGGTCCCGCAGGTCCTTGCGCTGGGTCAGCCAGCCCTCGGCCGCGTCGATCAGCAGGATGCGGAATGGCGCCATGGGCTCACTGCAGGGGCGGTTCGCGAGTAGCCCCCACGCCTCCGGAGACTCATGTCCTGCTGCGGGAGGTCCGGGAGCCTGTCCGCGGGGCTGTGCATCGGGCCACTCCTTCTGACCCCGGCCGCTGGGGCCGGGGAGCAACGGAGCACGATCCTGCTGGCATCACTTGAGGTTGTCAAGCCGGGCGCGGGCCACTGGCGTTCCCGACCGCCGCGACCGACGGCGCGAGCTCCTGCGTCCGCTGCTCGAGCACGCGGGCGGGAGCAGGTGGATTGATCGCGTGATGGCGTTTATTGCAGAACTTCGAGCGCTTGCAACCCACGACCGCTGGAGTTAACCTGATGGCCAGCACGAATACATACCGCAGACGCGAGACAGGGGGGTGGCGGATGCGAGTACTGGTCGCCGACGACGACATCTTCTTCCTCAAGGTGGTCACCGAGATCCTCACGGATGCGGGCATCGAGGTGCACACGGCCCGTGGCGGAGAAGCCGCGCTGGTGCAGGTGGAAGCGGTCAAGCCCGACGTGGTGATCCTCGACGTGGTGATGCCGGACCTGTACGGCACCGATGTGTGCAAGCGGTTGCGCCAGAACAAGGAGCACCGCACGCTGCCGATCATGCTCGTCAGTACAGGGGTCGACGAGTTCCACGAAGACGGTGGTGATCCCAAGCGCTACCGCGCCGACGACTTCCTGCACAAGCCGTTCAAGCCGGACGTGCTGGTCTCGCGGGTCCAGCGCCTCGTGCGCATCGGCGCTGCGCGCGTCACCCAGCACCGCCGTAAGACCGCGGTGTTCGAATCGTGGACCGACCGTCGGCAGGAGCCCCGGGTGCCGATCGATGCCGAGGCCACGGCCACGACGCCGGAGGGCGTGCTGCACCAGCCGATGGTGAACATCAGCGAGGGCGGCGTGTGTATCGAGCCGGTCCGCCCACTGGCCGTGAAAAGCGAGATCGAGCTCCGCTTCGGCCTGCCCGGCGATGCTAGCGGCCTGGTAGCGGCTCGCGGCAGCGTGATCTGGTGCCACGAGGTTGATTCCGGCGTCCGCTGGAACGTGGGCGTCGCCTTCGACACGATCCGCATCGAGGATTCCGACCGGATCGGCGACTACACCAACGCGGTGCTGCACGTGGTGCAGCGCGAGACCGCGCCGGACGAGCCCGCCCCAGGTTAGGCGTCAGGCCTCGGCGACGAGTTCGGCCGCGGGTGCGGCGTTGTCCTTGATGGCGGCCTGGAGCCAAGGGGGTTGCGAGCATGCGGCCTGCGGCTCAGGCGTGTTGCGCCTCCTGCCCCTCGGTGGACCGGTCGTCGAGGATCTCGCGGATCCTCGCGAGCAGCAGCTTCGGCGAGAAAGGCTTCTGCAAGAAGTGCTCCTGCTCCTGGAGGTTGCCGATCACGTCGATCTCGTCGGAGGTGTATCCGGAGACGAACAGCGCGGGCATGCGCCGGCCGTCTGCGCGCAACCGCTCGGCGAGCTCCGGACCGGTGATCCCGGGCATCATCACGTCGGAGAGCAGCAGATCGATGTGTCCTTCGAAGGCATGGCTGACCAGCTCGGCGTTCTCGCCGTCCTCGGCGGTGAGCACGCGATAGCCTTGCTGCTCGAGCACTTTCGTCGTCAACCTGCGCACCGCGCTGTCGTCCTCGGCGAAGAGGATCGTCTCGTTTCCCGGAGTCGGCGCGTCCTCGATGCCGACCTCGGCCTCGTCGGGAAACTCGAGCGCCAGCTCGGCGGTGGTCCGGTGCTTGGGCAGGAAGACCGAGAAGGTGGTGCCCTCGCCGGGCTCGCTGTCCACGCGGATGTCGCCACCATACTGCTTGACGATGCCAAACACCGTGGCCAGGCCCAGGCCGGTCCCGTGGCCGCCCTGCTTGGTGGTGAAGAAAGGCTCGAAGATCTGGCTCCGTACATCCTCGCTCATGCCGCAGCCGTTGTCGCTGAACAGCAGCATCACGAAGGGACCGGGCGCGACGAGCCAGCTCTTCTCCAAGTCTTCCTCGCGCAGCAGCGCGTTGCGGGTGACGATCATGATCCGGCCGCCGTCGGGCATGGCGTCGCGTGCGTTGACCGCGAGGTTCATCAGGATCTGCTCGAGCTGGCTCTGGTCGATCTTGACCGCACGCAGTCTATCGCTCAGGTCGGTCACCAGCTCGATGTTGGAGCCGACCAGCCGCTCGAGCATGCGCACGGTGCTCAGGATCACGCTGTTGACGTCCACGACCTCGGCCTGCACGATCTGACGTCTCGAGAAGGCCAGCAGCTGGTGAGTCAGCGCGGAGGCCCGGGCCACGCCAACCTCGATCTCCTTGAGCTGGTCTCGGGCGTCGTCCTCGAGACCGAATCGCATGCCGAGCAGCGAGGCGTACCCGCCGATCGCCGTGAGGATGTTGTTGAAGTCGTGGGACACGCCGCCGGCCAGACGTCCCAGACTCTCGAAGCGCTGGGCGTCGGCGATCTGGGCCTGCAGCTTCGAGCGCTGCTCTGCGACCTCCAGTTCGCGCTTGACCTCGCCGTAGCGGTCGATCCGCCGCAGCATGCCGACGAGGAACACGTAGGTCGCCACCAGGCAAAGGGTGACCACCCCGAACGCGGCGAGCGGACCGCCCGCGCCGCCCAGCGGCTTCAGCTCTTCGGGAAGCAATGGCGCGTGCGGGATCGCGCCGAGATGCTCGAGCAGCAGCACCATCCCGTACGCGCCGATCGACAGGCAGATCGCCAGCGTGCCGGTGGCCAGGCCGCGCTGGAGCGCGTACCCCAGGAGCAGGGGCACGTAGAACACCACCACCGTGGCTGACTGGGTGCCCAGCCCGTAGGTCATGGCGGTCACCGCCGCGATGTCGAGAACCAGGAACAGGTAGGCCCTCACCGTCGGCGCCACATTGCGGACGGCCAGGTAGCAGCCGATTGCCGAGATCAGGAGGTACGCCGCCATGCCCATGCGCAGCATGCCGGTGTGTCTCTCGCCGAGGTAGATGATGCCCAGGCCCGCGCCAACCGCGGCCAGGCGCAGGATCGAGCCCCAGACTCGACGCTGGTGCGCGTGCGCCTCGTCGTGCTGGCTGACGGACTGAAGCAATTCCCCCACCTGCTCAATAGGAAATAAGACTGCAAAATAGTATATCAGAATTCAGGGGAAGCAGGAATTAACTTATAGTAATCATTGGGAAATATGTTGAATGTGTGACGTTCCGTCAGGAGCGAAATCCCCTGCCGTTCGCGAACTGCCCCTATGCCTCCTGGATCTTCCGCTGCACCGCAGCCGCGATGGTCTCGATCGACTCCACCTCCTCGTGGGCGATCTCCTCCACCGTGAAGGTCACCCCGTACAGGTCCTCGAGGTGGGTCAGCAGGATCACCAGGCTCGCCGAGTCCACGATGCCCGTGCTGATCAGCGGGTAGTCGGCGGTCAGCTTGTCCGGGTCATCGCCGGGCAGGAAGGTCTCGATGATGAAGCTCTTCAGCACGTCCTCGATCTCGGCCTGGCGCGTCGTGGGTTCTTCGCTCATCGCTCCAGCAGCCTCCTGCGGTCGATCTTGCCCGTGCGCGTGCGCGGAAACCGGTCGACCAGCTCGATCGTATCAGGGATCATGTATCGCGGTAAACGGCCCGAGAGGAAGCTCTTCAGCTCCAGCAGGCCCGGCTGCGAGCCTGCCGCGGCCACGGCAAAGGCCCGGATGCGCGCGGTCTCGCTGCCTGCCTCGGCGGCCACGGCCGCCTCCTCGAGTTCCGGGTGAGCCACCAGCGCCGCCTCCACCTCCCCGGGCTCGATGCGGTACCCGCGGCGCTTGAGCATGCGGTCCATCCGGCCGAGGTAGAGGTAGTTCCCGTCCGGCCTTCGCGCCACCCGGTCGCCGGTGCAATACGCGCGCTCCGGGCCGCCGTGCGGCGAGAGGTCGATGAAGCTCCTCGCGGTCCGCTGCTCGTCGCCCCAGTACCCGGTCAGCAGGGAGGGCCCGGCCACGATCAGCTCGCCCTCCTCGGTGTCGGACAGCAAGCGGCCGTCCGGGCCGAGCACCCAGCAGGTGTCGCCGGACGCGGGCCGGCCGATCGGCACGGGATCGCCGTCCGGGTCGGGCGGAGCGGGCACGCGATACGCGGTGCAGACATTGGTCTCGGTCGGGCCGAACAGGTTGTGGAAGACGGTCTGCGGCCAGGCCCGCATCAGCGCTGACAGGTGCTTGACCGGGAAGACCTCGCCCGCGAACAGCGCCAGGCGAAGAGCTTCGTAGTTCCGCTCCTCTGGAGTGCCCATTGTGAGGAGCTTGATGAAGACCCAGGGCACAGAGTAGAGAACCGTGATGCAATTGGTCTCGATCCACTCCCCAAGTGCCCGGGGTAAGAGGGAAACCTCGTCCGGCATCAAGCAGAGCGTGGCGCCGGCCGCGGTCGAGCCGAACAGGTCGAGGATCGAGAGATCAAAGGTGAAGGCGGCCTGGCTGGCCAGCCGGTCGTCGGATCGCAGGCCGAGGTCGGCCACGGCCCAGTCCACAAAGGCCATGGCCGCGTAATGCGACAGCGTCACGCCCTTGGGCTGTCCCGTGGAGCCCGAGGTGTACAGCACGTACGCCAGGTCGCGGTCGCCAGACGGGCAGGGCGCATCCAGGGCCGAGTCGGCCAGGGCCGGCAAGACCTCCGTCCCCCGATCCTCCAGGGCCCGACGGACCTCCGTCCCCGGGGGCGGGCCAGGCGAGTCCCCGAGGATCAGGGCGGTTCGAACTCCGGACAGCGCCTGGCTGCCCGTGTACCGTCCCAGCTCGTTGCTGCGGCTGATCACGGCCTCGATCCCGCAGTCTTGCAGGATCAGGGCCAGCCGCTCTGCGGGCTGCCTCGCGTCCAGGGGCACGTACGCCGCGCCCGCGGCCAGGATTCCGTGCAACCCGACCACGGCCTCGATCGACTTGTCGAGCAGCAGGCCGACGCGATCGCTGGGGCCGAGGCCCTGCGAGCACAGCGTGGCGGCCAGCCGCCGGGACTGCTCCAGCAGCTCGGCATAGGTCAGCCTGTTCCCGCCCTGCTCGACCGCGCTTGCCCGGGGACGGGCTGCGGCCGACGCCTCCAGGTAGTTGAACAGGTTGCGTTTCTCTGCCACGGGCCGCTACCTCCGTCCCCAGCGGGCCGCTACCTCCGTCCCCAGGGCGCGGCACTCTAGCACGTGATCGCGCCAGCGTCCATGGCCTCGCGTTGACCGCTGGAGCGGCCGGGTGATAACTAGCATGTTCCAGGGAACCCGAGCGCCGGGGTGAGTCGAGTTGGTAGCCAGCCACGAGGAGCAGCCGAGCCGGGGCAGCGGCCTGATCCGCGGCCTGGCCCTGGGTGGGCTGTGGGGCCTGCTGTGGACCGTGGTCGAGATGGCGAGCAGCGGGCTCTCGGCCCTGGCCGGCGGTCTGGCCCTGCTCACGGCGCCGTGTCTGCTCGGCGGCGCCCTGGGCAGCCTGATCCCGGCGGGTAGGATCGGCCGGCACCCGCGCGGCCTGGCCTGGGCCCTGGGCCTGCTCGCGATCCTCTTCTGGTTCGGCGTGTACGGAGCCGAGGAGCTGCTGCTCTCCTTGAGCTTCGAGGCCACGACCGAGGTGGCCGCGCTGTTCGCCACGCTCGTGCTGGGCCTGGCCCTGCTGGCGCTCGCCCTCGGCGCGTGGCTCACGCGGCGTGCGCCCGGGCCTGCCAGGCGCTGGGCCGGGCTGCCCTGGCTGGTGCTGGCCGTGCTCGGCGCGGCCCTGGCCAGCCGGGTCACGCACTGGTTCCTCGGCTTCGAGTGGCTGACCGTGCTGGCCATGCTGGGCTCCTCCGCCCTCGCCGTTGCCGCGGCCAGCGCCTCGCTGCCCGGACGCATGCTGTCCGACCGCCGGCTGGTCGCCGCTGTTGCCGCGGCCGTGACCCTGCTCTGGGCCCTGGGCCTGATCCTGTACTCACTGGCCGAGGGCGTGCGCGCCACGGCATGGCGTGCCTCGCCGATGGTCGGCACCCTGGCCCGCTCCCTGGCCGCGCTGACCGACGCGGACGGCGACGGGATCTCCAGTGCCCTGGGCCACCCGGACTGCGACGACAGCGACACCGCGGTATTCCCCGGCGCCGTGGATCCGCCCGGCAACGGCCGCGACGAGAACTGCCTCGGTGGGGGCGAGGCCGATCAGGCCGCGGTGCGCGCGCTGTGGGCCCCGGGCGGAGCGCGCGGACCCACACCGCCCGCCGACCTGGGGGGGTTCGAGCGGCGGCACTACAACATCGTGCTGCTCACGATCGACGCCACGCGGGCGGATCACACCTCGCTGCACGGGTACGAGCGCCGGACCACGCCCAATCTCGAGGAGCTCGGCCAGGTCTCGCTGGTGTTCGACAGCGCCTGGTCCGCGAGCAACTACACCGCGATGAGCCTGTACAGCCTGTTCACCGGACGCTATCCCACGGCCTTCTTCCACGGCCTGGACGTGGTGGCCACGCAGGGCTTGAGCCTGCCCGAGCAGCTCGTGGCGGCGGGGTATCACACCGAGTGCTATGTCGATTTCCACCCGCCGCGGCCCCAGCTGTACGCCGGTTGCCGCTGGCTCGACGACAGCATGGGCACCCGCGCGGCGGCCGCGATGCGCAACCGGTACGCCGGCTCCACCTCGCTGGAGCTGATGGCGCTGGCCTCGGCCTCGGTGAACCGGCTGGCCGGTCTGGGCAAGCCCTTCTTCATCTGGATCCACGCCTCGGATCCGCACGCCGAGTACCTGGCGCACCGGGCGGCCGGGATCGACTTCGGCGACGAGGAGCTCGACCGGTACGACGCGGAGATCGCCTTCGTCGACCGGGCGCTGGGTCGGCTGCTCGGGAGGCTCGCCGCCACCGGGAAGATGACCGACACGATCATCGTGGTCTCCGCGGATCACGGCGAGGCCTTTGGCGAGCACGGCAGCTTCACCCACGGTCACAACCTGTACGAGGAGCAGGTGCACGTGCCCTTGCTGATCTACCTGCCCGGTCCGGAAGGGCGTGGCTTCGCGGCGGCGCGCATCGA
>Ga0272442_10000268_pt1 | contig 87897 bp, 77 predicted proteins | sample SSMForm2O_FD_200262 | JGI IMG/M metagenome (GOLD analysis project Ga0272442, IMG submission 200262) | Marine sediment archaeal communities from Little Sippewissett salt marsh, Falmouth, MA, United States - SSM-Form-2O | ecosystem: Environmental > Aquatic > Marine > Wetlands > Sediment ...
GAGCGTCCCGGCGGCACGGAGCATGGAGCGTCCCGACCGGCACGGAGCATGGAGCGTCCCGGCTGCTGTCGCCCCGCCCTACAGGGTCGGGGCTACGGTGCCCTTCGGGCAAGCCCTCTGCGAGGGCTAGCTGCAGGCTCGGGTACCGAGCCCGAGCCCGAAGGGCTTGCCCCGCCCGGAAGGGCGGGGCCCCGTAGCCCCGTCATTCATGGCGGGGCGACAGTTGGGGAACGCTTCGGGTGGATTCGGAGTCAGGAATCTGACACGTCAACTTTCCCAGATCACTTCAGATTTCTGAGTGTACCGCCCCCTGCTCGCAGGCTGTAACAGGCCCCAAGTTTCCGTGATTACTGGACTATCTCCGGTAGCTGCGTTGCCCGAGCCGTGGCACACGGCTTGCACGATCAGCGCGCGGCAAAAAACCTTGGAGGAAACCAAGATGAAGAACGCGCGGATTCCCCTGCTCCTGATCGCGGCCCTGCTCGTCTTCTCGATACCTGCCTGCGTCAACGAGCAGGTCAGCCCCGGCGGCTTGAGCCTCGACGAGAACGCGCTCACGGCCCGGGTCTCGGGCGGCACGGCCACGGTGTTCCTGCCGCTGCGGCCCAACGACAACTACCGCTTCACGGCCAGGGCCCAAGTCTGGATCCGCGACCTCGGGGGCAACCTGCTGGGCCAGGCCGAGACGTACGAGTCGCTGCGCGGCTCGGCCGAGGCGGTCGAGGTGCAGGTGGCGGGTCTGCCCGCGGTGATCTCGGCCGAGGAACTGGCCGACTACGTGATCGACTACCGCGTGTCATGGTCCAACGGAGCGGTCAGCGGCCGGCGCTCGCTGTTCATGGCCGCGCCCAAGGCGCAGACCGTGCTGCTCGGGCCGGACCGGCTGATCGCCGGCGCCGAGAACCACTACCGGCTGATCGCCCGCGATCCCGGCTCGGGCAAGCCGCTGCCCGGCGCCGTCGCCACCTTCAAGCTGGTGTGGAGCGAGACCGTCGAGGGCGAGGAGGAGCCGGTGGAGCGCTCGATCGAGCTGTTCACCGGGCAGACCGACGAGCTGGGCACGCTGGCGGCCGAGTTCCTCGCGCCCGAGGAGATGGCCGGCGGCGCCGAGGTCAGGGTCACGCTGGCCAGCGACGACCTGCAGGAGGATAACCTGGCCGCCCCGATCCAGGTCGAGCGGCTGCAGAAGATCCTGCTCACCACGGACAAGCCGATCTACCAGCCCGGGCAGACGATCCACATCCGCTCGCTGACCCTGCGCCGGCCCTCGCTGGCGCCCGAGGCCGGTGCCGAGGTGACGCTCGAGGTCAGCGACTCCAAGGGCAACAAGGTGTTCAAGGCCATCGAGCACAACGACGAGTACGGCATCGCCAGCGCCACCTTCAGGCTCGCCTCCGAGGTGCTGATGGGCACGTACAGCGTGAAGGCGATCCTCGGCGACACGGTGAGCGAGAAGGCGGTCACCGTGGATCGGTACGCGCTGCCCAAGTTCAAGGTCGGCCTCACCACCAACAAGGACTTCTACCGGCCCGGCGAGACGCTGACCGGCTCGATCGAGGCGCGCTACTTCTTCGGCAAGGCGGTCAACGGCGCCGACGTGGCGATCACCGCGCGCAAGTTCGATCTGGAGTTCGTCGATTTCCAGCTCATCACCGGCAAGACCGACGCCGAGGGGCGCTACGACTTCTCGCTCCAGCTGCCGAGCTACTTCGTGGGCCAGCCGCTCGATCAGGGCGCGGCCTTCGTGCTGCTTCACGTGGAGGTCACCGACACCGCGCAACACACCGAGAAGCTGGAGAAGACGCGGCCCGTGGTGCAGGCCGCCGTGGTGCCGCAGATGGTACCCGAGAGCGGCGACGTGGTGCCGGACATGGAGAACGTGTTCTACCTGCTGACCAGCGATCCGCAGGGCCGGCCCCTGGCCGCGCAGAGCACGGTCAGCCTGCCCGGCGGCGAGAGCGTGCAGGTCGTCTCGGGCGAGAGCGGCATCACCACCTTCTCGATGCTGGCGCCGAGCACGGGCGACCTGGAGCTCGAGGTGCACAGCGTGGACGGCGGCGGCAACGACGCGCACCAGACCTTCAACTTCGCCCCGGGCGCCAACGGCGCGCTGGTGCTGCTGCGCACCGACCGGCCGGTGTACGAGGTCGGCGACACCGCCGAGATCGAAGTGTTCTGCCCCAGGCAGGAGCTGGCCGCTCTGGCGTTCAAGGATCGGGTGTACCTCGACGCGATCAAGGACGGCCGCACCGTGCTGATGACCACCGTGGAACTCGACGGCGGGCAGGGGCGCTACAGCCTCGACCTGACGCCCGACCTGGCCGGCGGCTTCGAGCTCGAGGCGTACTACCTCAACGCCGACTCGACGATCATGCGCGACCGCAAGCTGGTGTACGTCGATCCCGCGGACCAGCTGCGCATCGGCATCACCCCGGACAAGGACATCTTCGCCCCGGCCGAGACCGCGCGGCTGACCTTCAGCATCACCGACGCCGACGGCGCGGGCGTGCCCTCGGCGATCGGCCTGCAGGTGGTGGACGAGGCGGTGTTCGCGCTGATGGAGTTCCGGCCCGGTCTGGAGAAGGTGTTCTACGCGCTGGAGGAGGACATCCTCAACCCGCAGTACCAGATCAACGGGTACGGCTGGAACGACGTGGTGCAGGGCGATCCCGACGACGGCATGCGCGACGAGGCGGCCGCGGTGCTGTTCGCCGCGTCCGGCGACAAGGGCTTCGGCGTCAACATCGACACCTTCAGCGGTCTGGTCGAGGCGGTGGTCAAGCGGACCCAGGCCCAGCTCGAGGCCGACGTGGAGACGCTGCGCGAGCGCTTCGAGACGATGTACAACGCCGGGATCATCACCAGCTTCGAGGACGCGATGGCGTACCTCGAGAGCAACAAGCACCGCTGGATCGATCCCTGGGGCACGCCGTACTCGATGGAGCTGAACTACTCGCAGCTGCGCGTGGCGTCGGCCGGCCCGGACGAGCGGTTCGGCACGGACGACGATCTGTCCGCGCAGTACTACCTGTACGGCGATTTCTCGAACGCGACCAAGAACGGCGGCCAGGACCGCGACGGCGAGTGGGCCGACCCGGGCTTCAACGGCGACGTGGACGACGACGCCCTGGCCGGCGGCGGCGACCCGCCCGGCGAGTGCGCGGGCGGCGAGTGCGGCTCCCCGGACGAGTCGGGCGGCGGCGGTCACGGCAGCCAGCCGCGGATCCGCAACTACTTCCCGGAGACGCTGTACGTGAACCCGGCGCTGATCACGGATTCGAACGGCGTGGCCGAGCTGGAGCTGCCCCTGGCCGACTCGATCACCACCTGGCGGATGACCGCGCTGGCCAGCTCGGCGAGCGGTCTGCTGGGCTCGACCCAGTCCGGGATCACGGTGTTCCAGGACTTCTTCGTCGACATCGACTTCCCGGCCACGCTGACCCAGGACGACGAGATCAGCGTGCCGATCGCAATCTATAACTACCTCGAGGTTCCGCAGACGGTGACGCTGAGCGTGGAACTCGGCGACTGGTTCGAGCTGCTCGACGCGGCGGACAAGACGATCGAGCTCGGTGCAGGCGAGGTGCTCGGCGAGTACTTCCGGATCAAGGTCAGGGACGTGGGCTGGCACAGCTTCACCGTGTTCGGGTATGGCACCGAGCTGTCCGACGCGATCGGCCGCACGATCGAGGTGGTGCCCAACGGCAAGGAGATCCTCGACAGCGTGAGCGCGCGGCTGGAAGGCTCGGTGGAGCACACGATCAGCATCCCCGAGGCCGCGATCGACGGCGCGAGCAAGGTGCTGGTCAAGATCTACCCCGGCATCTTCTCTCAAGCCGTCGAGGGGCTGGACTCGATCCTGCGCATGCCCAGCGGCTGCTTCGAGCAGACCAGCTCCGCGACGTACCCCAACGTGATGGTGCTGAACTACATGATGGCCACGGAGCAGATCACGCCCGAGATCGAGCTCAAGGCGCGGGAGTACGTGAACCAGGGGTACCAGCGCCTGCTGACCTACGAGTGCGACGGCGGCGGCTTCGATTGGTTCGGCAAGACGCCGGCGCACAACATCCTCACCGCGTACGGGCTGCTCGAGTTCTACGACATGGCCAAGGTGCATCCGGTGGATCCGGCGATCATCACCCGCACACAGCAGTGGCTGGTCGACCAGCAGCAGGGCGACGGTCATTTCGATCCGACCCACGGCGGCATCCGCGAGGGCGCGATCAACAACCTCGAGGACGACGTGGCGCGGACCTCGGCGTATCTGACCTACGCGCTCGTCGAGACGGGGTACACCGGCCCGGCCGCGGCGCGGGCCGTGGGCTGGCTCAAGCAGCACGCCTCGGAGGTAGACGACAACTACGGTATGGCGATGTTCGCCAACGCGCTGATCGCGTATCAGAGCACCGATTCGGTGGGCCGCGACATGCTCAGGCGGCTGCACGAGGCGCGCGAGGAGGACGGCAGCAAGATCTTCTGGAGTGGCACCGGCGAGTCGACCACGTACGGCAGCGGCGACGTGATGACGATCGAGACCACCGCGCTGGTGGCGTACGCGATGATCCGGGCCGGCCAGTACCCCGAGGACGTGGACGGCGCGCTGAACTACCTGGTGGGCAACAAGGACAGCTTCGGCACCTGGCAGACGACCCAGGCCACGATCCTCACCCTGCGCGCGATGCTGGCCAGCATGGAGCAGAGCGCCAGTCCGGGCGCGGCCGTGGTGCGGGTGTATGCCGGCGGCGAGCTGTACGAGACGCTCGACATCGACGAGGCCACCAGCGACGTGCTGCGGCTGGTCGATCTGTCCGACGTGACGATCGAAGGCGACAACGCGATCAAGATCGAGATCGACGGCGAGGCGAGCTACATGTACCAGGTGGTGGGCAAGTACTACATGCCGTGGGGCGGGGAGGGCGGCCAGCCCAACCAGGGTATGCTGAGCATCGACGTGGAGTACGACAAGACCACGCTCGAGGTCGACGACATCGCCAGCGCCACGGTCACGGTGACCAACAACACGCCCGACTCGATGGCCAAGATGGTGATTCTCGACATCGGCCTGCCGCCGGGCTTCGACCTGCTCGACGACGACCTGCGGGCCGCGGTGGAGGCGGGGGTGTTGCAGAAGTTCGAGAAGACCGAGCGGCAGATCATCGTGTACGTGGAGCAGATCAGCTACGGCGAGCCGCTGGTGATCACGTATCAGATCCAGGCCCGCTTCCCGATCAAGGGCTCCTCGGGCGAGTCCGAGGCCCACCCGTACTACGACCCCGACAACAGCACCCAGGACGAGCCGACCGAGTTCGAGGTGACGGGGTAGGGCAGGGCGCGCCGCCTCCGCGGCTTCCTCAGCACACCATTTCTTCTTCGCTAGGCGGCTGGCACCTCAAAGGGGCGATCCGCCCCTGTCGTAGCAGGCTTGGAATACAGAGAGTGAACGACTACAATCAGCGGCACAGGGGAGGATCATCATGCCACCAGGGCCACCAGGGCCAGCAGGGCAAGGTGCGACGAAAGGTGTGGCCTGGAAATACGCGACCATCCGATCCGCCGATGTGAAGTTCACCAGAGAGGTTGCACTTGCAGTCTATGGGAAGAGATCCGTGCCGGTGTGGTATTTCTACGTGCCGTTCATGTTTCTCCTGGAAGCAATCAGAAAAGGCAGCTTCATCAGGACGTTCTTGCAGGCTTCGACATTGCCCCAGGAGCTGGCTATCAATGCGGCTCTGGAGCTGAACAGGGGTGAAGACAAGGTGACATTGCTCTTGCGGATCGAAGAGCCAATCAGGAAATGGCTGAGCGATCTGGGGATCGATACACCGGGTTTGTTTCAGAAGCAGATGGAGGAAATCGGTCTGCAGCTTGAACACTATTCAAGACTACTCAAAGCAGATGGAGACACATATCACGCTCTAGTGAAGGGCGCCTACACGAATAGGGAACAGTATGAGGTTTTTTTAAGTCAGCTTCATTCGGTGGGAAGAGATGCTTGCCGGGAAGTAGTCGCAATCCTGGGTGACAACAAAGAACTCGCCAAGAGAGTTCAGTTGACGCAGCAGCAGTCAGAGAAACTGAGGGAACAGGAAGCCAGCGGTATTTTCTCCCAATAGCAGAGCAGGTAGGTCAAGGTAGTGCTCTGGCCGGTTCTCAATTTCCCGTTGTCCCGCGAAATCCCTCACCCACCTTCGCCAACTACCTTGATATTTGGCCCGATGCAGAAACCTACTGATTCGGTCGCGGGATCCGCGCGCGCGATTGCTTGCCCCCGCACCTGGCTGCCCCGGCTGTTTGATTTCCCTGCCCGGGGCGATACACTGGCAGTCCAGTCGGGTCGCAACGGCTCCGGTCACGGGGCGGAGCAAGTCCGGGAAGGGCAGCAGGAAGCCGAATGGGTCCATCGAACCAAGGAGTAGGTTCCATGAAAAGACACTCTCACCCCTGGCTGGCGTCGAGCATGCTGCTGCTGGTCCTGGCGGCCGGCTCGCCGGCACGGGCGCAGGACAGCGCCACGGTGATGCCGTACCACGGCCGGCTGGAGCTCTCCGGCGAGGCGCACACGGGCTCGTTGGAGATGATCTTCCGGCTCTTCGAGACGGCGAGCGGAGGCACGGCCCTGTGGAGCGAGACCCAGCTGGTGGAGATCCACGGCGGGCTGTTCAGCACGCTGCTGGGCAAGACCACGCCGATCTCGGACGCGCTGCACCAGCAGCCGACGCTCTACCTGGAGATCGAGGTCGACGGCGTGACGCTGGCCGGCCGTCAGCAGCTGGGCGCCGCGCCCTTCTCGGTCCACGACTACCTGCCCTCGGGCATGGTGGTGCCCTTTGCCGGGGCGGCCGCGCCGACGGGGTGGCTGCTCTGCGACGGCAGGGCCGTGTCGCGGGCGAGCTACCCGCTGCTGTTCGCGGCCGTCGGCACCACGTACGGCGTGGGCGACGGCTCGACCACCTTCAACCTCCCGGACCTGCGGGGGCGGATGCCCCTGGGCAAGGACAACATGGGCGGCACCGCGGCCAACCGCGTGACCGCCGCCCAGGCGGACGCCTTGGGCGGCGGCGCCGGCGCGCAGGACCGCACGCTCACCACGAGCGAGCTGCCCGCGCACACGCACTCGGCCACGGGGTCGTCGGGTGCCGCCGGCAGCCACCACCACGAGATCTTTCCCGCGCTTTCGGGACACACTCCGGGCCCGGGGAGCTGGTTGCAGGGAGCGAGCTATCAGTTCACCGGCGGGTACGGCGATGCGATTACCGGAGACGACGGAAGCCACTCGCACACGATCTCGGTCACGGTGCAGTCCGCGGGCAGCGGCCAGGCCTTCAGCGTGATGAATCCGTACACGACGCTCAATTACCTGATCAAGTACTGAGCGGCGGGCTGCGCCCGCCCCTATTGCCGGCCTGCCTCGACGACCATGACGCGCGATGGCCCAGATGGTGATCGTCGATATCGGCCTACCGCCGGGCTTCGGACATCGAAGATCCGGACTCGGGTTGAAATCCGAATACTGGAATGGGAGTTGCCGACCCAGCAGATCCGGATTGCTGGGGAAAGCGATTTTTGTCTTGCCTCTCGTCGTATTTCCATGCAAAATGACGACATGGTGAGCAAAAATATCAAAGGTCGCCTGTTCCAGCCTCCACCCGGGTCGTTCTTCCTGCTCGGCGCGCGAGGCACGGGCAAGACCACCTGGTTGCGCCAGAGCCTGGCCGACGCCCACTTCATCGACCTGCTCGACGAGCAACGCTACCTCGGCTACCTCACCGATCCCGGACGCTTCGCAGCCGAGCTGCGTTCGCTGGAGCCGCACCGCACCGTGGTCGTGGACGAGGTGCAGCGGCTCCCCCAGCTGCTCAACGAGGTGCACCGCGCCATGGAGGAGCTCGGCCTGACCTTCGTGCTCTGCGGTTCCAGCGCACGCAAGCTCAAGGCCGGCGGCGTGAACCTGCTGGCCGGCCGGGCCGCCCGCAGGGAGATGCACCCCTTCACGCCCGAGGAACTCGGCGACGACTTCCAGCTCGATGATGCGCTCCGCTGGGGCACGCTCCCGGTCGTGCTCGGGGCCGCGGACCGCAGGGATGCGCTCGACGCGTACGTGCAGCTGTACCTCAAGGCCGAGATCCAGGCCGAGGCGCTCGTGCGCAACCTGGCCGGGTTTGCGAGATTCCTGCCCATCGCGGCGCTGTTCCATGGACAGGCAGTCAACGTCTCGGGAATCGCACGCGACGCGGGCGTCGCCCGCACGACCGCGGCCGGATACCTCGAGATCCTCGAGGATACCCTGCTCGCCTTCCGGCTTCCCGCCTTCACGCCGCGGCTGCGCGTGCGCGAGCGTCGCCACCCCAAGCTGTACTGGATCGACCCGGGGCTCGTCCGGGCGGTGAACCGGCGCGTCGGGCCGCCGGTCGGCGACGAGGCCGGCCACCTGCTCGAGGGCTTCGTCGCCAGCACGCTGCGGGCGTACCGGGACAACCGGGGGCTGTTCGACGACTGGAGCTACTGGGCGCCCAGCGCGGCGCGGTCGACCGAGGTGGACTTCCTGCTGCGGCGCGGCGACGCGCTCGTGGCGATCGAGGTCAAGGCCACGGCCAGCCAGCCTCGCAACAAGGAGCTTCGCGGGCTGCGCGCCGTGGCCGAACTCGAGGGAATGCGGCGGCGGATGGTCGTGTTCCGTGGGGCGGAGCCGCTGCGCACCGAGGACGGCATCGAGGTCCTGCCGGTCGAGGTTTTCCTGGCCGCGCTCGAGAACGGAACGCTCTTCCCATAGTCGGTGACTAGTGGCAGCGTATATCGTGCATGGCCAGGCCCGTGTGGGTCTGGTCAAAGGCCAGCAGAACATAGCGGCGCTGCGGCGTGGCCGACGGCGACGCAGAGCCGGCCACCTCGAGGATCGCCGCGTGCTCCCACGGGTCGAGCATGAAGTCGTATGGCGGCTGATCTCTTCACTAAGTGCCCGGCACCTCGGAGGGCGGGACCGGGACCGGGAACGTCCCCAGGCAATTCGGGAATGCTGCGAAACGCACCGGTGTCCCCTCCACCTCGGTCTCGGCGTCTAGCGAGAGGTTGATCACGGTGGCGCTCTCGGGGCGGTACGCCCGGAGGAAGCCGCGCAGGCTCCGACTGACCGTATCACGACCCAGCGATTGCGCCTTGACCTCGAAAGCATGGAGCCGGCCTCCATCGTCGACCACGAAATCGACCTCGGCCTTGGCCTGGGAACGCCAGAAGCGGATCTCGGCCAGCGGAAACCGCTCGTGCAGCCAGAGCTCGACCGCGTTCTCGAGTAACGCGCCGTGGTCGGTCCGCTGGTCCCAGCCGATGAATCCGGGGCCAACGAGGTTTCTCCAGCCGAGATCCGCAAAGAACACCTTGGGCATCTTTGACACCTCTTTGCGAGGATTTCTCGAGAAGGGTCGCAGACGCCGGACGATGAAGGTCTCCTCCAGGTACGACAGGTAGCGACGAAGCAGATCCCGGCCGACCCGAAGTGTGGAGGCGAGCTCGTTGAGATTGACCAGGCTGCCAGCCTGGAAGGCGAGCAAGCGGAGGAGCTCGCGAAACACGTCCATCCGATCCACGCGGAGGACAGCATCGATGTCGCGATCGAGATAGCTCTCGAAATACTCCAGGAGCAGCCGGCGCTTCTCTGCCTCACCCTCCGCGAGCACCACGGCCGGGTATCCGCCGTGGAGCAGGAATTTTTGCCAGCCCTGATCGGCCTGCCCCAGCGCCGAGTACTCGCTCCAGCTCAGTCCCCCCATTCGAACGATCCGCTTGCGTCCGGAGAGCGTCTCGCGAACCTTGCTGCGCAGCTCGATGGAGGAGGAGCCGGAGACGAAGAGCTTGATCGGGAGGCCGAGATCCCGCACGCCCTTGAGGAACAGACCAGGGCTCTCCAGGCGCTGAACCTCGTCGATGAACACGTAGGTGCGATCCTCGGGCACTCCGATGAAGTCGATCAGCGTCGAGGGCGAGGCCAGCACATCGCTGCAATCCAGCGTGTCGATGTCGAAGTAGAAGATCTTTTTTTTGGGGACTCTGTGTTCGACGAGGAGCTCGCGGATCAGCGCGAGCAGCAGGGTGCTCTTGCCCACGCGCCGCGGCCCGTGGATCACCACCACGTCATCGTCGGCCAGCCAGTTGGGCAGCCGGTCCAGGAGATGCCGGCGGATGGCCGGCGGCTTCAGCTCTCCGCCCGTCCTCCAGGGGTTTTTGATCTCGAAGAAGCGAATGTCCATATCTAACCTCGGTTGATACGTATATTTGATCAAAAACGAGCATATTCCATGCTCCCGTGCGGGTCAAGTTCGGCTCTTCGCCAAGCGGCTGGCACCTCGGGGGGCACCTCGGGGGGGGACGGCCCTCTACTGGGCGAACCCGCCCAGAACCCCTGGGCGGATACTTGATCTCATGCAATAAATGAGCTATAAATAACCCGTTATCAGGGTTAAGGGGTTACATATGACCCGAAAAACGATGTCTAAGACGAGCCTCCCGACGCGGGTCACCGAGGCGCTCTCCTCGCTCGGGGGACGGATCCGCACCGCCAGGAGGCGGCGGGCGCTGACCATGGAGCAGATGGCCCAGAGGATGTTCGTGTCCCGCAAGACGCTCTCGCGCCTGGAGCGCGGCGATACCGGGTCGTCGCTGGCCGTTCTCGCCTCGGCCCTGTGGGTGCTCGGTCTCGAGCAGGATCTGCTGCAGGTCGCGTCGCTCGATCGCGATGAGGTCGGGAAGTTCCGCGAGCGCCAGCGGCTGCCGTCGCGGGTTCGCGGCCTTGACGGCCCTGACGAGCCGGAGTTCTGACCATGGGCGAGCGCAGGATAACGGTCTTCATCTACCTGCCCGGCGAGGCGGTTGCGGTGCCGGCCGGGGTGTTCACCCACGACGACGATCCGGGCATCGGGAGCTTCGCGTACGGGCGTGGCTACCGGCCTCGCGAGAACGCCCTGCCGGTCGATCCGATCGCCCTGCCGCTCGGCCCGGCTCCCCGCGAGGTGACGATCAATGGCGGGCTGTACGGGGCCTTTCGCGACGCCGCGCCGGACCACTGGGGCCGGCTGGTGATCGCAGCGGAGGCCAAGGCTCCCCCGGAGGCGCTCACCAAGATCGAGTTCCTGCTGGCCACGAACGCGACCCGTGTGGGGAATCTCGACTTCCGAACATCCCCCGATGACGCGGAGCCAGCCCTGGCGCCGCCCGGCTTCAGCCGCCTCCCGGACCTGATGCGGGCGGCCCGGGAGGTCGAGGCCGGAGGAGAGGTCGAGCCCCATCTGCTGCAGCTGCTCCGCCAGGGCACGAGCATGGGCGGCGCCCGGCCCAAGAGCACCGTGGAGCTGGACGGCGCGCTGTGGATCGCCAAGTTTCCGGCGAGGGACGACACGCTCGACATCCCGCGCATCGAGTACGCTACGATGACCCTGGCCGGGCGCTGCGGGATCGAGACCGCCGGGGTGCGCCTGGAAGCCATCGGCGACCGATCGGTGCTCCTGGCTCGCCGCTTCGATCGGGCGCAGGGCCGCGCCGGCTGGATCCGGCAGGGATTCGTGAGCGCGCTGTCGCTGATGGAGTGGGACGAGGCAGAACGAAACCACTGGAGCTACCCCGGGATCGCTGCCGCCCTGCGTCGATACGCATCCGCGGCAAGCCTGCAGGAGCTGTTTCGCAGGATGGTGTTCAACATCCTCGTTCGCAACACGGACGATCACCCGAGGAATCACGGATTCCTCGTGGAGGGGCACGAGCTGTCCCTCGCACCGGCGTATGATCTCGTGCCGACCCTGACGCGGCAGGGTGTCGGCACCGAGTTCTCGCTCGCGATGTCGGTGGGCGAGCAGGGCCGGACGGCGTCCCTGGACAATGCCCTGAGCCGCGCCTCCCAGTTCGGCCTGGAGCGCGGACAGGCGCGCGCCGTCGTCGAGGAGCTGCGAGCGAGCGTCCGGAGCTGGCGCGACCATTTCGAGGAATGCGGCGTGACCGGCAGCGAGATCGATGCGCTGGCGCCGTCCTTCGAAGGTTCCGACCCGGGTTCTTGAATTCCGGGCCCAGGTTGGTCTTCAGGCTGTTTGGTGAGTGAACGCCGGCTGTGCAGATCCCGCAGATCCCAGATCCGGACCCACGGAAAGGGGGCACCCCGGACAAGGACGCAATCCTGATCCCAATTCCAAGCCGGACGGTGTAGGCTGCTCGTCACCGGCAGGGGCGGCGCGGACAGCCGACGCGCCAGTGACCGGAGGGAGGCACCGTGTTCGAGCACCTGTACAGCCGCGGCGAAGCCTACTGCGATCGGCTGCGCCGCTTCACACGGCCGCTGTGCATCGTGGCACACCACGACGACGAGATCTCGATCGCGGGGCTGCTGCAGCGCCTCGCGGCTCCGTGCCAGATCGTCTGGGTCACCAATAGCGACGGGCTCTACTCCGAGTCGGATCTGCAGCCCGAGGCGTACGGCCGGCTGCGGATGCAGGAGGGGCTTTACTCGGCGGAGCGGCTCGGCATCCCCGCGGCAGACACCCGCTGCCTCGGCTGGTCGGAGGTGGAGATCTACCGTCGGTTGAGCGAGCTGCACAGCGGCCGGAGCACCGTTGCAGATGTGCTGCCCTTCTTCCGCACCATCCGCGAGCAGGTCCGCGAGGCCGTGCTCGAGATCCGGCCCGACGTGGTGCTCACGCTGGCCTGGCAGGGCGGACAGCCCGAGCACGATCTGGTGCACTTCTTCACCGATCTCGCGCTGCAGGAGCTGCAGGCCGAGACCGGCGTGGCGGCCGAGTACCTGCAGGTGCCGGCGTACGAGTACACGATCCTGCTCGCCCAGCGCTTTCATCCGCTGTACCGCGGGACGCGGATGCGGATCCGCCTCGGCGAAACAGAGCTCGCTTGCAAGCTTCAGATGATCGAGCAGTACCCGTCCCAGGTGCGCCTGTTCGGCGACTTCCGCAAGCTGTTCTGGGTCGTGGGCAAGCTCGGCCGGCTGATTGGCGGGCCGCGCCGGATCGAGGACTATCTGCGCACCGAGGAGTTCGGGCCGGTGCCGGCCGGGCTGGATTACCGCCGGAACACGCACTGGTTCGAGTACTTCACCTACATGTTCGATCACTTCGAGGGCGTGCCCGTGACCTTCAAGCGTTCGATCCGACCGCTGGTCGAGGCGCTTCAGCCAGATCCGGTGAACACTTGATGAGGAGGAAGAGCATGTCCCGTCTCCTGGCCGGCCTGACGGTCGCGATGTTGATGCCGGCGGCGCTTGCCGCGGCAGACCCCGCCGGGCATGAGGCGCCGAGCGGCTGGCAATCGCCCCCCGACGACATCCTGGAGGTGCTTCACGCCCCCCAGCTGCCCTGGGTCTGGACGTCACCCACGGGCGAGTACCTGTTCCTGGCCGATCCAGTGATCTATCCCGAGCTGGCCGAGCTGGCCGCGCCGATGCACAAGCTGGCCGGCATGCGGGTCAACCCCGCCACCAACAGCGTCCACGGCCGGCACGGGGGCACCTCGCCCCGACTGGTCAGGGTGAAGGGCGGCGCCACCAGGCCCCTCGACCTGCCGGCAGGGGCCGAGGTCCACGACGTGGAATGGACCGTGGACGGCCAACGCTTCGCCCTCACCGTGGGGCACGGCGACCACTTCGGCCTGTGGCTGGGCTCGGTCAAGGGGGAGCTGAACAAGATCGACGGCCTGGCCCTCAATCCCCTGATGGGCACCACCGTCCGCTGGCTGCCCGACCAGAAGCGCCTGCTGGTGCGCCGCATTCCCGAGCGGGGTCGGCCGCCCGAGCCGCCGGCCATCCCTGCCGGGCCGGCCATCCTCGAGGGCCAGGGGGCCTCGGCGCGCTCCACTTACGAGGCGCGCAACCTGCTCGAGACCGCCCACGACGACGCCCTGTTCGAGTACTACGCCACCTCGGAGCCGGTGATCGTGACGCCGGGCAAGGGCAAGCGCAAGGGCAGGGTGAAGCTCCTGGGCAAGGCCGCGATCTACTCCCAGGTCGAGTTCTCCCCCGACGGCAGGTACATCCTCGTCGAGCGCCTGAAGGGCCCCTGGTCCCACGAGGTGGCCTGGTGGCGCTTTGCCAGCGAGGTCGAGGTCTGGAACAGGAAGGGCAAGCGGGTGGCCGCCGTGGCCTCGCTCCCCCTGGCCGACCAGGTGCCGGCCCACGGCGTGCCCGAGGGTCCGCGCTCGCTGCGGTGGCGCGCCACCGCCCCCCACACCCTGTACTGGGTCGAGGCCCTGGACGGCGGCGATCCCATGGCCGAGGTGGACCATCGTGACCGGCTGATGCGGCTGAAGGCGCCCTTCACCGGCAAGGCCGAGCAGGTCTTCCGCGCCGAGCACCGCATCATCCCCTGGCGGATGGCCTGGGGCGCCGAGGGCGGCACCCTGATGCTGACAGAGCGCGAGCGCATGCGCCGCTGGCGCTACGTCTGGCTGCTCGACGTGGCCAAGGGCACGGCCCGTCAATGGTTCGACCTCGACGAGAGCGACCGGTACAACTCGCCCGGCTGGCCCGTGAAGCGCCCCTTGCCCAATGGCCGGTGGGTGATGCGCCAGCAGGGCGACGCGGTGTACTTCCGCGGCAGCGGCGCAACCGACCAGGGCGACCGCCCCTTCCTCGACCTGCGCCAGATGGACAGCGGCGAGACCGAGCGCCTGTTCCGCTGCGCTGAAGACCGTTTCGAGGTCTTCGTGGCCTTCGTGGGTGGCGACGGTCGCTTCGTGATGCGCTCCGAGTCTGGTACCGAGGTGCCCAACTACCACCTCGGCACCCTGGGCGACAGGATCGAGGCCAAGCAGGGCGAGGCCACGCGGGCGTACACCCGTGTGCCCATCACCCGCTTCAAGGATCCCGCGCCCCGGTTGCGCCAGATCAAAAAACGCATCGTGCGCTACGAGCGCGAGGACGGCGTGCCGCTCAGCTTCACCCTGCACCTGCCCCCCGGCCACGTCGAGGGCACGCCGCTGCCCACGGTGCTCTACGCCTACCCGCTGGAGTACTCCGGCGCCGCCACGGCGGGTCAGGTCCGCGGCTCGGCTCAGCGCTTCAGCCGTTTCTGGGGCGCGTCGCACCTGTACTTCCTGCTGCGGGGCTACGCCGTGCTCCACAACACCGCCATTCCGATGGTCGGCGATCCCGAGACCACGTACGACACCTTCGTGCCCCAGATGGTCGCGGACGCCGAGGCCGCGGTGAACAAGGCGGTGGAGCTGGGGGTGGCCGACCCCGCCCGCATCGGCGTCATCGGCCACAGCCACGGCGGGCTGATGGTGGCCAACCTGCTGGCTCACACCGACCTGTTCGCCGCCGGCATCGCCCGCAGCGGCTCGTACAACAAGACCAACCAGCCCTTCGGCTTCCAGTCCGAGCGCCGCTCGCTGTTCGAGGCCCGCGAGGTGTACATCCAGGTCTCGCCCACCTTTTTCGCCGACAAGGTGCAGGAGCCGGTGCTGATCATCCACGGCGACGACGACTCCAACCCGGGCACGCTCACCTTCCAGAGCGAGGTGTTCTTCGGGGCCGTGCGCGGGTCGGGGGGCACCGCCCGGCTGGTGCTGCTGCCCCACGAGGACCACGGCTACCGGGCGCGGGAGAGCATCGAGCACGTGCTGTGGGAGCAGCTGCGGTGGTTCGACAGGTACGTGAAGGGGGCGGGCAAGCCAGCCAAGCCGTGATGTTGGCCGCGATTCGTGCTAGGATTGCGGCGATCAACAGGGGGTGCGATGGGCGGCAAGGCGCGGATTCATACCTTTGGTTTCGACGACGCAGAGCGGGCGCGGATCGACGCGCGATTCGAGAGCCTCGGGATCCCGCCGGTCGTGGTGATGCGCCGCACCCAGGGCTCGGTGCGGCTGCAGCAGATCCTCGAGCAGGACGCCGAGGGCGAGGGCCGGCTCGAGGTGGACGAGCGGGTGGTGCTGTTCCACAACATCTCCGACGCGGGCGTGGTGCGACTGATGCAGCTGTTCCGCGAGATCGACGTGCCGCGCCCGATCTTCGCCACGGTGACCGAGAGCAATCTCACCTTCACGCTGGCCGAGCTGCTGGAGCACCTGGTGGAGGAGCGGGCGCAGATGCAGGGCCGAGGGTTCCGAGGCGACGGGTAGGGCCCGCCTCCATCTTCACTCATCGCCGCACCGTGTCCTCTGCCGGAATCCAGCCCTCTCACGCATCGCGCAGCGCGGGACACAGGCGAGGAATCGCCCGCACGGTCAGGGCAGCAGGTCGGCCTCGACCCTCAGGTTGGAGTAGCTGGCGCCGTAGTACGGGAAGTACGCACCGTCGCCGATGCCGTCCTGCCCGAAGCTGAGCCGGAAGCCCCTCGTCTGCTCGAGCGTCACGCCGTGGATCGGCATGCTCAGCGCCGTGCCGACGTGGGCGTTGCCGACGAAGAAATCCAGCTTTGCGGTCTGCACCCGGTCGACCTCGAGCACCACCCGGTACTCGCGCCCCGGCGTCACACCGCCCTGGAAGGAGACCGAGTCCGCGTTGACCGCGACCTCGAGCGTGGCGCCGGTGCGCGGCGTGCAGCCCACCTTGCGGAAGCGGAACCAGGCCTGGTCGAGCGCCCGGCGCTTGCCCTCCCAGGCGATGTTCACGTTGGCGATGTTGAGGAAGATCGGGCAGCCGATGCCCAGATCGACCAGTTCCTGGATGTTGTTCGGCGCGTTTACGTCGAGCTCCATGCGGAGGCAGCGGAACCCGCGATCCGACTGCTGGGGCGTGATGACCCGGCGCGAGTCGCTCTGCGTGGGCGCGAAGAACTGGCCCGGCTCCTCGTGGATCAGCGTGTACTCGCAGGGCCGGTCCGGATCGGTACTCGTGTCGGTGTCGGTATCCGAGTCCGAGTCGGTATCCGTGTCCGCGTCGGTGTCGGAGTCCGCGTCGGTGTCGGTGTCCGCGTCGGTGTCGGAGTCCGCGTCAGTATCGGTGTCCGCGTCAGTATCGGAGTCCGAGTCGGTATCGGAGTCCGAGTCGGTATCCGAGTCCGCGTCGGTATCCGTGTCCGAGTCGGCATCGGAGTCCGAGTCGGAGTCGGTGTCGGAGTCCGCGTCCGAGTCGGTGTCGGTGTCCGCGTCCGAGTCGGTGTCGGTGTCCGCGTCGGTGTCCGTGTCCATGTCGGAGTCACCGGACGGCGTGCTGTCCTCGCCGCAGCCCCATGCCTGGGCCAGGGCTGTCGTGAGCACCAGTGGCGCGAGCCATACCCGGTACCTCATCGATCACCTCCCGCGGCCTGCTCGGTCCTCTTTCTGGCGCTTGCTGCGGCCGATCACTGCAGCTGGCGAACCAGGAAGGCGCCCAGCTCCTCGCCCGAGGCGTCTGCGATGTCCATCTTTGGGATGTAGACCACGTTTTGAAGGCCGACCTCGTCGGCGCGGTCCTTGACCGCCTTGGCGTGGAGCGGGTGGTGGTACAGGCTGCCGATGCTGGTCGGCGTGCTGGTCTCCTGGTTCTGGTTGCGGACCCAGATCGGCGCGTCGCCGTCGTCCATCAGGCCAAGCATGTCGACGTCGGCGCGGTACGCCTCGATCTCCGGGGAGTACATCGCATCCACGCTGTCGATGCCGTAGAAGGCGAGCAGGGTCGGCTCCAGGCTCGGGCTGGACGCGAGGATCAGCTCGATCGTGATGCCGAATGGCAGGAACACCACGGTCTCCCACTTGACGATGTCGTACGTGGCCTGGGTCTCCAGCGCGCCGGCGGCGCGCACGCGCGTGGACCGGCGCAGCACCGGATCCGGGCTCGACGGATCGGCCATCTCGTCGTGGGTCGCCAGCCAGAGGCTGGTGCCCGCACCGGCAGACCCGCCGTACACGGCGACGCGCTCGGGAACCACGTTGAGCGTGGCCGCGTGAAGGCGGATGAACTGCAGGCAGCGGCGGCTGTCGCCGAGCGGCTTGATCACGCCCTCGGCGTCGCCCTGCTGCAGCAGGCGGTAGTTGATCGTGGCGTAACTCACGCCGGCGGCGAGGAACTCGCGGATCTGCGCGGCCGAGCTGTACGCGTTGGACTTGTCGCCCCCGGTGAAGCCGCCGCCGTGGATGTAGATCACCAGCGGGGTGGGGGCGGCCGCGTCTGGCAGGAGAATATCGAAGCGGGTCTGCTCGTACTCGTCGTACGGCACGTCCGCGGCGAAGCGGGCGCCAATGCCCTGCAAATCGATCGGCGGATCGGTGAAGGTCAGCTCGAGGCCGGGGCCGGTGTCGGTATCCGTGTCGCTGTCCGTGTCCGCGTCGGTGTCCGAGTCGGTGTCGCTGTCGGTGTCCGTGTCGGTGTCGGTGTCGGAGTCCGAGTCCGCGTCGGAGTCCGAGTCCGTGTCGGAGTCCGAGTCCGAGTCCGTGTCGGAGTCCGCGTCGGTGTCGGAGTCCGAGTCCGTGTCGGAGTCGGCGTCAGTGTCCGCGTCGGTGTCGCTGTCGGTGTCCAGGTCGGTATCTGCATCTCCGCTGTCATTGGAGTCGCCGCAGCCCACGGCGAGGACCAGGACCAGGGCCAGCAGGTAGGACAGAATTCTGTAGCGTGCGATGATCATCAGCAAATCCCTCCAGAGCGTATCTTCGCATATGTTGGAAGACCGTCAAGCTCTGGATTCGGGACGGGTGACCCGCCCCGTGCTCCGGCCCCGTCCCTAGAGCTCCAGGTTTCTCCGCAGCTCGAAGACGTCGTACCCGGGCTCCTCGTACGGGTGAGCCTCGCGCAACGCCTGCAGCACGTCTTCGATGAGCTCCTCCTGGCAATAGGTCTCGACCTTGTACTCCGGGACCGTTTCGAGCTCCCCCTTGCGGCCGAAAGCGGGATCGCTCCGCTCGAGGGGGCGGAACTGCCCCTCGCCCCTGGTCTGCCATGCCACGCGGTCGTAGTTGCCCAAACGACCTGCTCCGGCCTCGAAGATGGCTCTCTTCACCTGTTCCACGTGGTCTTGGGGGATGTAGACACATAATTTGTACATGGGCGTTTCCTTTCGATCGAGGCGTTATCGCTCAGCGCTCGACGCGGGATCAAGGTGCGGACCGCGGACCCAATTGTGGGACGACAGGACGCGGCGGCAGATCTGGTTGCTTTTCGATTGTTTTTAAGGGAACCTGGCCCCCCGCAAATCGCAACGGGAAGGGAGAAAGCATGAAACGGATCGCAACCCTCGTCCTCGCAACCGCAGTCATCCTCGTCGCCGGCCTGGTCATTGCCAGCCAGTCCGAGGCGAGCAGCGCCGACACCGCCGGCACGCAGACCGCCGACATCGAGCAAGGCGACCTGGGGGAGATGGACCTGGTCAACAAGCGCTGCAGCACCAGCTCCGACTGCCCCAACAGCAAGTGCAGCGGCGGCCAGTGCGGCGCCTGCAGCACCAGCTCGGACTGCAAGTACGGAAAATGCAGCGGCAGCCAGTGCGGGAGCTGCAGCACCAGCTCCGACTGCGGGGGCTGGGGCAAGTGCAGCAGCAGCAGGTGCGGGAGCTGCAGCACCAGCTCCGACTGCGGCAGCTGGGGTAGCTGCAGCGGCGGCAAGTGCTCCAAGTCACCCTACTGACCGGACCGGAACAGCACCACGGTCCTTGCTAGACTCTCCGCATCTGCTCCAGGGTGGGGTCCTTTGCGCACCGTCAGAATGTTGATCCTGGCCGGCCTGGCATTGCTGCTGGCTCCGTCGTTGCCGCACGCTGCAGGCAGCAAGCCGAAGACCCACCTGCGGCTGAACCGGTGCTATCCGCGGCCCCCGATTTACCCCGAGAGCATGCTCTCGGACAGTTTCGACTCGGTGATCAGCTACCTGCTGTTCTACAACCACCAGACCTGCGTGGTCGGAAACAGCGACTGGCGCCTGCAGCTCTGCGGCAAGGTGGGCGAGTGGTTCCGCTGGATCGAGCCGGGCCGCAATAGCCAGACCGTCGATCCCGTCAAGGAGCGCCGTAGGAAGGCACTGCTGCACTTCTCCAACCTGGTGCATCGGGATGCGCAGACGAGGGAGCAGCTGGTCCGGGAGCTGGTGGCGTACGCCAGGCAATGCAACCTGACCGAGATCGGGGCTGCCGTGCTGTCGGTGTTCGAGCAAGAGCTGAACCGCTACGTCGAGGCCAGGCACCTGCCCGCGGTGGCGAGCTGCAGGATGACCTGCAACCCCGGGCAGCACCCCAGGTGGGGCCTGGGGGCCTGGGGCAAGGGCTACACGAACGACTGCTTCGAGGGCTGCGGTCAGGAGTACAAGAAGGCCTTCGAGGACAGAGCATTGCCCCGCTTCATTCACCGCAGGGTGCTGCAGGGCATCCCGGTGAAGGAGATGCGCAAGCTGATCGGGCTGGCGCGCAGCGAGCTGGGGCGCTAGGCGGCCGCAGCGCCAGGCTGGCCCCGCATCACGGCTCGGGCATGCTCTCGTAGCGCAGCTGCGCCGGGATCTTCTGCACCCAACCCGCCACGTCCGGCCCGATCGGCGGCCAGCTCGCATCACCGAACCACGCGGGCTTCGCGGTCAGGTACAGCGACGGCGGCAGCGAATGGCGGGCGATGCCCGGGTCCCAGATCGTGTCGTTGCTGACGTGGTCGTAGTTTCCGTGACGCAGCAGCGTGGCGGCCACGTTGGCATCGTCCACGCCGTGCATGATGCCCAGGGCCCAGATCACCACCTCGGTGTTGCTGTAATCCTGGCCGGGCAGCACCTCGTAGCGCGTCGAGCGGCCCGGCGTTCCCAGCACGCAGCCCAGCACATTCATCGAGGTGTTCTTGGTGGCGAAGGAGACGGCGTTGTTGTTCGCGGTGATGGTCTCGTTCTGCCAGCCGTGCGACCTCGAGCGGAAGACCGTGTTGTGGCTCGACGAGCCGTGGATGAAGTCGCCGGTGATCTGGTAGCCGACGTTGCCCTTTCAGAGGTTCATCATCGGATGCGGCGCGTGGTTGAGCGAGGGGCTGCCGGTCAGCCACCACGGATCGTCGAAGCGCGAGTCCTCGGTGTAGTTGTAGCCGAACACGTTGCCCGCGGCGCCGCCGGCGGTCATCATGAAGCCGCCGTCGAGGGTGCGAAAGATGTTGTTCTCGACCAGGTTCGCCGACGAGAACATGTCGACGAGGACGCCGGTGTCGGCGTCGGTGTCGGTGTCGGTGTCGGCGTCGGTGTCGGCGTCGGTGTCGGCGTCGGTGTCTACATCGGTGTCAGCGTCGGTATCTGCGTCGGTGTCAACGTCCGTGTCCGTGTCGGTGTCCACGTCCGCGTCGGTGTCCATATCCGTGTCCGTATCCACGTCCGTGTCCGTGTCCGTGTCCGAGTCCGTGTCCCCACTGACCGACCCGTCGCATGCGGCAGCGAGAGCGGCGAGCAGGCACGTCAGCAGCGCGCAGCAGACCTTTACATGCATGGCGTCCCCCGGCTTTCGGATCGATGTATTCTAGCCGAGATCCGGAACAAAGGGTAGGGCGCCCCGCGAAGCCCGGCGATGCGCGTGCAAACTTCTATTACCACGCGTCATCGGGTATTATCCTGCTGCCATGCGGAACACAACTCCTGTCGCCACGGCAGCGTTGATGGCCCTCGGCCTGGCCTGCCACGGTCTGGGCTGGCCGTACGCCGGCGAGGCCGACGCCGACTTGGATACAGACACGGACATCGACGCGGATTCCGACATTGACACGGACGCGGACACCGACTCGGACACGGACACCGACTCGGACTCGGACACCGACTCGGACACCGACTCGGACACCGATACGGACACGGACATCCCCGAGGGCTGCGAGGCACCGATCCAGTTCCCGGATTCAAACCTCGAGGCCGCGATCAGGGCCGAGATCGGCAAGCCCCTTGCCGACATCCACTACCACGACCTGATGGAGATCGCCGTGTTCTCGGCAACCGGCAAGCAGATCGAGATCCTCAAGGGCATGCAATGCCTGACCGGGCTCGAGGAGCTCTATCTGCAGCGCAACCAGATCAATGACCTGGCTCCGCTGGTCGACAACGCGGGCATCGACTCCGACGACGTGGTCAACCTCACCGAGAACCCCATCGACTGCCGCGAGCAGGCGGCCAACATCCAGGCGCTGTGGTTCCGCTTCGTGGATCTCAAGATCGACTGCATACCGGATGCGTGCGAGGGGGTGATCGCCTTTCCGGACCCCAATCTGGAGGCGGTGATCCGGGAGGCGATCGGCAAGCCCACGGGAGATATCCAGTACCCCGACGTGGATCGGCTGACCAGCCTGAACGCCAGCCGGAGGGAGATCGGCGACCTGACCGGGATGCAGTGCCTGCGCGGCCTCACCGAGCTGCGGATCGGGGACAACCTCATCACCGATCTGGGCCCGCTCGACGATTTGACCGATCTCGTCGAGCTCCAGATCTCACGCAACCGGATCAGCGACCTGACCCCGCTGGCCGGCCTCGGTGCGCTGTCCGTGCTGTGGTTCTCGAACAACCAGATCGCCGATCTCGAGCCGCTGGCCGGCCTTCCAGACCTCTCCTACCTCTCCCTCAGCAACAACCAGATCGTCGACCTCGACCCGCTGGTGCGCAATCCAGGCGTGGGGGCCGGCGATACGGTCGATGTCCGGCAGAACCCGATCGACTGCCCGAGCCAGATGGAGAACATCCACGAGCTGCGCGGCCGCGTTGCCTGGTTCGGCGTGGACTGCCAGTGGTGCCAGGGGCCGATCCAGTTCCCGGATCCGAACCTGGAGGCCGAGGTTCGCGAGAAGATCAACATGCCGGCCGGGGACATCCTCTTCGAGGACCTGCAGGGCGTCACCGAGTTCCTGGCCATCTCCCGCGGGATCAGCGATATCAACGGCATCGAGTGCATGGCCGGGCTCGAGGAGCTGAACCTCGGCGGCAACCTGATCGAGGACATCTCCCCCCTGCTCCGGCTCACCGACATGAGGACCCTGGTGCTGTCCAACAACCGCATCCACAACGCCAGCCCGCTGCGCGGGATGAAGAAACTGGACTACCTGAAGATCTTCAACAACCAGATCGGCGCGATCACTTACCTCCACGGCTTGACCCAGCTGACCTATCTCGGCGCGCATGACAACCAGATCAGCGACCTGACACCCCTGGCCGGCATGACCCGGCTCGAGTACCTCGGCATGTTCCGGAACGAGATCGAGTGCATCGGCCCGCTCTCCGGCCTCACTGCGCTCGGGCAGGTGGCCATCTCGGGCAACCAGATCAGCAACCTCTCCCCGCTGCTCGACAACCCGGGCATCGGGGCCGGCGACCAGGTCAACGTCAAGGACAACGCCATCGACTGCGCCGAGCAGGCTCCCAACATCGATGCCTTGCGTGACCGCGGCGTGAACCTCGAGGTCGATTGTCCTTAGACCGCCTTCCTTGTTGCACGGGTCCGGGCGGGTGGCTGTCGTGCGCCGACAGCTGCGATCCGGTTCGGGCAGGATGACGGGCTTCTGACGGTCCGGGTTCTCCGGCCGAGGGCGGGGACTACTTCTTCCTGGCCCTGTCGACCTTGGCGATGACCTTCTTGATCGGCTGGAGGTCCTTGGCGGAGGCCTTGTACAGGCCGGTCACGGTCAGCTCGCCCTGGGAGATCTGGTCGAGCATGCTCTCGTTGACCGAGAGGAGAGCCTTGCGAATCGCATTCTTGAGCTTGTTGCTCAGGCTGCGCCTGACCACGATCATCTCGGCCGGGATCTCGTCGGTGTACCCGAGGATGCGCGTGGCGGTCGCCTTGGCGCGGATGGTCTTCCAGACCGCGTCGCGACAGTCCTCGTAGCAACCGCCCGCATCGACCGTGCCCGCCTTCACCGCCTCGGCCACCTTGGTGTGGCTGCCGAGCCACTTGATCGTCACGTCCTGTCCCGGCTTCAGCTTCGCGTCGAGCAGCGCCTCCTGGGGGTACAGCCCGCCGCTGGTGGATTTCTCGGAAACCAGGCCGAGGGTCTTGCCCTTCAGATCCTCGAGCCGCCTGATCTCGCTGTCCCGCTTGGAGAACAGGATCCCCAGATAGGTCGCGGTTCCCTGCCGCTCGAGGCGCGCGATCGGCTCGTACTGGTCCTTGACCGAGTAGCACAGCAAGGGGCCGGCGTTGGCGATGTCGTACTGGCCCGCCTTGAGGGCGGCCTCGAAGGCCTTGTAGCTCTCCTCCGTTGATACCTCCACGTTGGCCTCCGCCGCCTCGCCCAGGAACAGGGCCAGCGGCTCCCAGCGCGCGGACGAGCCCGTGCCAGAGGGCACTCGCCCGAGGCGAAGGTTCATCTCGAAGCGCGGGCCCGACACCACCACGGATTCTCCGGTGTCCTCGGGAATCTTCTGCCCGGTGATGCGGGCCAGCTGGGTCTCGATCATCTTCGCCAGATCAGGGGCGATGCCGCGATGCTGGAAGGCGACTCGCCCATCTCCGCCCACGATGAACAGGTGCGGCAGCTGACTCGTTCCGTAGCGCCGTCCCAGCAAGCCGAACCTGTCCGGGATCGTCCGCCACGGGAACTTGTTCTTTTCAGCAAACGGTTTCAGTTCCTTGCTGCCCTGCGACAGCCCGAGATACACCACCTCGATGCCCTTGCCCTTCCAGCGCTTGTGGATCCGCTTGATGATCGGGATCTCCTTCATGCACGGCTTGCACCAGGTGGCGAAGAAGACCATCAAGATCGCCTTCCGCGGCGCTGCGGGAGCATCGCCCACGTGCTTGCTCAGGGAGTAGATCTTCCGATTCAGATCACGCATCGAGAACGGCGGTGCGGGATCGCCGACGCTTAGCAGCAACTCCTCGGGAGCCGCCGAGCTCAGCTGGACCGCGACGGCGAGTGCGATCAGTCGGTGCATGTTGGAACCTCCTGGCCCGCAGGCGGGCCGTGCCAGGCAATGTCAGCACAAGAGCGATGTCTTGGTAACACGAGAACCCGGTCTGGAGCAAGCCGAGTGCGGGCTGACCCGTGCGGACGACGACCATCGCATCGCCGCGGCGGCCGAGGTGCCGGTCGAGGGGTGGGAGCTGGGTTGACGCCGCGCGGATGAAGCGCTACCCGTTGAACATGGGCCGTCGCAGCATCACCATCGCGCTCTGCCTGCACCTGGCTTCCGCCTGTGACGAGCAGCGGGCGTCGTACGGCTCTGCTGCGAGCCCGCAGTACCTCGAGGCGGTCGAGCGGCTCGACCGGGTGCGCAGCGAGACCCTGGACTCGCCGTACGAGAGCGAGGAATACGAGGCCGTGCTCGCCGCCTTCGAGGCGGTGCCCGAGGGGTCGTCGGAGCGCGAGCTGGCCGAGTCGTGGATCGCCTGGCTCGAGGGCAAGCGCGAGGATGCGGTCGCGCACCGCCGCCGGCTGGCCCGCGAGGTGATGGCCCCGGCCGACAGCTACAAGGAGTTCCTCGATCAGCGCGCCGAGGCCGCGCGCGCGGCCGACGCGGATCGGAAAGCGGAATCCGCTACCGCCGCCGGCTCTACCGGCGCAGCCAGGCCCCGCCCGGCCGTGGAGGTCGAGGTCGACGAGTTCGGCCGCGATCGCGATTACTGGTATCATCGTTCCCGGGAGATCGCGGACAGGCTCGACGAGCTCGAGAACGAGCTTTCAGACCAGCGCGAGTACACCGAGCGAGTCTGTTTCAGGTTCGCCATGGACGAGTGCGCCCAGGCCAAGGTCCGGCTGGCCGAGCTCGAGCAGCAGCGGGACAAGATCGTGGTCCGCAAGCAGCGGCTCAAGGACGAGGCGCGCAGGAGCGGCGTGCCGCCGGGCTGGCTCCGACGCGCCCCTTCCGCCGACGAGTCGCCGGAGCCGGGGACCGGTCGCGTGCGGCGGCTGGGCACCTCGGACGAGGTCGACAACAACGGGCGGGGCAAGCGGTACTGGCAGGATCGCAAGCGCGGTCTGCTCGATCGCATCGACGGGCTCGAGGACGAGGTGGCCCGGGCCAGGGAGGAGGCACACGAGCGCTGCGCCGAGCCCGGCAGCGGCCCCCCCCGCGGAGACGGCTCCGCCGAAGACGGCACCGTCGGTCGCGCGCGCAGCGTGGATCTATCCGAGGTGACCCACGATCCGGCGAAGATCGATACGACCGACCCTGCGCAGCAAGCCTGCACTAGGGCCCGGACGAGCTACGAGAAGCTCAAGCGGGAACTGCAGAAGAACCGCGACGAGCTCGCCGGGCTGAAGGACGAGGCGCGCCGCGCCGGCGCGCTGCCGGGCTGGATCCGCTAGCGCAGCCGGAACACCTCGACGCCCGCGAAGGCGTCGGCCAGGAACAGGTGGTCGCCGCCGATCGCCGGCTCCCAGGCATAGCCCGCGGTGGGGATCAGCAGCGGGTCCGCGATGGATCCCGGGCTGGTCACGTCGAAGATCCGCAGCTCCGTGCTCGGCGAGCCCACGAAGGCACGGCCCTGATCGACCTCGACCTCGAAGCTCTGCGGCCCGGCCACGTCGCGCTCCCACTGGCCGATGGTCCAGGGTCGCGTGGGATCCGAGAGATCGACCACGGTCAGCCCCACGGTGCTGGCCACGTACGCCAGCTCGCCGACCACATCGATGCCGAAGCCGAAGTCGTAGTACACCGGGTTGAGCTTGTGGCCGATCGGCGGCGCCGGGTGGGCCGGGTCCGAGATATCGAAGATCGACAGCTCGTTGCCGCCGTCGGCGACCACGATGTAGTCGCCCACCCGCGCCAGCTCCGAGGCGTAGGGATAGATGTCCGGATCGGCCTGCTGGTACACCGGCTCGCCCGGGTTCGCCGGATCCGAGATGTCGATCGCGGCGATGCCGTGGCCGCCCACGGCCACGATCGCCACCTCGCCCACCATCAACACGTCGTACGCGTCGTGGGACAGCTGCACCTCGCCGAGCTTGGCCGGGCTGCCGGGTTCGCTGATGTCGAAGATCTCGAGCCAGCCCAGCGGGGCGTCCGGGTTGTCGTCGCCCTCGGTGGCGTACAGGCGGTCGCCGTGGATCACGCCGTTGCGGGCCATGATCCTGGTCTCCACCTGCGCCACGGGCTGGGGCTGCGCCGGGTCGGTGATGTCGAACAGGTCGAGTCGGCTGGTGCCCGTGGAGATCGCGGCCAGCTCGTTGCCCACGCTGATCTTCTTGACCATCGAGCCCAGGGCCAGGGGGTTGTAATCTCCGGGTGCATCCGAGGCAGCGTCGCTGATCGTGCCCAGGCTGTAGAACAGGGCCGCGGCAAGCCGGTCGCCGCTCGCCGCCAGGTTCACGGCCGATCCATCCAGCGCGAAGTGATAGATGATCTTGATCTCGTCCGGATCCGAGATGTCGTGGGACACGATGCCGGCCGAGCCGAGGGCCACGTACGCGGTGCTGTCAACGATCTGGAGCGCGGTGGCGCTGGCGTTCTGATAGCCCACGCTGGCGGGCTTGGGCGGCTCGTACGCGCCCGGCGCGGTGGGCAGCGGGATCCGGCCGAAGCCCCAGTCGCCCTCGGCGATGAACAGGTAGTCGCCGTGCACGGCCAGATCGAGGCAGGGGGGCTTGTCCGGAGCCAGCGGCGGCCCGTCCCCCGCGGGCAGCGACCGGGTGGTCAGCCCCTGCGGATCCACGGCGATGCAGCCGCTGTTGCCGCCGGCCACGAAGATCATCGTGTCGCTGATCGCCAGGTTCGCGCCCCGGGCGTTCTCGTCGAGGACCAGCGGATCGCCGGGCTGGCCTGGAGTTGTGATGTCGATCGCGAGCAGGCCGCTCCGCGAGTCCGCGATCAGCAGCCAGTCGTTCCAGAAGCCCACGTCCTCGGCCGCGCCGATCTCCGCGGTATCCAGGGAGAAGCGGACGACCGGCGCTGCAGGATCGGCCACGTCGACCAGGGCCACGCCGCTGTCGCCCATGGCCAAGGCTACCAGGTCGTCCCGGGCCGCGAGCTTCCAGGCGAAGCCGTCCAGCAGCAGCCGCGACAGCTCGGTCGGCGCGTCGAAGTCGGCCGCGTCGTACACGATCAAGCGCCGCCCGACGCCGGCGACGAGGGCGTCGCCGGTGATCGCCACGGCGTGGGCCGCGCCGCCGAACTGCCCAACCGGCAGCGCATCCGGCTCGAGGCTGCTGTCGCAGTCCTCGTCGATGCCGTTGTACGGGATCTCACTGGCGCCGGGATGGATCGCCTCATCGGTGTCGTCGCAGTCGTCGCCGCCGGTCTCCACCGAGTCGTATCCGTCGCCGTCGGCGTCGATCTTGACGATCACCGCCTGGGACAGCTCCACGGTGTTGCCGTCCTCGCGGCCGCCCGCGTCCGCGGCGCGCACCACGTAGAAGTACGTCCCCTCGGGCAGATCCAGGATCGCGAGGCTCAGCTCGCTGGTACTGTGGCTCGGCGTGGTGAAGTCCTGCCCGCCGGAGGTGGATGCATGGTACACGTTGTACGTGATCGGCGGCGACTCGTCCGTGGCCGCGCTCCACTCCAGCAGCATCACGCCGTCGGCGTGGGACAGCGACTCGATGCCGGCGAAGAGCGGCGGATCGGTGTCGTAGTTGTAGGTCTTGCCATCCTCGGCGCAGCCGGCGTTGCATAGCAGCGCGAGAAAGATCAAGGCCCGGCGCATCCGTTCCCAGGCACGCATGCCGCACCTCCTCGATGCAGGAGCTCTAGAAGAACTTCATGTAGCACACCTGCTCGGTGGTGCCGCCGTAGGGCGGGATGCCGCAGGCATAGCTCACCGTGCCGAACAGATCGTGTACGAAGGTGTCGTCCCGGCAGGGATCGGATACGGGATCGCAGAGGTCCATGCACTGCTTGGTGCCGCTGACGTCGACGCAGGCCGAGCCGATGGGGCAGTTCATACTCGAGACGCAGGCCAGGCTGCAGTACCCGGCCGGCCAGCCAACGTCGGGATCGCGATCCTCGGGGATGCAGTACGCGTCGCTGTCGATGGACCGGCATTCAGCGTCGGCGGCGCAGCCCGAGCCGATGTTCGCGTCGTCCGTGTCGGTGTCGGTATCCGCGTCCGTGTCGGTATCCGCGTCCGTGTCGGTATCCGCGTCCGTGTCGGTATCCGCGTCCGTGTCGGTATCCGCGTCCGTGTCGGTATCCGCGTCCGTGTCGGTATCCGTGTCCGTGTCGGTATCCGCGTCCGTGTCGGTGTCCGTGTCGGTGTCGGTATCCGCGTCCGTGTCGGTATCCGCGTCCGTGTCGGTATCCGCGTCCGCGTCCGTGTCCGCATCGCCGCTGTCGCTGGAATCGCCGCAACCCCCCAGGCCGATCGGCGCAGACGCAAGAGTGAGCACCAGGCCAATCAGAAACAGCCGAGCCGAACTCTGCATCTCACACCTCCTGTGGTGTCGCTGCCGTGTGCGCGAGTCAGGTCTTGGAGCGCTTCTTCTTGAGCTGCTGCAGCACCCGCTGCAGCTCGCGCGGGTCCATGCGTTTCCCCTTGCCGCTCGCCGCGCTGGCGGCGGCTGGCTTGGCGGCCGGTGCAGCAGCAGCGGCGGGCCTGGCCCGGGGAGCAGCGGGTGCGGGTCGGGCGGCCGCGGGCGGGGGCGCGGCCTCGCCGAGCCAGGCCCTCAGCCGTCCCTCGTTATCCTGCTCCATCCCAACGATCTTGATCTCGTAGTCGTACTCGACGAAATCATCGTCCGTGCAAGGGGTCACATTGGCCACCTTGCCCTGGCAGTGGACCGTGCCCGCGTCGGGCAGATCGATCGCGCACTCCAGGTCCTCGCCGACCTGGAACTCGTGCGCGGTGCGGACCATGAACAGGTTGAGGCCCACGGCGAGGCAGGCCGAGTCTGCCATGTGCCAGCGGCTCTTGATCGCGGCGCGGGACTTGAGCGGCTTCAGGTTGCGTTGTCGGGATTCCGGCACAGGCAGCCCCCGTTCTGTGAAACACCGGTTGATCATACATACCAGACATCTCGATTGGTGACAAGCCTGGTCTACGAGCGGATTGCCATTCCACACCAGGCAGCCTAACATGGCGCTGTCTGCAAGCTGGGGTCGCGATGAGAGCCCGCCCATACTGGATCGTTGCGTTGCTGCTGCTCGCGGCCGGCGATGCCCGTCCGGGCCCGGCAAGGCAGCCCGCCAGCCTGCACCTGGCCGTGTACCGTCTCGATCTCGACGGGGCACGGCAGATTCTTGACCGCGGCGCCGACGTCAACCAGCGCGCCTCCGAGTACGGCGTGACCCCGCTGCACATCGCCGCGGACGGCCGTCACCTCGGCCTGGTCGAGCTGCTGGTGAGTCGCGGCGCCGATCTCGACGCCACGGTGCAGCCCGAGATCCCGTACCACCCGGCCAAGTCCGACCGCGGCGGGGCCGTGCCGATCATCCGCGGCGCGCCGCGTGGCTCGGGCACGGCCGGGATGGCCGCTCCCGAGCTGGAGTGCCTGTTCTGCCTGGACCGGCCGCCCGGACTGCAGGAGCACAAGCGGCTGGTGCTGGAGCGATCTCACAAGCGCGGGCTCACGCCGTTGCACATTGCCGTGCTCCACGGCGATCGTTCGATCGCCGCGTACCTGCTCGACCGCGACGCGAGGCCCGACACCCGCGCGGGAAGCCAGCACACGCCGCTGACATCGGCGATCGGGCGCGGGGACGCCGAGCTGGTCACGCTGTTGCTGCATCGCGGCGCGGATCCGCACCTGGCCGGTCCGCACGGCCAGCCGCCGCTGGACCTGGCGGTGTGCCACTCCTCGCTGCAGGTGCTGCGGCTGATGGCCGCCCGCTTCAAGGGCGTCGACCTGGTGCGGCAGCGGGGCGCGGATCTGCTGCTGCGCGCACTCAAGTGCAACAACCACGAGGTGCTGAGGTACCTGGAGGGTCAGGGCGCGAGGCTCGATCCCGCGGATCTGGAGACCCGGATCTCGTACCTGCTCGCGGCGCGGGACGGCAAGCTCGAAGCGGTGCGGGCGTACATCGAGCAGGGGCTCGATCCCGACTTCCGCGACGAGCGCAAGGGCAGCGAGACCTCGACCGCGCTGAACATGGCCGCGATGCGGGGCCACCTCGACGTGGTGCACCTGCTCGTCGAGCGGGGCGCCGACGTCAACCTGGTCGTGGACACCCGCAACAACACCGCGCTCGCCGACGCCGCGGCCTTCGGGCAGCTCGAGGTGGTGCGATACCTCGTTTCCCGGGGCGCCCGGATCGACGTCAGGGACAGCTTCGACGGCTCCACGCCGATCTCGGTCGCGCGAGACAGCGGCCACCACCAGGTGGTGCGCTTCCTGGAGCGGGCATTGAAGGGCGAGTAGCCGCGGGAGCGCCCAGGCTCAATCCAGGTGCAGGTAGCGCAGCTTGTTGTTGGTGCTGTCGCGGTACGCGATGTGGATCCCGTCGTTGCGGTCGATCGCCAGCGAGCAGTAGTCGCCCATGTCCTCGCTGTCGCTGCCGTCGAGGGTCGATAGCTCCCACTCGCTGCCGGTGAAGCGCGCATAGCGCAGCAGCTCGGAGCCGTCGTAGTACGCCACGTGCGGGTTCTCGTCCGAGTCGAGGGCCAGCGAGACCCGGTCGCAGGCCGTGTCCAGCGGCTCGACCTCGAACTCCTCGCCGACTCTGGTGGCGTAGTTCAGCCCGTCGTCGTCGCAGAAGGCGATGTGCGGCACGTCCGCGTCGTCGAACTTCAGCGAGGACTCGCACGAGTAGTCGCAGTACGCCACGTCCTCGGTATCCCACCACGAGCTGCCGGCGTACTTGGCGAAGCGGATCTTGTCCGCGCCCTGGTCGGTGTACGCCAGGTGCGCGGTGTCGGTGGAGTCGGTGGCAATGGCGCCGTGCCACTTGCTCGACCCGTAGATCCCGTGGCCGCCCCAGGCCCCGCCGTCCTTGTACTGGTACAGCATCTCCCGGTGACCGGTGTCGGTGGAGTAGCTGTACCCGATGTGCGGCCGGTTCGACTCGTCGATGGCCAGCGAGCAGCTCACCCCGAACACGTTGGTGCCCGAGAAGTCCTCGATCGAGTTGCTGTCCCAGGATCCATTGCGCTCGGCGAGCCACATCTTGGAGCTGCGGCAGTCGTAACAGCCCGACCAGTACGCCACCCGCGGCCGGTCCGAGCTATCGAGCGAGATCGAGCTGTAGCTACCGTAGTCGCCCCACTCGTGGATCGGCTCCACGCTCCACGCGTCGCCGTCGTGGTGCACGTAGCGCAGGCCGTTCGAGTTGTAGATCTTGATGCTGATGTGCGGGTGGCCGTCGCGGTCGACCGCGAGCGAGCAGGACGTGATGCTGTACTCCTCGGCCACGGTCTCGATCGTGAGCGCGCGGCAGCGCTCGCCCACCAGGCGGTAGCCCTGCTCGCAGCTCTCGGCCACGCACTCGCCGGCCGCATTGCAGGCCAGCGACGCCGCCCCCTCGGTGGGGCAGGGCGCGCAGGCGTCGTGGCAGAGCAGGTAGTCGCTCTCGCAGGCGCTGGCCACGCAGGCATCTCCGTCGCAGTCGAAGGCCGTGGCGCCGCTGGTCGGGCAGTTGCGGCAACCGCCGTCACACTCGCGGTACCCGTTGCGGCACTGCTCGATCACGCAGGAGGCGCCCGAGCAGGTGAAGCTCTGCACGCCGGATTCGGGCGGGCAGGCGGCGCAGATCTGGTCGCACTTGCGGAAGGTGTCGTGGCATTCCAGCCGGCACTGGCCGCCCGCGCAGGAGGTGTCGCCGTTGGGATCGGTGGGGCAGGGGTCGCAGCGCGTCCCGCAGTGGTCGACCGAGGCGTCGGCCACGCAGGCGCCCGAGCAGCGGTGGTGGGTGGCCACGCACTCGCAGCCGTGCGACGCGGTGTCGCAGGTCTCGTTGTCGAAGCACTGCTCGTCATCGAGGCAGCCGGGCAGGCACTCGCCCGTGCCCAGGTCGCAGTAGGTGAAGCCGGTGCAGGGCGTGACGTTGCAGTCCGGACCGGCCACGCAGGTCCCCGCCTCGCAGAGCTGCCCCGGATCGCAGGCTCGGTCGCAGCGGCCGCAGTAGCGCGGGTCGGTGTCCGTGTCCACGCACTCACCACCACACTCGATGCGGCCTCCGCCGCAGGAGTCGCGGCACTGGCCGGCCGCGGTGCAGGTCTGCCCGTCCGGGCAGCCGCCGCAGTCGAGCACGCCGCCGCAGCCGTCGCCGGTCTGGCCGCAGTCGCGTCCCAGGCCCTGGCAGGTATCGCGAACGCAGGTGTCGGTGTCGCTGTCCGTGTCCGCGTCCGTGTCCGCGTCCGTGTCCGCGTCCGTGTCCACGTCCGTGTCCGCGTCCAGGTCGAGGTCGAGGTCGGAGTCGGCGTCCGTGTCCGTGTCAGCGTCCAGATCCAGATCCACGTCCGAGTCCGCGTCACCGCACTGGCAGGGGCCCCAGGTCCCGTCCTCCTGGCAGACCTGGATGCTCTGGCGCCCGTCATCGCAGGGGCAGGTGGCCTGCCTGCCGGCCGTGCAGGCGTCTCCGCCGCTGCTGTCAGCGGTGCAGGCGGCGAGCACCAGGGCCGCGGGCAGCAGCGTAATCCTTCGCGTGCGTATCCTCATCCCTTGCTCCTCGATGCTAGATCGGCGGAGCATAGTCCAGGATCGGACAGGTGGCAACCGGGGCGGCGGCCTCGATCGGCCGGATCGTCCCGCGTTTCCTTGCTCTGCAACAGCCCGCAAGCTAACATCCCGTGCATGACCCACGCCCCGCAGGTGGTCTGATGAGCCGCTGGCGCATTCTCGTGCCGGCCGTGGTCGTGGCCCTGGTGCTCGTCGGCCACGCGCGCCTGCTGGTGCGCGCCGACTTCCAGTACGGCGACGACGACCTGGAGTACACGATCCCGCACGCAGCCGTGTTCTGGGGCAGCCTGGAGCATGGCGACTCGCCGGTGTGGAACCGGTTCACCGACCTGGGTACGCCGCTGTGGTCGTCCGGGCCCTTCATGGGGCCGTTCCATCCGCTGTTCCCGCTGTTCCGCGTGTTCGGGCCCGGCGTTGCGCTCAACCTGGGGTATTTGGCGCACCTGCTCCTGGCCGCGCTGGGCGCGTACCTGCTGGTGCGTCGGCTCGGCGCGCCGCGCGAGGCCGCGGCCGTGGGCGGGCTGGTGCTGGCCCTGTCCGGCCAGGCCGTGATCTTCCCCAACCAGGGCTTCCTGCCCGAGCTCGTGGCCTTCTCGATGCTGCCCTGGGCCGCGCTCGGCCTGGAGGTCGCGCGCGACCGGGACTGGCGGTACGCGGCGCTGTCCGGGCTGGCCGTGGGCCTGGCCCTGCTCGGCGGCAACCCGACGTACCTCGGGGCGACGCTGTTCACCCTGGCCGCGTACAGCCTGGCGCGGGGTCTGCTCGAGATCGGCGAGGCGCGCGGTCGGGCCACCACGCGGGCGCTCGCTCACCTCGCGCTGGCCCTGGCCGTGGGCCTGCTCCTGGCCGCGGTGCACTGGCTGCCCGCGCTCGGCGAGCTGGCTGGCAGCGCCGCGTCCTCGGGCCGCCGTTTCCGCGCCGAGCTGGGAGCGCTGTCAGCGCCCTGGCGCATCCTGATGCCGTCTCTACCGCTGGCCGCGCCCGGCGTCAAGGGCGGCTGGTTTGTGGGCGTGGTGCCGCTGCTGCTCGGCGCGGCCGGGCTGCGGCTGCGGCGCGACCCTGCGCTGCTCTGCGGGCTGCTCGCAGGGCTGGCCGGCTGGCTGGTGGTGATCAGCCCGGCCATCGGGCTGTACGGCACGCTGACGAGCCTGATCCCGGGCCTGGGCATCATCGGGTACGTGTACCCCTTTGCCATGGCGCTGACCTTTGGCCTGGCCCTGGCCGGCGCGCGCGGCGCAGCCCTGGTGCTCGAGGCCGGGCGCTCGGACGCGTCGAGCCTGGCGCCCGCGGTCCGGGCCGCCGCAGCCATGGGCCTGCTGCTGCTCGTGGCCGGCGGGCTGCTCCTTGGCCTCGGCCCGCAAGGTCCCGAACGCGAGGCGCTGCTCGAGGGCGTGCGGCCCAGCCTGATCTGGATCGCCCTGGCCGGCCTTCTGCTCTGCGGGCTGCTCGCGGCTGTGCGGCGCGGGTGGCTGGCTGCCGCGCGCCTGGGGCCGCTGGTGCTGGCCCTGGTCGCGCTGGAGCTGGTGCTGTTCGCGCGGAACGCGGCCGAGCCGGCCGGCCCGTCGCTGGACCTGCAGCGCCACTTTGCCGGGGGTGAGATCGCGGCCGCGATCGACCGCGACCGGCGGCTGGGCCGCGTGCTGCTGCAGCAGACCCGAACCCACGAGCGGGACTGGGCCCTGCGCCGCAACGAGTCCCTGGTGCGGCGCTTCGAGGCGGCCAACCTCGAGGCCAAGCTGGTCCCGGCCGCGGCGCGCGAGCTGTCCGACCGGCTGCAGGGCATCAGCCTGGCCCGCGACGAGGTGCGCTTTGCCAGCGTGGGCAGCGACGACCCGCGCGGACTGCGCCGCGCCGGGCTGACCGTGGGCCCGGGCCTGGACGAGCCCAACGCGCGGCTGCTCGACCTGCTCAACGTGGCGTACCTCGTGCTCGACCGCGACCGCGAGCTTGCTGGCGGCCGCTTCGAGCCGCTGGCCGAGGACGGCACGGCCCGGCTGTGGGTCAACCGCGAGGTGCTGCCGCGCGGGCGGCTGGTGTACCGGGCTCGGGTGGTGCCCGACGCCGAGGTCTTCGACGCGCTGCTCGATCCCGCGCACGACCCGCGGCGCGAGGTGCTGCTCGCGCCCCGCCCGGATGCAGAGAGCGCTGCGGCAGCCATCGCCAAGGCCGGCGCAGGGAGCTCGGCGAGTCGCGCAGATGCTGCCGCCGAGGAGGTGCGGTTCTTGGCGCTGGGCAATGCGAACCAGAAGCTCACGGTGAAAGCACCGACGCCCGGCCTGCTCGTGCTGTCCCAGTCCTGGCATCCGGGCTGGCGCGCCACCGTCAACGGCGATCCAGTGTTGCTGCTGCGCGCGGACGGCTGCTTCACGGCGCTGCGCGTGCCGGCCGGCACCTCGCGCGTGGGGCTGGAGTTCGCGCCCCGCTTGCTCCATCTCGGCGCGGTGATCAGCGCGCTCTCGCTCCTAGGCCTGATCGCGCTGGGGATCGTGACGTGGCGCCGGCAGGAGCGCTAGGCGTGGACGCGGTCGCCTGGAGCTTCATCCTGTACACCGCGGCGATCATGGCCTGCGGGGTGTACTCGGCCCGGTACTCCCGCAACACCACGTCCGACTTCTTTCTCGCCGACCGGGGCCTGAGCGCCTGGGTCGCGGCGCTCTCGTCCTCGGCCTCGGCCGAGAGCGGCTGGGTCACGCTGGGCCTGGTGGGCATGGCGTACAGCACGGGCGTGGGCGCGCTGTGGATCATCCCGGGCACGGTCCTGGCCTTCCTCTTCAACTGGTTCGTGCTCGCCGAGCCGCTGCGCCGGATCTCGATCGAGACCGGGGCGATCACCTTTCCCGAGGTGCTGGCCGTCCGCTTCCGCGGTCGTGCGGCCGCGCTGATCCGGCTGGTCGCCGTGGCGATCATCCTCTCGATGCTCACCGCGTACGTGGCCGCGCAGTTCAACGCGGCAGGCAAGGCCTTCCGCGGGACCTTCGAGTGGAGCTACGCGCCGGGTGTGTGGCTCGGCTTCGGCATCGTGGCCGTGTACACCCTGGCCGGCGGCTTCCGCGCCGTGGCCTGGACCGACGTGGTGCAGGCCTGCTTCATGGTCGCGGCCGTGATCGTGCTGCCGATCGTCCTGATCGCCGACCTCGGCGGCCCGGGCGAGATGTGGAGTCGATTGCAGGCGCTCGAGGGCGGCGAGAGCCTGACCGACGGCCTCGCCGGCAAGAGCGGGATCATGGTGGTGGGCTTCCTCGCGGTGTGGTTCGGGATTCCGCTGGGCTACCCGGGTCAGCCGCATATCCTGCTGCGCTGCATGGCCACCCGCGACCGGGCCGCGGTGCGCCGTGCGGGCATCATCTCCACGGTGTGGGTGCTATTCCTCTTTGCCGGAGCCGTGATGCTCGGCATTGCGGCGCGCGCCGCGTACGGCCTCGAGGTGCTGGGTGACCCGGAGCAGGCCCTGCCGCACGCCGCGCTCGATCTGCTGCCCGCGCCGCTGGCCGGTGTGGTGATCGCCGCGGTGCTGGCCGCGATCTGCTCCACCGCGGACTCGCAGCTGCTGGTCAGCGCCTCCACCGTGAGCCACGATCTGTACGCCGCCCTGCTGGGCAGGAAGCCGAGCGAGCAGGGCAAGGTGCTCCTCGATCGTGCCGCCGTGGCGCTGATCGCCATCGTGGCGCTGGTGATCGCGCTCGGCGAGGTGCGGGTGATCTTCGACTTCGTACTCTACGCCTGGGACGGGCTGGGCGCGTCCTTTGGCCCGGCGCTGATCCTGGTGCTGCTGTGGAAGCGCGCCACGGGCTGGGGCGTGCTGGCCGGCATGGCGGCCGGCGTGACCACGGCCGTGGTGTGGCGCGAGACCCTGCACCCGCACCTGTACTCGCTGATCCCGGCCTTTGCGGCGGCGATGCTGGTGGCCGTGGTGGTCAGCCTGGCGACGAGGGCCTCGGACCCTGGGGGACGGTCATGATTCGCTATCGGTTCGACTTCGACGCGGGCGACGGGATCGAGTTCGACCTGGAGGAGGACGCCGACACCTCGGTGGAGGCCGGGGGCGGCGAGCCGCCCGAGTGGATGCTGCTCGAGCAGGGGCGCTGCAAGCGCTGCACCGTCGCCGAGGGCAGCCGCCGGACCTGTCCCGCGGCCCTGGCCTTCCAGCCCGTGCTCGAGGCCTTTGGCGCGCGGATCAGCTTCGAGAAGGTGCGGCTGACCGTCGAGGTGCACGGCGTGACCCTGCAGGGCGAGCTGCCGACCCAGCGCGCGGTGCGTTCGCTGGCCGGCCTGCGGCTCGCCCTCTCGGCCTGCCCGGTGATGCGCAGGCTGAAGCCGATGGCGCATTTCCACCTGCCCTTCGGCGAGAAGGAGCACACCGCGTTTCGCTTCCTCGGCACGCACCTGATCGGGCAGTACCTGCGCGGGCAGCAAGGCCTGGATCCGGACTGGGCGCTCGACGAGCTGCGCGCGCTGACGGCCGACCTGCACATGGTCAACCAGGCCCTGGCCGGGCGAATCCGCTTCGCGGCCGAGAAGGACGCGGCGGTCAACAGCGTGGTGATGCTGGATACCTTTGCCACCACGGTCGAGCTGAACCTGGAGGACGAGCTGGAGGCGTTGAAGCCCCTGTTCGAGGCCTATCTCGAAGGCTAGCCGTCCTCTGGTGGACCGGCCTGCAGCCGCAGCACCTCGCGATGAATGGCCCTGTTGAACATGATCAGCGCCGGCGGACAACGCCGGCAGATCGGATGATCGCGCCCCGAATCCAGCGTCTTCCGCAGGCCGAGTAAGCCCTCCTGCCGCCAGTACGGCTCGGTGGAGTCTGCCTGCCAGGCCGAGCCGAGGCTCGAGCCCAGCGAGGCGCAGCAGGGGTGCAGCATCCCGCGGGGATCGATCACGGCGTGGAAGAACGGGAAGTAGCACGGGATGTCGGTCGCGACCTGGCTCTCTCGGCGGACGAGCAGGTCGGGCCGGGACAGGTAGACGTCGAAGCTGGTCTGCTGTCCCAACGTTTGGGCCCGCGCCTGGCAGCTTTGCAGTTGCTCGGCGAGCCGACCTTCGTCCTTGTCGCTCAGGGTGGTGATCCGAGATGAGCCCTCGATGGAGCGGGTGTGCGACATCGAGTCGATCTCCAGGCCGTCCAGGCCTCTCGCTGCGCAGAGCTCCACCAGCCGGTCGAGCTGCTCGAGGGTCTCGCGGGTGATCAGGGCGTGCAGTGTCAGCAAGGGGCCGCGACCCGCGGCCTCGCGCGCCCGGACCAGGAGATCCAGCTTGCGCCAGATCGAGGCCGAGACTCCTCGCCCGCGCATCAGATCGGCCAGGTCGGCATCGGCCGCGTCGAGGCTGGTGACCACCAGGAACACCGAGCTGGCCATCAGCTCGTCAGCCATCCGGGAGTTCCAGAGGGTTCCGTTGGTTGTGATGCGCACCGGGATCTCGTGCCGCGCGAGGCGGTCGAGCAGCGGACGCAGATCGGTCCAGCGGAGCAGCGGCTCGCCGCCGCCCAGGATGTTGACGGCTCGGAGCTGCCCGCCGTCCAGGGCGTCTTCGAGCAGACGCAGCAACTCCGCGGCGCTGAGCTCATCCTCGAATCGCCGCTGCTCCGGGGACAGCTCGTGGCGCCAGCAGTAGATACAGTCGAGGTTGCAGTTGTTGGTCGGGTAGATCTCCAGCGAAAGCGGCGGGGCCACGGATCCGCGCTGCTGGGCTAGCACGTGCCGTGCCAGATCGACGAAGGGAACCTGATCCAACCAGGTTCGCGGCATGGGCCATTCGCGATCATCACTCATCATCTGGACGACCTCCACTTCCTCCGAACCCCCCGCCGCCCGGCGTCTCCACCACCAGCACCTCGCCCGGCTCGACCCGTACCTCGGCCCGGCCCTCGAGCTCCTCGAGCGTGCCGTCGGCACGGTGAAGCGCGTTGCGGCCGGTGGCTCCGGGCTCGCCACCCTGCAGTCCGTGCGGGGCCACACGGCGTCGGCCGGAGAGGATCGCCGCGGTCATCGGCTCGAGGAAGCGGATCGCCCGCACCGCGCCGCGGCCTCCGCGATGCCGGCCCGCGCCGCCGCTGCCGGCCCGGATCGCGAAGCGCTCCAGCACCACCGGGAAGCGCCACTCCAGCACCTCGGGGTCGGTGATGCGCGAGTTGGTCATGTGGGTCTGCACCGCGTCGGCGCCGTGGAAATGCGGCCCCGCGCCCGCGCCGCCGCACACGGTCTCGTAGTGCTGCAGCCGCGCGTTGCCAAAGGTCACGTTGTTCATCGTGCCCTGGCAGCCGGCCTGTCGGCCCAGCGCGCCGAGCAGCGCGTCCGCGATCAGCTGCGAGGTCTCCACGTTGCCCGCCACCACGGCCGCGGGCGGTCGCGGGTCGAGCATCGAGCCCTCGGGGATCACGATCTCCAGCGGCGCGAGGCAGCCCGCGTTGAGTGGGATCTCGTCCTGCACCAGCGCGCGGAACACGTAGAGCACCGCGGCGCGGGTCACGGCGGCCGGGGCATTGGCATTGCTCGGCTGGCACGCCGATGTGCCGCCGAAGTCGATGCGCGCCCTGCGCGCCTCGCGATCGACCGTGATCGTGACGACGATGCGCGCGCCGGCATCGGCGAGGACCTCGAAGCGGCCGTCGTCGAGCGCGGCAATCGCCCGGCGCACCGACGCCTCGGCATTGTCCCGCACGTGGCGCATGTAGGCCCGCACCGTGGGCAGCGAGAACTCGGCCACCATGCGGCGCAGCTCCTGCAGGCCGGTCTGGTTGGCCGCGACCTGGGCGCCGAGATCGGCGAGGTTCTGCTCGGGATTGCGCGCCGGGTACGCGCCCGAGCCGAGCCAGTCGCGCGCGTCGTGTTCCAGGAAGCGGCCGTCGGACACGATACGCAGCGCCTCGGCGGTCACGCCCTCCTCCTCGATGGTGGTGCTGAAGGGCGGCATCGAGCCGGGCGTGGTGCCGCCGATGTCGGCGTGGTGGCCGCGCGAGGCCGCGAAGAACAGGATCTGCTCGCCGGCGTCGTCGAACAGCGGCGTGACCACGGTCACGTCGGGCACGTGGGTGCCGCCGAGGTAGGGCGAGTTGTTGAGGAAGACGTCGCCGGGGAGGAGGTCTTCACCGCGGGCGGCGATCACGGCCTTGACGCTGTCCATCATCGAGCCGAGGTGCACGGGCAGGTGGGGCGCGTTGGCCACCAGGTTGCCGGCGCCGTCGAACAGGGCGCAGGAGAAGTCGAGGCGCTCCTTGATGTTGACCGAGTGAGCCGTGTTGCGCAGGGTCTCGCCCATCTGCTCGGCGATGCTCTGGAAGCGGCGGTTGAAGATCTCGAGCATCACGGGATCGACGGCAATGCCGGGGGAGCGGCGGGAGGGCAGGGGCTCGCGGCGGGTGAGCAGGAGCTGATCGGGGGCGGTGATCGCGGCGTTCCAGCCGGGCTCGACCACGATCGTGGCATGGGGCTCGATGACGATCGCGGGACCGTGGAGGGTGTGGCCGGGCTCGAGGCGCTCGCGCTCGAAGATCGGCGTCTCCTCGAATGCGCCGGCGAGGTACACGGGCACGAGGTCGAGCGGCCAGGGGGGCAGGGCGCCGCGAGGGAGACCCACCGGCGGCTCGCTGGCAACGCGCGCTCCGGGCTTTACGTCCGGCGGCTCGCTGGCAACGCGTGCTCCGGAGGGTGAGGTAGACGTCTGGGGTCCGGGCACACTCGCGCTGCGCGCTCGCGGACCCTCCGTCGGCGCGTCGTCAGCGGCCGCCTCTACTGCCTCGACCACGGCGGCCTCCACCACGAGCGCGCGATCCTCGAACACGAAGCCGTACCGGGTGCGGTGCAGGCTCGTGAATGCGGCGGCCATCTCGGCGGGAGAGGCGAAGGGCACCGCGAGGGCGGAGTCGGTGCCCGAGTACCGCAGGTGCACGCTGTGGTGCACCTCCATTGATTCACGCTCAACCCCCTGTGCCGAGAGTTCCTCCAGCGCCTCCTGCTCCAGCGCCGACAGCGCCGCGTCGAGCGGCTCCGCGGCTTCGTCGAGCGGCAGCTCCACGGCGCGTTCGCGCAGCACGCGGCGCGCGGCCAGGCCCATGCCGTACGCGGAGAGCACGCCGGCCAGCGGGTGGCACAGCACCTGCTCGATGCCCAGCGCGTCGGCCACGCGGCAGGCGTGCTGCCCACCGGCCCCGCCGAATGCACACAACGTGTACTTCGTCACATCGTGGCCGCGTTCGATGCTGATGCGCTTGATCGCGGCGGCCATGTTCTCTACTGCGATTGCGAGGAAGCCCTCGGCGATCGCTTCCGGGCTGCGCGTCTCGCCCGTGGCCTCGGCGATCTGCGCCTGCAGCGCCTCGAAGCCCGCGCGCACCGCCGCGAGGTCCAGCGGCCGGTCGCCGTCCACGCCGAACACGTGCGGGAAGTGCTCGGCCTGGATGCGGCCCAGCATCAGGTTGGCGTCGGTCACGCAGAGCGGGCCGTTGCGGCGGTAGCAGGCCGGGCCCGGATCGGCGCCGGCCGAGTCGGGACCCACGCGGAAGCGCGCGCCGTCGAAGTGCAGCACCGAGCCGCCGCCCGCGGCCACGGTGTGGATCGCCAGCATCGGCGCGCGCACGCGCACGCCCGCCACCTCGGACTCGTAGCGCCGCTCGTACTCGCCGCTGAAGTGGGCCACGTCGGTGGAGGTGCCGCCCATGTCGAAGCCGATCACGCGCTCGTACCCGGCCTGCTGCGACACGGTCACCGCGCCCACGATGCCGCCGGCCGGGCCGGAGAGGATGCTGTCCTTGCCGTGGAAGCGCTCCGCATCGGCCAGCCCGCCGCTGGACTGCATGAACAGCAGGGTGGTGCCGGCCGGCAGCGCGGCGCGGACCTGCGCCACGTACCGCCCGAGCACGGGCGAGAGATACGCGTCGGCCACGGTGGTGTCGCCGCGGCCCACGGCGCGCATCAGCGGGCTGACGCGGTGGCTGACCGAGATCTGGGTGAAGCCCAGCTCGCGGCAGAGCTGTTCGAGCTGCTGCTCGTGCGCGGGATGGCGGTACGCGTGCAGCAGGCAGATCGCGGCGGCAACGATGCCGGCGTCGCGCGCCGCCTGAAGCCGTTCGCGTGCGGACCCGATGTCGACCGGGATCAGCACCTCGCCGCGGGCCGAGATGCGCTCGGGCACTTCCACGACGCGGTCGTACAGCGGCTGCGGCTTGACGATGTTCAGCGCGAAGATGTCGGGCCGGTTCTGGTACCCGATTCGCAGCAGGTCGCCGAAGCCCTCGGTGGTCACGAACGCGGTGGGCTCGCCGCGGCGCTCGAGCAGGGCGTTGGTGCCGACCGTGGTGCCCATCTTGACCGCATCGATCGCGCCCTCGGGCAGGCGCTCGCCGGCCGCGGCTCCGAGCATCCGGCGGATGCCCTCGATCGCGGCATCATCGTAGCGCCCGGGGTTCTCGGACAGCAGCTTGAGCGAGCGCAGCTCGCCATCAGGCGAGCGGGCCACGACGTCGGTGAAGGTGCCGCCGCGGTCGATGAAGAACTGCCAGCCGCACGTCGTGCTCATATCGGTGGTCATACCACCGCCACGGCGCGAGCGGAAGCCCGCACGGGGTTGGATGCAGGGTGGCTAGTACTTCCTGCCCGAAGTTCCTTCCGGGATACCGCCGAGCCATCGGCGTCGAGGGCAAGGCGCAAACCCGGAAAGAATTTCGGGCACGGAGTACTAGTAGATGCGGATCAGCTTGAGCAGGCCCACGTACGCGGGCACGTTTTTCCCGGCATTTCCGCCGTCGGCACTCGCCGAGAATGCGTTCAGGTTCACGGACGCGTTGAGCGTGTGCTCGTGGTTTCCGCTGTTTCTGGTGAAGTAATCCGTGTCGAAGCCAACGGTACCGTCCTTGGCCAGCGGGTAGGTGCCGGTACCATCCCCGTCCAGGCCGTTGTCCCAGTTGATCAGCTGCGTCGTGGTCGAGCCGTCCGATTGCCAGGTCCACCAGTTCTCGGCGTCGGAGAACATGCTCCAGGCGTGGGTGTGCTGACCGCTCGTCTCCGTGCTCCAGGTGAAGTTCTGGGCCGGCGGATCGACCGTGTACTGCGGCAGGTTGTCGCTGCCGCCCGCGGTGCCGATCTCGGTCGGGTCGCTCACGCCGCGCACGAACTTGCCCCTCAGGTCGGGCGTGGTCTCGCCGTCGAGCGGCGAGCGTGGCTCGACGATCACGCTGCCGTCGCAGATCGCGTACCCGTCCGGCACGTCCACGTTGGCGTCGGGCCGCCACCAGTCGATCACCGTGCCGATCGGCACGTCGCCCGAGCTGCGATGGGCGTACGCCACCGGCCGGATCACCTGGCAGCCTTCCAGCCGCACGGCCTCGACCTGGATCGAGAGGAACACCTCGGCCGCGCGGAACAGCGAGTCCGGAACCTCCTGCGGATCCGGGGCCTCGCCGAGCACCACCGCGAAGCGGCCGGCGTGCACCGGTACCGTCTTGGTCGCCGCCCAGTCGGCCGCAGGCTGGGTCGCGGCCTCGCAGTCGGTCTGGCTGGCAAAGAGCTTGAAAGTCATGCTCAGGCCCGCAGCCGTCACCGGCGCACCGTCCTGGTCCAGCGTGCCCTGGTAGGGCAGCACCCGGGCCAGCGACTGGACGGAGTAATCGGCCAGGGCTGGGCCGGCGAGCAGCATGCCGGCCAGGATGATGATCTGCTGTGAGGCGATGCGTTCGTGTGCACGCATGATATCTCCCGCTCTCGTCGTTCAGGTAGCCCACTAGTACATCTCATGCGGCCGAAAAGCAAGGCCTCCGCTGTGCTCCGACGGCTTGACCGGCGCAATACGAGCAGGCATCATGGCCTCGCCAGCCGGAGGCCGCCATGGAGCCCGGGCCAACGACAACTCCGCTCCGCTGCTATCGCAAGAAGCGCGGACCCGGCATCGGGCCAAACGACGATCCGCAGTCACGGCCCGCAGGCGATGCCGAGGCGCGGGACGAGCGGGCGATCCTCTGCCGTGGATGCGGCGCGGCGATCACATCGCGCGAGGCCGCGGTCGAGGTCGACGGCGCGCACGAGCACACCTTCTTCAACCCGGCCGGGATCATGTATTGCATCGGCTGCTTTGCCCGCGCCGGCGGCTGCGCCAATGCCGGAGAGTGGACCGACGAGTTCAGCTGGTTTCCGGGGCATCAGTGGCGGTTCTCGGTCTGCGCGGGGTGCGGGGCGCACCTGGGGTGGCAGTTCGGATCGGCCACGGGCGCGGAGTTCTGGGGGCTGATCCTCGAGCGGCTGGAGGACGCGTAGGGGCGCTGTTTGAGCGAGTCGGTCTCCTGCCGACGGAGTGCCCGCGAGCGCCATTGGCGCGAGCGTTGCCCGGACTTTCGTGCTCGAACTCCGCGCTCCGTAGCGCAGGAGCCGGCTCACGACCCTGGTGGCGCTATTCCACCTCGGCCGTCTCGCTCTCCTCTGCCCCGCTCGCGTCCTGGCGCGGCTCGAACTCGAAGCTCAGCTCGCCGTCCTGCTCGTCCACCACCACGGCGCCGCCGTCGGCGAGCTGGCCGAAGAGGATCTCGTCGGCCAGGGCGCGACGGATCTGCTTGTCGATCAGCCGCGCCATGGGTCTGGCGCCGAACTTGCGATTGTACCCGTGCTCGGCGAGGTAGCGCCGCGCCGCGTCCGTCAGCGCCAGGCTGACCTTCTTGGTCGTCAGCTGATCCTCGAGCTCGGCCACCAGCTTGTCCACGACCTGCTCCACCACGGCCGGCGAGAGATGCGCGAAGTCGACCCACGCGTCTAGCCGGTTGCGGAACTCGGGCGGGAAGGTGCGCTCGATCGCCTCCTTGCCGTCTCCGCCGAGCGAGTCACCGAAGCCGATCGCCCCGCGCTCCACCTCGAAGGCCCCGGCGTTGGTGGTCATGATCAGCACCACGTTGCGGAAGTCGGCCACCCGCCCGTTGTTGTCGGTCAGCGTGGCATGGTCCATCACCTGCAGCAGGATGCTGTGCAGGTCCGGGTGCGCCTTCTCGATCTCGTCGAGCAACAGCACCGCGTGGGGGTTCTTGGTTATCGCGTCGGTCAGCAGGCCGCCCTGGTCGAAGCCGACGTATCCCGGCGGCGCGCCGATCAGCCGGGACACGGCGTGCTTCTCCATGTACTCGCTCATGTCGAAGCGGATCAGCTCCACGCCCATCACCCGGGCCAGCTGGCGGGCCAGCTCGGTCTTGCCCACGCCCGTGGGGCCGGAGAAGAGGAAGCTGCCCACCGGCCGCAGCGGCGCCGAGAGCCCGGCGCGGGAGAGCTTGATCGCGGAGACCACGCCGTCGATCGCTGCGTCCTGGCCGTAGATCACCAGCTCCAGGTCGTGCTGCAGGACCTGCAGCTTGAGCTTCTCGTCGGTGGCCACGGTCTGGCTCGGCACCTGGGCCATCCGCGAGATCACGGCCTCGATCGCCTTGGCTCCGAGCGTCTTGTCCGGGTGCTGCTCCGGACGCAGGCGCACGCCGGCGCCGGCCTCGTCGATCACGTCGATCGCCTTGTCCGGCAGGAAGCGCTCGTTGATGTACTTGTGCGACAGCTCGGCCGCGGCCCGTAGCGCGTCGTCGGCGTAGGTCACGCCGTGGTACGCCTCGTAGTACTTCTTCAGGCCGCCGAGGATCGCGACGGTCTCGGACACCGACGGCTCGCGGATCTCCACCTTCTGGAACCGGCGCGCCAGGGCGCGGTCCTTCTCGAACACCCGCTTGAACTCCTCGAAGGTGGTCGAGCCCATGCAGCGCAGCTCGCCGCTCTGCAGCGCCGGCTTGAGGATCGAGCTGGCGTCGAGCGTGCCGCCGCTCACCGCGCCCGCGCCGATGATGGTGTGGATCTCGTCGATGAACAGGATCCGGTCCGGCTTCTCGAGCACGGCCTGGATCACCGCCTTGAGCCGCTGCTCGAACTCGCCGCGGAACTTGGTGCCCGCGATCAGCGAGCCCATGTCGAGTGAGAGGATCTCGCAGCCCTTGAGCGCCTCGGGCACGGTGTCGGCGTGGATCGCCAGGGCCAGGCCCTCGGCCATCGCGGTCTTGCCCACGCCGACCTCGCCGACGAACACCGGGTTGTTCTTGCGCCGCCGGCAGAGCACGTGCATCGTACGCTCCAGCTCGGCCTCGCGTCCGATCAGCGGATCGAGGCGGCCCTGGGCGGCCTGCTCGACCAGATCGACCGTGTAGACCTCGAGCGGATCGCCGGTTGGCGCGCCGTCCTCGTCGCGGCGCTCGGCGTCGGGCAGGGCCGGAGTCCCGGCATCGCCCACGATGCCGTGCGAGATGTACTCCAGCACGCCCAGCCGGCTCACACCCTGCTGCTTGAGCAGGAACACCGCATGGGACTCGGGCTCACGGAACATCGCGGCCAGCACGTCGCCCACCTCGATCGCGCCCTTCTCGCTGTTGCGCACGTGCATCGCCGCGCGCTGGAGCACGCGGGTCAGGGCCAGGGTCTGGTCGACCTCGGCCTCGGTGCCTTCGGGCACCGTGTCCAGGCTCTCGAGGTACTCCTCGAGAGCGGCCCCGAGCGCGTCCAGGTCCGCGCCGCAGGCCCGGAGGATCTCGCGTGCCGTCGGGTCGTCGAGCATGGCGTACAGCACGTGCTCGAGGCAGACCAGCTCGTGGCGGCGGGTGCGCGCGCCTTCCAGCGCGCGGGCGAACACGAGCTGCAGGTCCTTGTGAATCATCACTCCGGCTCCATGGTGCAGCGCAGGGGGAATTCGCTCGCCCGGGCCAGCACGCTCACCCGGGCGACCTTGGTCTCGGCCACATCAAAGGAGTAGACCCCGGCCACACCCACCCCCCGGTGATGTACGTGCAGCATGATCTCCACCGCCTCGTCGTGCGGGTGATGAAATACCTCGACGAGGATCTTCACCACGAACTCCATCGTGGTGTAGTCGTCGTTGAGCAGCAGGACCTTGTAGCGCCGGGGCGGCACGGGCCTGCGATCGGTGTCGGTGGCGACATCCGCGTCCTCCTGCTGCCACAGCCCGTCGTCCGGGCGCTTTGGGTCGTCACGTCCCATGGCCTCGATAATATGCGGCTTGTGGGTCAGGGGACAAGGGCAAGAGCGATCCGGCGCTGATTGACGATCACGGCCGACATCTCCGCATCCGGTACAGCCCGATATTGCCCTCGCCGAGCACGTCCCGCTGCTCCTCGACCAGCCCGTGCGCCGGAGCCATTGCCGGGATGCCGCCCTTGGCGAGGAAGGTGCGGTACCCAACGAAATGCTCGAATCCGGCGGCGAGCTCGATCACCTCGTTCAGCGCCTTGACCAGCCAGCCCCGGGGGAAGCCGTACGGTCCGGGGTGGTAGTCGATCACCAGCACCTGTCCGTCCGCGCTCACCACCCGCGCCATCTCGCCGAGGATCGAATCGCGTACATCGGGCTTCACCTCGTGCAGGGCCATGCAGGCCATGACCAGATCGAAGCTCTGCTCCGCAAAGGGCAGGCGCGCGGCATCACCCAGGTGCAGTCGACCGTGGTCGCCGAGCCGCTCCTGCGCCCGCTCCAGCATCCGCGGCGACAGATCGACACCATCGACCTCGCAGCCGGCTGCTGCGTACCGCTCGAGCAAGAGCCCGGTGCCGCAGCCCACGTCGAGCACGCGCGCGCCGGGATCGGGCGGGCAGAGCTGCAGGCCCTTGTGGTGCAGGATGTCCAGCCACCGGCCCACGGCCATGTCGTACACCCATGCGCGCCGGAGATACGGATCTCGTCCCATGATGGTTGAGGTCTATCGCGAGGAGGGCAGGTCAGGCAAGGGCCGGTGCAGCCCCGGGCCGGATCAGCTGGCGAGCGGCAGCAGGATCGCGGCGAGCACCGCGATCGCGGCGAATACGCCAAAGGTCACGACAACCACGGTCCTGGTGTCGAGCACCTCATCGGCCTGGACCTTGAGCATTCCCGAATCGCGTCTCTTGCTCATCGCGCCACCGCCCCTTCTGGTTCCATCCCCCGTTCGAGATCGACACCGCTGCGGCCCTGCAGTGCAATCTCCTGGCAAAGATTCTGTTGAAGCAATTTCCAGACCAGCGATTTCGATGCCAGCGGATCTTCGAAAGCACCGTGTCCAGAAGGCGTTGCAGACGGGGCGCACGCGCCACCGGGCCGGGTGTGACATGGCTCACGACAGTTCTGTCACCCTGGCCGCGCATTTTTTGACCACGCATCGCGTCAGCGCCGCAGGTTGGAAAAATTCGCCCTGCGAACCTTGCGGGGCGAACGGTTGTGGAGTAGTACCGAGGCGGAGCTTTCCGCGGGAGGCGCAGGAGGGGACGATGGCCATCTTCGAAGTCTTCATCCCGGCTGGCGGCGGCAGCGGTCAGGACAGCACGCTGAACATCGAGGCGCCGAGCTGGGTCGCAGCGCTGAGGTCCGGCCTGACCCAACTCGGAGAGCAGGGCGACGCGGTCAAGAACATCATGGTCGACCGCAAGCCGGACAAGAGCATCGAGGTCTCGCACCCCAAGTCGGGTCGTGTGTTCCGCATCCGTGAGCTCTCGGACGAGGAGGCGGACGGCGCCGTGGTGATGCCGGCCGCACCCACGCCCACCAAGCCCAAGACTTCGCCGGTCATGCCCGCGGCCCAGGCGCCTGCCCCGGCGGCTGTTGCAGCGCCTGCGCCCGAGGCGGCGCCGTCCACACAGGTCAGCGCCGAGGTTGCCAAGTCGGCGCGGGCAATCACCTCCTCCATGCCCGCCGCCAAGGCAGGCAAGCACTTCGAGGTCTTCATCCCGGCCGGCGCTGGGAGCGCGAGCGACATCACGCTGACCGTGGAGGCGATGAACTGGATCGGCGCGATCAAGACCGGACTGTCGCGTATCGGCGAGTCTCCGGACGCGGTCAAGAACATCATGGTCGACCGCAAGCCGGACAAGAGCTTCAAGATCTCGCATCCCAAATCCGGGCGGATCTTCCTGGTCAAGGAGATCTCGGCCGAGGCCGCGGCCAAGGCCAGCGCCGTGGTGAGCGCCGAGCCCGGGCTGTTGAGCCGCAAGACCGCTCCGGTGCAGCCGGCCTTCACCGATGAGGAGACGGCGGCGCCACTGCCGGAAGCAGCCCCGGCAGCGGTGCCGCCTCCGGCCGAGCCCGCGGCGCCTGCCGAGGACGAGGAGGCAGTGCCCTTCCCCACGCTGGCGCGACGCAAGGCGCCGCCCGTGGCCGCGGTGCCGCCCCCGGCTGCCATTCCAGATGCGCTGCGCAAGCCGGCCGACGAGGTCGCGCCGAAGCCAGAGGCGGAGGCGGAGCCGGTCGCACCGCCCGAGCCTGTCGCGCCTCCCGAGTCGGTTGCGCCTCCCGAGCCGGTTGCGCCGCCCGAGCCGGTCGCGCCTCCCGACGTTTTCGCGCCGAAGCCAGAGGCGGAGGCGGAGCCTGTCGCCGCGCCTCCCGAGCCTGTCGCGCCTCCCGAGCCGGTCGCGCCGCCCGACGTTGTCCCGCCGAAGCCGGAGCCGGTCGCGCCTCCCGACGTTGTCGCGCCGAAGCCAGAGGCGGAGGCGGAGCCGGCCGCGGAGGAGTACGTTTCCGGGGACAGGCTCTGGGACGCGGACGAGGTGCTGGCCTCGGTGTTCGAGGACACCATGCTGCTCTCGACCATGTCGGTCGAGGACGCGATCGACTTCGCGCTCGACCTGGCCCTGGACAAGGTCGACGCCGAGGGCGGCTCCGTGGTGCTCGCCGATATCAACACCAACGACATGGTGTATGCGTCGAGCCGCGGGCCAGCGGCCAGCCAGGTGCTGGGCTCGCGTCAGCCCCTGGGCGAGGGGTTGCTCGGCTTCACCGTGTCCGAGGGCGTGGGCCTGTCCGTGTCGGAAGCCGACGATCCGGAATTCTTCAAGGAGATCAGCGCCAAGACCGGTGTGGAGATCATCAACGCGTTGTACGCTCCGATGGAGACCGAGCTGCGCGTGTTCGGCGCGATCGAGCTGGTCAACCGGCTCGGCGAGCAGAAGTTCAGCCAGGACGAGCTGAACGTGATCACCTTCCTCGGCGGCAAGCTCGCCGAGCAGCTGCTCGCCTCGGAGTCCACCGGTACCGTCGAGATCGACTGAACCGATGCGCATCGCCCTCGTGCTCCTGGCCGCTGGCGCCTCGCGGCGGTTCGGCCGGCCCAAGGCCCTGCTCACCCTCGGCGGTCGCACCTTTCTCGAGCGGATCCTCGATACCGCCCGCGCCGCAGGCCTCTCGCCGCTGCTGGTGACCGTGGCCGCGGACGACGAGGCGCTGCACGCAGTATTGCCCGGGGACGCCCCGGCCGTGATCAACGACGATCTGGAGGCCGGCCCGATGGGCGGGATCCGGCGCGCCGTGGAGCGCCTGCTGGAGCGCGATGATGTCGGCGGCTTCCTGCTCTGGCCGGTGGACGCGCCGCGGGTGCGCGACGCCACTGTCCGCGAGCTGGCGCTTGCCGGACCGCGCGGTGACGTCGCGATCCCGACTCACGAGGGGCGGCGTGGCCATCCGGCATACTTCGGCCGCCCGACCTTCGCCCGCTTCCTCGACCGCCGTTACGCCACGCCGCGCGAGGTACAAGCCGCGTCCGGCCCGCGACTGATCGAGCTTCCCGTCGACGACCCCTCCGTGCTAGACGACATCGATACCCCGGAGGACCATGCCCGCCTGCTGGCGGAGGAAGGCGAAGGATGAGGATCACGCCACGCGACACCGGATGGATCGAGGTGATCTGCGGGAGCATGTTCTCCGGCAAGACCGAGGAGCTGATCCGACGCCTCAAGCGGGCCCGCATCGCCCGCCTCCGCGTGCAGGTGTTCAAGCCCCGTATCGACGACCGCTACTCCCGTTCCGAGATCGGAAGCCACACCGGCGCTCGTTTCGATTCCATCCCCGTGGAGCGGGCGGAGGAGATTCTCACCCGGCTCGACCCGCGTACCGAGGTCGTCGGCATCGACGAGGCGCAGTTCTTCGGCGAGGAGCTCGTCGCCGTCTGCGAGGAGCTGGCCAATCGCGGCCTGCGGGTGATCGTCGCCGGTCTGGATCAGGATTACACCGGTGCGCCGTTCGAGCCGATACCGTCGCTGCTCGCAGTGGCCGAGTACATCGACAAGATCCTCGCGATCTGCGTTCGCTGCGGCAATCCGGCCAATCGCTCGCAGCGCATCGCCGGGGGCGACGCCCAGGTCGAGGTCGGCGCGTCGGACCGGTACGAGGCCCGTTGCCGCCGCTGCTTCGATGCCGAGGGCGTTGACGGGCAGGGCGATCTGTGGCGCGGTGACCCGGTGGACGGCGGTGGGTGACAGAACCGGAGCGCTATGCTATCAACGACGGAATGCGAGCCCCGAGGTAGGATGTCGGAGGAACACCATGCGAACTGATCTGCCGCGCGACTCCGGACATTCCCGCCTCGACTATCGCGTGCCGGAGATCGATCACGGGTACGGGGAGCGCGTTCACGTGCTGTCCGATCCGCACATCCGTACCCTGCTGGCGCGGCTGTGCGATCGCCGAACCGGCCAGCCCGAGGTCAATCACCTGATCCACGAGATCTACCGCGGCATGCTGGCCATCGCGATCGGCGCCGAGTTCCCGAGAGAACGCGTCACCTTCGAGACGCGGATGATCGAGCACACGCCGGCCGGAGTGTTCTCTGGCGAGGTCGTCTCCTCGCACACTCCGGCGGTCACGGTGGCGATCGCCCGGGCGGGGATCCTGCCCAGTCATATCTGCTACGAGCAGCTGCTGCACTTCCTCGAGCCGAGCCGCGTACGGCAGGACTACCTGCACATGGGCCGCAAGCTCGACCAGGAGGGGCGCGTCCTCGGCGCCGATCTCAACGCGGCCAAGATCGGCGGTGACATCGATGGTGCGGTGGTGATCATCCCCGATCCGATGGCCGCCACCGGATCGTCGCTCTGCCGGGCGATCCAGCACTACAAGAAGACCGTGGAAGGCACGCCGCTGGGCTTCCTGGCGGTGCACCTGATTGCCACACCCGAGCACCTGCGGCGCGTGATGGAGGAGCACCCGGATACGGTGGTCTATGCCGCGCGGATCGATCGCGGCCTGTCGCCGCCCGGAGTGCTGGCCGACATGCCGGGCAAGCAGTGGGAGCTGGAGGTCGGGCTCGACGATCAGGGCTACATCGTGCCGGGCGCCGGCGGACTGGGCGAGATCCTGAACAATGCACTCGTCTGAAGCGCGCGGAGAGCCGACGTGAGCGAGCGAGTCGAGACCCTGATCGAGACCGAGGCGATCCAGCGGCGCGTGCGCGAGCTGGGCGCCCAGATCACCGAGGAGTACCAGGGGCGGGAGCTCACCTTGATCGCTGTGCTCAAGGGGGCGTACGTCTTCCTCGCCGACCTGGCCCGTCAGATCGATCTCCCGCTGACCGTCGATTTCCTCGGCCTCACCAGCTACGGCGACAAGACCGAGACCTCGGGCGTGGTGCGGATCACCCACGATCTGACCCAGCCGGTGAAGGAACGGGACGTGCTGATCGTGGAGGACATCGTCGATTCGGGGCTGACGATGAACTTCCTTCTGGAGAACCTGCGCACCCGGCTCCCGCGCAGCGTGAAGGTCTGCGCCTTCCTCGACAAGCCCGCCCGCCGTCGCGTCCCGGTCCACGTCGATTATGCCGGATTCGAGATCGAGGACCGCTTCGTGATAGGCTATGGCCTGGACTATGCCGGACGATACCGGAACCTGCCCTTCCTCGGGGTGCTCGAGAAGTCGGGGGAGGGCTCGGAGGACGAGTCATGATACGCGCCGTGTGCATCCTGACGGGTGCTATGCTGATCGCGGCCTCGGTGGCTGGCTGCGGCGACGAGGGACCCGCGTCGCCGTCGATCAGGGTGAAGGACAAGGGATGTAACTTCGACTGCAACGATCCCGAGATGTACTATCTCTACTTCACCTCCAGCATCCGGGGTAACTACGCGGTGTCGGTGCACGGCTCCGACGGCAGCCGGTGGTCGATCATCCAGGCCGGCGAGGCCCAGCAGCGCCAGGAGATCAAGGTCCAGATCGACGCCGACGAGGTGCCGACATCGGGCGGCTTCATCCGCATCACGGTGGTCACCGGTGACGGCGGAACGGGCCGGTCCGACTGTGCGCTGAGCCCCGACTGGGCCAACGCCCGTTGCGGCTGAGCGGGGATTCGATGCGGAGGACGTCGAGAGGGATGAGGGGCTGCTGGCTCGGACTGGTTGCCTGCGCCGTGCTGGTCGGCGGAGCCTCGATCGTGCTCGCCGCCGGGGTGATCACCGACTCATCGCAGCTCATCGGCGCCGGGCGCTGCGGCGGCTGCCACGGCGATCAGTACGAGATCTGGAAGAAGAGCCCGCACGCCCGCGCGTTCCAGGTCCTCGACGCGCACGAGCGCCGGGATGCGCGCTGCTACGCCTGTCACACCACCGGCCTGCAGAGCGAGCTCGACGGGGTGCAGTGCGAATCCTGCCATGGCGCCGGGCGCCACTATGCCAAGGTGCTGGTGATGCGCGATCCGGATCTGGCGCGGATGGTGGGGCTGCAGGAGCCGACCCTGCAGACCTGTAACCGCTGCCACACCGAGGACAACCCGAATATCAAGCCCTTCAAGCCCGCCGAGAAGCTGGATCGCATTCGTCACTGGCGCCCCGGGCGCGAGCCCAAGGCGGCGCCGCTCGCCGATGAGCCGAAGAAGAAGTAAGGTTCATTGCGTGCCTCTTGACCTCCGGCCTTTATATGAAGCGCCATGAGTGCTGAATTCCGCGACCGTCAGCGTCCGGAACGTTCCGGCTTCTCGGTCGCGGTGTGGGATCTGTTCCGCGCTGTGCGGATGACCGTGATCCTGCTCGCGGTGCTGGCGCTGGTCGCCATTGCCGGCACCGTGGTGCCGCAAGGGGCCGCCGCGCAGACCTACGAGCTGGTGTTCGGGAGCGTTGGCGCGCTGATCGTGCGGGTGCTCGGCCTCGATGACGCGTACCACTCGACCTGGTTCCTGATGCTGCTGACCTTTCTGGGCTTGAATCTGCTGGCCTGCACCTGGGACCGTCTGCCCGCGGTGCTGCGGCGCTTCCGCACCGCCGGAGCGGAGCCGATGCGCGGCCCGGGCCAGGTCCAGGCCGAGATCGCCGGCGCGGAAGCTCCGGCCGAGACGACCCTCGAGCAGCTGGCCGCCGTGCTCGGCCGCTCCTGGCGGCGACCGCATCGCTTCCGGGACGGGGAGCAGGCCTGTCTCGCCGCAGATCGCGGCCGCGCGGGGCACCTGGCCTTCCCGCTGACGCATGTCTCGCTGCTGCTGATCCTGGTCGGCGGCCTGGTCAGCGGGCTGTTCGCCGTGGAGGGAGACCTGACGCTGACCGAGGGCGAGAGCGCGGACCGATTCCATGCCCGGGTGGGCACCGCGGGCAGGGTGGTGCGCGAGCTCGGCTTCGAGGTGCGCTGCGACGAGGTGCGGGCCACCCGCGACAGCGCCACGGGCCGGACCGTGCAGTACTCGACCCGGCTGGTCGTGCTGCGCGGCGGGCAGGAGGCGGCGCGGGCGCGGATCGAGGTCAACACGCCGCTGCGCTTCGGCGGCTGGACCCTGTACCAGTCGAACTACGACGAGCGGTCCGGGCCGGGCGGCGAGCCGCGGCGGATCACGGGGCTGCGCGTGGCCGCGGATCCGGGGACCGAGATCGTGTGGGCCGGGTGTGGATTGCTCGTGGTGGGGCTGTTCCTCGCGCTGCTGGTACGGCCGGCGCGGTTGCGGGTGGAGGTCGGCGGTGGCGTGATCCGGATGCATCTCTCCGGTAAGGGGGGCAGGGAGAGCCTGGAGGAGGAGCTCCAGGAGCTGAAGACGAAGGTGGCGCAGGGCCTGCGGGGGAGCTTGGGGGGCTGAGGTGCGGTCGATCACGTTCACGTTCACGATCACGTTCACGAGCAGGTGCACGTGCACGAGCACGGGGCTGGGATGACTGAGGTGCTGGGCAGTCTGGGCGGAGCGCTGCTCGACGGGACAGCGATGCTGTACCTCGTCTCGCTGGTGCTGCGCCTGGCGGCGCGCGGGCGACCGCGGGTGGGCGTGATCGCCAAGGCGTTGTTCCTGGTGGCCCTGCTCGTGCACACCGTCGGACTGCTGATTCGCTGGGCCGAGGGCGGGCTGGTCGAGATCGCATCGGTCGAAGCGGGCACGGGCCAGGCGCTGCAGGGTCTCGAGTGGCTCGGCCAGTTCCTCTCGCATCCGCCCTTCACCAACCTGTACGAGACCCTGGTCTTCTTCGCCTGGGGCATCGGCGTGACCGTGGCGGTCTCGGAACGCAAGCGCGAGCCAGGGCTGACCGGCGTGTTTGCGGTGGTGCTGCTGTGGATCGCGCTGGGTCTGGCCTCGCTGTCCGTGGATCGCGAGGTGGAGCCGCTGGTGCCGGCGCTGCGCTCGTGGTGGCTGCACGCGCACGTGGCCTTTGCCGCCTTCGCGTACGCGGCCTTTGCCCTGGCCGCGGTGACCTCGGTGCTGTACCTGGTCAGGGACGGCGTGAAGCCGGCCTGGTTCGGGCTGATCGCTGCGGCGGGCGGCCTGTTCACGGCGCTGGCCCTGGCCGGCGGCGGGCTGTTCAGCGGCGAGTACGGCGTGAGTGCGCTGGGCGCGGACGGGCAGGGCGGCGTGGAGCGGCTGCTGGTGGCGGTGCACACGCGGTCGGCGATGATGGGAGTGGGGGGTGGCAGCGCCGTGGAGCTGCGCTTCGGGGTGCCGGTTGCGGGCTGGCTGCTGCTGGGTGCAGCCATTGTCTGCTTCGTGGCGATCGTGTTGTTCGGATCGATCCTGCGTCGTGGCGTCGAGCGCAGCCGGGCCGGAGCGCTGGCCCTGCTCTGCGGCGTTCTGTTGCTGGCCGGCGCCGGCGGCGTGGCCGTGGGCTACTCGCTGAGCTCGCCCGAGCTCGAGCTGACCGCAGATCAGGCCACGCAGATGGGAATCGATCGCGCGGTCGAGCGCATGGGCCTGCCCGGGCCCGAGGCGATTGCCCAGGCCCGCGTCCTGGCCGCGCCGCCGTACCGGCTATCGCCGCGGGCCTATCCCTACGACCTGGCCCTGCTGGTGCTGGCCGTGGCCTGCGGGCTGTTCGCCCTGGCCGTGCATTCCCCGCGGATCCGCATGGTCGAACGCCTGCCCGAGGTCCGCGCGCTGGACCGCCACTCCCACCGCGCGACCCTGGTCGGCTTCCCGCTGATGACACTGGTCATCGCCACCGGTGCGATCTGGGCGTACTATGCCTGGGGGCGTTACTGGGGCTGGGATCCCAAGGAGACCTGGTCGCTGATCACCTGGTTCGTGTACGCGCTGTACCTTCACGCCCGTTTCACCCGGGGCTGGGCCGGCCGCCGCGCCGCGCTGATCTCGGTGATCGGCTTCCTCTCGGTGATCTTCACCTTCCTCGGCGTCAACCTGCTGCTCTCGGGCCTGCACTCGTACGCGACGGGATAAACCCTCCGCCCGGGAACCTTTCCCCGGCCGGTCACACTAAAGGACATCCGCAGAGCCCGCCGGCAGACGGTCGGCGCGGGAACATCGGGTCCTCGCTGGAGGGTGATGGCAATGCTACGCCATGGCGACCGGAAGATCCTGAGAATCGGTGTGATCTGTAGCGGCAGGGTGATCGAGGAGCGGCTGCTGCGGAGGCTCCAGACCGTAACCGTGGGCACCTCGGAGCGGAGCACCATCACCGTGGATCATCCGGGCCTGCCCGCCCGGCAGGTGCTGTTCCGGCCGCGTCGCGGCGGCGAGTACGAGCTGACCGTGCTGCCCGGCATGAAGGGCCGGGTGACGATGCGCGAGCACAGCGCGGTGTTCGAGGACGATCGATCGCGGCGTCCGGGGCGGGCGCGTCGGATCCGCCTCGAACCCGACGCTCGCGGCAAGGTCCACCTCGGCGGGACCACGCTGCTGTTCCAGTACGTGACGCCGCCTCCGATGCCGGTCCGGCCCAAGCTGCCGAGCGTGGCCCGCGGCGGCATGGTGCGCAGCATGGACTGGGTCTTCGCCACGATCCTGGTCTGCTCCTTCATCGGCCACTCGGGCGTGGTGGCCGTGGCGCGCAACACGCCGCGACCCGCACCGCCGACCCTGGAGGAGGTGGCGGATCGCTTCGTGGATCTGTTCATGCCGGATCTGCCGGCAACGCCCGCGCCAAAGCCGGAGCGCATCGTCGAGGCCCTGGCCCCGGAGACGCCCGTGCAGACGCAGGTCGATGAGCCAGAGCCGCTCGAGCCCGGTCCGGAAAGGGGCAGCGCGCCGACGCCAAGACCGCGAAACCGGGAGGAGCTGCGCGAGGCCGTGGCCAGCGCCGGGATCCTCTCGATCCTCGGACACAACAAGCCGGGCTCGGCGGCCAGCGCCGGGTTGCTCGACCCCTTCGACCGCGGCCTGATCTCGGGCGACCTCGACCAGGCCTTCGAGTCGGTGAGCCGCGTGACCGTGGCCAGCGCCGACAGCATGTGGACCCGCCGCGGCTTCGAGCGCGACGCGGTGCGACTGGTCAAGCTGGAGGGCCTGCGCGCCGGTCCGGCGCGCGACAGTGGCGATCTGGGCACTCGCGAGCGCGCCCGAATCTCGGGCACGATCACGCCCGGTGAGCCCGAGGTCGATCCCGGCTCCCTCGACGCTGCGGCCCTGCGACGGTTGGTCAGGCGGAGGATGGCCGCGATCCAGGCCTGCTACGAGCGCCGGCTCAAGCGCAATGCAAACCTGTCGGGCCGGGTGATGCTGCTGTTCGTGGTCGGCGTGGACGGACGGCTGCTCGAGGCCGAGATCGCTGAGAACACCACGGGCGATCGCGAGATCGAGCGCTGCATCCTCAAGCAGATCCGCGGCTGGCGCTTCCCCAGGCCGGCAACGGGTGAGGAGGCCGAGGTCAGCATCCCCTTCGTCTTCGTCCCCCAGCGCTGACCCCGTTCAGCCCCCGCTCCCCTTGGCTCGCATGATCTCCACGATCCGTCGGTCCACCTCGCGCATGCTGCGCGCCAGGTCGCCGACCGCATCCAGCGTGTCACAGGCCCGCTTGCCCACGATGCCGTTGGTGCTGGGCACGATCACGCCCTCGGCCGCGAGCATCGCAGCCTCCATCGCGGCGCCGGCCGCGGTGCCCAGCTTGAGCGCGCAGCCGACCTTGGCCCCGTCGCAGATCTCACCGATGATATTGCCGGCCATGTTGTTGATCGCGCCCTCGACCGCGGCCGCCTCGTCCGAGAGCAGCAGTGCGATCGACCCGGCCGCGCCCACGCCGGCCTTGATCACGCAGCCGCACATACCGCCGAGCAGCCCGGCGCTGACGGTCATCGCCGCGGTCACCAGATGCCCCAGGGCCAGCGCCTCGGCCAGGCGGTCGTCGCCGGCGCCGAGATGATCCGCCGCGACCGACACCGGAACCGTGGCCATGATGCCCTGGTTGCCGCTGCCGTTGCTGGCCAGGATCTCGACCTCGAAGCCCGACATCCGTGCGTCGGCCGCGGCCGCGGTCTCGATCCGCGCCCGGGTCACCGGGCTGTCGCTGAGATGGCCGCGATGGACCAGGTCCTGCAGGGTGGCACCCACGCCGAGACCGAGGCGCTTGGTGACGCCGATGCGGGCCGCCTCGCGATTGATCGCGGCGCCGTGCACCAGGTGCGCCCGTACCTCGGGAGCGATCGCGCGGGCCATGTCGATCAGCTCGTGGATCGAGCTGTGACTGAGTTGCTGCAGATCCCCAGCGAGCGCGTCCTCTGCAGCCGTGACCTCCTGCTCGTGCAGCTGACGGCCGTCGCGCCGCAGCGAGCACAGCCCGTCGTGGCGGGCGCGGATCACGGCCTCGCCCACGTGGCGTTCGCCCTCGACCAGCGCGATCAGCTGCGCCTCGATGAAGATCTCCTCGTCGCGTTCGTCCACCTCGAGCCGCGCCGCGCCGCGTCCAATCAGTTCCTGGGCCGCCGCCAGGGTGGCGTCGTCGGTCTGCTTGAGCAGGTTGAGCCGTCCTGCGGGCCGAAGGAAGGCCCCGAGGGCCGCGGCGAGCAGGATCCCGGACTGCCCGCCCGTGTTGGGCAGGCCAACCGCCATCGAGTTCTTGAACATGCTGCGCGTGGTGCGCAGGTCGAGCGCCTCGATCTCGGCTGCTCGCGTGAAGCTGTCGGCACCCGTGTTTTCCGCCGGCGCCTCGATTCCAGCCCAGTCCGGGAAGCGAGCCAGCGCGGCGCTCGCGGCCAGCGAGACGGCCAGAGCGACCGCGGCCGGTTCGGTGCAGCCGGTTACCGGCTCGGTCACGCCCATCAGCAAGCGTTCCGTGTCGATCATCTGAGTTCCTCCAGGAACCGCGACATGGCCTGGCCGGTGTCGAGCGGGTTGCTGTGAATGAAGCTGTGATCGCCGGACACCCGGTCGACCGAGAGCCGCTGGCCCAGACCGCGACGCAGCGGCCGCAGCTCGCCGGGCCAGAAGCCGACCGAGAGGGTGGGGCGCAGCAGCAGCACCGGACAGGCGACGCGGGCCAGCAGCGGCGTGATGTCCTCGGCCAGCGTGGTCTCGAGGATCTCGATGAAGTGATCCTCGGCCAGGCAGTGAGTGAAGCTGCCGTCGGACTGCTCGACGAAGTTGTCCTCCCATAGCCGGCTGTCTATCTCGTCGCCGACGCGCAGGTAGGTCACGCGTCGGGCTCCGGCCTGCAGCGAGGCGCGGTCGCCGAAGGGCCCGCGCTCGGGCTCGAAGGCGGTTCGCACCAGGCCCGGGATCCTGGTGAGCAGCGGGTTCAGCCCCTGCGGTAGAGCCGGGTCGGCGAGGATCAGCGAGTGCACGCGCTCGCCCGCCGTCGCGGCCAGGTGCAGGATCACCTTGCCGCCCCAGGAGTGGCCGGCCAGGTCCACCGGCCCCTGGGTCAGCGTATCGAGCAGCGCGCTCAGGTCGCGGGTGGTGGCGCGCAGCGAGTAGTCGACATCGGGCTTGGAGCTCGCGCCGTGGCCGCGCAGGGTCACGGAGAGCACGTCACGTCCCGCGGCGTGCAGCGCCATCGCCACCCGGGCCCAGATCCAGGCGTTGTTGTTCAGCCCGTGGACCAGCACCAGCGTCGGGCCGGCGCCGCGCCAGCGCAGGCAGTGGAGCCGCACCTCGCCGCATTCGGCCTCGCCGACCTCGGGCTCGCTGCGGGGGATGGCGTCCACGCGGCCGTACGAGCCGCCGAGGTTGCGGGCCAGCAGCCGCTGGGTCGCGTGCAGCAGGCGGCCGCCGAGGCCGGGACCGTGTGGGACAGAGCTAGTCGTCGAAGTCGCCCCCGGGCCCCTTGTCGCTGTTCAGCGTCTTGGCCCGCTCGCGGATTTTCTCCTCGGTCCACTCGGCCGGATCCTCGATCCGCTCGGCCTTGGGGGGCATCTCGTGCGAGCCGGCATCGAGGATTGCATCGATCGCCAGCGGCGCCGTGCCCGTGGCGTTGAACACATTGCTGAGCAGCCCGTACACGAATTCCTCGACCGCCGCGATCATCCGCTCGCGCACGTCAGCGCTCTGTCCGAGCAGCTTGTTCTCGAAGGGCAGGTTGAGCTTCTTGTAGTTGCCGCCCTTCCAGCCCTGCTCGTCGGCGTGCGCCTTCATCGCGGCCCACATCTCCTCGCTGACACCCTGGCCCTCGACCTTGATGAACTCGCCGTCCTCGAGCTCGGCGTTGCCGTAGTCGTTGACCTGGACGCCCCAGGTGAACATCTGCAGCGCCGTGGCCACGTTGGCCTTGGTGGTCTCGGTCTGCTTGGCGATCTCGCGCAGCCGGTCGCTGTTGTTGCCCGAGGTGCCGTGCTGCGCGCCGGAGATGCCGTACGGCTTGAGCGCCTGGTGGATGCTCGCAGTCAGCTCGACCTGGATCCCGGCGCCGCTGGCCTCGATGCCGTGCGTGGTGCCGTTGTTCAGTGCGATCCAGTCGGGGAAGATGCCGTGGGCGTTGAGCCCCCGGATCAGGAACAGCGCCTCGTCCGGCGTGGACAGGCCCTGGCTGCCCTTGATCTCGCCGACCTCGGTCTCCAGGCCGGCCCAGGCCGGGATGTACTGATTCAGCTCGAGGTTGGCCAGCAGGTTCTCCTCGTCGGGCAGGTGCGAGGCATCGACCGCGATCGAGGTGATCCCGGCGTCGAACAGCGAAGGGATCTCCAGGCGTGCCGTCTCCACGTCCTGGTCGCCCTTGATCCCGTAGTGATCGGCGTGCACGGCCACCGGTACGGTGACGCCCAACTCGTTGGCGTACTGATCGACCTGGCGCGCCATGTTCCACAGGCTGGTCGGGCAGTACGCCGCGGCGCCGCCCTCGGACCTGGCGATCTCGATGATGATCGCGGCGTTGGCCTTCTGCGCCGCGCGCAGCGCGCCGCGGATCACGAAGGAGTTACGGCCGTTGGCGGCGATGGTCATCGCCTGGCCCTTGGCGCGCAGGGCGCGGTCGATCACCTTGCCGCTGACGATCAGCGCGCGCGAGTTGGGAAACAGCTTCTTGACGTTCGGCGGACGGCCGATCTCCAGTGCCTTTCCGAACTTCTCGTTATCTGTGCTCATGACGGACCTCCTCGTCTCGTCCTCTTGGTATCTGTTTGGGTCGGTTCTTGCAACTCATTCCCCCTCCAGGTTCGACAGGCCGTAGAGCAGGGCGCTGACGATCAGATCGACGGCCTCGCGGTTCTCGCCGCCCTCCGGGATGATCAGGTGCGCGTAGTCCTTGTTCGGCTCCACGTGCATCCGGTGCATCGGTCGCACCGTGTGGTAGTACTGGTGCTGGATCGATTCGATGTCGCGCCCGCGATCGAGCAGATCGCGCTTGATACGGCGGATCAGGCGGATGTCGTCCGCGGTGTCCACGAAGAGGCGGAGATCGAATATCTCCCGCAGCTCTGGCACGGCAAAGGTCAGGATGCCCTCGACCACGATGATCCGGCAGGGCTCGATCCGCCGGGTCTCGGCCTTGCGCAGGTGGCTGGCGAAGTCGTACTGCGGGCAGTCCACGCCCTGGCCGTTGCGCAGCGCCTGGAGCTGTGCGATCAGCAGGCCGTTGTCCAGCGCCTCGGGCTCGTCGTAGTTCAGCTCGGCGCGTCGCTGGAGCGGCAGCTCGGGCCGGTGCAGGTAGTACCAGTCGTGCTGGATCAGCGCTGCCTCGCCGGACGGCATCTTCTTCAGCACCTTGCGCGCCACCGTGGTCTTGCCCGCGCCGGTGCCGCCGGTGATGCCGATGATCCGCGGGCGGTCGTCAACCATGTGTCATTCCGATCATCACTTGAAGCCCTTGGAGCAGCAATGGGTCGTCGCGGCTGGAAGCTGCATTCAGGCCCCCGTGGCTGTGACGGCCAACCGTAGTCCCGGGAGGTCAGGGTGTCAACGCCGGTGGCCGCAGGCCATGGCCCGCTGCTCAAGCCCGGGGCCCGCTCTCGGATAAACTACTAAGAAACTAGTTGATTTCGACTCCGTTGATCCATTACCCTGGACTCATGATGCTCCGGCCCGGACAGAGTTTACTGCTGCTCCCCACCCTGGCCCTTGCCGCCTGCGCCAGCGGTGACGATACCCGGGATTCATGTTCCAGCGCCTGCGCCAAGGGTGAGGCGATCTGCGATCACACGGGCGGGCTGCGCGCATGCGAGGGGCCGTCCGAGCTGGGCTGCCTGTACTGGGGTGCGGCCCAGCCCTGCGGCGAGCACCGCTCCTGCATCGGTGGCGGCTGCGCCTGCGAGAACCCCTGCGAGCCGGGACAGACGGTCTGCGGCCCCTCGGGCGGCGAGCAGCGCTGCGCAGGCCCGGACGCGGACGGCTGCTACCGCTGGGGAGTCGAGCAGAGCTGCGGGGCCGGTAAGGTCTGCTCGGGCGGCTCCTGCGGCTGCGAGAGCCCGTGTCAGCACGGGGACTCGATCTGTGACCTCGAGGGCAACGAGGTTGGCTGCGAGGGCCCGGACGCGGACGGCTGCATGTACTGGGCCGCGCCGCAGCCCTGCGGCGAGCACCGCTCCTGCATCGGCGGCAGCTGCGCCTGCGAGAATCCCTGTCTGCCCGGCGGCTCGACCTGCCTCGGCGCCGACGCCGAGGCGAGCTGCGCAGGCCCGGACGTGAACGGCTGCTTCTTCTGGGCCGAGCCCGAGGCCTGCGCAGCAGGCTTGAACTGCAAGCCCGAGGATGGGCGCTGCCGGCCGGACACCGCGCCCGAGTGCTATGCACGGAACGAATGTGACTACGTGGGCCAGAACGTCTGCCAGACCGAGACCCAGTATCGCAGCTGCAAGGTGGGGTACGACGGATGCCTGGTCTGGGACTGCAGCTCCTGACCCGCCACCTGGCACACGTGCCCGGAGGGCACGTCCTGCGTCCAGCACCTGGACACCGGTGTCTGCGAGTAGCGTCGATGGCCGTGCCCGATTGATTCCTGTCGCCCGGACCTGTTCAGATTGGAAACTTCCGCCGCCCTGTGTCATACTGTCCAGAATTAGGAGGAATCGGACGATGCGTCCGAAGGCAACCGAGTTTGTCAAGAGCGCCTCGCAGCTGGCCGAGTGCCCGGAGCTCGGCCTACCCGAGATCGCACTGGCCGGCCGGTCCAATGTCGGGAAATCCAGTCTTATCAATTCTTTACTGGGGAGAAAGGCGCTCGCCCGGGTCTCGGGCATGCCCGGACGGACACGGCTGCTCAACTTCTTCCGCGTCGAGGCCCGCAGCGATCTGGTGCTGGTCGATCTGCCGGGCTACGGGTACGCCAGGGCCTCGCGCAAGGACCAGCAGGCCTGGATGCGCTCGATGGAGGAGTACCTGGCCCTTCGCGACCGGCTGGCCGCCGTGGTGGTCATCCTCGATGCCCGCCGCGGCGTGGGCGACGAGGATCGCGCCCTGCTCGACTGGCTCGCCGAGCGCGGACGGCGGGCCGTGGTGGTGGCGACCAAGGTCGACAAGCTGCCCAAGACGCGGCGCAAGGCCGCGGTGCGGAGCATCGCCGAGGAACTCGAGCTGGGCTCGGACCACCTGCCGCTGCCCTTCAGCGCGCGGAGCGGCGAGGGCCGCGCCGCGCTGTGGGGACGGCTGCAGGCGCTGGCCGAGGAAACCGGAGCGGCGGGAGGAAGCGGATGATCCGCGGCGCCCTCGCGCTGACCCTGCTGCTCGGCACTGCCGGCGCCGCTGCCGAGCCGATCCTGGTCGAGCGGGTGGTCGCCGTGGTCGAGGGCGAGGTGATCACGCTCTCGCTGGTCGATCTCGAGGCGCGGGTCGTGGTGGTCAAGCGGCTCGACGAGCAGGGAGGCCTGCGCATCCGCGTCCAGCCCGGGCCGCACGGCGTGGAGCTGCAAGTCATCGATCGCGAGGGTCGCTCCAAGCCTGTCCGCATCACCCAGAAGCTCCTCGGCGACGTGCTCGACCTGATGATCAACTGGCGCATCATCCACGCCGAGGCCGAGCGGCTGAAGCTGCAGGAGATCGGCGCCGAGGAGCGCGGGAAGCTGCTGACCAGCTTCGCGGATCGGTTCATCACGCGGGAGGACTTCACCGCCTTCCTCGCGGCCAGCGAGGTCAGCGAGGCCGAGCTCACGGAGATCCTCACCCGGGCCCGTCGCGTCGAGCTCTACGCCGAGGAGCGTATCGGCATCGCGGCACGACCGAGCGAGGAGGAGGTCCGGCGGGCGTACGACGAGATCCTGCTCTGGGCCGAGCAGCCGTTCTGGGTGGCGCGCAACGACATCGCGCTGCTCGTGGTCAGCGTGAGCACCGAGGAGGGCGCGCGCCGGATCCATGACGAGATCCGCACCTGGAAGGACCGGCCCTTCGGCGAGGTGCGCGGCACGATCGCCCGCTGGCTCTACCTCAAGCGATTCCGCGGGGCGCTCAAGGAGTGGATCCGCGCGCTTCGCGAGAAGCGCCAGGTGCGCCTGGTCGGCGATCCGCTTCCGAGGACCCGCAAGGGACCGTCGGTGATGGCGCCGCAGCTGGACGAGAGCAGCGCCGGCCGATAGGCTCTGGACTTGTCGAAACCGCGCCGGATTGCTACGCTGCCGCGCAGCCTGCGGAGGTGAAACGTGGACTTCAAGCTCAACGACGACCAGCTCGCAATCCAGAAGATGACGCGCGATTTCGCGAAGAAGGAGATCGCGCCCCAGGCCGAGAAGCTCGATCGCGAGGGCCTCTACCCCAGGGAGATCTTCGCCAAGCTCGCCGAGCTCGGCTTCTTCGGCATGGTCGTGCCCGAGGAGTACGGCGGCCTGGGCCTCGACGCGGTGAGCTACAACACCGTGCTCGAGGAGATCGCCCGCGCCTGCGCCTCGGTGACCGTGGTGCTCGCGGTTCACAACTCGGTCGCCTGCTGGCCGATCCTGGCCTTTGGCAGCGAGGAGACCAAGAAGCAGTACCTGCCGCGGATGGCCAGCGGCGAGCACATCGGCGCCTTCGCGCTCACCGAGCCCCACTGCGGCTCGGACGCCTCCGCGCTTCGTACCACCGCCGTACGCGACGGCGACCACTACATCTTGAATGGCCAGAAGACCTTCATCACCAGCGGCGCCAACGGCCACGTGTTCATCGTGATGGCCAAGACCGACACAAAGAGGGGCGGGCATCGCGGTATCTCGACCTTCGTCGTGGAGAGCAGCTTCGAGGGCTTCGCGGTCGGCAAGCACGAGGACAAGATGGGCATGCGGGCCTCGGACACCACCGAGCTGTTCTTCGAGGACTGCAGGGTGCCGGCGCAGAACCTGCTCGGCGACGAGGGGATGGGCTTCCGCGTGGCCATGGCCTCGCTCGACGGCTCGCGCATCGGCGTGGCGGCCCAGGCGCTGGGCATCGCCCAGGCCGCGCTGGACGAGGCCGTGGCCTACGCCCAGGAGCGCAAGGCCTTCGGCAAGACGCTGGGCCGGCACGGTGTGATCGCGGACAAGCTGGCGAGCATGCGGATCTGGGTCGAGACCTCGCGCCTGCTGGTGCAGAAGGCGGCCTGGCTGCACGACCAGGGCCAGCCCTTCGGCGACGTGGCGGCGATGGCCAAGTTCTGGGCCGCGGACTGCGCGTCCCGGGTCTGCGACGAGGCGGTGCAGATCTTCGGCGGGTACGGGTACATCAAGGACTTCCCAGTCGAGCGCTACTACCGGGACGCGCGCGTGACGCGAATCTACGAGGGCGCAGCCGAGATCCAGAAGATCGTCATCGCCCGGAGCATGCTGGGGGGCAGATGAGCGTCGCCCGATCGTCCACGGAGCTGTCGCGGGTGGAGATCAGCCCGCTGCGCGAGGAGGATCTCCGGGCGGTGATGGAGATCGAGAAGATCTGCTTCGCCTCGCCGTGGCCCCGGCAGGCCTTCGTAGACGAGTTCGACACCGAGTGGGCGTTTCTCTTCGCGGCGCGGCACGAGGAGGTCGGCCTGGTGGGCTACTCGGACTTCTGGGTCGTGCGCGACGAGGCGCACCTGCTCAACCTGGCCGTGCGGCCGGAGTTCCAGCGGCAGGGGATCGCGCGGCGGATGGTGCTGCACATGTTCGACCTCGCGGCGCGGCTCGGCGGCCGCTTCGTGCACCTCGAGGTGCGGCGCGGCAATCGCGAGGCGCAGGGGCTGTACTACTCCCTCGGCTTCGAGCAGGCAGGGATTCGGCGGAACTACTACGTGGACGAGGGCGAGGACGCGCTGGTGCTGTGGAGAGCGATCTGAGGCAAAGGGAGCATGGCTTTCGACTTTCGACTTTCGACGTTCGACTCCTGGCGGTGAAGGTGAGCAAGGCGGAGCGGGGACGGGTCGAGGCGGTGGGCGAGGTCGCCCAGGTGCTGGCGAACGCAGCCGTGGCGGCCGAGGGGTACTTCCGCCTGGACCTGGACGCGCCGCGCATCGCTGCCGCGTCCGGTCCGGGGCAGTTCGTCATGGTCCGCTGCGGCGACGGGCTGCTCCCGCTGCTGCGCAGGCCGATATCGGTGGCCAGCCTCGACGGGCGGCGGCTGTCGCTGGTGGTGCGGGCCGTGGGGCCGGGCACGGAGTGGATGCGGAACCGCCAGCCAGGAGACCGCGTCGATCTGCTGGGGCCGCTGGGGAATCGGTTCTCGCAACCGCGGGGCCGCACGGCGCTGCTCGTGGGCGGAGGGATCGGGGTGCCGCCGATGCTGTCCCTGGCCGAGGGGCTGGCCCGGGAGGGTTACGGCGGAGCCGTGACCGCCTTCGTTGGCGGCCGCACGGCCGGCGATCTGGTGCTGGTCGAGGAGCTCGCCGCCGCGGGCGCAGAGGTGATCACCGCCACCGAGGACGGCTCGGCCGGGGTACGGGGTCTGATCACCGAGCCGCTGGCCGAGCGGCTCGCGTCCGGTGTTGGAGACGCCAAGCTCTATGGCTGCGGCCCGGAGGGCATGCTGGCGAGCCTGGCCCGGCTCGCCGGTGAGCACGACTTGCCCTGCGAGATCTCGCTCGAGGCGCACATGGCCTGCGGCCTGGGCGCCTGCCTCGGCTGTGCCCACCAGACCGCGGCCGGCGGGCTGGTGCACGTCTGCTCCGAGGGGCCGGTGTTCGACGCCGAGCTGATCTACGGCGGGGGGGAGCGATGAGCGCAAATCCGCGCCTGTCAGTGGAGCTCGCCGGCCTGACCCTGTCCACGCCGGTCGCGGCGGCGAGCGGCACCTTCGGGTACGGCCAGGAGTTCGAGAGCGTCAGCGATCTGGCGCAGCTCGGCGCCATCGTGACCAAGGGCATCTCGCTCGAGCCGCGGGCCGGCAACCCGCCGCCTCGTACCTGCGAGACACCCGCCGGCATGCTCAACGCGATCGGACTCGAGAACGTGGGCCTCGACAGCTTCCTCGCGAGCAAGCTGCCCTTCCTCGAGGAGGCACCAGCCGCCTGCGTGGTCAACGTCTTCGGCGAGTCGGTCGAGGAATACGCCGAGCTCGCCGGTCGGCTCGACGGTGCGCCGGGCGTGGATGCGCTCGAGGCGAACATCTCCTGCCCCAACGTCAAGGCGGGTGGGATCTTCTTCGGCGTGGAGCCGGCGGCCGCGGCCGAGGTCTGCGCGGCGATGCGCGCGCGAACCCGGCTCCCGCTGATCGTCAAGCTCTCGCCCGGCGCGGGCGCCGCGCTGGTGCCGGTCGCGCGGGCTGTGGTCGGCGCGGGGGCCGACGCGCTGTCGCTGATCAACACCATCCCGGGGATGGCGATCGATATCGAGGCGAGACGTCCGGTGCTGGCCAACGTGTATGGCGGCCTGTCCGGGCCGGCGATCCGGCCCGTGGCCGTGCGCATGGTACGCGAGGTGAGCCAGGCCCTGCCCGACGTGCCGGTGATCGGTATCGGCGGCATCGCCTCGGGGCGGGACGCGATCGAATTCATGCTCGCCGGGGCGGCCGCGGTACAGGTGGGCACCGCGCTGTTCGTCGAGCCGGATCTGCCGGCGCGGATCAACCGCGAGCTGCTGGAATACCTGGATCGGCACGGTTTCGCGTCGATCAGGGACGTCGTGGGTGCACTGGAGGCGCCGGGAGGTGAGTCGAGGTGCGAATCGTGAGCGTGTTCAGGACTCCTGCTGGTTCACTCGTGCTCGCACTCGTCACGGCGGGGTGCACCATGGACCTCGTCCCCGAGGACGATGTCCTGCAGCGCGGCGAGTACCGTGTGGTCGACACCTTCGAGGGCATCGCCGGAATCTACGGCCACGGCTTGACCTCGGCCCGCGGCATGTCCAGCCGCGTCGGCATGCACGGCCGCAAGAACGACCTCGGCGAGACCTGGAATCCCAAGCGGCTGACCGTGGCCCACCGCCACTGGAAGCCCGGCACCCTGGTGCGCGTGACCAACCTGGAGAACGGGTACACCGCCGTGGCCCGTGTGGCCAACCGCATCGAGACCATCGGCCGCGCCCGGCTGCTCGACGTCTCTCCGGGCCTGGGCGTGGCCCTCGATTTCGGCTACCTCAGCCGCGCCAAGGTGCGGGTCGAGCTGCTCGCGCCGGCCTGGGGCACCGCGGACAAGCCGCCCGACGCGGGCGACGAGCCGGCGTCTCTGCCCGGGCTCGCCGAGCCGCCACCCGCCGAGGCCGGCCAGTTCGCGCTCCGGTGCGGCGTGCTCGCCGATCAGGCCCAGGCCGAGGCGCTGGCCGCCGAGATCGGCAGAATGGCGCCGCCGTCCTGGGTCGAGGCCGAGGGCGAGCGATTTCGCGTGCTGGCAGCGCCGACCCACGACCGGGCCGAGGCCGAGAAGCTGGCCGAGAAGGTGCGCACTCAGGGGTACGAGGCCGAGGTCGTGGAGCGTTGACCGGAGATCATAGCCCCACCCGCAGCGCCAGGATCAGCAGCACATCGACCGCCACCCACAGCGCGAACAGCATCGTGTGCCAGAAAACCACCGCGCCGATCTCGATGCGCAGGGCGCTGACGTCGATCTTGCCGTCGCCGGTGCGGGGCATCCTCTCCTCATCGATGGCCTGGGCCGCCTCCACGACGTGGGCCGCGCGCTCGAGCGCCTCGCGGTCGAACAGCATGCGGATCGCGTTGTACAGCCGCCAGAGGGCGACGCCGATCGGGGCCAGCGAGAGGCCGATCACGATCTGCTTGAGCAGAGCGGAGCCGAGGTTGCCCGTGATGAACAGCGCCGCCGCGATCATGCCGGTGAAGAGGAACAGTCGCAGCAGTAGCATCTCTGTCCTGCGTCCGGTAGGGCGGTTCGCGAACCGACCCTAGGTGATGCTGAACTTGTTCAGCTTGGTGATCAGAGCCTGGCGCGATATGCCCAGCGCACGCGCCGTGTGAGTCCTGTTGCCGTCGTGCTCGGCGAGGGCCGCGCGGATCACCTCGGCCTCGTAGCGCTCGAGGATCTCCTTCAGGCTTCCGCCCGTGGCGCCGGCCGGCGTCGAGCTCGAGATGCTCGAACCCAGGTCGGCCGCGGTGATCGGTCCGCCCGGGTTGGCCATCAGGTACGCCCGCTCGACCTCGTTGAGCAGCTCGCGCACGTTGCCCGGCCAGCTCTGGCCGGCCAGCGCGGCCTTGCATTCCTCGGACAGTCCGCTGATGCCCTTGCGGTTCCGGTCCTCGAGGCAGCACAGCCAGTGCTCTGCGATCAGCACCGCGTCGCGGCCGCGATCGCGCAGCGGCGGCAGCCGGATCGGGAACACGTTGATCCGGTAATACAGGTCCTCGCGGAAGCGCTTCTCCGTCACCGCGCCCTCGAGATCGCGGTTGGTCGCCGCGATCACCCGCACGTCGACCAGGCGCGGCGTGGTGGCGCCGACCGGCGTGACCTCGCCCTCCTGCAGGGCGCGTAGCAGCTTGACCTGCAGTTCGAGCGACATCTCGCCGATCTCGTCGAGGAACAGCGTTCCGCCGTCCGCGATCTCGAACAGCCCCTTCTTGTCCTTGACCGCGCCGGTGAAGGCGCCGCGCAGGTGCCCGAACAGCTCGCTCTCGAGCAGGGTGGGCGTGATCGCGCCGCAGTTCACCGCGGCGAAGATCTGCTCGGCGCGCGGCGAGCGCTCGTGGATGCGCTTGGCCACCAGCTCCTTGCCCGTGCCGGTGTCACCCAGCAGCAGCACCGAGGTGCCGGTGGGCGCCACGGCATCGACCTGGCGAAAGACCTCCTTCAGCGCCGGGCTCTCGCCGATGATATCCGGCGTGGGGTCGCGGGCCTCGAGCTCCTCGGCCAGGTGCTCGCAGCGCGCCTCGAGCCGTGCCTCGGCCTCGCGCAGGCGCGCCACCAGCTCGGCGGTGCGCAGCAGCCCCGAGATGTGATGCGCCACCAGGGCGAGCAGATCGAGATCGCTCTGGTCGAAACGGCCGGTGCCGCTGCAGAACACCTGCAGCGCACCGAGCGTCTCGTCCGCGGCCAGCAGGGGCGCGCAGAGCGCGGTGCGGGCGCCGATCTGGCTCAAGCTCCGGCTGGTCGGCTTGAGCTCGCCGAGATCCTCGACGAGCAGGGCGGTGCGCTGCTCCACGGCCTTGTCCAGCAGCGTGCGCGACGGCCGGACCTCGGCTCTCGCGGACCGCGTGCGGGCCAGCACCGGCTCGCGTTCCTTGCCCGCGCCGACGGCCGGGCCGAAGATCGCCACGTCCGTGGCCGCGGGCAGGGCCTCGAGCAGGAAATCGGCGGAGCGGCTCCACAGCGCCTCGCGGTCCGGCTCGCCGGCCAGCTCGTTGAGGAAGCGCAGCAGCCGGGCCACGGCCTCGCGGCGGGCCTGCGGATCGAGGTCGGGCAGCTCGGCCATGGCCCGCTCGGCGATCACGGTCTCGGCCGAGCGCGGCGGGGCCGGCGTGACCTCGTCGGTCGGCGGCTCGGGCAGGAGCACCATCAGCACCACCGGGTCGGCCACGTCGCCGAGCAGGATCTCGTCGCCGTCGCACAGCTCGACCTCGGGCACTCGTGCACCGTCGACCACGAAGCGCTCGTCGCCGCGGCGGACCATCGAGCCGTTGGTGCTCTTCAGGTCGCGGAAGCGGTAGCGTCCGCCCGAGGCGACCACCTCGCCGTGGATCGATGAGATGCGCGGGTCGGCGATGCGCAGGTCTGCGCCGGCGCCGCGGCCGATCGAGACCACGGGCAGATCGAAGCTGCGCTCGAGGTCGCCGGCCTCGGCGGTCTTGAGGATCAGGCGAATCAAAAATACCACCTTCCGCGTACGCCCACGTCGAGCAGGAATGAGGCCGCGTCCGGGATGGCGACCACGGTCGGGTGCACGAAGGCACCGATTGCCAGCCCCACGCCGAGCGGCACCTCCACGCCGGCGTTGAGCCGGCCGATGAAGCCGTAGCTCTCGGTGGCCTGGCCCTCACCGAGGCCCGCGCCGCCGACCGCGCCGCCGAGTACGATCGCGACGTGCGGCAGCGGGATCGCGGTCTCGACGCCGACGAGGAAGCCGGCCACGTCGAGGGCAAAGGCCGCGTCGTCGTCGGTCTGGCCGTGGCGCGAGTAGAACAGCGTGAGGTCGAGGAACAGGCCCTCGATCGGGCGCAGGCCGAAGCTCGCGCCGACGAGGAAGCCCGGATTCAGCGCGTCCGCGTCCTCGCCAAAGGGCTGGGCGTAGAGCAGCTCCAGGCCGGCCGAGAAGCGCTCGGTCGGCGGAGAGGGCAGGGGGACCTCCCCCCCTGTCCCCCCCTCCGCTGCGGAGGGGGGGGACCCTCCGTGGTCGTCGGGAGGTGGCTCGGGCTCTGGTTCCGGCTTGGGCTCGGGCTTGGGCTCTGGTTTTGGCTCGGGCTTGGGCTCCGGCTTGGGCTCGGGCGGCGCCAGCGCCGTCTTCAGCGCCTCCTGCGCGCGCTTGAACACGTACACCACCTTGGGCGACTCGACCTCGGCGTCGAGGGCGTACCCCGGCGCAAAGGACAGCAGCGCGCGGAACTGCTCCTCGGCCTTGCCCAGGTCGTCGAGCGCCACGTAGAGCCGCGCCAGGCGCAGGCGGATCTGCAGCACGTGCTCGCGGTACTGCAGGTCGCTGCGAGCGTTGAGCAGGCGCAGCGCCTCGTACAGCTTCTTCTCGGCGCAGCGGTAGTTGAGATCGTTCTCGCACTTGAGGCCGGCCTTGAGGGCCTTCTCGCCGGGGAAGGACTCGGCGTGGGTGGGAGTTGCCACGAGGAGGAGTAGCGCGAGCACGAACTCTCCGGCTGCAATTCTAGTCTGCATCTGGGCTCCCGGTGCCGACGTAGAAGTCTGCGCTTGCCGACAACTGTCCTTCGATCGAGTGCGTGAAGTCGAGAGTCAGCGTGCGCAGACCGTCCGGACCGGCGTCTGCGGGGATCGTTAGGCGAGCCTTGATCCCCGTGCAGTCGTCGAGCGTCTCTGATTTCTGCGCCCAGATGTCCTGCGGTGAGAAGGACATGCCAGTTGAATAGCAGAAAACGTCAGTACCGCGAATACCAGGCTTCAGCCCCTCGAAGGTGATGAGCACGCCGTCGATCGTCGTGCCGCGGATGCCGAAGCTCGGCTGGATGCGTAGCGGATACGTCGCGTTGTCTGGATTGTCATCAACAACATCCGAGTACGCCCCGCAGCCCGAAGCTGCCAGCATCGTGAGCGCACACATCAATCCCCTAGCGGCCAAGCCACCGCTCCCCGACTAATTATCAAGAAAGCGTAGCACAGCCCGTCGAGCGGCGGCAAGAAACGGGAAGCCGCGGACGCATGCCGACCGGCGAGCTGGTCGGAATCAGGTCCCGCTCGGCACCACCCAGAACTCGGCCACCCCGTCGAAGGTACCGTCGGTCCGCTGCAGGACGAGGCGCGCCTGCCTGGCACCCACCACCGCCGCCGCGCCGACGATCACCCTCACCCGGATACCGGTGCAGCCCCCGAGCTTGTTGTGATACTCGTAGCCGATCCCGGGTCCGAACTCGAGCGCGGTGTACCAGGCCACGCACTGCGCTCCGAGGTCCGAGGCGTCCTCGAACCACAGTTCCATCTCTGCGGTGTTGCCGAGCTCCACGTACTGGGGGCTGACCTGCAGCGTGGGTCCGTCGGCCGACGAATCCTCATCCTGACCGCAGGCCATCGCCGTGGCGATCGCCAGCATTACCACTCCGGTCCTGATGCGCATGCGCCCCCCGGCGCGAGGAAGCTACTGCTTCACGCAGAGCCCGTCGGCCGAGCAGACGTACCCGGCCGGGCAGTCGCTGTTGGAGCTGCAGGGCAGCCGGTCGTCGGGCACGCAGTACCCGTTCATGGTGCCGTGGTCGATGTAGATGTCGCAGTACGTGCCCTGCGGGCAGTCCGCATCGCTCTCGCATTCCTGCGCGCCGTTGTCGCACTCGCCCTCGTACGCCAGCTCGGCGCCCGCGCAGTCCATCTCGCAGCGGTTGCCATACGTCTCGAGGTGCTCCTCGCCGGAGGTCTCGTCGAAGGTCTTGCCGCACACCGGATCCCACACGTCGTCGCACTGGCAGTCCTGGCCGTGGCAGAAGCCGTTGAGGCAGAACTCGCCGGTCCCGCACTCCGAGTCCGTGGTGCAGGCCCTGCGGTTGTCGAGCCTGTCCAGGCACTCCTGGGACTCCATCGTCTGGACCCAGCCGCAGGCCTCGTTGCCCGACGCGTCCGGCACACGCTGGCAGAGCGCCATCTGCAGGCACTCGTACTCGGGCAGCCAGTTGCAGTCGGTGCCCACGTCGTGATCGGCGCAGATCTCGCTGTTGCACCCGGTGCGGAAGCAGCCCTCGGGCATCGGCACGCAGATCCCCTCGCAGGTCGGGTCGCCGGGCTGGCAGTCCGGGTTCGAGCCGTCCTCACGCACGCACTCGAAGCCGGGCGGGCAATCCGAGCTGGCCGTGCAGGAGATCTGACCCGGCTCGCAGCGCGGCGGTCCGCACACGTCGCAGCCCGGGCAGTTCGGATCTGGCGGGCAGTGGTTGCAGATGTACCCCTCCGGGCAGTCCTGGTCGGCCTCGCATTCCTTGTCGATCGGCTCGCAGATCGGATCGCCGCACACGCCGCACAGCGGGCATTCCGGGTCGGGCGGGCACTCGTTGCACCAGTATCCGTCCGGACAGGGCAGCCCCTCGGCGCAGTTCTTCGGCTGCTGCTCGCACTCGCCGGCGTACAGGATCCGCGCGTCCACGCAGTGCGCCTCGCACTCGTTGCCATAGGTCTGTATCTCGCCGTCGGCTGTCTGGGCGCAGACCGGCTGCCAGTACTCGGGGCAGGCGCACTCGGTCTCGATGCAGGTGCAGTTGACGCAGACGTGGTTCTGCGGACAGTCCTCGTCGAACAGGCAGTCGCCGCCGTACTCGCAGGTGTCCGGGCATTCGTTGAGGTACACCACGTGGGCGCCGGCGCACTCGGCCTGGCAGTAGTTGCTGTAGGTCAGCGCCACGCCATTCTTCACCCCGCACACCGGCCGCCAGTCGTCGGTGCAGCCGCAGTCCGTACCCTGGCAGCGTCCCACCACGCAGCTCTGGCCCGGGCCGCACTGCGAGTCGTCCTCGCAGCACTGCTCGCGGGTCGGATCGCATTCGCAGGGTCCGTCGTGATCCACGTCCACGCCGCGGCACTCCTCGGCCACGCAGCGGTTGGCGTAGGTCTTGCCGTCCACGCCGCAGACCGGATTCTCCTCTGCGGGGCAGTCGCAGCCCTCGGGCACGCAGCGGCCCGAGGCCACGCCCTGCTTCCACTCGTCGTCGCTGAACTCGCAGGTGTACCCCGCCGGGCAGTCGGCGTCCTCGGTGCAGGGGCGTCCCGGATCCGTGCACTGGCAGGTCGGACAGCCCACCGCGTCGTTGCGGTACCCGCTCTCGCAGTACAGGTCGCAGACCAGATCCGGGCAGGCCGGCTCGCTGCACGCGCCGAGGCAGGACAGGGAGAGGGCGAACGGGCCGGTGTCCTTGCCGCTGTAGCTGTTGACCAGGATCAGGTAGCTGCCCTGCGCGGTCAGCGAGTGGTCCGCGATCCGCGAGTCGAGGTTCTTCGACGACCGGTCGTCGTTCAGCGCGGCGGCCTCGCCCCAGTTGCCGCGCCCGTCCACCGGGCCGTACAGGATCACCACCGGATCGTCGCTGCCCGCCGAGTCCGTGGCGTCGACCTCGAGGGTTACCTTGGCTCCGGCGTGGGCGTCGAACACGAACCCGAGGAAGTTGCTGTCGGAGAAGCTGTCGGTTCGTGTCTGGCCGAAATCGATCGTGGCCACCAGATCGACGATACCCCCGATCGGCCCGTTGAGCAGCGGGGCGCGGTACTCGCCCTTGCCCACTGTCTTGCCCGGCTCGCACCGGGCGCCCAGCAATCCGAGCGCCAGCAGGGCGATTAGGGGCAGCGTATTTCGTCTCGAAGCTCTCATCGCGCAGTCCTCCGGAAGGACAAGGGAGCAAGTTCGGTGCCACGAAGCGGGTCAGGACGTAACTCTATGGAATTGCGGGTTCTTGTGTCCGTTCGCGGCCGCTCGCGCGCGCGCGAGGTGACAAGCCCGGTTTACGGCCGCCCGCGTGAGAACGAAATCATTGCAGACCGCGGCGCGAGCAGGTACCCTTCCAGCCGATGTCTGTGGTGCACCGGATCCTGGCCCGCCTCCTGGCACTGACGCCGGCGTTGCTGATTCTGGCCTGCTCCGACGACGAGCCGGCCGGACCGGCGACCGGGGCCGACGCGGCGCTGGTCGCGCTGGTCGAGGAGGCGCAGAAGGCCGATCACAGTACCCCGCGGATCGTGCCGCGAGTCGAGCCCGCGGCCGTGTCCGAGCGGAGGTACCGCCCGCTGCCGGACGACGAGATCGCAGTGCTCCCGCTCGATCTGGTCCGCAAGCACGCCGGGGAGTGTCGCGACATGCTGCGCTCGGGTTGCCCGCCAGTGTACGCCCGCGGCATCGAGCTGACTCGCAGGAAGCCCGAGCTAAGGGCCGAGCACATGCAGTACCAGTTCGACCTGGCCAACGAGCTGGCCCGGCGGACGTTGTGGGAGGATGGCCAGCTGACCGAGGATCGCTTCGCGGCCGAGGACTCCAAGATCGCGGGGCCGCAGGCCGCGACCGAGCTGGCCGGCGTGACGCGGGCCGAGCAGATCTACCTGCAGATCATCGAGAGCTATCCTGGAACGCCGTGGCAGGCCCAGGCCGCGCTGGAGCGAGCGCGGCTGTACTGCAACGGCCTGTCCGCACGCTGGGACCGCATTCATCGCGATCGGGCCAAGCGCCTGTTCGCCGAGGTGGTGCGGGACTTTCCCAGGACGCCGCAGGCGGCGCAGGCCGCACTGGAGCTGAAAAAGCTCGGGCGCAAGGCGCGGTAGCGCCTTTTTGGGGACGGCCTAGACTCGACAGCTTTCTTCTCGCAGACCGAAAAGATCCTGTCGGGATCTGGCAAGAAAGCTGTTGAGTTCAGTCCGTCCCCTTACTGCTCGGGCTCGATCTTGAGCTTCACCTCGAGCGGCACCACCCACTTGCGCTTGATCAGGATCAGGTGCTCGCCCGGCGGCAGCCGCACCCTCGAGATCGGCGTCTGCCCGATGCGCCGGCCGTTGAGGTCGACCTTGGCCCAGGGATGGGCGTCGATGTTCGCGCGAAACTTGTCACCGCCCTGCTTGCCGGTCTCGGGAACTATCAGGCGCAGCGTGAAGGAGAGCTTCCTCCGGCCCGTCTTGTGCTCGAGGCGCAGCAGGTGCGCACCGGGCCGCAGCGGGACCTCACCGATCGCCTCCGGGCCGATCTTGCGCCCGTCGAGCGAGAGCTCGTAGCGCGGATTGCTCGTCGGCTGCCAGCTCATCCACAGCAGAGCGCCGAGGGCCGTCAGGCGCGCCCGCCGCTTGATCTCACCGCCGCCCTGGGGGACCACGGTCTCCTGCCAGGGCCGGTAGCCTCGCCGCACCAGCCGTAGCGAGACCTGCTTGCCGCCGGGCAGCTCCTCGATGGTGGCCGGTGTCCGCTGCTCCATGCTCTTGCCGTCGATGAAGATCTCGGCACCGGGCGGCGCGCTCTCCACGTGGACGCTTCCCGGCAGTCCTTCGAGCTCGCCGGACAGCGACAGCGGATCCGTGCTCTGGACCGAGAACTCCTGCTCCCAGGGCTCATACCCGGGCAAGGTCAGGCGCACCTTGTGCTTCCAGCCCAGCGAGAGTCCGGTCAGCTCGGTCGGCGTTCGCTTGCCCGTGTCCCGGCCGTCGATCTCTACCGTGGCACCCTGCGGCACCGAGGAGACCACCGCGGTGCCGGTGAACGGATAGAGCCGCGCCTCGATCAGCTGCTCCTCGTCTCGCTCGAGGATCACCACCTCCTCGAAGGCGCGGAAGCCGGCCTGCTCGATCCGGATCAGCAGCGCCTGCTCCACCGGTAGGTCCTCGAGACGGGCCGGCGTGGTGCCGCGGTGCACGCCGTCTACCAGCACCGCGGCCCCGGCGGGCACCGAATCGACCTTCAGTCGCCCGAGCGGCGTCCACAGCAGGGTGATCAGCGTGGCCGTTGCGGCCGCCAGCAGCACGAGGCCGACCAGCGTGGCCGTGAGCATCCGCTGTCGCCGCTTGCGCTCGGGCCTGGGGAACACGATGTCCGCGGTCCCGGCTGGCGGCTCCGCGATCGCTCGATTCGCCCTCGACGCGTCACCCTCGACGATCGGACGCGGCGAGACCAGTGTCGGCTCGATCGTGGCCGATGGCGGCGTGGCGCGCTCCGGGAACAGCTCGCGCAGGTACTCGGCCAGCGAGCGGTCGTCGTCCCGGTCGGTGGCCTCGCCGGGAATCCGCGCCAGGTCGGCGTTCATCTCGGATGCCGTCTGGTAGCGCCGGTCCGGATCTTTTTCCAGGCACTTCAGGATCACCGCATCCAGCGCCTCCGGGATCCCGGCGCGGCGCGAGCTCGGCGGCTCGGTCGGCGCCTCCGTTATCTGGGACAGCGTCTCGCGCACGTCGTCCAGCACCGGGAAGGCCTTCTCGCCCGCGGCCGCCTCGTAGAGCACCGCGCCCAGCGAGAACAGGTCGCTGCGGCGGTCGAGCGCCCGCCCCTCGACCTGCTCCGGCGACATGTAGCTGAACTTGCCCTTGAGCTTGCCGCCGCTGGTCTCCTCGGTCAGCAGTCGCGCCTTGGCCAGGCCGAAGTCGGTGAGCTTGACCTCGCCCTCGAAGGAGATCATCACGTTCGGCGGGCTGACGTCGCGGTGCACCAGCTTCAGGTCGGTGCCGTCGTCGGCGGTCAGCCGGTGCAGGTAGTCCAGCCCGCGGCACAGTCCCTGCCCGATCTCGATCGTGTGCCTGAAGCCCAGCGGCTTGCCGGTCTTCTCGGCCCTGAGCAGCAGGCTGCGCAGGTCGGCGCCGTGCACGAACTCCATCGCCAGGAAGTAGCTCTGGTCGACCTCGCCGAAGTCGAAGACCTGCACCACGCAGCCGTGCGAGAGGCGCGCCGCGACCGCCGCCTCGTCGCAGAACATCCGCTCGAACTGGGGATTATCCGAAAGGTGGGGCAGCATGCGTTTGATCGCGACAAGCTTCTGGAACCCGCGCCCGCTGGAGAGCCGCGCGAGGAAGATCTCGCCCATCCCGCCCGCGGCGAGGCGCTCGAGGAGCTCGTAGCGTCCGTACCGCACGGGCATCGGCTAGCGCTCCTTCTTCCCGCGGCGCTCCGCCCGCTTCCTTCGGCGTCCCCGGATCACGAGCGCGACGCAGAAGGCCATCGAGCCGAAGGCCAGCCAGTCGCCGAGCACCGAGTAGAGCGTCAACGTCTCGAGCTTGGGCATCTCGTCGACCAGCGTCTCGGTGCTGAACAGGTTCGTGGTCTTGCGGATGCGACCCACGGGATCGATGAAGCAGGAGATACCCGTGTTGGTGGAGCGGACCAGCGGGCGGCGGTGCTCGATCGAGCGGAACACGGACAGCGCCATGTGCTGGTACGGCTCGGCCGAGTCACCGAACCACGAGTCGTTGGTCTGGTTGATGAACACGTGCGGAGCGTGCTCGACCAGCTCGAGGCCGAAGCGCGGCAGGATGTCCTCGTAGCAGATCATCGGACCGAGGCGCCAGCCGCCGATCTCGAAGGCGGTGGTGAACTCGCCGCGCGAGAAGTTGCCGGCGTGCGGGATCCAGCGGTAGACGAAGGGCATCTGCTCGCCGAATGGAATGTACTCGCTGAACAGCATCGGGTAGTTCTTGTGGTACACGCCCCCGATCTTCCCGCCGGGCAGGAAGAGGAAGCTGCTGTTGTAGTGCGGCCGCTCCCAGGTGCGGCAGGACAGGCCCTGGCAGGAGAGCCCGCCGGTCATCAGCGGCTTGTCCAGCTCCCGGGCCCAGACCGGGCTCTCCATGTTCGCCAGGTCGACGAAGAAGGTGATCGCGGTCTCGGGCCAGAGCAACAGGTCGACGGTCTCGCTGTCGACCAGGCCCTGCGACAGGTCGAGGAACTTCTTGAGGTTGGCGCGGAACTTGTTGCGGTTGATCTTGTCCCAGTGGTTGATGTTGACCTGGACCACGCCCACCTTGAGCTTGTCCGCGTGCTCGACCTGCGAATCGATGTGCGCCATGCGCGCCCAGCCGCCGAGCACGGCGACCAGCCACACGCCGAGCGCCACGGCGGCCGGGAGCCAGAATCGCTCGGCGCGGCGTCGGTAGCGCTCGACCGAGTCGTGGATCCCGCAGCCGACCAGCACGACGAGGAAGCTCACGCCGATGATGCCGCACAGCTCGGCCACTTGCGCCGCGGGCAGGAAGTTGTACTGCGAGTTGCCGATGTACCAGGGGAACATCATCGGGAACAGCAGGTCGAGCACGGCGAAGACCGGCGGGCCGACCGCGACTGCGCCGAGGCCGGAGGACTTGCACAGGCGCACGGTGAGCCAGGCCCACAGCGCGTACTGCAGCCCGGTGTACATCGCGTTGAGCAGCACGCCCAGGGCGCCGAGCAGCGGATGCAGGAAGGCGAACTCGGTGAGGGTGTGCGAGATCCAGTAGAACCCGCCGACATTGGTGGCCACGCCCATCAGCCAGCCCAGCAGGAACACGCGGCGGTTGGAGAGCCCCCGTACCGCGAGGAGCAGTACGGCGAGCGCGGGGTACGCGAGGAAGAACAGGTTCCACTTGGGGAAGGCCAGCACGACCAGCGCCGCGGAGAGCAGTGCACCGCCGATGCCCAGCAAAGCGCGTTGGGCCCGGCTCATGAACGGCTCCCGGAGTGATCTGCGGCGCTGCGGGCGAGGGCGAGAGAGGAGCCGGTCAAGAAAGACCGCGGATCCTCTTCAGCTGCTCCAGGATCTTGGTGTACTCGACCTCCCACGCCGCGGTTCCCTCGGTCAGGTTCTTGATCCGCCGCCTGACCTCCTGGTCGAGCTCATCGTCGATATCCAGATGGCTGCGGAAAACCTGGATCATCTTTCTCCGCATCACGTGATCGTCGGAGAAGACCTCCTCCACGAAGCGGCTGTGCATGAAGGCCTCGATGATCTGGTTGATCAGGTAGTCGATGCCCTCGTCGCTGGTGAAGAAGCCCATCTCCTCGGCCACGATGCGCTTGGTCCGGGCGAAATCTCGGTTGTCCATCTGGCGCCGATCGATGACTTCCTTGGTCTTCTCGTTGACCATTGCCTCGACGCGTAGGTACTCATTGAGTATCGCGGAAACGTCCCTTTCGACCTCGCCGACCTCTGCCTCGTTGACCTCGATATCATTGTCTTCGCGGAGAAGCTGAACAATGTCGCGTGATATCGCCGGGATTTTGCCGCGAAACAGTCTCATTTATCGCGCCCTCTATATGCGGCGGTCCTTCAGCCCCCGGCCGCGACCGCCAGCCGGATCCCAGAAAAAGTGGCGACAGTCTATTGAGCGGATCCTTGCATGTCAAGGGAATTGTGTCGAATTAACACGACGCGTCATTTTTCCCTTGACACTCATGACGCACCGTGTTATCGAGTCGTGGAAATCCGGCAAGAGCCGGAGAATACAGTGACGAGGGCGCGGAGCAAGGCTTCGCCTGGAATGAGGAGGAAAATGCCATGTTCGCCGTGGAGATGTTGAAGGTGCCGGACGCGGTCAAGGACAAGGTGGACGCCGCGACCCAGGCGCTTCGAACCTATCATTCGGAGCTCCAGGGTGTGATGCAGGAGATCATCCTGCGTCAGCAGGAGCAGCTCCAGGTCGGCAGGCAGAGAGCCGAGGCCATCATCGGTGGCGTAGAGCTCAATGGCCTGCTCACCCGCGGTAACGAGCTGTACACCAGGGTGGGCGCGGCCACGACCGAGTGGCAGGTCATGATCCAGGAGCACGCGGATCGGGTGATGGCCATGGTCCGGGCTCGCTCGCCAAGGGCGGTTGCGGAGCCGGTGAGCAAGCCGGCCAAGCCGGCCAAGAAGGCGAAGAAATCAGCGAAGCCGGCCAAGAAGCCGGCCAAGAAGCCGGCCAAGAAGTCGGCCAAGAAGGCCAGGAAGCCGGCCAAGAAGGCCAAGAAGACCAGCAAGGCCAGAAAGCCGGCCAAGAAGGCCAGGAAGTAGATCTCGAGCCCCGCTTGGAGGGATCCCCAGATGAGCGAGATGAGCGAAAACCCCAAGGATCAGGCCGGTGGAGATGCAGCGCGCGCGCTCCAGGCGCGATTTGCCGAGGTATGGCGCAACGCGGTCGGAGGCCTCACACCCACGGCGGAGCAGGTCTCCCGGGGCGTCAGCCGGCTGGCCCGTCGGCTCGAGGTCAGCCCGGAGGAGGCGATCAAGGTCTTCGGAGAGTTCTCCAAGCGCGTGCGCCGGGACCGTGACGAGCTCGAGCACCGCATCGAGCAGGGAGTTCGTCAGGCCCTTTCCGGCATGGGCCTGGTGGGCACCGAGGAGATCACCGACCTCGAGCGCCGGGTCGAGGCGCTCAGCGCCCGGGTGGAGCAGATCTCGGACCGGCAGGGGAGCGCCTGACAGGTTGCCTTCCCGGTCGAGTCGCCGGCGGGCCGGGCTCGAGCAGCCCGATCCGCCGGCCACGCGCCTACCTTTTTCGTCTCGGCCTCACCGATGCCTTGACATCTCGCCGGACGGCGAACAATAATGCCCATTTAATCGTCCGATACTAGTCAATGACGGACGGTGGCTGGGGGTCGAAATGAGACGACCGAGCTCGAAGACAGCAGTGATCGCCGCCCTTTTCGGGATCGCCGCTCTGCTGGTCACCGGCGCGGCGCTGGCGCGGAGCATCTATCTCAACGGCGTCAAGATCGACGCCGTGATGTCGCAGCTCTCGGGCAATGTGTTCAAGAACTGCGAGGTCAAGATCGACGCCCACGGCAACGTGATCATCACCGCTCCCGGATACAACATCAAGACCATCGGCTCTCCCACCGCCGATCCTCCGCCCGGCCCCACGCCCGTCGCGGCCACCGGCGGCAAGCTGACGCGGCGCTACTGGCTCGTCACCCAGCGCGAGGGCGATGCGCAGTACGAGGTGGACGTCTACATCAACAGCGCCTGGGTCAAGAAGATCCGCTCCAGGGACGAGCAGATCGTGTACGAGCTGACCAAGCACCTCAAGCCGGGTCGCAACGTGGTTCACTTCAGCGGCAAGAAGGACTTGAGCGGCGGCCGCAAGGCCTTCGGCGAGAACGTGTTCGTGCGCGTGATCATCGGCGAGGGCAATGTCGGCGGCGATAACGTGATGATCGACAACCCGCTGATCGATCGGCGCTGGACCGCGGCCAAGACCGACCCGGTCAGCGAGGACTGGGACCTCAATGCGCGCTAGCTCGATTCGGCGCGCGGCGATTGCAGCGCTGCTCCAGCTCTCGTTGCTGGCCTTGCTTGCCACGCTCCTCGCTGGCTGCATCGGCCGCGATCGCGGGGCGCGCAAGAAGGACGCCGAGATCCACTACGACCTGGGCGTGGATGCCTTTCACAAGAAAGACACGGCCACGGCGCTGAAGGAGCTGATGAAGGCCCAGGAGTTCGACCCGACGGACCCGCACATCCCGAACGTGATGGGGCTGGTGTTCCTCGGCCGCGAGATGTTCGGCAAGGCCGAGGAGAACTTCGAGAAGGCGCTCGTGCTGGATCCCAAGATGTCCGACGCCTGGAACAACCTCGGCGCGCTGTACATCCAGCTCGGCCGCTGGGACAATGCGATCGAGGCCTGCGACAAGGCGCGCACCGACGTGCTGTATCCCCATCCCTGGCTGCCGCTGGGAAACATCGGCTGGGCCTACTTCAAGAAGGGCGACCTGAAGCAGGCGAAGCACTTCCTGATGAAGGCGGTACAGCAACGGCCCGTGTTCTGCCGCGGCTGGGAGCACCTGGGCCAGGTGTACTTGGCCACGGGCGACCTGCGGGCGGCCGAGCAGGCGCTGACCAAGGCGATCGAGAAGTGCCCCAAGTTCCGGTTCCAGGAGGCGCACTTCCATCTAGCGGTCTGCCTTCAGCGCCTCGGCCGGGCGGAAGACGCGAAAAAGCAGCTCGAGCTGTGCGCCGAGGCGGCGCCCGAGAGCGAGCTGGGTCTGAAATGCCAGCGCATGCTGGGTGACGGCGGCTAAGGCACCAGGAGGGGGCGGTCGGGGCGTCATGCCGCGACCGGCCGCCGGCAACGAATCGTCGGAGGACCGATGGCCAAGGGTCTGAAGGGGATGGGCGTCAAGCACACCTGCTACTCGTGCGGCGGCAAGTTCTACGATCTGAACCGCGCCGAGCCGATCTGCCCGAAGTGCGGCGCGAACCAGAACGAGGCGCCGGTGAAGAAGGTCGGCCGGTCCTCCGCGCCCCCGGCCCCGCCGCCGGCGCCGAAGCGTCCGCCCAAGCCGAGCAAGGCCGATGAGACTCTCCCCGAGGACGCGGTGCCGGCGAGCGCTGTCGATTCCGACTTCGACGGCGACGTCGACATCGACGCCGAGTTCCTCGATGACGAGGAGGATACCTTTTGAGCGGCGGTTTCCCCGACGGCGATCTCGTCTCGTCCTATCCGTCCCTCGAGAGCCTGCCAGCGCTGCTCTCCGACACCGGGGCCGATCGCGCCGAGATCCTCGACGTCGTGCTCGAATTCCTTGTCCGCGATTCAGGGGCTGCCCGTGGCACGATCTACCTCGTCGAACGCGAGCGCGGGGAGCTCGTCTCCGGGGCCACCCGCGGCCGGGAGATCGAGGGCATCAGCATCTCGCTGGGCGAGGGGATCGCCGGTAGCGTGGCCGAGACCGGCGAGCTGATGCTGATCGAGGATGCGTATGCATCGCCGCAGTTCGACAGCAGCGTCGACGAGCTGACGGGCTACCGCACGGAGAACATGCTCACTGCGCCGGCCGGCGAGGGCGAGCCGGTGGGTGTCCTGCAGCTGCTGAACAAGCCCGGGGGCTTCACCGAGCGCGACGCTGCGTTCGTCAGGGCGGTGGCCGAGCAGCTGGCCGGGTACATCAAAGCCACTTCTTGAACAGCGCTACTTCTTGAACAGCGCGTCGAGCATGGCCTTGGCCGCGTCCGGATCCTCGCTTTCCGGGGCGGGTCCCTGCCGCATCATGAAGGCGGAGCAGAAGTTGGCCTTGCCGCGATCCTCGATGTACTCGCTGATGTTCTCCCGGCACTCGTTGTGATAGCCCGGGTCGTGAAAGCGGCAGTTGCGGCAGCAGCGCATGGCGGCGCCGCAGTGGGGGCATTCGTCGCTGCGAACGATCTTGTCCTCGAGCTCGATGTCCTGTCTGCACTTCCAGCATTGAAGTGTGATCATCGCGATCCTCCCGGCGGCCGCCGCCGCGGTCGCGACTGCCAGTTTATGCACCAATGCGGGCCGCAAGTCCAGAGCAGGGGTTCGCGCCGTGGGGAGAGAAGGCGGCAAGGCTGACGTTTCTGTCTAGCTGGTGAGATGTCGGACGGGATGGTAGCGGTCGCCAGTCACGGGAGCATTCACAGGAGCGGCAGCAGTAGCGTCTAGTGCTGTAACGAGTTCGATGCAGCAGGAGCGTGGAGTCGGTCGCGAGCACCATCAACAGCGGCGTGTAGCGTTTTGATTGAACCGAGTCGTCAGTGTAAAGAACATCGGCTGTAGCGCAGAAGCGTCAGCCTTGCCGTGTTCCTTGGTGAAGCACAATACATGCCAACCGCCAAGGCGGGCGACTTGTACGGGCGATCTCGTAAGCCATTGTTAATGTTGATTAAATTGCGAAGACCCGGGAGCGTCTGGCGGAAACTCCCAGAGGTCGAGATCCGCTGCACGGACGCTATCATGAAAAGCAGCATGATCAGGCGTAGTTGAGGCCAGGGTAAAAAAGCCCTACTGCGAGGGCTGGAACTGGCTCGCCTCGATCTCGTGCTGCACCAGCTTCTCCCAGAAGTTCTTGCGCGGCATGCCGGCGGCGCGCGCCGCAGCCGAGATGTTGCCCTCGTGCAGCCGCAGCAGGTGCCGGATGTACAGCGCCTCGAAGCTCGAGACGACCCGCGCCTTCTCATCCTTGAAGCGGCCGACCCCGGTCAGGTTGAGCTCTCCGCCCAGCGCAAAGGAGCGGGTCAGCAGGTCCGAGTCTGACAGCTCCAGGTTGGGCGGATCCCGTGGGCCCGTGTGCGACGTCGCCGGAGCGGCAACGGGCTCGGTCTCCTCCAGGTCGAGGTGTTCGGGCAGGATCCTGTTCGTGGTGGCCATCACAACCATCTGCTGCACCTTGTTCTCCAGCTCGCGGATGTTGCCCGGCCAGTTGTGAGAAACCAGCCGCTGCATCGCCAGTGGAGAGAAGTCCACGATCTCCTTGCCGAATCGTTCGTTGAACTGGTGCAGGAAGTGGTTGGCCAGCAACGGGATATCCACCTTGCGGTGGCGCAGCGGAGGAAGGTGGAGCGGGATGATGTTGAGGCGGTAGTACAGGTCCTCGCGGAAGGAGCCATCATCGATCGCGCGGCGCAGGTCCCGATTGGTGGCGGCGATGATGCGCACATCCGCTTGGAGCGTCTTGGCGCTGCCCAGCGGCTTGTACTCCTTGACCTGCAGAAAACGGAGCAGCTTGACCTGGACGTTGAGGCTGATCTCGCCGATCTCGTCGAGGAACAGCGTGCCGGTGTCGGCTTCGGTGACGAGGCCGGCATTGTCCTGACGGGCGTCCGTGAAGGCGCCCTTCTTGTAGCCGAACAGCTCGCTCTCGAGCAGGGTCTCGGGCAGCGCACCGCAGTTGACGGTCACGAAGGGCTTGAGTGCTCGGCCCGACAGGTCGTGGACCGCGCGTGCGATCAGCTCCTTGCCGGTGCCGCTCTCGCCGTACACCACCACCGAGGCCTCGGTCTTGGCGATCGACGGAATCTTCTCCACCAGCTCGAGCATCGGCTTGCTGCGGCCGAGAATGTGGTCGAGGCCCGAGCGTTCCTCCAGGTTCTGGCGCAGCGAGGACAGCTCGGCGGTCAGGCGCAGCTTGTCGATCGCGTTGTTCAGCCGTGAGCAGAAGACCTCCTTCTCCAGCGGCTTGGTGATGTAATCGTACGCCCCGAGCTGGAACACCCGGACCGCGTTCTCGATCGTGCCGTACGAGGTCATCACCAGCACCGGGATCTCGGGGTTGTGCTCCCGGACCCGCTTGAGCAGCTCCTCGCCGTCCATTCGCGGCATCCGCTGGTCAGTGACCACCACGTTGACCTCGCCCGCGCGGATACGCTCGAGGGCCTCCTGCCCGTCGCCTGCGAACTCGAGGTCGGTCTCCTGCATGTCCTTGCAGAAGACCTCGATCAGGTAGCGGGTGTGGGGATCGTCGTCCGCGATGAGCACCTTCATGGTCCAGCCTCCGAGCCCGTCATGATCCTCGGTGCGAAGCCTAGCAGAAGCAGGGTAAATTTACCACACCAAATCGGGGACAACTACCTGTTAGGTGGTTAGGCCAATTGTGTGGTGTGGCTTTTTTGCCCTGGCTCGTGGTGCGCGCATTGCACGGGGGTGGCTCTGGTCTGTGCCGGGAGCCGCGTAGGTAGTGGGTTTTTCAGCGCGACACAGGCCGGGGCCGACCGGCGCGTAACTGGCACGTTGCTTGCTTGGTTCCTTTCAGCGGCAGCGTTCTTTTACAAGTGGTTGTTCGTTGAGGGTTTGGATGGGGAGACCACAGCTCCCTTGGTGCTTTCCCCCCTCCTAGCAGAGATCGTTCCATCCATGCTCTCGACTTCGACATTGGGTCGCCCGTGGGTGGCTCAAGGTGTTTGGCCGGCAGGGCGCTCTGTTGACCTCTCGGAGGCTCCCCCCCCCTTCGAAGGTACTTGCTCTGCCGGTCTTTTTTTCTTGCGTTGACTTCGTCAACGCGGGTTCGGTACTTGCTCTGCCGGTTTTTTCTTGCGTTGACTTCGTCAACGCGGGTTCGGTACTTGCTCTGGCGGTTT
>Ga0272442_10000269_pt1 | contig 87159 bp, 73 predicted proteins | sample SSMForm2O_FD_200262 | JGI IMG/M metagenome (GOLD analysis project Ga0272442, IMG submission 200262) | Marine sediment archaeal communities from Little Sippewissett salt marsh, Falmouth, MA, United States - SSM-Form-2O | ecosystem: Environmental > Aquatic > Marine > Wetlands > Sediment ...
TCATCGCCATGCCAGAGCTCGCCGGCAAGAGCTGCCTCGAAGCCGAGGGCATGATCAAGAACAGGCTGGGAACCCACTCGGTGGACATCGCAGCCATAGGCGTGGCGGGCGAGAACGGGGTTCACTTCGCGTGCGTCAACGCCAATTGGTCCCGCAACGCGGGCCGCACCGGCATCGGGGCTATCATGGGCTCCAAGAACCTGAAGGCCATCGCGGTCAGGGGCAGCAAGGATCTCCCGGTCCACGACATGAAGGGCCTCATGGCCGAGGCCGACAAGGCATACAACTACATGAGCGGCCACAAGTACTTCCGGCTCTGGCAGCGCGAGGGATTGATGAACGTGATGGAATACGCCAATTCCGTGGGCATCCTGCCCACCCACAATTTCAAGGACGCGAACTTCGCCAAGATCAAGGGAATCAACGGCGACACCATGCTGCAGAGCTACAAGATCGGCGACAGCGCCTGCTTCGCGTGCGCCATGTGCTGCGGAAATATATGCCTGGTGAAGCAGGGCAAGTACCTGGGCACCGTCACGGAGGGTCCCGAGTACGAGTCCTGCGCTATGCTGGGATCCAACGTCGGCATCGACAACTTCGCGGCCGTGTTGAACGCCAACCAGACATGCGACGAGCTGGGCATCGATACAATCTCCACCGGCAACCTCGTGGGCGCCGTGATAGAGGGCTACGAAAAGGGCATCATTTCGATGGACGATCTCGACGGCAACCCGATTACCTGGGGCGACGAAGACGCCATACTCGATCTCATCCGCAAGATCGCACACCGGGAAGGCATCGGCGACACCCTTGCGCAAGGCTCACTGAGCGTAATCAAGCGCTGGCCCGAAATGGAGAAGCTCGTTCTTCACGTGAAAGGCCTCGAGCAAAGCGCCTATGACAGCAGGGCCGCCTCTTCGATGGCGCTTGCCTACGCGACCAGCGACATCGGCGCGCACCATACCCGCGCCTGGACGATCGCGAAGGAGATCGAACAGGGACAGGACTGGTCGGACGAGGAGAAGGTCGACCTCGTAATCTACCACCAGACGCTTCGTCCGCTCTTCGACATGCTCGGAGTCTGCCGCCTGCCCTGGATCGAGCTCGGGCTCAACGAACAGCACTACGAGAAGTTCTACCAGTTTGTCACGGGCGACCCGGCAACGCTCGAGGACCTGCTCAGGAAGTCGGAGAGCATCTACAATCTCACGCGAATGATCAGCACGAGGCAGGGCATGGACAGGAAGGACGACACTATGCCCTACAAGGTCCATTCATGCCCTATCCAGACAGGTCCCACCGCGGGAAAAGTCATCGACAAGGATGATTTCGAGCGTCTTCTCACTCTTTACTACGAGAAGCGCGGCTGGGACAGCAATGGAATTCCACCGGCGGAAGCGGCAGAGAGTTTCAGCAGCTAAGAATGAAAAGAACCGGATGAGACCAGTCCGGCACGAGACGGAAGATTAAGTTTCATTTCATTCAGCAGCGGAGTCAAAGAAATTCCGCGGGGATTGCTGGTAGCTGATCGTTTGTTTAAGGGTTCGGGGTTCAGGGCGCGGCAAAGCGGCATTGATCATCACACCCACTCCACCAACTCCGGATAATGAAAGGGCTCGCCTTTTGCAGCGAAATTGTCGAGTGCATTTTCGCACGCCTCCACGACTGCGCTTCGCGCCGGCATGAAACTCTGCCAGGGTTGTGCACTGTAACTGAGTTTGGATAGGCCCTTCAAAGTGAGACGGCGCTGAATTGCCAAGGTAATAACATCAATCTTGTCGGCGGCAATTGATGTACTGATCACCTGGCCGCCGATGATTCGAAGATCACGCGCATCGGCAACAATCTTCACCCGAAGCTTACCGGGATCAGGCATCATTGGGAAAATTGTGGTGGTTTCGCCCCAGCCAGCCACAATCTCTATGCCTCGTTGTTCGGCAATTTCGGCAGTAAAACCCGTGGAGGCGATCCGCAAATCATAGACGCATGTGGCCGCGCCATTGAAAAAGCCCGGATATTCGTCATCCTTGCCAGCCACCACACGCGCCGCTATCTTGGCCATTGGCACGGCATTTGTAGCTAACTTGCCGCTGACCGGCTTCTCGTCAATTCCTGAGAAATAGCAGCAACAGTCCCCCGCCGCGTAAACACCGGCAATATTCGTGCGCATCCGGCTATCAACGACAATGCCATCATCCTTCATGTCAAGGCCTTGTTCCTTGAATAGTCCAACATCCGCCTTCATCCCAACGGCAAAGCAGACAAAATCGCGTTCCGGATCCAATTCAACAGTCTGGCCGTTAGACAACACTACTTGCTTTGCATGTATGCCTTCTTTTTCAATACGCTCTATTTGAGTCGACAATAGCACATGGATACCGCTTTGCCGCAGCCTTGCATGGACATCTTCAACCATGTCTTGATCGATCATGGTGGGCAGCACACGAGATGCCATATCAACCAGATAGACATCCAGCCCTCGTGAATGATAAGCCTGCGCCTGCTCAATCCCAATGGCCCCCGCACCTATTACAACTGCCCTTTCGGCACCATCGGCAATACTGTTGAGCAGGACTTCCATATCCTTCTGAGTCTTTACCTTGTGAACGTTTTCGGCATCCGCGCCGGGCACGGGCGGGATGATATTGCTCGCACCCGTGGCGAGGAAAAGGACATCCGCCGTATAGACATCACCCGCATCATCAATCACGCGTTTCGCCCGCAGATCAGCTTTCTTTGCCGATCGGCGGACCAAGTGGGTACCCCCATCAGTGACAAGTCCGTCTCGCTTGAATGTTTTCTTGTGTTCGAAAAGCCCTTCAATAGCATAAGGAATCGCACAGTATACCATTGAGTTTTCCTCGGGCCGCAGCATCGTGATTTCGGTTGCCGGTTTGAGTTTTTTCAGTTTACGGCAAAACGTAATGCCCGCCGGACCACCGCCGATAACCAGAACTTCCGTATGCTTTTCTCGATTCGTCATGTCAGTTTCCCCATCGTATTGGTTACTCAATCGCTGTCATCTGCCTATTCTCACAACGCTTTCTTCCATCTTCTACAAGGCGGCCGGTGGCCACAACCAAAGAGCGCACCGGCCCGGTCGAAAGCGCAAGCCGCAAGTGAAGGTAAGATATTTTCACGCTCTCAACAATGACTCCGCCTTCCGCCGCTCCTGCATCACTTTTCTATACTGCCTTGTGCAAAGAAATCGCGTCCTGCGGACAATCTGCAACACATCGGCCGCAGCCATCACACTTGGCCGGATCGATCCGGGCCCCCTGATCCACGATAATGGCTCTTGCGGGACAGACCTCCCGGCAGATTCCGCATGCGGTGCACTTTCCCTCATCCACTACAGCCACAAGTCCGGGAATTGTCGCCTGCTGTTCAGCTTGAGAAATCTGCGCGTTAACAACTTTGAGCTGTTCTTCCATCGCCTGAGCCTGGGCTTTGAGCAACTCAATTTCCGGTTCGCCGGTCATCGCAGGAGGCAGCGGCACACCGCCTACCTGCCCTGCCTGCCCCGCGATCGGCAGCGTGGGATCTGTCAAGGGAATGGCACCACCCGCACCCATGCCTCGTCCCATACCCATACCGCCGCCCATGCCTCTACCCATGCCACCACCTCTTCCCATTCCTTTACCCATTCCACGACCGCCACCGCCCCCCATTCCTCGTCCCATGCCGCCACCCATGCCTTTACCCATGGCCATATCTCCCTCTGTTTGTGCATTCTGTGCAGACGATTGTGCGCCGGCCGCACCCATTCCAAAATTGTATTTAAACCGTGTTAGTAACGCATAGGGCGTGCCAGCGTGTCCCAAACACGCCTAACTCCTTGCTGTATCAGATGTTACACGGTTCAGCGCGCTGTTTGGGATAGACGAAGAGGTGTTGCAGTTCACAAGACTATCCCCTGAATATCACGTATGTCGCAGGAGTGCGCAGGCAACAGGTGACTGTCAGCTGGAACAGGATCGGGCTTGAAATCAAGCCCGCCCCCGCTAAAGTCCGCTTTCGCGGGACGGGAATCGAACCCGCCGCATGCGGTTTTGTCTGCCCGTTACCGGTTCTGAAAACCGGTCGGAACACCAGTTCCATCCTCTCTACGGTTCATGCCCCGTCTCCAGTGCTCTGTGCAGCATTACGGGCAGATCGCCGGTAAGTAGACAACAAGGCTCCGAGTACGCGGAATGACTTGAACTTGAGTACTGCTGCCGGCCAATTCATCTCGTTCTTTCTGCATATGGTGGAAGGGCCGGTCGACTGAAAGCCCGCCATCAGGTCCGACAGTTTCGCTTCCCGAGCCGCCTCGTCCGCAAGGGCGCTGACCCGATCGATCTCTCCAATCAGCCGACGTTCCTGCTCGGTCCGCTCCGCAATCCGCCGTGCTTCCTTTCGGTCCAGCAACCCGTATCTTAGTTTGAGTTCGTTCAACTTTGCGGCAGCCTCGTAGGTCACTTCCACCAACTCGTCCTTGCTCATCCACTCGGTCTCGTAGTTCAGCGTATGTTTCCAGCTCGGCGCAAGCAAAGCCTGCCGGTGCTCCTCAAGCGTACTGTGGAACAACCTGTAACCATGCTTCTCCGGCTCCTCGAATGCAATGCTGCCCGGATCGAGAAACGGGGCCAGCGGTGAGATATACGGGTGCACTTTCGTCTGTTCATTGCCGCCGCCGAATCTTCTCATCAGTTCCTCGCAATACCCGATCGTGTCTCTCGCAGACTGCGCCGTCTGCTTCGGGAGACCAATCATGAAGAAAACATCGATCCGTTTGCAGCCACACTCAAGCGCGTCCGACATACTTCGCTCCAGTTCGGCGTTACCGTATGGTCGGCCGAAGGCCGCTCGGACCGACTCGTCGTGCGACTCGGGTGATATCTGGATGTTGTAGTTCGCAAGCGATCGGTTCGCCAGTTCGAAGATTTCCCGGGGCGGCGGCGCGAAGAACTCCAGCGCCACGTGGTTCTTCATACCCTGTTCCGCCAATGCCGTCAGCAGCGTCCGGGCGTACTCAACGCCCGCCTGCATTATGTCGCCCAATACAATAATGGGCGCCGCGATGTGCCGCGCAGCAACGGCCATGTCGCGCGCTATTCGTTCCGGGTCCCTGTACGCTGGTTGCGATCTCCCGCAAATCCGTCGGTAGGCCGCGTTTGATCCACCACATATGACACAGTTGTGCACACACCCGCGGCACGTCAGCTCCGCAACAATCGGATACCTGAACCAGGTCTTGAAGGGAATATGCCCCACTATATCGAAGTGCCGCGCGCACGACCTCATAATTTCCCGATAGTCAAAACACAACGCATCGAGATCAGGAGGCACATGCGACATTTCGTTAACTTGCACGCCGGCAGCGTCCTTCCATACCAGGTTCGGCACATCACCGAGGCTCCCCTCCCCCTTTATGGCGGCCAGGAGCCGCCGCAGTGCCTCCTCTGTCGAATCACCGCGCAGAACGAAGTCCACCTGCGGGTAGCGTATCAACTCCTCGTAAAAGTACGACGCCGAGAGTCCGCCGAATATCACCGGGACATCCGAATGCTTTCTTTTCGCAACGGCCGCAAGCTCAAGGCTGCCCTGCGCATGCACCAACCAGTGCAGGTCGATTCCAAACGCTCTTGGTTCCAGCGACGCTATGAGTCTCTCCGCATCGAACCGCCGGCTCTTGAGCATCTTGAGGGCAACGTTGATGATCCGCGCCGAGTACCCGTGCTTTCGCAGGTACGCAAGCATCGTCATGAACCCTATCGGGTACATTTCGAAAACCTGCGTCGAAGGAACCACGTCGCTGACGGGCCCGTGCAGCGTCGGCCGCTTCCGAAAGTCATAAACGCTCGGCGCGTGGAGAAGGACTAGATCGGTCTTGCGTTTCATCCGAATACTTTTGCCGCCAATGCTATGGCGCCCGGCGCGCCGCCGTAGGCCAGTGAGATCTCCGTATGAGCGGCGAATCCGCACCGCTCACACGAGATCGGCCCGCGCTTCCTGAGATAGCACCCGTGAGTTACCGTGCCGTCCGGATCAACACTCGCAATCATCCACGGCCGGCAACGCCATGTGTTCATCTTGAGCGCCTCCAGGCACGCGTACGAATCGGCCAGCGGCAGCCCGCGTCGCTTGAGCACTATGAGCCGGTCCAGCAGCTCCCCCCGCAGCTCCTGTTCGACGCACAGCTTTTCATCAATCTCCTCGTAGGGATAGTGGAACTGAACGGTTATCCCCTTCACCTTGTCCGCCAGGAACTCAACGAGAACCGGTATCTCTTCGCAGTTAAGCGAATTGATCGTTATGTGCCCGTATACCTTCGCGTGCCGCGACGATCCGATGTTATCCATGATCCTGTCGAAACTCTCGCCCCTGATCCTGTCGTGCGTCTCCTTCATCCCGTCGATGCTTACCCAGACGATACTGGAATCCACATCGATCGGGAACGTGCCGTTGGTCGTTACACCAACGCTGAAGAACATGTTCCGAGCTTCCGTCACGATCTCCTTCAGGCCTCTTCCATTATCGTGCCACATAAAGGGCTCGCCTCCCTCGAAGATGACTATCCTGACGCCGCGGGCGTGAAGGTCTGACATTGCCTCGATCGCGCCCGCGTAGGACAGCGACGGGCCCTTTCGTCGCCGGAACGGGCAGTGGACACAGGCCAGGTTGCAGTCGTGCGTGAGCTTGATACCGCCGAGCAACGGTTTCCTGCTGCCGAAGAGCGTGGCAACGTAGTAGGAGAGCAGGAACGCGTATCTCATCTCTTAGTCAGGCAATTCGTTCCACCACGTGCTCGGCAAGCATGGTCAGGGATCTTCGCCCCTCGGATTCGTCCATGGACTCCAGCCTCGACTTGCACGACACGCTGTACTCTCTCGCCTTCGCGAGACTGTAGTCGAACCCGCCGCATTTCTCGGCCAGATTGCGCATCCGGACAAGCTGACCATCGTCCACGTCCACCGCCACGAAGCACTCCATCATCCACTTCCGTTCCATCTTGTCGGCCACTTTCATCGCATAGATAAACGGAAGAGTCAGGTTCCCTTCCCTTATATCGGTGCCGGGACACTTGCCCATCGTCTTCTCGTCGCCCCGGATATCCAGCAGATCATCGGTAATCTGGAACGCCATGCCCAGGTTGAAGCCGTACTCGCCCAGTATGTCGGCCTCGCCGTTGTGCACGCCGCCCAGCATCGCGCCCACCCGACAGGAGCACGATATGAGTGCCGCCGTCTTACCCGCTATGATCGAGAGGTACCTCTCCTCGGTCATGCCGGGGTCGTGTCGGCATGCGCTCTGCACCATCTCGCTTTCCGTCATCCTGCAGGTCGCCGCGGCAACGCACTTGATCACGTCAAGATCGCCGTCATCCGCCAGCACCTTCACCGCCTTGGAATAGACATGGTCGCCAACCAGGATGGCCGTCTTGTTCCCCCACTCCTCCCCCATGGTCCTCCTGCCGCGCCGAAGGCTGGCGCCGTCAATGACGTCGTCGTGGATCAGGCTGGCAAGATGGATCAGCTCCATGGCCGCGGCCAGGTCCACACTCCGCCTGCGCAGTGCCGCGCCGGCCGGCGAGGTCCTCGGCTCCTTGCCATTGCAGGCGTTGGTTGCGATCAAAACCAGTGCGGGTCGAAGCCGCTTTCCGCCGCCGGCCAGTACCTCCGTGACCGCCGCCGATATCTCGGCGCTCTCCGATCGTGCCAGCTCGCGGAGGCGTTCCTCGACCGACTCGAGATCAACGCTCACATGCCTGTAGATGTCGTCCAACCCCATATGCAACCGCCTGGATGCCGTTCCGGGCCCGCCCAACAGTATGTTCCACAATAGCCGCGTCACTGCAATCCCAAAGTCATGATTCCCCTTGTTTGCCCCCGGTGGTTTGACTATCTTCGGCGTTCATGAAAGGGACCGCCGACAGCCCCCTCAAGGCTCTGCTCTACCTGCAAGAGCTCCGGGCGCCGTTCTTCACCGCTTCAATCGTGCCCGTCCTGGTGGGAACGTCTCTCGCGTTCCTGCATTCCGGTGAGTGGCACTGGCTCATTTTCCTGCTCGCCCTCACGGGCACCGTCCTGATCCACGCGGGCGCAAATGTGATCAACGACTATTTCGACCACCTCAACGGCAACGACGAGGCGAACATTGACTTCGTACGACCCTTCACGGGCGGCAGCAGGATGATCCAGGAAGGCCTCTTGACGCCAAACGAGGTGCTCGGCCTCTCGTTGGCCTGTTTCACGCTGGGAAGTGCGATAGGTTTCTACCTGGTCTACCGGACCGGGTTGCTGGTGCTGGCCTTCGGCATCGTGGGTGTTCTCGGCGGCGCCTTGTACGTCGCGCCCCGGGTCTCGCTCGTGGCACATGGAATCGGAGAGCTCGTGATAGGCATCAACTTCGGTATCCTCCCCGTGATCGGCTCGTATTACGTGCAGACAGGAGAAGTCAGATGGGAAGCGCTACTCGTTTCATTGCCCATCGCCGTGCTTATCGCGGCAATCCTCTTCATCAACGAATTCCAGGACTACCGGGCTGACATGGCGGTTGGCAAGCGCGGCTGGGTGGTACGGCTCGGGCGCAGTAAGTCGGCCCCTGTCTACACAACGCTGATGGTAACCTGGGTTCTGCCTATCGTGGCCGGCGTAACGCTGGGAGTCTTCCCCCTTCTCTGCCTTGCAGCCCTTCTACCGGTGGTGGTGGCTGCAAAGGCGATAATGACGGCCCGCCGCCACTATGATGATCCGAAGGCGCTGACACCGGCCAACGGGATGACGATCATCTGCCACCTTGCGGTGGGACTGCTGCTGACCGCAACACTGGTGATCGCAGGCATCAACGGTTGACGCTCGAGCCAGCCAAAGGGAGGGCGAGGCTGTGCCCGCACGTGCGGTTCTATGTCCGGAAAACATGTCGGGGCGCTTAAAGCTACGCGCAGTACTGCAGAACGAGCCATGTTTCAACGAAAGCTCTCAGTCCACTCGCAGGTTTTGGAGCGAGCATGTTGTTTCCGCAGAAGCCGCTGTCTAAGGTTGAGTCGGCAAAGTGCACGACTGTTGAGGCAAGTCAGCAGAAGAACGCAGGGAAATAGCGGCATTGTGGGCCGCGTCGGCTCAGAAGACACGTGAAAGTCTTGCTTCACAGGCCATGGCCGTTTCGCGAGCTATCGCGAACGGCAAACAGGCAGACGAGCACAACGCACTATACCAGTACTTGAGCGCCGCTGTTCTGCTGGAAGAGGGATCAACAGATAAAGCGCTCGAAGAAGTGACTCAAGCTATCGGAATAAAGGTGTTGGATCTGCATACTTATGCTAGGGCGGATCGAAAAGACTCAGGCTCTGCTGTCTCGCCAACGTCCCAAGTACGGACCGGGTATCCTGCATGACGAGTACGTCCGGTTTGTCGAGCACCTTCTGAAGCACGGAGAGCTGCGAGCGATGGCGGCACTCAAGGGGGCCAACGCGGCTCCATCCGTCCCCGAGAAGTAGCGTCTGGCCGGCAGTCATCGCTCCACGGGGCCAAGCCCGGTGGTGCAGATCAACGGAACAGGTATGGAAAAGCCGTGCTAGTCCGCTTCCTCGATCTTTATGCGGCCGGTCGGGCAGAGGTAGGCGCAGGCGCCGCATCCGATGCACGTCTGGGAAATCTTGTGGAAGGGGGTTTGCACGGACCTGTCACGTCCCCGAAAGGCGAAGTTGATGGCTTTCCTCTGGGATATCTCGGCGCATGCCCGGACGCAGAGGCCGCATAGCAGGCAGTTGTCCTGGTTCTTCAACTCCACGCGCGTCTCGGCAACGCCGTACTTGGCCGCAAGCTTCTTAACGGGTTCGGCATCCGGACATCTCGCCATCAGGATCTCCAAGACGACCTTGCGTGATCTCTGGACCCGCTCCGTATCGGTCTTGACCTCCAACCCTTCTGTAACCTTGTACAGACAGGACGCCTGCAGGCTCGGCCGGCCGCCTCCAACGATCTCGACAAGGCATACACGGCACGTTCCGCCGGGGGTCAGCTCCTTGTGATAGCACAGTGTCGGGATATCGATCCCCGCGTCGAGCGCAGCTTCCAGGATGGTCGTGCCTTCCTCGACTTCGAGTTCCCGGTCGTTTATCTTGAACTTCACCATTTCCATAACCCTTCTGCATTCTCGCAGTTTCCCGGCACGGGGTCAACCCCCCGAGGAATCAAAGTGACAAACTTCATCGCCCTTCCTGTAGTTATAAACAAATCTTATGCCCGGATTCCCCGTAACGAGGACCGCCATCGTCTCGAGCATGTCGCCCATCGGCACGGCATCCGGGTGGCTCAGCCTGAATCCGGCGATCACCTCGGTTCCCCCGCCTTCGCGTGCTCGTATCTTCAGTGTACCTTCCGCCTGCGTACACGCCTGCTCCAGCAGCGGCAGGCCCAGCCCCGTCCTTTTCCCCTCCTTCGTGGTGTAGAAAGGGTCACGTGCCCGCTTCGAAGTTGTCTCGTCCATCCCTTCCCCGTCATCAGAGATACGGAGGCCGAGCCAATCCTCCTTTTCGTCCTCCTCCACCTCGATGGTTATGTTCCCGGCACCGGCCCTCACCGAGTTCTCCACGACATCCAGCACATGTAGCGAGAGATTCTCCATCCCGATCTCCGGCCTTCGGGGTCAGCCCTTAAAAGTTAAAAGTTGTTGAGTTGTCGAATTGCGCTCAACTTCTGAGGGCTGATCCCACGGCGACACCGTCTCTGGCCAGGGCAGCGGCCAGCTCCTCGAACGATGCGTTTTCAGCATGGACCACGGTAAAGCTACGGCCCAGCTCCGAAGGAAAATGCGCGTCCGACCCGCTAACGAGCGGCAGTCCCCATACCTCGTAAGACTTCTGCTTTCCCGCCGCCAAACACCGGAACGACAACCCCAACGCGTCAAGCGCCAGATCTTCGGGAACTATGCCAAGTTGCCCGATCAGGCTGTAGGAATCGCGGTCTACGTGCGAGGCTATCGCGATCCCGCCCAATGCCTTTATGCACGACACCACCTCCGTTATGCCCATGGTCGTCGCGCCGATCAGCAGCCGGTCGCACGCATCAACCGCTTCGTCGTTCTCGTTCATCACGATCTGCCGCCCGAAGTACGTCTCGTCGTTCTTGCCCGGCAGATTCGCGTACACTGTTTCCTGCATCTGCCGCAGCGCCTCGTCCGTCCCGAAAATGCCCAGGACGTGCACTTCCTCGCTGCTCGTTATCTCCATGCCCCCCAGAACCTCGAGCCCGGTGCCCTCCGCCGCCCGTCGTGCCGCCGGAACGTTCTCGGCCGAATTATGATCGCAGATCGCGAGACCGTCGAACCCAAGCTCCCTCGCCCGGGCAACGGCGACCGCGGGCGTCATCGACAGATCGGCACAGGGGGAAAGACACGTATGTACGTGCAGGTCTACCTTAAGATCGCTAATCCTCGTTGCCACTGCCGGCTCCACGTACGCCCATCTCATAGAGCCGTCCAACCAGATCGAACGCGGACAGCTTGCTGACCATGATAGGCACGTTCTCTTGCTCGGCCTTCACCAGCGTATCTTCCTCGGGTTCCCGACCGTTGATAAGGACAATCCCGGCATGGCCTTTCATTCCGGCTATCGCAACGATGTTCTGGTGCGTCTGCAGCGTGATCCACACGGCTCCCTCGCCGCTGTTGGCCAACACATCGCTCAGCAGGTCACTGGCATAGCCGCAGGCCACACCGGTATCGAGTGCATCTCTGCAGCACTTGACGTCCAGATCGAAAGCTTCGACTATTTCCGCCAGTTTCATAAGCATTACCAAGCGTTTCCGCCGTGCACCTCAGTCGGCGGCTGTCTTTATTCCTATCTTCAGGTGAGTGCCCTTGCCTACCTCGGACTCGATGCCGAAAATATCCGAACAGCGCCGGATGTTCACCAGCCCCATACCCGCCCCGAATCCCAGCTCTCTCACCCAATCCGGCGCCGTCGAATAGCCGGGCGTCAGCGCCTTCTCAACGTCCGGTATGCCCGGTCCCTTATCGCTTACATTGATGTCTATCCGTTCCGGCGTGGCCTCCATGACTATGCTGCCGTTCATGGCATAGATGATCAGGTTCATCTCGGCCTCATAGCAGGCGATAGCCGCACGCCGCACCGCCTGCGGGTGCACGTTCAGGCAGTGCAGTGCTTTCTTCATACCGCTCGACACCGCGCCCGCCTTGTCGAAGTCCCCCGACGGCACATCGGACGACATCCTCACCGCGACCTCATCCGCGACTATGTCCTCGAAGATATGGCTTGCCCGGTGCTTATATATCTCCTCTTCATGGTAGTCGATCTCCAGCTTCCGCAGCACCCTGGCAATGATATCGCCCTTGGTAAGGACCCCGACCAGCCGACCGGTCTCGCGGTCCAGTACGGGATAGCGGCCGAACCCCGACTCTTCGAACCTGTTCACGGCCAACACAAGCGGCTCGTTCGAGTAGAGGACCTGCGGGTTAAGAGTCATAATGTCCGCAACCGTCGCGGACTTGTCGCCAACCACCAGCCACTTTATGAAGTCCTCGACGCTGACGATGCCGATGAGTCCGTCATCTTCCACCACCGGCACACCGGAGATGCGGTGGGTCCGCAGTATATCGCGCAGATCATGGATTGAACCGTCGGGACCGACGGTGACCGTGTCACGCACCATCGCGTCACTCACCTTGAGCTCATAGACGAGTTCCTGGATCCTGGTAAGCCGCTCTTTCCGGTTCATCTCTACATCACGCATCCGGACGCCATGCCTTCCGCATGCAGCCGGCCACAGGCATCGAACATGGACAGCTTCGTGGTCAAGAGCGTCATATGCTTTTGACGGGCAAGCGCCACAGCGTCGTCCTGAGGCTGTTTGCCCCGTACGAAGCAGACACAGTCTATCTCCGACATCTCGAGCGTTCGTATCACGTGGCTGTTGGCAAGCCCCGTCAACAACAGGGCCCCGGGCTGGATAAACGTCAAAACATCGCTCATGAGGTCCGACGCACACACGCTTTCGATCCTGATTTCACCGCTCTTTCCTTTGACAATGACAGTTGCTTCGAGCACATCCACGAGTTTCTCCAGGTCCATATCATTCCTTTACGATCGACTCGAACTTGCACACTTCCTGGCATATCCCGCACTTCGTGCATTTGTCCTGATCGATCTCGGCGACCTGCTTCTTCTCCCAGGTAATGGCACCGGACGGGCAGTTCTTGAAGCAGACTCCGCACTTCTTGCATTTCTCGGCATCAACCTTGTACTTGAAGAGCGCTTTGCATACACCCGCCGGGCATTTCTTATGGATTATATGCGCCTCGTACTCTTCCTTGAAATACTTCAGCGTGCTCAGCACGGGGTTCGGGAGAGTCTGCCCCAGTCCGCACATGGACGCATCCTTGATTGCCACACAGAGATCTTCGAGCAGCTGCAGGTCGGATTCCCTGCCTTGACCGGCGCAGATCCGTTCCAATATCGCCAGCAGAGCCGCGGAGCCGTCGCGACACGAGGAGCATTTCCCGCACGATTCGTCGTTCGTGAATTCGATGAAGTACTTCGCCACGTCTACGATGCAGGTGTCCTCATCCATCACGATCATGCCACCCGACCCCATGATCGAGCCGACTTCAGTCAAATGTTCGTAATCAACAGGAAGGTCGATGAGTTCGGCCGGTATGCAGCCGCCGGACGGCCCGCCGGTCTGGACTGCCTTGAACTTCTTGCCGTTCGGGATTCCCCCGCCGATATCGTAGACAATCTGCCGCAGCGGAATTCCCATCGGGACCTCGACAAGCCCCGTATTCGCGATTTTGCCGACCAACGAGAAGACCTTTGTTCCCGGGCTCTTCTCGGTGCCAAGCGTACGAAACCAATCGGCGCCACGATCGATAATCACCGGGACCGTGGCCCACGTTTCAACGTTGTTTATGTTCGTCGGCTTGCCCCACAGGCCCGACTGCGCGGGGAACGGCGGCCTCTGCCGCGGCTCGGACGGGCGGCCCTCGATCGACGCCATCAGCGATGTCTCCTCGCCACACACAAACGCTCCGGCTCCGCGCGTGATGTGGATGTGGAAGTTGAAATCGCTGCCGAGGATGTTCTCGCCAATAAGACCGTACTCCGTCGCCTGCTCGATTGCCAGTTCGAGCCGTTCCAGCGCCAGCGGATACTCGGCACGTATATAGACGTGTCCGTTCCTCGCCCCAATAGCCCTGGCGCCGATCATCATCCCTTCGAGCACACTGTGAGGATCGGCCTCGACAATGCTCCTGTCCATGTAGGCGCCCGGATCGCCCTCGTCCGCGTTGCAGACAACGAACTTCTCCTCGCCCTCGGCTCCTCTGCAGAACGACCATTTGAGACCGGTCGGGAAACCGCCACCGCCGCGACCGCGCAGTCCGGATTCCTTCACTTCCTCGACAATCTCGTCCGGAGTCATCTCTGTGAGCGCCTTGGCCAGCGCCCTGTAGCCGTCACGCGCGATGTACTCGTCGATATTCTCAGGATCGATCAATCCCCTGTTCCGGAGCGCGACGAGCGTCTGGTTCGCGAAGAACCCGATATCCGACATCTTCGGGACCACGCTTTCCTCGGCGGGCGGCGTAAACATCAACTCCTTGACGGGGCGCCCCTTCAGGAAGTGTTCCTCGACCAGGTGTGGTATATTCTCCTCGCTGAGGCTGTGGTAGAATATCTCGTCCGGCATAACGGTCATGACCGGACCAACCGCGCAGAAGCCGTTGCAACCGGTCAGCACCACGGCAACTTCATTCTCGAGATCGTGTTTCTTCAGTTCGGCCTCAATGGCCTTCTTGATTTCGAACGACCGGTTCGATACACAGGCCGTCCCCGCGCACAGCATCAAGTGCAGCCTGTATTTGCCTGTATCCTGAATCCCCATTCGGGTATCCGAGTCCCTTCGTTGCTCCCCTACTCCCCCCTGCTATTCCCTGCTATCCCCTACTCCCCCCTGCTCTCACGCCTCTTTCTCGCTACCCCGAGCCAGAACGAACTCCTGCACGACGTTGCCGCCGATCACGTGTTCGTCGAGCACCTTGATAGCCTTCTCGGGCGTGAGGTCCACGTATTTCACCGGGGCCTCGTCCCTGATCTCGACGGTTATCATGGGCTCCCTGCTGCAGAGCCCCGCGCAGCCCGAGTTGGTCAGAATCACGTCTTGGATGCCCCGCTTCTCTACTTCTTGCATCAGTGCGCTCATCACCGGACGCGCGCCCGCCGCTATTCCGCAGGTACCCATATGCACCGTAATCTTTGCCCGCCCCGCGCCGTCACGGAGCAGCGTGGTCTTCCTCACCCGCTCGCTTATCTTCGCCAGGTCTTCAACACTCAGCTTAGGCATTCGCCGGTACCCCCCTGTATTTTTCTATCAGTTCAGGCACCATCTTCTTCGTGACCAGTCCATGGACATCCTCATTGATCTTGAGCACCGGCGCCAGGCCGCAGCACCCGATGCAGCGCACCGCATCGAGCGTAAAGAGCATGTCCGGAGTTGTCTCGCCGGCCTTGACGCCCAGGTGGTGCTCGAACGCTTCCAACACGCCCGCTGCGCCTTTCACGTGACACGCCGTGCCCATGCAGACCATGATCACGTACTTGCCGCGCGGCTTCAGGCTGAACGCGTTGTAGAACGTTGCAATACGAAAAACCAGGCTGAGCGGCATGTCCAACTCTCTTGAGACCAGCGACAGCGTCGGCTCGGGAAGATACATGAACTTGTCGTTGATATCCTGGAGGATAGGCATAATCGCGCCCTTGTTCTCCCTGTGCCTGTCGATGATTTCCTCGACAACCCCGCGGTCCTTCCGAGCTATCTTCAGCTTCTTCTCCTCGACCGGCTCGGTGTCCTCACCCAGCACGAAGCGCCATTTGAGCTTGGTGTCGATCGTACCGTTCTTGACCATGGTCTTCACTGTGGTAAGGAGGTCGGGAACGTGTATCTCCAAGTCCTCCTTGACCTTGACCTGGCAGGAGAGCCGTGCGCCCTGCCGTTCTTCTTCCTTGCTGATAAAGACTTCCTCCGTGGGAAGAATGTCGCCGCCTCCGCTGGTCACATTCACCTTACAGTAGCCGCAGCTCCCGCGACCACCGCACGCCGCGGGAATATTCATGCCGTTCTCGACCAGCGCGCTGAGCAACGTGCCGCCGCCCTGCACGGTGAACTCCTTCCGTTCGTCCTCCTTCGTCACCGTAATCTTGCACTCGCCGTAGGACACAAGAAGCTTGTCCGCGATCGCAAGCAGCACGGTGATCACGAAGAGGACCCCGGCCATTATCAGTACAGGAGTAAACATTTCGTACCCTTACTGAATCGCCACCATGCCCTGGAACCCCATGAAGGCCAGGGCCACGATGCCGGTAATTATCATAATGATTCCCGGACCTTTCAGTCCCTTGGGAATATCACCTATCAAGGTAAGCTTCTCGTATATCGCCGCCACAAGCACTATCGCCAGCCAGAAGCCGGACGCCGAACCGATCGAGAAGAAAACAGTCTGAACAAATGTATATTGCCGAAGCATCATGAACAGCGAGATCGCCAGCACCGTGCAGTTCACGGTTATCAGCGGCAGGAATATTCCGAACGCCGCCTGGAGCGCCGGGAAGAAACGTTCCATTATCATTTCCACGAGCTGGACCGACGCCGCTATCACGACAATAAAGACGATATAGGTTATTATCTGCGCACCCGCCGGCTCAAGTATCAGCTTGTAGATGCACCAGTTGACCGATGACGTAAGCGCGACCACGAACACCACCGCAACGCCCATCCCGAACGCCGTCTTGAGACTGCGCGCAAGCGCGATGAACGGGCACATGCCCAGCAGATAGGTAAGAGCCACATTGTGCGTAAAAATCGCCGCAACAAATATCGTAAGCAGTGATGGTCCTTCACTCATTGTCAACTATGCTCCCGGCGGAGGTTCGATGTCCGCCAGTGTACGTGTTATCCAGAGAAACGTTCCGAGCACGAAAAACGCACCGGCAGGCATTGCCATGACGGCCCAGTTCTGCCAGATGCCGGGCATGACCCTGAACCCCAGCAGTGTTCCAAAAGCAAGGACCTCGCGAACGACTGCCACGGCGAGCAACGCGTATGTGTAGCCGATACCGTTCGCGATCGCGTCCAACACGGAATTGTAAGTCCTGTTCTGGATGAAGAACGCCTCTGCTCGCCCCATGATGATGCAGTTGGTGATTATGAGCCCGACGTACGGCCCCATTGCCTCGCTGATCGTCGGAAAGAAGGCCTTCAAAACCTGGTCAACGATGATTACTCCCGAGGCGATGGTTATCATGTATGTAATTATCCGCACACGGCCGGGAACCCACTTTCGCAGAGACGATATGATGATAGCGGTCAGCACCAGCACGAACACAACGCCCGCGCTCATGGCAATTGCATTCTCCACCTTGTTGGTGATCGCCAGAGCCGAGCATATGCCGAGAGTCGTTGCACACACCGGGTGATCCGACCAGATCCCGTTCTTGAATACCTTGCCGCCCCTCGCGCCAAACATCTTCTTCAGCAGGGCCACTATTCCACCCTTCCCTTAATGGCATCCCTGTATTTCTTCGCCTCCGCGTTCAGGATCTTCTGAAGCGCCTGGCAGGTGAGTGTCGCGCTTGTCACGCCGTCGACCTCGTTCTCCTTTGAAGCCCGTCCCGGCGGCAGGATATGGAATTCAGGGAAAAGCACCTTCCCCTTGAACCTCGCGAGTGTTTCCGGCTCAAAAACTCTGTCACCAAGACCAGGCGTTTCCTTTTGCGCCACTATCGTAATGCCCTTTATCGTTTTCAGGTCCTTTTCCAGCGCGAGCACGCCCGAAATCTGGTCCTGGACACCCGAGCCGGCTATTTTGAAGGCAATAGCCCCCTCACGGGACCTGTAGACTTCCAAGCCGCCGTCTTCCGACTTTTCCACGTTACCGGCAAAGGCAGCGTCGATGTTCCCCTCTTCGTAGGAAATCCCCAGCGCCTTCAGGATGCTGGCCCGCTGCTTTGCCTGCGTGTGCTTTTCTATGATCGGACTGGTCCACGCATCCACACCTACCAGAGCCGTGGTCCACACGGAGCCGAGTACAAGAACAAAGGCGATCATGAAAATCTTATCTTTCATGTCCCGGCCTCTCTGTACTTGATTGACATCACGATATGGTCTATCAGCGGCGCGAGTGCATTCATAATCACGATGCTGAACATAACGCCCTCGACATAGCCGGAGAAACTCCGAATCAGAACGGTCAGGAGCCCGCACAGCGCGCCGAACACCAGCTTGCCCGACGGCGTAAACGGCGATGTAACCGGATCAGTGGCCATGAACATCGCACCAAACAGCAGCGCGCCGCCCAGTACCTGAAAATGCGCCGGTGCCACTCTCCCCGGGAGCGCCAGGCTACCGACGAACCCCAGAACGGCGGCCGTGCCTATGTAGGACACCGGTATGCGCCAATCGGTGACTTTCGTATACATCAGGTAGATTCCGCCGATGATTATGCCCAGGTGGAATGTCTCGCCCACACTCCCCCTTGTGCACCCCAGTAGCAGGTCGATCAAGGGGGTCATTTCGCCCTGGGTCTTCATAACGGCCATGGGCGTAGCGGTAGTGACGGCCTCGACTCCACGCCAGGCACCAGGGGAAGCCCAGCCGCTGGTCATGATCGCCGGAAATGCGATGGTGATGAAGATCCGGCCGACCAGCGCGGGGTTGAAGATGTTCCTCCCCGTGCCCCCAAAAACCTCTTTCCCGAAAAAGGTACCGAAAAAAATACCCACACCGACTACCCACAAGGGCGTCTCAGGGGGCAGCACCAAGGGAAATATCATGCCGGTGACGAGGAAACCCTCGTGAATCTCGCCCTTGCGGATGATGGCAAATGACACTTCAACGATGCCGCCAACCACGTAAGAGACCAGTACCATCGCCAGTACGCGCGGACCAAAGAAAAATACGGCGGCGGCGAGACAGGGCAGCAGCCCCACGATCGCCGTCCCCATGAAACGCTTCAGGTCCAGCGGATCCCGCACGTGCGGGAAGTTCTTCGTACAGTCCTCGGGATAGAAGAAGATGTTCTCAGCCGTTTCGAACAGCGGCGCAAAGACACGGAACACCCCCTTCTTCTCGTCGAACAGAGGACGCATTGTCTCAAAGAGCTTCAGCAACGGGTTCATGCCTGTTCCACCAGGGCCGCCTGTTCCTTCCGGTAGGTGTCGATTGCATCAAATATCGTCTGACTATTCTCGCGCTTCGACAGGCAAACGTACGAGCAGAGCCCGCAGTTGAGACATTTCCCGAGACCAATCCCCGCGGCATCATCCAGGCGTTTCCTGTCTGCCAGGTGCGCGATCAGGAACGGCGTCAGGCCCGCTGCACAGGCCCGCGAGCAGCTTCCGCACTGCACGCACGGCCTGGGCTCGCCGCGCACCGCCGTCGAGTAGCGTTCCCGGAACATCGGTCGCAACACGCTCGCGAAAGTCCGCGTGAAAGCGTGCTTGCCGAATCCCGGCTGCGCGAACGCTAGAAATTCCCGTTCGGTGTTCTCCGGAAGCATCGTCAGCCCGAGACATTCAACGTCAACGCCATGCTGCTCATCGCCGAGCGCCGCGCCCGAAAGCGCGCCGCCGTTGACTATTCGTACCGGGTCACCTTCCACGTATGAGGACCGGATGGCCTCAATCGGATAGCCCGGCACCACCCTTGCGTGAATCGCCTTCGCGGCCGCGGGTCCGCCAATCGATATGACGCGCGACAGGCAAGGCTTCGAGTCGCCAAGCGCCGCGGCCACGGCCAGCACGCCCTCGACTCCGAGCGTCCAGACCGGGGATTGCTCGCCGAGGCCCAGCTGTTCTGCCGCCAGCTTGCAGTTCCCGAACGGGTACCGAACATCGACCTCCAGGGCCTGCAGCCAGGACAGCTTGCCGGTCAGCTCCTTGATCCGAGAAGCCAACTCCGAGGAAAGACGTGGAACGACAAGATGGAACGCCGCATCTCCCGCCAGCGAGTGCAGCAGTCCCAGGCCCTCGCCAAAAGCATCCAGTGCGCCGGACAGCTGCACGTCACCCCTTACAAGGAAAGCGTCGAGATGGATCGTGGTCACGACTATGGCCTTCGGGGGTGCCGCGGGATCGGGCACATCACCCGTGGCCGCGTCAGCGAAGTACGGCCACGCACCCAGCCGAACCAGGGCCTCCGTGCCGGATACAGAGTCATCGACGGCCGCGTCCGTCGCGGGTTTGGGGTTCTCGATGGTTAGGTGGCGCGCCGCGGCGTCCAGCCGCACGGTTCCCGCTCTAGGCGCGAGCAACGCCGTGCCGAAGTTCGCGGGATCGACCGCGAGAACCTGTCCCTCGGCGACATCCTGGCCGTCCTCTACGCGCGCGTCATCAAATGACAGTCTGCGCGAGAAGATGGGAACATGGAGAATCTCGGGCTCCGGCAGGTCACGGATTTCAGCGGACGGTTTGCCTTCCAGCAACAGGTTATATCCGCCTCTGTATTTCATTCTCGGCAAACTAGCACCGGGAGGTCATTGCGTCAAGCAGTTCACGCAATCCCGGTCCATTCGCGTTCACTTTCCATACTGTCTTCTGTTCGGCTCGCCGGGCCTCCGCGTCCTGACGAAATAAAGCAGTTCCTGGAGGCAGGCCACTATCCTGGCGTCCACGACACTAACGTCTTCCGGCGCGTGGACATGCGCCGGGGTAAGGTTGAGCAGCCCCTTCACGCCCGCCTCGACGAGGCGGTCGCCCACTTCCTGCGCCGCCGATCCCGGCACCGCTATCAGCCCAAGCTCAACGCGTCGCTTCCTGACGATGGACTTGAGATCCGACATCGGCAGCACGTTGAGGGAACCAATCTTCCGGCCAACAAGGTGCTCATCGGAGTCGAAGACGCCACACATGATGAACCCCCGCCGCTCGAGCTCGCCGTGGAGTGCCAGCGCCCTCCCGAGATTGCCCACCCCTACAAGCACCACGTTGACCTGTTCGTCGGCGCCGAGCGCGGCCCGCAGCGCAACCTCCAGCTTCTCCGTCTCGTACCCGCGCTTGGATACCCCGGAGAAATCGAGATGCGACAAATCCTGGCGTACCGTCGAGCTTGTTAGAGCCAGAGCTTCGGCGACTTCCTGTGAGAGCACCCACTCGACGCCACGTTCACGAAGTCCACGGATATGGACCAGGTATTCGGTCAACCGCTGAATTACAGGTTCCGGAATCACGTCACCCATCTACACACTCCCCTTCGATGGAATCTCCAACCCGGGCAGATTAGCGTACAGAATCGCATCGCGGCAACCCAAATGACGAACAAACAGGCGCTTCACTATCACCGCATTTCCCCATCTTTTCCTAGACAACAGGGTACGGGTCAAATATTGTCCTGTTTTGCTGAAATAGGTTCAGTATGGCCAAGATCTACATAATCGATGTCACCAACCGTGACGGTGTGCAGACGTCCAGGATCTGTCTCTCCAAGCTTGAGAAGACCATGATCAACATCTACCTCGACCAACTCGGGGTTTTCCAGAGCGAATTCGGCTTCCCGTTCACCAAGCACGAAATCAACTACCTGAACGCGAACCTGGCCCTCGCCAAGAAAGGCGGGATCAAGAAGATGCGGCTCAGCGGCTGGCTCCGTGCCGTACCACAGGACGTGAACGCTGCCTTCGACAACTGCCCCCGGCTCCAGCACGTTAACCTGTCGATTTCGACGTCCGACATAATGATAAAGCACAAGTTCCAAGGGAAGTACGGCCGTGCCGACATTCTCAAGAATGTCAAAAGAGCCGTCAAGGCGGCCAAAACACGGGGCGCAAAGTCCATAGGCGTCAACGCGGAGGACGCATCACGGTCCAACATGGACTACCTGGTGAAGTTCGCGCGTACGGCGCATGAAGCCGGGGCCGACCGTATCCGCTACTGCGATACGCTGGGCAAGGACTCGCCGTTCTCGATCTACGACCGGGTTTCGCAGATCGCACAGGCCGTGCCGATCGCCATCGAGATACATTGCCACAACGACCTCGGGATGGCGGTGGGTTCGTCGGTCGCGGGCGCGAAGGCGGCAGTGGACAACGGACGCGATGCATACATCAACACGTGCATCAACGGTATAGGCGAACGTGCCGGGAACGCGGACCTGGTCTCGGTGATTCTTGCCATTAGGTACGGCGCCGGGCTGAACGCGGGGACGCTCGATAAGCGGATCAAGCTGCGCACGGCATATCGTCTCTGCAAATACGCTTCCTACGCTCTCGGCATTCCGATCCCCATCAACCAACCGGGGCTCGGCGCCAACGCCTTCGCCCACGAGTCCGGCATACATGCCGACGGGGCGCTGAAAAACAGGAAGAACTACGAGCTCTATGATTTTCACGATCTCGGCCGGGGCGAACCCGAAGTAGTCGAAACCGGGCGCCGAATCACCGTCGGCGAGTACTCCGGGATCAAGGGCTTCCGTAATGTCTACGAACGGATGGCGATCAAGTTCGATAACGATGCCCAGGCAGCCAAGATCCTGGAGCTTGTCCGATACGCCAACATTCACAATCAGAAGCCGCTCGTGCAGGAAGAACTGCGCTTCATCGCCGAGCACCCGGATATCGCGAAGCAGATATTCTCGATGGAGCCGTAGGAGCCGATGCGCCACCCACCCCGCCCTACGGGCACCCCTCCCAGGGAGGGGATTGCCGGGGGGCGCAACATCTGCTTGGGGGTGAGCCTCTCCTCACCCGGAGGAGTGGCTCCGCCACGGGCGGAGACGGGATGGGTTCCTGCCGCGACTGCTATTCGGAGATGTCATGATAGATTTCCAGCAGGTAAGCAAGGCCTTCGGAGCCCAACCTGTCCTCGTGGACTGCTCTTTCCGCGTAAACACGGGCGAGCGTGCCGGTATCGTGGGACCTAACGGAGCAGGCAAGACCACCGTCTTCGACCTGATTTCAGACGAGTTGAGACCCGACAGCGGAACCGTGACCATCCCCACCGGTGCGCGCCCGGGCTACCTGCGCCAGCAGCTCCCGCCCCAGGACCTTGACACCCCCATACTCGCCTACGCAGAGAGCGGCGTGGCCGAGCTCGCCGCCGCTCAACACGAAATCGAGGAACTGGAAAAGTCGTTCGAACACGGCCGCGTGAAGAACAGGGACCAGGCACTGAAACGGCTCGGCGAGCTGCAAACTCACTTCGAGAACCTCGGCGGCTACGAGATGAGACACCAGGCAGAGAGCGCTCTCTCCGCCATGGGCTTCGATAAAGCCGCCCTGCAGGATCCACTGTCCTCGCTCAGCGGCGGCTGGCAGATGCGCGCGGAGCTCGTACGCGTGCTCGTCTCGCGCCCCGACGTTCTCCTCCTCGACGAGCCGTCCAACTACCTCGACATCCCGGCCGTCGAGTGGCTGCAGCGCTTCCTCAGGGACTTCGAAGGGACCTTGCTCCTGATCTCGCACGACAGGTTCCTGCTGAACTCGCTGACAACCGTGACTGTCGAAATCGCCAACGCGAGAGCCACCAAGTACCACGGCAACTACGATGACTACGTGCGCGAACGGAGACGGAGATACGACAGCGCCGTCGCGGCCCGGAAGAACCAGGCCCGGAAGCGGGAGCGGGCCGAACGCTTCATCGAACGGTTCCGTGCAAAGAACACGCGGGCGTCGCAGGTGCAGAGCAAGATAAAGATGCTCGAGCGCATGGAAAATTACGACCTCCCCCAAGCCGTCGTCAGCCCCGGCAACATACGCCTGCCCGTTCCGCGGCGTTCGGGACAGGAAGTCATAAGACTGGAGAACACGGGATACAGCTACGACGGCGAGCGCTGGGTCCTGCGCGAAGTGAATCTCAGCATCGAACGCGGCAACAGGGTGGCACTCGTCGGGCTCAACGGCACCGGCAAAACAACGCTGCTCAGGATCCTGGCAGGCTACCTGCCCCCCCAGGAGGGCAAGCGCGTCATCGGCCACAAGGTCACCGTGGGCTACCAGTCGCAGGAGTTCGCCGACACGATGGAACGTACAGCTTCCCTCTTTGATACGGTCAAGCACGCGGGCGGCAACATGTCGGACCAGGATGCACGCGCCCTGCTGGGCAGCTTCGGCTTCCCGGGCGACGCGGTCCAAAAACCCGTGGACGCCCTGAGCGGTGGCGAAAAGGTCAGGGTTGCGTTCGCGCGCCTCCTGGCGGATCCGCCCAACTTCCTGATTCTCGACGAGCCGACCACACACCTGGACATCGCCGCGCGCCAGGCGCTCGAACACGCGCTCAAGAACTTCAAGGGCACACTGTGCATCGTCAGCCATGACATCGAGTTCGTGCGCGGTCTCGCGGACACCACCATCGCCATGACGCCGCCGGGCATCACCCGCTACTGGGGCGGCTACGACTACTACCGTGACAAGCTGGCGGAGGAGGTCGACGACGGGAACGCGCCCGTGCAGCGGCAGGCCTCCAAGCGTGCCGACAAGCAGGCAGCAAGACGCGCCAGGGCGGAGGTCGTCCAGAAGTTCTCCAAGTTGCGCCGCGACCTGAAGAAGGAGCTCAACAGGGTCGAGAAGCGGATCACCGGGTTCGAGACCAGGCAGGAGGAGCTCGTTGCGCGGATGTCATCACCCGATCGCGGCACGGACCACGCCGCCGTCAACAAAGAGATCACCGAGATCCAGCAGCGGCTCAACGACTACACCCGCCGATGGGAAGCTCTGTCAATGGAGCTGGAGGAACTGGAGAGTGAGTACGAGAAGGAGAAGAGTACGTGAGTGTGTGAGTATGTGGGTATGTGAGTATATGGATCAGTCCACGCACTCACATACTCACATACTCCGTCCAGCGGGCGCAGCCCGCGTCAGAAGCTCACGACTGCTTTCAGACTCAGATACACCTGGAGCTTGCCGTCGCCCCAGCTCAGATCGTCATCGTCCGAATCGTCGCCTTCGTATTCGTACTCCTCGTCGTCGAAGCTATCGCGCTCCTCGTAATCGAAGGCGTAAACAACGCCGAGCCCCGGGGCGATCGACAGCATCCTGAGCACCGTGGTCGAGAAGTTCAGCTCCAGCCCGGCGGAACTGATCCACTCGTTCTCATCGTCGATCATATCGCCGTCGCTCGTGGCGACGCCGCCTTCGTAGAAGACTTCGCCGAACCAGCGATGCAGGTAAAGCGGGGCCGTAGTGTTGATGTTCCTGTAGACCGATATCAGCGGGAAGCGATACGCAACCGACCCCATCACGACCTCGTCTCCCACCTGGTAGTTTGACCCGTACCCCCTGAGCCCGATGTTCCGGTCCAACCCGGGGATATCCGTGATGGACATGATATCGGTCCCGAGCCCGAACAGGCCCTGCAACGTCTCGTCACCCGTCCCGGTCGCATAGGTTCCCCCGAGGCGCAACACGTGGTTCCGCCCCCAGGGCAGGCCAATGTACTCGGCCCAGTCGGCACGGTAACGGGTTCGGCTCAGGTCGCCCGCCCACTCCTCGTCCGACCATGCGGCCACCAGGCTGATATAGCGCCCGTCCTCGAGCGAATGACTTCGCCCGTAGTACGTCGCATTCACGAACGCCAGCCGGCACCAGAGCGACGCTTCGGCGCCCTCGAAGGTATTCGTTTGCCGAATCGTCGCGCCGGCATAATCCTCCGCGCTGTCCTCGATTCCCGCCCGGTCGGCGAAGGAAGCGCCGAGAGAAAAACTGACCTGGTGGTCGGCCCTGTCCCATGGAACGGTCAACGCCATGCCCGCGACGCCCACTTCCTCCTCGTAGTCGTAGTACAGATCCTCCTCGTCCGACAACAACTCCGTGTAGGTTTCTATCCCGTAGTCGGCGAACAGCGTAAGCGTCGGGTAGAACCCGGAGAACTGGTAGACCACGCTGCCCAGCGGCAGGCCGTAGTCGGTTTCGCCACCCGCGAGCAGGTACAGCTGCTGGAAATCGGTCGGGTCCGAGAACATGCACACCAGCCCGGCCCCCACCCCGTCGCCGCTGGCGGTTACCCAGGGCGACCACCCGTCGAACCCCATTTCGAACAGCGAGTTATAGTTCTTTGTGGCAGTCTTCCTCGGCGGCGGCCGCTCATCGAACTTCTTCAACCTGTCCGGCTCCGCGCGGACCTTCCAGTCGTCGGCCAATGCGGGCAGGGCTTTCTCAACCCCGAGCTTCGAGTAGTCCAGCACCGCCAGGTAGTAGCCCCTGGAGTCGTAGGCCGCTACCGCGACGTTTTCGCCGTCCGGCGAGAAGTCCGGACTGAATACGCCGCCCAGCACGTGGGTCAGGGCACGCGGCCGTGCTCCCGGGCCCAGCTCGAGCTCGTACAGGTTGTAGACCCCGTTCCTGTCCGACACGAAGACCAGCCTGTCACCCGCCGGGTGCACGGCGGGCGAGAGGATCTTGCAGGGCAGCTCCAGCAGCAGCCTGTCCCCGCCACCGGTCGCCTTCACCTGCCGTAGCTGCGACTTCGTCTCGTCGGCCCACACGTAGAAAATCGATTTCCCGTCTCTTGAGTAAACGGGGTGCACAAGCGCTTCACCCGGCTTAGCCGTGACAACCACCCGCTCGTCGTTCGCCTTGCCGGCGCGTTCAAGCGGAACCGTCAGCAGCAGCGCCCTGCCGCCCCTGTGACTGACGGCCGCGAGGGTATTGCCGCTCACCGCGGGAGAACGGTATCGTCCCTTTCCCGCCACCCGCCACGCGTGACCGCCGCCCACGCGTAGCCTGTAGAGTTCGCTCCGAACACATTCACGGCCCTGGATATCAAGGCGCGTGAAGTAGAGCAGGTCTCTCGCGGGGGTCATCGCAAGGTCGCTGTAGCGCTCCGACGTGGTCCTCGCGCCACCGAGGCGCTTGAGCCGGCCGGCTGCGATATCATACCGGTAGATACAGCTCCGGGCTTCTTCGGGGCCGCCGCTCAGGTAGATGTGACGCCCGCTGCTGTCGAATTTCGGTGACAGCGCGATGAATCGCTCCGGCGTGAGCCGGCGCACGCTGGTGAACGGCAACCCGCCCAGCGTCTTGATCCGGGCGGCCTGCCTGGTACGTTCCGCGTCCATTGCTTCCCGCGCCAGCTCGCCGAACGACTTACCTGTCGCCGGCCGTGACCTCCTGCTGAAGTTGAACCAGAAAGAGTGCGCTACCGAATCCACAACGTCGCCTACCGAGCTCTTCCCCTCGCGCGGGTATTCGTCATGGATACGTTCCACCGCTTTCATCCCGTACAGGTACGCGGCGTTACCGTAGGGCCAGTCGGGATAGTAGAGCGACCACCTGTTCGCCGGGAGCAACCGTCCCTCGGCAACCGCCATCCGCATGATCATGTCGACAAGCGTGTCGCGTCCGCGGCCCGGACCAACCAGCTCGGTTTCCGCCCAGACCGATACGCCTTCCTGGTACCAGGCCGGCGCCACGGCCCCGGGCGGAACGCTCATGAAAAAGATGGCCATGGAAATGGGGTCAGCGCTCAGCACGCCTGCCCGCCCGAACACCGCCGACAGTGCCGCGTCGAACCCGTACTGGGCGTCCATCTGCAGAATGTGCGCGTACTCGTGGAAGACCGTGCGCCTGAGGTATCGGCCCGGCTCGTAGATTGTCGAGCCGGGCGGGGAATCGGCCGCATAGATCATCATGCGCGGCCGCGGATAGACGGTGGCCCAGCCGTTGTGAATATCCTCCGAATCAAAGAACATCACGTAAGTTTTGTCGCGCGGCTCCCACTTCAGCGCCCCGGTCAACAGGTCGTGCGCGTCCTCGCAGTGCTTCATCAGCCTCGGCAGCCGTGGCTCGAGCGCGCGCTGGTAAATGTAGACAAAATGCGCCGATTCCGCACGCAGGAGGACCCCCGCAACCGGCGTCGCTCCCGCTGTTTCTCCGGACAAAACCACCATCAGCAGTGCCAGCACGAGACCACTGGTGTACTTCTTTCCTTGCATTGGCGGTGTATTGTCCATGTCTTCACCAGTCGCAGCAACACAAAACCCATCCTTTCTCTTCCACCCCAATACCTGAACGTCTTTCCTTTCATCTTGACGGGGTTCCCTCAGGCTGGCTTAATTCGTTGACCGATGAGCCCAGCTCCCAAGAAATACGCTATTCTGCTCGTTGACGACGAGCAGGACATACTCGACATGCTGGAGACCTTCCTGGCCGGCCTCCAGTACGAAATCCTTACCGCCCGGACGTCCGCCGAAGCCATAGACATTTGCAACGAACGGGAAATCGCGCTGCTCATCTGCGACCTCCACATGGCCGACGGCATGGACGGCAACGACATCCTTTCCGCCGCGCGCGAGGCCAACGCGGACATTGTTTCGGTGCTCATGAGCGGGAGCATGGATCGCTCCGACATGATAACGGCGCTGAACACCGGCGGCGTTTCCAGGTACCTCGAGAAACCCCTCCATGTTGACGAGGTCATCTCCGTGGTCGAGGAAGGCATAGCGCGTTACGCGCGGCAGAGCCGGCCGCAGGAACGACTCAAGGCGCTTGCGAAGCAGGAGACCGTACAGCTCAGGGACGACGACAACCTCCTCCCGCGGCCGACGGAAAAGATATCCATCCGCAAGCGCCAGTCCCACCGCCTCTGCGAGAACGAGTACATCGGCCAGCGCTACCAGCTTCTCAGCGTGCTCGGCGAAGGGCGGATAGGCATCGTCTACGAGGCCAAGGACCTGCTCCTGCACAGCACCGTCGCGCTGAAGGTGCTCAACCCGAAGCTCACCGCAAGCGAAAGGGAAATCGCCGTACTCAAGGAAGAGGCCCGGATCGCGATGTCCCTCACACACAAACACATCGTGCGACTCTACAACTTCGAGAAGATCGACACGAATTACTTTCTTGTAATGGAGTATGTCCCGGGCTGCTCAGTGCGGGACGTCCTGATCCAGGACGGTCCGTTCCCGGAGGACTCCGTGAAGCTGATCATACACTCCTGCGCATCAGCCGTCGCCTACGCACACGAACACAGCGTCGTTCACCAGGACCTGAAGCCCGACAACATACTCATCTCCGACGAGGGGCTGATCAAGATCATAGACTTCGGCCTCGCCTGCCTGTCCGGCGACAAGAGCAAGTACGGCCCCATCTCCGGAACCCCCTTCTACATGAGTCCGGAACAGAAAAACGCGGAACCGGTGGATCCGCGTACGGACATCTATTCCCTCGGTATCATCACCTACGAGCTGCTGCGCGGCGCGCCGCCCTTTCCCGAAGGGACGACCCCGGAGGACGCGCTGCAGATGAACCCGGGCGAGCTCACCGGGCTCCCGGAACCGGTGAAACGCATACTGCAGAAGGCAATTGCACCGGACCCCGACGACCGCTGGAGCTCCGTTCCGGACTTCACGGGCGCACTGCTCGAGGAGATGGGGCAGGAGTGACTAACGTCAAGGTAACGTTACGAGACGGAAAAACACTCGGGGTGCCGGCCGGAACGCAGGTCGGGACACTGACGGATGGGCCGCGCGACCCCGCCTCAGACCTGCCCTATATCGGTGCGTTGGTCAATAATGATGTCTCGTCGCTATCCTACCCGCTGACCGTTACCAGCGAGGTGCGCTTCCTGACGATGGCCGACCCGTACGGCTGGCGCATCTACCGCCATTCGCTCTGCTTCCTCCTCGCCAAGGCAGTGCGCGACACCTTCCCGGAAGCGGTCTTCTCCGTCGAGCATTCGTTCGGCCCCGGCCTGTTCTGCAGCTTCCACGAGAGCCCCAGCGCGCCCAACAGGATCGATCCGAAACAACTCGACGCGATAGAGAAACGCATGCGCGAGCTCGTCGCACGGGACGTCCCCATCGAACGACACAAGATATCGTTCACGGAAGCCATCCGCCAGTTCGAGGAAGCCGACCAGCCCGATAAGCTCAACCTGCTCAAACACAGGAACCCGCCCCGGGTTGTCGTGCACTGGTGCGACGGTTTTTCCGACCTCGCGCACGGCCCCCTCGCCCCCAGCACCGGCGTGCTGGACCTGTTCGAACTGATCGATTACCGGTCCGGCTTCGTGCTGCACTACCCGGCGAAAGAAAATCCGACCGAGATGCCCCCATTCGACGACCAGCCGCACCTCTTCCAGATCTTCAAGGAACACAAGGAGTGGGGCCGCATCCTCGGCGTCAACACCGTCGGCCGCCTCAACGAGACAATCGCTACCGGGGAAATCGCCGATTTCATTAGAACCGCCGAGGCTTTGCACGAGAAGAAGCTCTCGCGGATCGCGGACCAGATCTCAGAAAGACGCGAAACGGTTAGGCTCATCCTCATAGCCGGCCCGTCGTGCGCCGGCAAAACGACACTCTCGAAGAGACTCGCAACACACCTCCGCGTGAATGGTATACGCCCGGTGACGATGGCGACCGACGACTATTTCGTCGGGCATGACAAGAACCCCCTGGACGAGGATGGGAAGCCCGACTACGAGCACATCGAGGCCGTCGATCTGGAGCTCTTCAACAGCGATCTCCTCAAGCTCGTGGAAGGCGACGCCGTAGACATGCCGCGGTTCAATTTCGAGAAACAGGAACCGGAGTACAACGGAAGGACGCTCAGGATCGAGACCGACCAGATGGTCATCATCGAGGGGATTCACGGCCTGAACCCACGCCTCACCGAGAAGATTCCGGCCGACTGCGAATTCAAGATATACATCAGCGCTCTTACCCAGCTCAGCGTGGACTCGAACAACAGGATATCGACCACGGACAACAGGCTCATGCGCAGGATGGTCCGGGACAACAACTTCCGCGGCCACGATGCCCTGGACACGCTCCGCATGTGGCCGTCGGTGCGAAGAGGCGAGAAGCGCTGGATATTCCCCTTCCAGAAGGAAGCCCATGCGACCTTCAATTCCGCGCTTGATTACGAGCTTGCCGTGCTCAAGCCCCTTGTCGAGCCGCTGCTGATGCAGGTCAAGCCGCACGACAAGGAGTACGCCGAGGCCCGCCGCCTCTCGGAGTTCCTGCTGCACTTCCTGGGAACACAAGACGACCCCGTTCCCCGCAACTCGATCCTCCGCGAATACATCGGCGGCAGCGGCTTCAAGTACTAGCCTGATCTATTCATCAACGTCTACTGCGAATGCACATCTCACGCCATATCAAGGACTTCTCGCCGAATACCGTCATGAACTGTCGGTCCGGCGGATGGAATTCTCATGCCCGGGTTACACCCGGACATGCCGGCGCACTTCTTCAATCGTACGGAACTCCTGAAAACTTCTCAACCCGGTCAACGAGCGTATGGATGTCTCGATGCCGGCCTCGTAAACCGCGGCAATCGGGTTCAGACCGCCTGCAACAACAAGTCCGGCGCGTCCCTCACCCACAGGAATGTCCAGAAGCGGCTGATTCGGTATCCCCACGGCAAGAATACCCCCAAGCCCGTAACGCTTCATATCCGCCTGTATATGGTGGACATCATCAATCGCGACAGAAGGTATATCTCGGAAGCTGGCCCCGATGATACCCGATCCCTTTTCCGTACATTCCTTTACCCGGGTCATACCGGCTCTGATAAAGATCTCCAAAGGATCGACTGTAGTACCCCTGTATTCGATCATCTCTACAAAACGAACGGGTTCCCCTGCCTGCATCTCAACAAGACCTCCGAACCGGGATACCACGGGAATACCCTCATGAAGCATGATGCCGTTAACGGTAACGCTGCAGACCGTGTGGATTGCCGCGCAGCCTTCCGAGACAGCCGCTTTGCCCAGAGCTTCGCTAGGCCCCGAGATGGCGAGCTTTGTTCCCATACCAAGACTCCCGGCAAACACGGGCTCCATTACCGACAGGGCACTCGCCAAATCCGTTCTGTCAATCAGGGCTGTATTCGCAATGATTTGACCTTCGCCTTTCCGGTTGGTGAAGGTCATTCGGTACCCAAGCGCATCAACCCTGGCCGCAATGAAACCAATCCTGTCCAGCACATTTGCACGTTCCAATTCTTCGAGTCCGCGTTCGGTTATCTGCCGCCCCCGGCGTTTGCTTATGAGGCGCGTGAGCCCCTGCTCGTCGAACTGCAGCAGGTAATAACGAATGCTCCTGGGCTGCAGCCTGAATCCCATAGACAGCAGTCTGGCTGCTATCTGTGATGCGCCTGCCGGACCGTCGATATCGTGCAGCGCTTTGAGTATCGCCGTCTTTGCTTTCCCGCTTCTTGTCGCCATGGTATTCGGTTCAGGCTCCTACCAGACCGTGCCACCGGGGGAACCTCCCGCAGTGCCTCGCGGGACGGATGACTGGCGTAACACTAACCGCGCCGTCAGCTCAGCGACTGTCTGACACTGTCTATTGCTCTATGAAATCTGGGCGTCTGGGGGCTATCCATCAGGGCATCCATCTTTTCCCGGATGAATTGCGGTGTCAGGCCACTGGAGGCACAGTTCTCCACAGTTCTCCTGGGCGCCAGATCCGCCAGGGTTTCGGCCGCAAGAATTCGTGCGTCGTAGTAGATGTTCTCATCCATCATTATCGCCAGAGCGCTTTCCAGGAGTTCATCTGTCGGGTCCGATACTGCTCGCGCATACTTGAGTGCTGCTTCCCGCAGTTGCCAGTTATCGCGGTACCTGAGAATACGCGCCAGGCCTCGCCTGTGTTGCCCCAGTTCACCTTGTTTGCATAGCCGATCAAGCTGCTCCATCACCGGCCCCCAATCCCTCAGGTTCCCGAATCTATCTATGGGCATTTTGTCGCCTCCTCTCGTTCCGGACAGGTTCTGACAAGCACATAGCCCGGAAATGGGCCCGCCCTCTCAACCACCGAAAATCCTCTCTACTTTCCCCTGATCGACGTCCATTATGTAGCTGCCGCCGCTGATATCGGCCGCCTCGCGGGTGAGCGCGGCTATATCGTCCCGCGCTATGTGTTCAACGGCAAACTTCCGGCTGCCCGCCATCAACTGCCTTAGCCCCTGCGCAAGACGCTCGTAGTACGTGTAGAGCCCCAACGCGCCCGTCGGAAGTTCCTCGAATTCCTTATCTCCCAGCTCCCTGCGAAGCTCGCCGGATGTCACAAAGATATCATCCCTTGAGTTGCCAAAGCGCTCGATATATACGGGAACCTGGTTCTCGTCGATTGTACGCCCGATTGTCTTGCCCACCATTGCGGCGGCAATCGGCGCACGGGCCATGCCGATCAGCTTCACAAACGGCGCACCAAGCGCCAACCCCTTGAAGATCTGGTCCTCAAAACTGAATCCTCCGCCTACTGCAATGGCCGGCAAGGTCTCGCCCTTGTCTGCAAGACGCTTGGCATACCGATACAACAGCGAATGCAGGTGGACAGGGGGAACCCCCCATTCGTTCATCATGCGCCACGGGCTCATGCCTGTACCGCCACCGGCGCCGTCAACCGTCAAAAGATCCAACTTGTACCGTGAAGCAAATAGAACCGCGCGAGCAAGATCTGCCGGCCGATACGCGCCGGTCTTGAGAAAGATGTATTTGGCGCCCGCCGCGCGCAGTTCCGCCACCCGTTCCGCGAAAGATTCCTCCGTAACCATCCCGACACGCGAATGGCGCTCGAACTCCTTGAAGGCACCGTTCTCAAACGCTTTGATAACATCCGGGTCGGTCGGATCCGGCAGCACGAGATAGCCCCGATCGCTCAGCAACTGTGCCTTGGCAAGATCCTTTATCTTCACTTCTCCACCGATATCCTTCGCGCCCTGCCCCCATTTGATCTCCACACATTCCACGCCCAGCTTCTCTATCGCGTATTCCTGAACGCCCAACCGGGTATCCTCGATGTTGGCCTGCACCACGATGGCGCCATAGCCGTCCCTTTGATGGTCGCGGTAAAGCTCAACGCGACGCTTGAGGTCGGCCGTATCCACCACGCGACCGTCCTCAATTACCGCCTCCGGATCCATGCCGGCAACGTTCTCGCCGATGGTAAGACCTGTTCCCGCAAGCGCGGAGCCAATCGCCAATCCTTCCCAATTGTTCTTCGCAACGTTTGTCGAACCAATCCCGGAAATTATCCACGGGTACCGGAATTTCAGTTCGCCGTCATGGCCGAACCGGACATCAAGGTTCACCGCAGGGAAAATGGCCTTGTCACTGTCTTCCTCTATGCCGTATGCCCCGACAGCCGTCCCCATAATATTGAAATGCGAATAATCCACCGGGTAAGTCTTTTCCGCTGCAGTTGTTATAACACCGAACGGCTGCGGGTAGATGACTTCATGCCCGCGGTAGGCAGACTTGCCGATCTCGCACATCCCGATGCAGCCGTCAACACACGTCACACACATCCCCGAAGCGGGCACGATAGAACCGTCGGTTCGGTTCTTCGTTAGTGTCGCGGCAGAGGCGTTCAGTCTCGATAGGCTCGTCATCATTATGAAGTACTCCTCATTTCTTCTTCCTCGTGTCCAATTTCGCAGGCAACGCAAGCCTCCATGTAACACATCATGTCGTCGAATGGGTCCTTCTCCAGACACGGTGGAGCCAGATTTTCGCACCCTCCGCATACAGCCTTTTCAGGCTCGTTGTAGGTGCATCTGAGCTGGCAGGCAGGGCAAACGTACATACAGGCGCCACACAATCGGCAGACATCGGATTTAATATCAAACGGCGTTCCGATACTCCGTTTTTCGCCGCGGTTCCGGAACCCGATCGCCTTCGCCATCATCTGTTCCTCGCACATCCGCACACACAGGCCGCACAGAATACAATCCTCGTATTCCTGTTTGAACCGCTGTTGACGTATTCCGTGGGCAGCCGCAAGATCTTGAATCGCTTTGGATTGCGGGCAGGAACCCAGAAGAAGCTCCAGTATCATCCTCCGCGCGCGGATAACGCGCGACGATGCCGTGCGCACTTCTAACCCTTCCTCGGCGGGATAAGTACAAGACGACACCAGTTTCGCTTTGGAACCTTCCCCTATCTCCACCACGCACAACCGGCAAGCACCGTAAGATGACAACCCTTCCTTATGGCACAATGTCGGAATCGGAAACCCCACAAAACGTGCCGCTTCAAGCAGCGTGGTTCCTTCCTCAACTGAGACCGTCAAACCGTTTATCGTCAAGGTTATCATTCCGAATCATCCTTAACCGCCACGCAACTAAACAAGGCGGCCGGTCGCGACAACCAAAGAGCGCACCGGCCCGGTCAGAAGTACAAGTCGCAAGTGAAGGTAAGATATTCTCACGCTCTTAATAATGACTCCGCCTTCCGCTGTACCTGCACCTTTGACCTGTAACCTTCACTGCTGACCCTGCCCGATCGTGCTCAGAATTATCTTGTTTTTTATCGCAGCTCTTTCTGATTAAGTCGCTAAAGCACTTTCGTCTTGAGTAAACTCGAGATCGCATCTCAGGCACCTTCTCGCTTCTGCAGTTGCCTGCTCGACGGAAAGGGACATTTCCACTTCCTTAAAGTTCTTTTTCCTGGATGCAACAGGCAGGCTGGCAGGTCTTGCGCGTGCGGCGGTTTCGCGTTCTTCCTCACTGACCTCCGCCGGCGCTATGAAGAATTCCGGCAGCGTTATGCCGGGTGTCTCGCGAAGTTGGACACCCCGAAGATAACGGTCGATTACCCCCGCCGCCTTCTTGCCGCCCGCAATGGCGTCTACAACCGTATTGGGGCCGGTTACCAGATCACCGGCCGCAAAGACACCTTCCCGACTGGTACAGAAAGTCCCGGCATCGGCTTGGAGCCTTCCGCCCCTGTCAAGCTGCATCCCCTCGGAAGCCAGGCAATCACTTTCAGGCCGTTCGCCGATAGCCACAATCAACGTATCCAGGTGAACACTGAATTCCGTTCCCGGAACAGGTACGGGTGCGCGCCGTCCGGTTGCATCTACATCGCCAAGCCTGTTTCTTATGCATTCGATACCGACCAACCGCCCTTCTTTGGAATGGATTCTTATTGGTGAAACCAAGGTTTCAAGCTGGACTCCCTCCTTCAGGGCCGCCTCGATCTCCTCCTCTCTCGCATATATCTTGACGGGCGACACCAATGTTTCGATTGTGATCCCTTCTTCGAGAGCAGCTTCGATTTCTTCTTCGTAGGCCGGCATTTCGCCGCGAGTCCGACGGTAAAACAGCGTAACCTTCTCCGCTTCCTGTTGCCGTAACGCGACTCTTGCCGCATCTACTGCAGAATTACCGCCGCCAATAATGCATACATGCCCCCGCGCCAGTTCCTCGCCTCTCAGATTAAAGGCCTTGAGAAATTCCATCGATGGATACACTCCCTCGACATCTTCACTCTCAAAACCCAGCCGCCAGCTTTGATGTGCGCCCATTGCCAGAAAAACAGCCTTGAACCCGTCGTCAAAGAGACCCGCCAGGGTTATGTCGCGCCCCAGAACAGTGCGACATTTCAGGGTGATGTTTTCGTCCAGCAACGTCTCTATTTCCCTACGTACGATCTCATGTGGCAGCCGGTAGGCCGGCAATGAAGAAACGAGCATTCCGCCGGGCTCTTCCCCAGCCTCAAAAAGTGTTACTTTGTAGCCCAGAAGGGAGAGATAGTGTGCCGCCGAAAGACCGCACGGCCCTGCACCAACGACTGCTACTGCCGGTGTATCCTTGCCGTTTCCAGCATTCCTGACAGGTTTGTAGACCGATGCATCTACACGATCGGTAATGAACCTTTTCAAGGCCCGCACAGCGATCGCCTCGCCCCCGCCGGCACCGAGACTACACTTATGCTCGCATTTCCGATCACACACCCTGGCGCAAACCGACGGAAACGGATTCGCTGCCCGGATAACCCTGTAGGCTTCTTCGTATTGGCCTTTTTCTATAAGAGCAATGTACCGCCACGGCTCGGTATCGAGCGGACAGGCGGCTTGACATGGTGCACCAACCAGTTCCTTGCAGACAAGTGCATCACATTTCTTGTCGACCACATGCCGCTCGTATTCGCGGCGAAAATAGCGAAGGGTGCTGAGAACCGGATTCGAGGCCGTCTGCCCCAGCCCGCACAGAGTCGTGTCCTTAACTGTATACGCCAGTTCATCGAGAAGATCCAAATGCCCCGGGGTTCCCTTGCCTTTCGAAATATCGTCGAGTATTTCGTACATTCGCTGTGTACCCTTACGGCATGTGAAACACTTGCCGCACGATTCATCCTTCAGGAAATTCATGAAGTATCTGGCAACATCGACCATGCAGGTGTTTTCATCCATAACGATCATTCCGCCCGACCCCATTATGGAACCCGCTTCCGACAGACTGTCGTAGTCAATACACAGGTCGAATTTCTCGGCCGGAATGCAGCCGCCGGAAGGCCCGCCCGTTTGAACAGCCTTGATTCTCGCCTTTCCCGCCGGTCCGCCCCCGATGTCGTAGACGATTTCTTTGATCGTCATCCCCATCGGCACTTCGACAAGACCCGTATTCCTGATCTTTCCCACCAAGCTGAATATTTTTGTCCCGGAGTTGTTCTTCGTTCCGGTCTTTGCATACTCCTCCGCGCCCTGTTGAAAAACGGCGGGAATGTTGGCCCACGTTTCAACGTTGTTTATGACAGTAGGCTTGTTCTCCACGCCTTTCTCTATGGGATACGGTGGGCGTTGACGCGGCTCACCCGTTTTGCCTTCAATCGATCTGATCAGCGCCGTTTCTTCCCCACACACAAACGCGCCGGCTCCTCTTACCAGTTGGATGTCAAAGGAGAAACCGGTTCCGAGAATATCCTCGCCCAGAAGACCATGCTCGCGAGCCTGATCAAGGGCGATCACGAGATGCTTAATGGCAACAGGATACTCTTTTCGAACATAGACAATACCTTCTGTTGCCCCCGTGCCGCGGGCACCAATAAGCATTCCCTCGATAACGCTGTGCGGATTGCCCTCGATCACACTGCGATCCATGTATGCGCCGGGATCGCCCTCGTCGGCATTGCACACAAGAAACTTGCCCCGCTTACCTGGCTGCTTCGCCAGCAACTCCCACTTCAAGCCGGTGGGAAAACCTGCTCCGCCACGACCGCGCAACCCCGAATTCTTGACCTCTCGCACTATCCATCCTGGGTCTCCACCGGACAATGCCTTTTCGAAAGCCGCATATCCCGAACGAGCGATGTAGTCGTGAATCCGGATCGGGTCTATGTGCTGACTGGCTCCGAGAATGGTTCGCTTCTGGTTCCTGAAAAACGGGATGTCGTCACGATCGTAGTACTTCTTCCCTGTTACGGGATCCGCATAGAGCAGGTCTTCAACATAATCGCCGGAAAGCACCGCATCAATGATTCTTGAAACGTCATCCAACTTTACCTGTGGGTAAAAGGCCCTTTGTGGTTCGGTCAAAACAAAGGGGCCCATTTCGCAGAATCCATGGCATCCGGTAACTCGTATGGAAATCCGACCCTGTAGACGTTGCTCGACGATATGCTTTTTCGCCATCCGGATAGTATCGTTCGAGCCGCTCGCCTGGCAGGCTGTTCCTGCGCAAACAACAATGCAAGGCTTGTCCTGGTCATCCGCTGTCGAAAGAACACTTCGCAGTTCGTTTAACTCATCTATCGACGAAAGCCTCGGCATCTCATCTCCCTTGAAGGAAACTTTCCGGCGCGCGCACCAGTCCTAAAATGCGGATATATCGAGGTCCAACATATGGCCTCTGCATCCACGGCGAGCACAGATCTGCAGCATGCCCCCCCCGGAAACAGACATGGGTGCCATTGGTGCGCCACATATTGGACATTTCCAGGCGCCAACCAGTTCGACATTACAATGCGGACAAGAAAGCGTCGCCACTGCGTCCGCCGGAACGTCCTGCTCGGCAGAAACATTGTGACTGCCATAAAGAGAAGACAACCTGAACCACCCACACTTGTTATCAACCGACATGTCGATCCTGATTGAAGGATACCCGTCAATAACAACAGTTTTGTCCATCAAACTGCGACTACAATGCGGGCAGTTAACCTCAACAGGAAAAATGCGTTGATCCCCGGAAACGTCAGTCTTCTCAAACCCCTTTTCTGCTTCGTACAATAACTGTTTAACCTTTGACTTTCCGACTTTCGCAAAATAATGGCCGTCAATGACTACAACAGGGCCAAGTGCACAAGCGCCCAAGCAGTTCACGGTCTCCAGTGTGAACTCTCTGTCCGCACTGGTTTCTCCGCGCCGGATCCCGAGTTGGCACTCGAACTCTTCCGCAATTCTTGCCGCCCCCCGCACGTGGCAGGCCGTGCCGAGACACACGTTGATCAGATGCTTCCCCCGCGGTTCCAGACTGAACGAGCGATAAAACGTCGCAACGCCATAGACATCGACCAGGGAACGGCCTGTATTATCGGCAACGATCCTCAGAACTCGTTCAGGAAGATACCCATATGCTGCCTGTAACTCTTCAAGAGTGGCGATAAGCCCGCCCCGATCCCGGTTATGCTTCTCCAGCACGGTCAGGACGTGTTTCGGATCTACTTCTTCCCGCATACGTATGTCTTTCTACCGGTACTCCTCGCAGTGCCAGACTCCACCCTCGGGTTTGGAGAATCTGCAGGTCTCACGCTCTTCACACGTTTTACACAGGCCGATGAACCTGTCCGAATCGTCGTCTCGCTCGGGCGCCATATCGCCTGTCGCACCAACACGCGGTGATAGCATTGCTCCTGCTCCGCGCGGCGCAGATTCGGCGAACTCAAACTCCTCGCACTGTAGAACAGGCCGATCCTGGTTCTTTCTAAACGAACAGGTAGCAGCGTACCGACAAGTCGAACATAGATCGCGACGTTCGCTTTGTTCCAACATCACCGTCTCCCCGGCACCACAACATTCCGGGTGCTGATGGAACACAATGCAATTGGCATGCCAACAGGCAAGACTCAGCAGCGGGAATGCCGGAATTCTTCGGAACCACACGATCCCGACCGTCGCACAGGCGAATTCAGGAATAATTCACCAGCGCCGGATTCCCCGGAAACTTCCGAACTTGCACGCACCGCCACCGGTCAGTCGAGCAGATTGCGGGTACATTTTCTCCGGCGGGGAGGATTTCCCCGGCAGTCCGGGCCGGCGTAGAGCCCGTGTTCAGGCCTTCAGCTTCTCGCGCAGGGTTTTTCGATCGATTCCCAGGATTCTGGCAGCTCTTGTCTTGTTGCCGTCTGTGCTTTCGAGCACCTGTCGGATATGCTCAATCTCCACCTCGGCGAGCGTCCGGTGAGGACCTATCCTCCGCATGGCTGAAAACCGCATCAGCGACGGCAGATCGGGAGCGTCTATTACTTCCCCTTCAATCATCACCACAAGACGCTGAACAACGTTTTCAAGTTCCCTGACATTGCCCGGCCAGTAATACTGCCTGATCGCCTGCAAAGCTCTGTCGGAAAACTCCGGTATGGCCCTGCCCAGTTCACCGGCAAACCTGGCAGCAAAATGATGACACAGCAACACAATGTCGTTCGCTCTTTCCCGCAGGGGAGGCACATTGATTGCTATTACATTGAGACGGTAGAACAGGTCCTCGCGGAATCCCCCCTTCTTCACCAGCGCGCCCAGATCCCTGTTGGTTGCCGCCAGTATCCTGACATCCACTTCCCGGGCATTGGAGGATCCCACCATGCAGACCTGCTTGTCTTCCAGCACCCGCAATAGTTTTATCTGCATTGAAAGACTGGCCTCGCTTATTTCATCGAGAAAAATAGTGCCCCCGTCGGCCGCATGGAAAAACCCTGCTCGTGATTCGGTCGCACCGGTAAAGGCTCCCTTCACATGGCCGAAAAGCTCGCTTTCGAGCAGTTCACCCGGTATCGCGCCACAATTAACAGGCACAAACGACGCGGAAGACCTGCCGCTCCCATAGTGAATCGCACGAGACACAAGCTCCTTGCCGGTACCGCTTTCGCCTGTCACAAGAACAGTCGCCGAGGTCGCCGAGGCCTTCCTGATTGCCTCATAGACTTCTCGAATCGCTTTCGATTCACCAATGAGACCGTGCGATATGGAGGACAGCACCGGATCCGCCGGGAAACGGCCCGCCCTGCGCATACTCAGCTTGTCAAGTGCGCGTCGAACCGCCGCAAGAAGCTCTTCATCCGTGAAAGGCTTTGCGAGATACTCTTCTGCGCCCGTTTTGATCGCCTGAACCGCGCCCTCGATGGACGGGTAGCCGGTAATCATCATCACTTCGCTGTCCCTCAGATTATTGCGCACATGCTGGACGAGGTCGAGCCCGCTGACATTCGGCATTTTCAGATCCGTTATCACCAGATCGATCTGCATCGAGTCCAGAATTCGAACCGCCCCGGCAACATCGGGAGAGGACACAACACGATACCCTTCGCCTTCCAGATTCCTTTGAATCACCTCTCGTGTGTCGGAGGCATCATCAACTACAAGAACACGTTCCTGCTCGCGCTCACGCTTCATTGCTGTCCGTTCTCCATGACACGGCTCTGTGTCGCAATCGGAAACCGGATTTCGAATCTCGTACCAACACCGATTTTACTGTCCACTTTGATCTCGCCCCCGTGTTCGGCAACGATACCGTGCACCACCGACAGCCCCAGTCCCGTCCCCTGCCCAACATCCTTGGTTGTATAGAATGGGGTAAAGATCTTCTCGATCGTCTCCTCGTTCATTCCGCGGCCGGTATCCTCGACAACGACCAGAACGTGCGTCGCATCGGCACACGTTTCAACACTCAGAGTGCCTCCGGCCGGCATCTCATGCACGGCATTCGCAGCCAGGTTCACAAGAACCTGGCCCAACTGCCCCGAATCGGCAACGATCTCAGGCAGTCCGGGCGCGAAGGAGCGCACAAGCTTTATTCCGTTTTTCTGGCAGCGCGCATCGAAAAAGAAAAGCCCTTCATCAACAACCCGGTTAAGATCCACAGGCTTCTTCTTCGACGGCACCTGCCTCGCGAAAGTCAGCAGTTTTCTTATGATCTCCCGAGCGTGCAGCGATGCACGCTCGATCTTCTCGGTATCCTTCAATGCCTGTTCGGGCGTACCCGGACACTTCCTCACGAGCTGTGAGAATCCCAGAATATTCGTAAGCGGCTCGTTCAGTTCGTGCGCTACGCCGGCCGCGAGCAGGCCGATAGTGGCCAGCCGGTCAGCATGGATAAGCTGGTCCCGAAGCCTTGATTTGTCTTCTTCTGTTTCAATGCGTTCGATAATCAATGCCACCTGCCCCGCAACACCGTTGATAAGGTGTCGTTCTTCCTTTAAGAACGGGCCTTCATCGCACTCTGCTTTCTCTTCAAAATAGAACACTTCAACGGTTCCCCGTGAAACACCGGCCACGGCAATGTCGGCTGCCTGTCTCCACCGGCTTTCGGCGAAACCGGCTGTGGAATATGCATGCCCGTCGAGAACGATTCTCGCCGCTGTGATCTCGGGACACTGCCAGGCGGGAGGCAGGAGATTCACAATCCCCTGAAGAATATCATCGACCGATATGCCGGGACGTGCCGCTATCTGCGCAATTCCGTAGAGGCACGAGAGCTCCTTGACCCGCTCCCGCAAAGCCGCTTCTGCTGATCTCGATAGCCGGTCCCCGGTCATCGACAACCCCCGTAGTGTCGCAATCAGCCGGCAGCCGCCTGTTCACCTGATAGCCGACAGCAACCGCAACATGGGCACTATACGATCAACGAGCGCGAAGAGAAAGATGATTTGTCGCGCGCGCGTAGCACATTTCGTCTACCTGTATGCGGGGGAGTATTCAAACCGGGGTGCTCCCCGTATATGTACCGGCAACCGGCTCAGCTTCCCGAGGATCGACAGCAATCGCCGGTTCGCGCCGTCAACAGCGGACGCCTGCTGCAATCCACTGTCCTGAATGAAACAGCCGCCGCAGATTTCCTCAACGCAAACCGCCCTGTCGGAAAAAAACCATGTGAATCGACCTACAAAACGTTTTACGACATAATGCCCGCAGATATCGTCGTCCGTCCGCAGCCTGAGCAACACCCCGAGCGTACCGAATGTCCGCTGTCGATCCAGACAGTCATCCAGGTTCTGCGGAGTTCCCCCCGTGATATACCTGAAACTGCGCACGCTTCGCTCTCCAAATCGTCACACAACGGTCAATACGTGGCACGTTGCACGCTTGCGGACCTTGTCCGCCACGTTTCGCAGGAATCTCTCAAAAAGCATTGCTTTCCTTGTTCCGGAACCGATAATTATCAGGTTCGCCTTAACCTCGGTTGCCGTTTTCGATATCACTTTCTCTGGATTGCCGAACCTGATAATCCGTTCCGGCAATATCCCCAGACTTGCAAATGGCTCCAGGTATTCGTCCAGTTTCGCATCGAGTGTGTGCACCACGTTTCTCTTCACATCATCCGGAATAGTCGCCAGATCAAAATCATCCCGCTCGAGCGAGGCACAATCATAAACAGTTAACACATGCAGCTTGGCGCCGAATGATCTTGTCAATTCCAAGGCAACCTCGCGTGCTGCTCCGGCTCTGGGCGAAAATTTGGTCGACAGAAGTATGCTCTCAAACATTCTATTTATCCCTTTTCGCTATTCGGCCGATTTGTCGACATGAGCTACGGCCAATCCATCAATTTCCAGTATCCGAATGTGGTTGACCCCCAAAGCACAAGCCACGCGAGTATGGTCATGGGTATGCCGTACTTCATGAAATCCTTCAGCGTTACCAGTCTTTCGCCGGTTTCGGGGTCCACAGCGCCCACATACGCAATGGCGTTATTGGGGGTGCCCACAATCAGAGCATTCGCGAACGATGAGGAGAAAGCACAAGCCAAACCTATCTTCCATGTGTGAACATCCGCTACCTCCGCCATGGAGAGAGCCACCGGACCTACCGCCGCTACGGTGGCGCCGTCGCTCATCAGGTTGGTCATTGTCCCTGTAAACACGCTCACTACAACGATAAGAGAATCACCATGCTGCAATGCCTCCGGCAATATGCCGATAGCCGTCCTGGCCAACCACAGGGCCGCGCCTGTTGTTTTCAAACCCACGCCTATCGCACACGCTGCCGCATATAGTCCGACGACATCGAGCCGCACACGGGTCTGCACATCCTTCCAGTCCAGGATCCCGGATATCAGCATCAGGACCAGGCCGAATATACTCGGCCCTCCCAGTCCGAATTGCCTGCTCGCCGTCAACCACAGTGTAATCACTGTCAGAAATATGGCCGACATCGCGAGCTCCTGACGGCTCATCTTACCCGTTCTTCCGATTTCCTTTTTAACCAGACCCGTAAAATCTACTTTCGCCTGAATACTTCTGCGGAACATAACAAACATGAACAGGCCCGTAGCGAAAGATACAACCAGTACATAAGGCATTGCGTAACGCATCCATTGGTCAAATAGGATCGGATGCCCGAAATCCTTGAGGTACCCAACCATAACGGAATTCCTCCCGCCGGCGGCCGGAGACCCGGGGCCGCCTTGGTTTAAAGCAAAACAAGTTCCCAGAATCAGAAGCAAGGCCAGGGGTTTATCTTGTTTGAGCCCGGATGCATCACACGCGGCCCGGTACATAACGCACAGCACAGGTACCAGAATGGCCATCAGGGCATGTTCGGAAAAAAAAGCCGCGCACAATGAAAGCACGGGAAAGAACACGAAACACAGCGATTTTATACCTTTCACACTCCGCACGAGCAACATGGCTATACGCCGGTCGAGCCCCGTCTTACTTACCCCGGCGGCAAGCGCAAGGACGCCGAAGATGAAGAACACCGCGTCCTTCATATAGGCCTTGGAGATACTGTCGAGCGGCAATATGGCGAACAGGTAGAGAAGACTGCCGACAAGCAGGTCCGTTGCCCCCAGCGGGATCGTTTCGGTGCCCCACAGAAAAGCGGCCAGGAAAAGTATGGCTATCATCACCTTGGCCTTCCGGGCAACCTGCGGGACTGAGAGATCCGCGCCGAGCAGACCGCCAACGCTTTCCGTAATGGTGTTGCAACCATGCTGAAGCCGATAACCGATCGGCCGGCTTTCCCGGACAAGACCCAGCAGGCTCTGCGGGACCGGGGCCACAATCACTGCCAGGAACAGGATAGCGGCAAAGATGAAGAGGCCTGGCTTGACAGGCCCCCCGGCCCCCTTCGGCCTGTTCCAATGCGCTTCGCTGGGGCCCGATTGCTTGTTCATCCAAAATCAATCCTGAAGCTATAGACATTGCCGCGGAGCTCGCTTGCAACTTTGCAGCCGTCACACTTACGCAGCACAGCCTGCATCGCCTTATTCTCCCGCAGCACCTCCGCCGTGAACCCTCCGATGCCCTGCCGTTTCGCTATCCCCGTCAGATACCGGAACAGGAAGGAGCCGATCCCCCTGTTCTGCCACCTGTCTCGAACAACAAACGCGATCTCGGCCCTGTTCAGTTTCGGGTCAAGATAATAGCGGCCGACAGCAATGATCTCCTCTCCGTGTGCCTCGGGCAGGGCACCGACTATGGCCACCTCGCTGCGATGGTCCACATACACGAAATCCTGGATTTCGCGCTGTGAGAACTGCTTTGCGTGCGACAGGAACCGGTAGTAGAGGGTTTCTTCGGACAGTTTGTAGAACAGGTCCTTGGTACCTGACAAGTCGGTGGGGTGAATCGGCCGGAAACCGATGCTCGTCCCATCATCAAGCACGAGGCTTGTCCTGAGTTCGGCGGGACCGATATGGATCTTGCCTCTGACACCGGCCATTTCCGACCGAAGGTATCTTGCCTCAATGGCCTCCTTGAGGAGTTGCTCCCGGAAATCCGGATGTGCAATGGAAATCAACGCCACGGCTCTCTCCGAAACGCTTTTGCCGTGCAAATAGGCAACCCCATACTCCGTGACTACGTAATGAACATCGCCTCTGGTGGTAACAACACCCGCGCCCGGGCTCAGCCTCGACACAATACGGGATATCCTGCCGCCCCGCGCTGTCGATGGAAGCGCTATAATCGAACGGCCACCCATGGACCGCGAAGCGCCCCTGTTGAAATCCACCTGACCGCCGATACCGGAATAGAACTCCGTGCCGAGAGAATCCGCACACACCTGTCCGGTAAGATCCACCTCAAGCGCTACATTGATCGCAACCATTTTTCTGTGTCTACTGATCACCTTCGTATCGTTTACGTACTCGGTGGGATGAAACGAGAAAAGCGGGTTGTTATCTATGTAGTCATAGAGCTTCCGCGTTCCCATGCAGAAGCTTGCCACTATACGGTGCCTGTCCAGTGACTTGTGTTGTCCGGTTATCACACCCGATTCGATCATGTCGATGATCGCGTCCGTAAACATTTCCGTGTGGATGCCGAGACCCTTCTTATCGTGAAGAAACTCAAGAACCGCCTGGGGGATACGGCCGATGCCGATCTCTATCGTTGAGCCGTCGTCTACGAGCGCGGCTATGTATTCGCCGATAAGCCTGGTCTCTTTGCCGGGTTCGGGGGGATGTGCTTCCAGCAGGGGTGTCTTGACGGGAACGAGAATATCGAGATCCTGCACGTGAAAACGGGAATCACCGTGCGTCCACGGCATATTGGGATTCACCTCGGCTATCACCAACCGGGCGTTTTCTACGGCGCTCTTGACTATATCAACCGAGATACCAAGACTGCACATGCCGTGTTCGTCCGGAGGTGTCACCTGTATTAGCGCGACGTCCAGAGGAAGCCGACCGGATGCAAAGAGACGCGGAATATCCGAAAGGAAGATGGGAGTGTATTCTCCCAATCCCTGCTGAATGATGTCTCGAACGTTTTCGGCAATGAAGAAACTGTTGACCCTGAAGTGCCGCGCCAGCCTCTCATCGGCATAGGGTGCGTCACCAAGAGTGAGCAGGTGTACAATCTCCGTATCCGCGAGACCGGACGCTTTTGCCGCCAACACGCTTACGAGTTCCGTCGGCTGCGCACACCCCGTTCCGATAAAAACTCTTTGCCCGGCGTGTATCTGAGCCACCGCGTTCTCCGGCGTAGCAATGAGTTCCCTGTACCGATTCTGCCAATTGGAATCGTATTTCTTGCCGTTTGCCCTGTTCGCTTTCATGCGGTGCTCTCGGACACGCTGATCCTGGCATCCGCCACCAGTGGCTCGGTCCCGTTCTCACCTACAATAAGCGGATTAACGTCTATTTCCGTGATTTGCGGAAAATCCGTTACAAGCTGACTCAGTTGCTGAAGAGAGTTTGCTATGGCCATAACATCAACGCCCGTTTTCCCGCGCGCCCCTTTCAGCAGGGCGTACGAACGGGTGCTTTCCAGCATCTGCAGCGCTTCTTCGGCAGTAATGGGCGCAAGGTGAAAGGTAACGTCCTTCATTACCTCAACAAATATCCCGCCGAGACCGAACATGAGCATCGGCCCAAACTTCGAGTCCCGTGTCATTCCGATTATGACTTCACGCCCCCGCCGGCACATGCGTTCGACATACACTCCTTCGATCTGCGCATCCGGCATCCAGCCATGGATCCGCAACGTCATCAGGTCAAACGCATCGCGAACAGCCTCAGGGCCTCCGAGATTGAGCTTCACGCCGCCGATATCGGATTTGTGGATTATTTGGGGCGAGACTATTTTCATGGCCACCGGAAACCCGACTCTTACCGCAATGTTCACGGCATCTTCCGCGGAGGGTGCAAAGTGTCCTGCCGGCACGGCAAAGTTGTATGCCTGCAGAATCTGTTTCGACTGCATTTCGCCTATGCGGCCCAAATCCACGCGCAGACTCTTACCGATGATTCGCTCAACCCTCCGCCTGTTCACCGCGAAACGCGTAACCACTCGCGGCGGGCGTTCACGCCACGCGGCGTACTCACACATGGCTTTCAGGGCAGCAACTGCGCGCTCGGGCGAGGGATAGTCCGGAAGATTTGACTCGACGAGTTCCTCCCTTCCAGGAATCACGTCCCTTCCTCCCATGAACGATACGAGCACCGGCTTCTCCCCGCGCAGGCAGCCGGCGATAGACCTTGCCGTATCGGACGGCTCAGTCATCGCCTGGGGCGTGAGAATGACCACGATGGCATCCACCGAACCGTCGTTCTGCGCGGCGTTCAGGGCCATAACATATCGCTCAGGGTCGGCATCCCCAAGCACGTCGATCGGATTGCCCACACTCGCAGCGGCCGGCAACCGTTGGCGAAGAGCTGTTGCGGTGTTTGTCGCGAGAGCGGCAACGTGCAGCCCGGCCTGTTCGACCGCGTCAGCCGCCATGATACCGGGACCGCCGGCATTCGTTATGATTGCAACTCGGTTGCCTTTCGGCAGCGGCTGCATGGCAAAGGCGGTCGCGTAGTCAAAAAGAGATTCGAAACTTTCCGCCCGGACTATGCCCGATCGTCTGAAGGCCGCGCCATAGGCGACATCCGCGCCTCCCAAGCTCCCGGTATGCGAAGACGCCGCCTTCATTCCCGCATCGGTAACCCCCGCCCTCATGATAACCACCGGCTTCACGGAAGCAGCTTCCTCGGCCACTTTCACGAAGGATTCCCCGCATTCGATACTCTCCAGGTAGCCTACGATCACCCTTGTTTCCTCATCGGATGCAAACGCGGACAGGAAATCGGTCTCATCCAGATCGGCCTTGTTCCCCATGCTGATCAGCTTCGCCAGACCAAGGTGCCGCCCCGCGGCACAGTCCAGGATCGCAGTGCAAAGCGCGCCCGATTGGGACATGACAGAAATAGCCCCCTCGTGCGGCATTTGCTTCGCAAAGGAGGCGTTCATGCTGTGGTGCGTGTTTATCAAACCAAGACAATTCGGCCCGAGCAACAGGGCACGGCCCGCGGAGCAAAGCTGGACAATGTCGGCTTCGAGTCTCGCCCCTCTCTCTCCCTTCTCCTTGAAACCGGCCGATATAATGCAGACGGCTTTCGCACCCGCACTCAGCGAATCCCTGACGGCCGCTGCGACATGCCCGGAAGGCAGCGCAATAACACACAGATCAACCGGTTGTCCACAACGCGCCGCATCCGTATGGCACTTCAGACCCAGGATCCTGTCAGCGGCGGGATTCACAGGGATTATCCGCCCACCGAATCCCGCGCCGAGCAGGTTGGCAATAATCTCGTGCCCGACTTTCCCCGGCGTACGGGACGCACCGATAACAGCGATTGTTTCCGGTTTCAGCAACGCTTCCAGCATGGCTCACTCCGTGCGCGATCGGATCACCCCTGCTCGCCACTCGGTCTCGTCAGAATCCGCTATGTCTTCTCCCACTTCAGCAACTCCGTCACCCTGCCCAGAGTGCCTCCGTCCGCGATCTCTTTCCTTATGCGGTTCTCTCTCTCCAGGACATCCATTGCCCGGTTCGCAACTTCCGTTGCCCTTTTCCCGGGTATGACCATCACACCATCATCATCGCCAATGACCCAATCCCCGGAAAAAACTCTCGTTCCAGCAATATTCACGGGTATCCCGATTTCGCCAAACCCCTTGGGCTCACCGGCTGTCGGGCTGATGATCTTCGCGAATGCGGGAAATCCTATGCGGCGAATTTCCTGTACATCCCGAACCGCTCCGTCTATAAGCACGCCGCCGAGCTTTCTCTCTTGCGCGCTATGGCTGGCCAGTTCACCCCACACCGCAGGCCCTACGCCCCCGGCATCAACCACAATCACGTCGCCCTCCTGCGCCTGGTCAATCGCTTCCACCGGCTTTGCCCAGTCGCCCGGATATGTCCTCACGGTAACCACCGGGCCGATCATCCGCGATCCCGGTACAACGGCACGGATGCCTTCCAGGGATGCCTGACGATGCATCGCATCGGACACGTTGGCTGTTGATACTTTTTCCAGAACTTCCCGAAAGGTATCGTCCCCGCCCCGTTTGAAGAGCGTAGTGCTTATGCTGACCCTGCGGTCAATGGCTCTCTTTATCTCTTCGGTTGCCCTGCGCGCATCGGGAGACTTGGTTATCGCCCCCCCAACAATGAGCACGTTAGCCCCTGCTTCCACGGCCATCCACGCGTTTTCCGAGTGTATTCCGCCGGCCACGGCAACGGGAATACTAACCCGATCAACAACCCGACCGATCTCTTTAAAACGCACTTTCCCCTCCATCTGTTCATCGATCGGAACATGCAGGCCCACATGGTTCGCCCCGATCGCCTCGAGTTCTCGAGCCCGTTGCGGACAATCCCGCACCCCCAGCAGGTCCACCATAATCCCGGCGCCATAGTGTTCGGCCGCCTGTATGCACTCGGCAACGGTTGAGTCGGAAGCAAGACCCAACACGGCAACGATATCCGCGCCCGCCTTGGCGGCCGACTCCACCTCCAGCCTGCCCACGTCCATCGTTTTCATGTCGGCAACAATGGTGTGACGCGGAAACACCTTTCTAAGCTCTCTTACACAGTCCAGCCCGACGCTCTTGATCAACGGTGTGCCCGCCTCCAACCAGTCGGCGCCACCAGCCGCTGCCTCCATCGCCAGCTTGAGCGCACGGTCAAGTTCGAGAAAATCCAGCGCCACCTGCAGTAATGGACTCAATTTGCACCCACGATTCTTAAGAGAATCTCACGTTCACGCGGCCGGTTGTCGAAATCAACGAAGATCACCTGCTGCCACTTCCCCAGCAACAAATCGCCTCCATCAAACGGCACCGTCAGCGAAGGGCCCAACAGGGAAGCCCGGATGTGGGAGTGTCCGTTCCTGTCTTCATGGGTCCTGTTGTGCTGGTACATCCCTTCTTCCGGCACAATACGCTGGAACATCTGCCGAAGGTCCTCCACCAATCCCGGCTCATATTCAATAGTGGTTATCCCACCGGTAGCCCCAGCAACAAATAAGTGCACAAACCCCGATTGAATCCCGGCGCTCTTGACCTCCTGGGCAATCGCTTCGGTCAGATCGCGAATATCTGTGTTCCCCATTGTGGAGACATGTATTCTTTTATCGACAATCTTCATGACTTGGTGCCCGGCGGTACCGACCCGGCCATCCTGTATTCCCGGAAGACTTCCCACGGCGGCATCACGTCGTAGAACAGGCGATCTCCAATCGCCGGACGCGCTTCCTCGATCAGCGTTGCGTATTCATTCAGAACATCTTCTTCCTTTGTTTCGTTCATTCCATCGTCCATTTGAACTCCTCCATGGGATCGAACCCGAGCTGCATCTTCCAGGCCATGACAGTATTCCTCAGAAGCATCGCGGTCGTTACCGGACCAACGCCCCCCGGAACAGGCGTAATCAGAGATGCCTTCTCTTCTGCCTCTTCAAACACAACGTCACCCACGAGCTTGCCCTCGACCCGGTTTATCCCCACATCGATGACCATCGCGCCCTCCCCGATCATCTCGCCGGTGACCAGGCCGGGTTTGCCCACCGCCACTATGAGTATGTCGGCCCCTCGCGTATGTTCGGCCAGGTTCCGAGTGGCAATGTGACAGACAGTCGTAGTGGCCGAATCGAAGGCCGAGGACAACAGCAGCATCGCCAGCGGTTTGCCCACCAGCGAGCTATGGCCCACGAGAGTCACAACCTTGCCTTTGATCGACGTATTGGTGCTGCTGATCAATTCCATCACAGCCAATGCAGTGCACGGAACGATTCCCGGCCACCCGTACATGAGCCGCCCCATGTTCTCCGGACTCACACCTTCCACGTCTTTCGCGGCGGCAATCGTCTCCTGTATCCTGTCCGCATGTATCTGCTCGGGCAGCGGCATCTGGAGAATCATCCCGGTTACACCCTCGTTCCGGTTTTTCTCCTCGATGAACCGGACCAGTTCTTCTTCGCTGATTTCCCGGGGTAATTTCTCAACCCCGTAATCTATCCCCACCGCCTCGCAGCCTTTCCTCTGGCTCTTCAGGTAGCTCGCCGAAGCCGGATCTTCGCCCACCTGGATCGCAAGGAGGGAGGGCGACGTTCCGTGCTTCTTCTTCAAGCTGCCTATCTCCTCCTCGATACCCTTCCTGACCCGGGCCGCCACTGCTTTACCGTCGATCAACTGCGCGGTCGCCTGCGGCTCCGACGGCAGAGCCGCCAATGAACTCTCGACTGCCTCCAGAATCTGTTCGGGGGTCAGGGGCTTTTCCAGGTAGCCCCTGGCACCAATGTTCATCGCTTCCGCCCGTGACTGCGCGGTGCCGTAGCCGGTCATAATGATTGTTGCAGTGCCCGGAGCAACCGCGGGGATTTCCTTCAGAACGTCCATCCCGGGCATGCCGGGCATTTTCAGGTCCAGAAGAACCACATCCGGCTTCAGCTCACTGATACGTTTCAGACCGCGCCGGGCGTCCCGGGCGGCATCGGTCCGGTAGCCTTCGGCTTCCAGCGTCTGACAGCATCCTTCACACATTGACTCGTCGTCATCGATGACGAGAACCATCGTCTGTCCATTACGTTCTGTAATCATTGGTTTTCTCCTTTCGCCGTTGGTACAGTAATTCCTCCATGAGTTTTATCGTTCGAACGTAACATCCAGATAGTGCGTAGAGCATGAAATACATGGGTCGTACGCCCGTACCAGCATCTCCATTGCCAGTTCAATCTCCCCGTCACTCCTGTCCAGAACGGTCTGCAGCAGTGCTTCCAGATCGCGCTGAATATTTCCGTGGTTCTGGTTGGTCGGAATGACGCAGTTCGCGTTGACGCAACGTCCTTCCCGGTCATACTCGTATTCGTGGAAAAGTATCCCGCGCGGTGCTTCGATCACGCCCACACCCCTGCCGGCCCCGGGCTTTACCTCAAACTTTTCATCTCTCAGGCCATCGGCAAGGATTTCGTCTATCAGCCGGATCGAATCTTCCACCGAATGCACACACTCAACGAGCTGAGCCGCGTTGTTCATGAAGCTGTTGCAGTTGACCGCCTTCAAACCGAAAGCCCCGGCCGCCGCCGCTGCGCAGGGCGAAAGACGCTCCTGGTTCACGTTGAAACGCGCCAGGGCGCCGACCATGTAACTCTCACGGTTGTGCCTGGCATGCTTGGCCGTGGAATGGGGTACCACGTATTCGTTTGTAACCTCGCGGTATTGGGATGCCTCCCGGCTCCCGCCGTCGGTACTCCCCACCCGGCCGTCGCAGAACGGATACTCGGTTGGATGCACGAGCGCGATGTATTCGGTTTCCCGTTCAAATGACGGGAAGTTCGAAGCAAGCGAAACAACGAGGTCCACGACCGCCTGGAGATCAGCCATGCAATCCTCGAGCCGCCCCTTTAACCCTTCGAGTTCTTTCCTCGCCGGCAGACGTGTGAATCCGCCCGGCACAATTCGTTGCGGATGGGTTGTACGACCGCAAACAAGGGCGCTCATCTCGTTTGACAGCCGGTGAATTCTGATGACGGTCAGCAACTCCTTGCGGTGGCTCGCCGCAAGAGGAACAACACTCCCGACATGCATCAGGTCAGGAAGCACCAGATAGCCTACGTGCAGAATATGGCTCTGGAGATTTTCCGCATGCTTGGCCAGTTTCCTTAATCTTTCCGTCTGCGGGCTCACGGCAATTTCCATTGCCGCCTCCGTGGCGCGTACACTGGTCAGTGTATGCGCAATGCTGCAGATCCCGCATATGCGGCTGGTGATATGGTGAAGCTCGTACCACATCCGCCCCCGCACCATTGCTTCGAAAAATCTCGGCGCCTCCGGGATCTCCCACCGGCACTCCCTGATCCTGCCCTTTTCCACGTCCACCACGATATTCCCGTGTCCCTCGACACGCGTCAGATGATGTACGTTGAGTTTAACGTTCCTGGTATGCCTCATTATATGTGCTCCGAACAGGCCGTATAGAGCCGGAATTTGTTCATTATCTCGCGCAGATCCAATCCGTATTTCCTGAGCACATCCTCCGCCGCTTCCGTGTTGGGATCGTCCACAAAGCCGCGGCACCCCCAGCATATGCTGCCTTCCGCGATACAGGCCGCACCGCAACCCGCGCGCGTGACCGGCCCCATGCAGAACTGGCCTTTCTCGAACACGCAGACGTTCTCGGCCATCTTGCACTCCACGCAGACAGGGTGATTGGGAATCTGCGGTTTCTTCCCCAGGAGTAACGCTTTGACGACCTCCATGAGTTCGCCCCGGTCAATCGGGCAACCATGCACGTACGCATCGACCTTGACCACCGCGTCAACAGGACGAGTGGGACAGGTTTCAATGCCGCCGGCATCTTCCCCGTAGACGTATTTCTTCACCTCTTCCAGGTCCTGAACATTCTTCAGCGCATTCAAACCGCCGATCGTGGCGCATGCCCCGATGGCCACCAGCAGTTTTGCGTTCTCCCGGATTTCCCTGAGCCTTGCCTCATCGGACTCACGCGTAATCGAGCCTTCGACAAAAGCAATGTCGTACATATCACTGTGTTCCTTCATCGCTTCCCGGAAACTCACGAGTTCAACCCGTTCCAGGAGGTCGAGAAGTTCTTCCTCGAGATTGACAACCTGGAGCTGATCACCTTCACAGCCAGCGAAATCAAAGAACGCCACCTTTGGTTTCATTCAGAACGCCTCCTCCATGTGAAGAATATCCGAGTAACGGAAGACCGGGCCCTCACGGCACACGTAAACACCGTTTATCTGGCAATGACCACATTTGCCCACGCCGCATTTCATTCTGCGCTCCAGGCTCACAATAATCCGGTCATTCGCCAGACCCTTGGATTTGGCCTCCGAAATGACGAACCTGTACATCACCGGCGGTCCCACAACGACACAGTACGTAGTTTCGGGATCAATCGAAACCCCGGGGAACAGAGTGGTAATGACCCCGACATTGCCGGCCCACGAGTCGTCGGCGGAATCAACCGTATCGAGATATTCGACATCGGGACGCTGCCGCCACTCCTCAAGCTCATCCGCGAAAAGCCTTTCTGCCGGGCTTCTCGCGCCGAAAAGTATGATAACGCGTCCGTAGTCCCGCCGGTTGTCGAGCACTTCGTTTATCAGCGAACGAAGCGGGACCAGGCCGATGCCGCCGGCAACGAAAAGCACGTCACTGCCCCGCAGATCACGGACCGGGAAGCTGGTGCCGAACGGCCCGCGAATCCCCACCCTTGAACCCGGCCCCATACGGTGCAGGGCGCCGGTTACGTCGCCGACCTCCCGGACCACCAACTCGAAATTCCCGTTGCTCCTGCTCGGCGATGAGCTGACGCTTATCGGCGCCTCTCCGACGCCGAATACGGACAGTTCCACGAACTGTCCCGGCTCATGTGCAAGGTTCATTCCGTTCTCAATCCTAACCTCGAAGAGCTTCTCTTTTTCCGTCAGGAACCGCACCCGGGTAATCGTTGCAATCTCGGGCGCATAAAGTCTACGGTCCCATCTCTGTTGCTGTTCGGTTATCACACCGCTTCCTCCTTCAATGTGTTGTAGACTTTCACCGGATCGGCAATGCCGGGGAGACACGCCGCGACGCACCGGCCGCAACCGACACATGCGATGAGACCATACCTGTCGTATAGGTACATTCCCTTTCGATAAAAGCGATGGCGGTACCTTTGAAACCGCTCTTCACGAAAATTTTCGCCTGTACCCACCCTGGCAAAATCTTCCAGCACGCAACCGTCCCAGACCCGGTACCGTTCTCCCTTCGTCATGGAAATATCGACCGTGTCCCTGACGTCGAAGCAATAACAGGTAGGGCACAGGAGATTGCAGCTGCCGCATGAAAGACATTCCTGTGCGTTCTCCTTCCATACCGGGTGGTTGAACGATCCGCGCAGCAGCCCGGGTAGTTCCTCCGGTCTGAATTTAACGGGGCGTTCGCGGATCTTGCTCAGGACTATCTTCCGGCACTTCGCCCGCAAAATAAGTTCTTCCTTCGTGGCCTCGCGCGCCTCCCCGTACTCCGCCAGTAAAGCTTCCCCCCTTTCCGTGCCGACCTCGATCAGATAAGTTCCCCCTATATCCGTGAGCCAGAGATCGAAACCATCTTCCACATGCTCACAACCCATCTGCTTCCAGAACGCATTCTCATTCGCTCGCACAGGATCGGAGCCGATGATCGTCAGCCTTTCGCGGCGCGCCCGGTAATTCGGGTCGGGATTGCCTTCGGACATCACACGGTCGAGTTGATTCAGCGCAATCATGTCATACGGATGTACACCTATCAGTGCCATAGGCTGCGGCTCCCCAATGCAGGGCTCCGCTGCCGGTGAGTCGCCTAGCTCGAATGTCACGAGCGTTTCGCGAACCGGCAACAGGTACTTCTTGGGGGGCAGAAGGGTAACATCGTAGTCCAGCCGCAGTTCGGAAACATCCTGCAACGGCCCGAAAACGAAGCGATCGACGTGGGTATCTTTAGCCTTGGCACCCACAACTGTCCGGCCCGCAATAAGCGCGTTCACAAAACCACCAAAGCCCCGCGCATCGAGAGCCTTGACCGTGCACACGGGCGGCGACGCCGACTTGAGCTGAACACGCACCGCGGCGGCGGACTTCTCGCGCGTCTGCCCGCGGGCACGAACGGACACATCCCGCAAGCGGAGCTTACGGCCCTGCTCGATTCCACGATCCACTGCGTCGAGAAGCACCTTTCCATCGAAGGGCTTGCACAGGAAATCACAGGCACCCAGTTTCATGGCAACTACGGCGGATTCCGTGCTGCCGTAGCCCGTGATGACGATTGACGCTGTTCCAGCGTCCAACTCCTGGATTTTCGACAGAACCTCCATGCCGCCTATACCGGGCATCTTCAAATCGACAAGAGCCACCAGCGGCTTCATCTGCTCAAGCAACAGAAGCCCCTCCTCACCGTCCCCGGCAACACACGTTGTATAGCCGTTCTCTTCCAGTGTCTGCCGGCAGCCCTCCCGCATCGACTCCTCGTCATCGATTATCAGAATCGCCGGTCTGTTCTTCGGCATAGAAACCATTGTTCCACCACCTTTCCTGCTCAAGACAACAAACGAGTTTTGTCTTCTGCCGCACGTTACGGCCTCTGCAGCAAGCTTCAGTGGACCAACTCTGCAGAACGGAGAGGACCCTGCATTTCCAGTTCACGGATGAGCTTCGCTATGTCTGGTGTCTCCTTGGCTCGCGCCATTTCCTTCGCTGCTATTTCGGCAGCCTTGATCAAAGGATAAGCGGTAGGCGAAGCAGTCAGAAGCGGATGTGTTCCTACCTGGGTGGTGAGAACTGAGTTCACAGTCATCCTGTTCTGAATAGCGAGGCCGATGAGATTTGTCAGCTCTCCTATGCTCGCACCGCCTGCAACCTCGCCACCCAGCAATATACCGGAATCACTCGCAACTATGAGCTTAACCAGTGTTTTGTGAGTATCGGGCAATGTGCCGGGATGCTTGTCTACGCCTTCAAACGTTCCGGTAACAACATCGAAACCGGTTCTTTTCGCCTCTTGTTCGGTCAAGCCCGCGGCGCCAAAGCCCGTTTCTCCAATTGCCGTCGAAAAAATGGCAATGGTCCCGTTGAAAGCTTTCACAGTGCAAAGCTCGTATAGATTCTGGCCCGCAACCCTTGCTTCTGCGCATGCGGTCGACGCGAGCATGGCCCCCGTCGGGCGCCTGGTGCTGAAGCCTCTTTTTTCCGCGCAATCTCCTACCGCGAAAATGTCACGGTTCTCCGTCCTCATGTATTCATCGACTTTGATCAGGCCGTTCTCGTTCAATTCAATCGCCGATTTCGCCGCGAGCCCGGTATTGGGCCGATAGCCCATCGACAGAATTACCGCCTGAGCGTCAATTCTTTCGCCATTGTCCAGCAACACGCCGCTGACATTTCCATCGCCTAATATTTCTTTGACCCCGACCCCGCACTTCACCTTGACGCCTCTGGACGTGAGCGTACTCTCAGCGCGAATCGCCAGTTCTTCATCAAACGCTGTGCACAAAATATGAGGAAGTATCTCGACAACTGTTACATCCTTACCGGCCTTATTCAGTTCGTCGGATACTTCCACTCCTATGAATCCTCCACCGATAGTGACCACACTCCTGCATTTCTGAAGTGCCGCCCCGGCTTGATCCAGATATGATTTGTCTTTCTGAATAGTAAACACATTATCCAGCCCCCTGCCCTTCAGCCATTGAGGAATAACAGGCGTGGATCCTATGGCCAGAACGAGTTTGTCGAAACTGATTCGGGCGCCGTCACCGGTGGTACAGTTCTTATTCTCGGCGTCGATATCAACTACTTCACCGATCTTCAGCCTTATTCCGGCCTTCGTTAAAACCGTGTCGGGAATCACGTTCTTGTCACTGCTTCCCAGCGTGCCGAAAATATAGGGGATGCCGCAGGGGACAAGTACCGACTTCTCCTTTCGTATGACCATGAAATCCTTGTTCGGATAGTGATTCTTGCCCGTTACCGCCGTAACAATACCCGCCGCGCTGCCTCCAATGACAAGGACGTCTGTTCTGTTTTCATCATGCTTCCTGACCCTTCTTCTTCCGGATGCGTCGTGTTTCATGATACGGGAAACACTTGCTCTCTGATGAAAAATGTCTATGCCTCGCGCAACTCTGTCGAGCAGTGCCGTCTCGTTGAAAGGCTTGGTCAGATAGTCAAATGCGCCGATCTTCATCGCGTCTACAGCAGATTCCGTTGTGCCGTAGCCGGTTATAACAATCGGCACCACATCAGGATCGTTCTGGCGGATTCTGGTCAGCACTTCCATGCCGCCCATGCCGGGCATTTTCAGATCTATCAATGCAACCTGCGGACTGGTTTCCTTAACCAGCAGGAGCCCTTCCTCCCCGTTCACGGCAACATGCGTTGTATAGCCGTTCTCTTCCAGAGTCTGCCTGCAGCCCTCCCGCATCGACTCCTCATCCTCAATCACGACCACAGCCGGCTTATCTTCCATTTGTGTTTCCATTGCCATCTGCCAGTCCTTTCTTTATCGGGTTCCGCTTCCCGTATCGATCGCCCGGCACTTCACCACGGACGTTTCTCCAACCACACACGCTCTTCCCCCGAAAGCCCACCGCATCGCTTGATCAACCAGGGCACATCCCCGGCAACGATCGCATCCGCGGCTTCCGGACTAAGCGCCCACCCAATCAGTTCCTGACGACCCTCATATAGAAGCTTTCTCCCGAAACGCCTGTCTCGCGCCGCTTTTCTCAGGATCAACCTGATAACGAATGCCTCGCTGTCATCCCGTGCGGGAAGGCGGCTCGCCGCCTTCAGATTTGTTTCTGCCGACGGCAGCACCGCAGTGACCGCCTCGACGACCTGTTCCGGGGCAAGCGGCTTTTCCAGGTAGTCATAGGCGCCCGTTCTCATGGCTTCCACTGCGGATCCCACGCTGCCGTAGCCCGTAACAACAATGCAGACAATCGCAGGATCGATCTCCCGTATACCGGACAAGACCTCCATTCCGTTCATGCCGGGCATCTTTAAATCCACCAGAACAACATCGGGTCTTGTCGCAACCACCAGCTCAAGCCCGCGCCGGCCATCCTCCGCAACCCCGGTCCGGTATCCCTCGGCTTCCAGTACCTGGCGGCATCCTTCACGTATGGATTCTTCGTCATCGATCACCAGAACCCCGGGCTCATATGAGAACGCGCCTGCCATGGATTCTTCACCTCTTTCCACCGGAAGGTTCCCGGCGCCTGCCCAGCCTGCTTACAAGCGCATCATCCACCGCCATTGTCAGTTCGCCGATATCGATGCCCTTGACATAGTAATAGAAGATATCCTGTTGCCGGATCCGCGCTTCCTGTTCCTGGCTGTTCCGCGCTGCTGTCACAATGACAGGGGGCTCCGGAGAAATAGCCTTGAGCAGAGGCACAGCGTCATATCCCTTCATCTCCGCCAAATCCTCGTCCACTATCACGCAAGAGAAATCCTTTGCGCCAACCGCCGCGACGGCCTGTCTGATGTTCTGCACGGTCTCCACTTCGTAGCCGTACGACGAGAGCAGAGTCCCAACTTTATCCGCGAATGCGGTGTCCGGGTCCACGACAAGCACTCTACGAGTTGCCTCCCGTACCCGCCCGACAACAATTCTGTGTTCACGCTCCATTCCGCATCTCTCCCTTCGGGCTTGTCATTAACCCGCCTTGCCGCTTTTGAGCACATCCCGTGCCGAAACGTTTGATACAGGTGTGATGAATCAGGCACAAACGCGTGGGACAAGAAGAACAGGTGTGTTTACGGGGAGTCCTGCCGGCCACCGCAATCAACTGCCGATGCCGAAAGGGAGGTATTGCCCCGTTGTGACGGTACCGCCGGGTAATATGGCGCCATTCCGGACTATCCGCCGTCCGCGAGCCCGTATTTGCGGATCTTCTCTCGGAGGGTCTTTCGATTAATACCAAGAAACTCGGCCGTCCTGGCCTTGTGACCGCCGAACCGCCTAAGAGTCCTGACAATCTCCGCCCTCTCCACGTCAGCCAGGCGTCCTATGGAAGAAGGTGCCGGCCCCTCGTGCTTCCCGACTGTGTGATACGGGAGATCCTCGACCCCGATAACATCCCCTTCGGCCACCACCAGCGCCCGCTCGATAGTGTTCTCGAGTTCTCTGACGTTGCCGGGCCAATCGTATTCTCGAAGTAATCTCATGGCTTCGTCGGACATACGTATGCCCGCTGCCCTGTTCTTCCCGCCCAGCTTCTTCAGGAAATGCTCGACAAGCGCCGGGATATCTTCAGTTCTCTCCCGCAACGGCGGCAGCTGAATCGGCACAACGTTAAGACGATAGAACAAGTCCTCCCGGAAATTGCCTTCCCTGATCTCGTTAAGCAAATCCCGGTTCGTTGCCGCTATGATCCGCAGATCGATATCGATCTTTTGGGAGCTGCCCACTTTCGTAACCTCGCGTTCCTGGATCACACGCAACAGTTTGGCCTGGATGCTGGCGCCGATATTCGCAATTTCATCGAGAAAAATCGTTCCACCGTTCGCGAGCTCGAACTTGCCGTGTTTTGTTTCTATCGCTCCCGTAAAAGCGCCCTTGACATGACCGAACAGTTCGCTTTCGAACAGGGTCTCGACAAGCGACCCGCAATCAACAACCACGAACGGCTTCTCCCTCCTCTCGCTTGCACGGTGTATGGCGTTTGCCGCCAGTTCCTTGCCCACACCGGTTTCACCCGATATCAACACCGTGCTGTCCGTCGGCGCAACCTTCCTCACAAGCTCCGCTACCTCCGCCATCGCGGCCGACTCGCCGATAATCAGTTCACGGCCCGCCTGTCCTTCCAACTCCAGACGAAGACATGCGTTCTCCAGCGTAAGCTGCCTCTTTTGCCAACCCCGCTTGACGATTTCCGCCAAGGCCTCAGGCGAGAAAGGTTTCGGCAGGAAGTCATAGGCGCCGCGTTTCATCGCTTCCACCGCGGAATCCACCGTCGCATACCCGGTAATCACAATGACAACTATGTCGGGATCACCCTCAAGAAGTTCTCTGAGCACATCCAGACCGTTCAACCCGGGCATTCTTAAATCGAGGATAACCAGATCGAACGATTCCTTCTTTACCATTTCCAGGCCGCGCTTACCGTTCTCAGCGGCCTTAGCCGCGTAACCATCTTCGGCCAGCGTCTGGACACACCCCTCCCGCATCGATTCCTCGTCGTCAACAACCAGGATTCGCGGCGTTCGCGACTTCATCCGTCCTCCGTGATTTCCGGCAGACTCACCACAAAAGTAGTTCCTCGGCCAACCCGGCTTTCCACCGAAATAGCGCCGCCGTGCCGTTCCACAATGCCGTGGCTTATTGACAGCCCCAGACCCGTACCCTGACCCACTTCTTTCGTAGTAAAAAAGGGCTCAAACAAGCGCCCGATATTTTCATCCGGTATGCCTTCGCCGGTGTCCGAGAAGCTGACCTCAACGCGCCCGGAACCGGTAATATGCCGCGTTGCAATCTTCAGTGTGCCTGTTCCGCCCATTGCTTCCCCCGCATTCATAATCAGGTTCAGGAAAACCTGGACCATCTGCGATTCATCCACCAGCGCCGCGGGCAGCTCCGGCTGCAAATCTCTCTCAATCGCAATATTGTGAAATAAAGCCTGGTTCTCCAACAACGAAAGACTTTTCTTCAGAACATTGTTCACATTCAACGGTTCCGTCTGGGGATCGCGCTGCCGCGCGAAGTCCAGAAGACCCCGTACTATCTTCTGACACCGTTCCGCGTCGTTCGCTATCCTTTCCAGATTCTCCCTCTCCACTCCTTCGCTCGGAGCCTTGCGCAACAGTAATCGGCTCAGAAGAAGAATGCCGCCCAGCGGATTGTTTATCTCGTGCGCCACGCCGGCGGAGAGGCGGCCTATCATGGCGAGTTTTTCCGATTTCATAACCTCTTCCTGAGCACGTCGCTTCAGCTTTTCGTCTCTCTCCTGGATCGAGGACGCCATCATGTTGAACGTGGCCCCCAGCAGGCCGATCTCTTCCGCATGCCCCTCAGTTTCCACCCTGTGACCAAGATCTCCCGAGCCAAGCTTCCGGGCGGCGACCACCAGGTCGTTAATGGGTCGCATGAGCGTCCTTGTCAGTAGATAGCAGATTCCCATCGACAAAACCACGCCCGCAAGTGTAATGCCCAGAAAGGTAAATAGGACCCTCTGCCTCATATCAACAAACTTCTGGCCCAACATTCCAACGTAAAGCATCCCTATCACCTCGCCCGAAATGTTGCGTATAGGCTCATAAGCCGTGATATACCAATTGTTCACCACGAAAGCTCTCTCTATCCAACGTTCCCCTCCGCCCAGAACACGGTCACACACTTCCCGGGAGACACGCGTGCCGATTGCTCTCTTCCCTTCACTGGTCTCCACATTCGTGGATATTCGAACGTCCTTCAGGAAAAACGTCGCCGTACCCATATCCTTGCCTCGGTACGTTTCGCCCTGGTATACGGTTTCCTTGATTTTGTCCACTAACGAGTAGTCGCGGTTCAACAATCTACCCCCGTAAAGAACGCCCAGTACGTCCCCACCCGTGCCCAGAACAGGCGCGGCCGCAAGAAGCATCATGCCGGCTGTTTCCTCGACCCGGTCGGTCGGCACCGCCTTTGGTGTGGGAACCAATTTGATTGTGGCCTGGTCACAGAGATCCTTCCCTTCCTTCAGCAAATGCTCGCGCTCAACGACCTCTGTTGATGCCGCAACACGCCTTGATTTGAGTACCTTCCGCACCAGCGGGTTCGTTGCCTGGCTGTCCCCTGTGGCTGCCCGGTTCCGCGATCGAAGAAGGACTGTGCCCCGACCATCGGTCAGCGTCAGAATATCCAGTCGTTCTACCCGCCTTACCTCATCGAGGTGTGAAATCAGTCCAGCAATCTCCCCCGCAGCCAGGGCATCCCGCAGGAAGAATCTGACCGACGTGTGCCGTACCACATCCCTCACATCCCCGACAGCTTCCTGATGGATCACGCGCGCCGAATTGAGGTCGAGCCGAACCTTGTCCTGTACCTGGCCGACCATTCTTTCTCCGATCAGACGGACACCGACGAAAGTGGCGATCAGCCCACACATAAGGATTACGACCAGGAAACTGCCAATAAGCCTGGCCCGCAGAGACAACTTCATCATGCACTCCGCTTAATCTTTCGCCCTAATCTCATCCGGCTTGTCTCTTCAACAGCCCAAGTTTCAACCCCGAATGATCCCGGACGCGCAGCGCCTGCGGGGGGATCCCGGCCCGACACGACATCAGGACGCCTCCCCGCCGTTTCGAGCCCGGAGCATTCCCTGGATCGTCGCGATGAATACGATCGCGCAGGCCGAAAACAGCGCCCCAACAAGCGCCCAGAAACTGAGAGACTCCAAGCGGCCGGTGGCAGCGGCTGAGAGGGTCGTCCAGTGCAGGTCCGCCAGCAGTACGGGCACCTTTGCTGCACGACTCACCGCAACAATCAGCATGGCGACTCCCATCGTATACTTGATCGTGTAGTCCCTGACATAGGTTGTCCCGATAGCAGCGAACTGTATGCCGATCAGCGAGCCCGCCAGGATCAGGAGAGTCAACCGGATATCGACAAAACCGCCGACGGCCCAGTACACGGCGCCGTACAGTCCCATGACAAATGCCGTCACCAACTGGGTCGCCGTGGCGACGATTGCAGTCGCGCCCAGCCCATATATCATGCCCGGAACTCCGACCAGTCCGCCCGCGGCGATCGTGGCAACCAGCAGCCCCGAGGCCAGCCCGACCGGCACCGTGACCCATACGGAAAGTTCCAGGCCCGCGACCGGGAAATTCATGACGGGAGGAATGCGAACCTTCTGCACTGCCACGGCCAACGCAGACGTCTTGACCTCGATGCCCCCGCGCCACAGCCGCCACGCATCGAAGAGCACATATGCACCGAACGAAAGAAGAACCGTCACGTAAGCAAGGCTGAGATACAGGTCCGATCCGGCTTTCCCCCAGGCGGCGAGGATCGCCTTCTGTACCCGTATCCCGATCTGTACACCCACAATGGCCGAACCTCCAATCACGAGGCCAAGCTTCAGATCGGCCTGCCCGTACCGGTAGCGTTTGTAGGCCCCCACCAACGCCTTCGGGAACTTGTGACACATGTTGCTGGCAATGGCCACCACGCCGGGGATCCCAAGCGACATCATGCTTGGCGTCATCACGAACGCGCCGCCCGAGCCAATGAACCCGCTCAGCATCCCGCCAACCAACCCAACGACCATGAGGGCGATCAACAGCCTGGGCGTCAAGGTCACAAACATCTCACTCACGTCCAGCACGACTGAGCGACCGTCCCTTTCTTCCATGTATACGATCACCCGCGAACCCACGGGGACCCCTGGCGGATCAACCGATTCACTCAACGGAAGCGTCACCGTCTTGTCCGCGCCGTGCGGACGGAAGTCAATCGTGCGGGCCTGGTGGTCAACGGCGCTGATAACGCCGGTCGGGGGCATCTCCTTGGGCCCCCCGCCCGCGAACGCCTGAACGGGCGCGAAGGCGAAGAGCAGGCCGACAGAGGCAATGGAAATCAGGCGGGAGGACATGACCGCACCTCCCCTTCCGATCCTCCCCCGTTCCGCTTGTTGCCGGCAACAGCACTCCTGGCTTCGCGAAACCCGAGAACGCGCAGAAGACAACTCGTGAATGCGCCGTGCACAAACGAAAAATAGAACGCCGTAGCGATGGGAAAAACAGCATACACACCGCCACGGGTGAAATTGAGCGTGACCCACTCCTGGTGCGTGTAGAGAAAGACATACGACGAAATCGAAACCACGCCCGACAAGACAGTCATACAGTACAGTCTCTTGCGGCTACCAGATACCATGTCTTCTCACAGAATACTCAAAACCAGGGCCCTTCCGTCGTCACCAGGCCCGCCCATCCCCGCCACCGGCGCCGCGCACTGCGCCGCCGAAGAACCTGCGCCATGGAATCTGCACTATCCCCTATTGCCGTCGGCAAGTCAATCACGCCCGCACGAGAACCATTGGCACGAGGGCTCAGGAGAGCAGCGCCAGGACGTCTTCAGTCGCCAGAGAGGCAAGACCTTCGGTGGTGCGTTCAGGCGCGGCAAGGATCGTAACGCGCTCGCCTCTGGGACCCCACGCAGCCGGGTCGGTCGGACCGAAAAGCGCCACTACGGGAATACCGAGCGCGGCGGCGATGTGGGTAACGCCGGAGTCGTTGCCGACGTAGCCGGCACATGCCGAAAGGGCTTCCGCCAGTTCGACAACGGAACAGCCGCGCAGGACAGGGATCTCGTTTCGCATTCCGGTGAGCTTGCGGTCGATCTCGACCTCGGCCTGGCCGATCACGAACATCGGCGCCATTCCCTTGTCCGATACCATCCCGGCCAGCTCGACAAAGCGTTCGAGCGGCCAGTTCTTCCTTGGGCTCCCGCTGCCGGGATGTATCGCCGCCACGCGCTCACCGATCACGCCGATGCGCTCCGAGCCTCGCCGACGGTGTTCGTCGGGAAGCGTGAGCACCGGACAGGGCTCGCCTTCCGGGTAGATCGCGATCTCCTCCAGCGGCTTCATGAGGTGCTCGATCGCGTGGCCGGTCTTTACTATCGGAGATCCGTACATGAACTGCTGCGCACCCGCTCCGGCAATGTTGCCTTTCACGGTCTCGGCCGGATCGTGAAGGTAGGAGATGATGAAATGGAACGACCGGATGTACGACTTCTGCTCGTCGGTCAGGTCGGCACGTAGCGCGAAGTACCTGGCCATCTCGGCCTTATCAAGCGAGACAACCTCGTCTATGAGGCCGGCGGCCCGGGCCAGCTCAGCTATCCACGGATAACCTATCACTTCGATGTACGCGCCCGGCCATCGACCACGTAGCGCCTGGATAGCGGGAAGCGTGAGAACGAAGTCGCCTATCGCCCCACCGCGCAGGATAAGGATTCTTGGACTAGACATAGTCAAGGGGCAAAGCCGGTCCCTGGTGCATGTTTACGGCCTCAAAGAGAAAAAGTGATCAGTTATCAGTGCAGGATGCCACACCCGTCCTGCTACTGGCCACTCCCCACTTCCCACCCGGGCCTACCCCACCAGCGCTTCCCACAGTTCCGCGCGGGTCTTCGCGGCCATAGCGCGGCGGCGGCCCGATTCATCGAGCGCCCTGCTGACCATCGCCATGAACTGGATATGCGGCGCCGAGCCGGTCTTCGGCGACAGCGTGAGGACAACGATCTTCGTCTTCTCCGAATTCGGTCCGTTGAAATCGACCCCTTCGTGGTGAATCCCGACCGCGCAAACCAGTCCCTCGACATGGTCGGTACGCGCGTGCGGGATCGCAACACCGTGGCCCACCACGGTGGGCATCTCGTCTTCCCGCGCCAACACGTCGGCGCGGATCGCATCCGTATCGCTTACCAGATCCACGGTCGCCAGCATTCCCAGCAACTCGTCTATCACCTCGACCTTGGTGGAGCCCTTGAGTTCCGGGTTCACGAGGTCCGGCCGCACGTAGTTCGCCAGTGCCGAGTGCTTCCTGCGCTTGCCGAGCATTGCCCTCAGTCTCCTGACAGTGGCCTTCGACCTGCCCGGCGCCGCGCCGATGAGCACCGAGTACATCTCGTCGGCCGTCCTGCAGGCGAGGAGCGTGGTCCTTCCCCGCTCGTTCAGGACCTGGCCGATCATCGACATGAACTGCATGTGCGGTGCGGCCTTGCTCACCGGCGCCAGAGTAAGAACTATGATCCGGGCCGGCTGCCCGTCGATGGAGTTGAAATCCACGCCGCCGTGCTTGATACCGACGGCGCATACCAGCCGTGTCACTTCATCTGTGCGCCCGTGAGGAATCGCAATGCCGTACTGCATGCCTGTCGACATCGTCTCCTCGCGCGCCAGCACCGCAGCGCGTGCCGCCTCCAGGTCGCGGATACCACCCGTCCCGGCGATTACTGCCAGAAGCTCGTCTATGATCTCGGTCTTGTTCTCACCCTCCAGGTCGGGTATGAGCGTCTTCGTGGAGAGCGACTGGGCGAGTGCGCCGCCCAACTGCCCGGGGCCCCCGCTGTCCTGCAGGTGGCGTCCAATCTTGTCCTTGTCCACCGGCTTCTTCAATTCAGCAACAGTGTGTTCGAGCTCCGCGAGCACCTCGTACATCGCCGTGTTGATAAACGGTTTTTGGCGCTTGTCGCACTCGAACGATATGTTCCGACCTTCGAGCCTGAGCCCGATAGCCACCTTGTCCTTGCGCAGCTGATATACGCGGTTGTTCCTGTCGATCAGATGCACAAAAAACCCCTCTGATTCGAAAGCGCGGAGCAGCTTGCCCACGAGCAGCTCAGCCGCCTCCGTTGAAGGAAATGAGAACGAGATCGTTTCTTCCGACCTGTCCGGTTCGGGATCGCGCAGCCCGCTCTCCGTGCCGCTGAACAACCTGGCCAGGACCGGCGGCGCCACGAGAGTGGTGGCAATCAACATGAATACCACGGCCCCGAAGATCTCGGGTTTCAGGACACCCGTTGCCAAGCCGATTCCCGCAATGATCAGCGTCACCTCGCCGCGTGGCAGCATGCCGCACCCGACCCGCAGGGCGCCGCGCACGTTGAATCGACAGAGCAGCGCCGGTAACCCCGCCCCAACAACCTTCCCGAAACCAACCATGACCGTGTAGATGAGTCCAAACACTATCACATCCACGGAAAGCAGTAGCTTCAAGTCCACCAGCATGCCCATGACCGCGAAAAAGACAGGCACCAGGAAGGCGTATATCGGGTCGAGCTTCTCCCTGATCACGTAGGTCAGATCGGTCTTGGACAACGAGAGGCCCATGATGTAGGCGCCGATGATCATCGCCAGCCCGGCTTCCTCAAACAGGCCGGCCAGTATCAATGCCAGGCCAAGCGCCATCACGGCGATGGCCGACCGGTCCCTGAACAACTTCAGGAGCAGGCCGATCTTGCGCGATGCCAGCAGGCCGGTGGCCGTCGCGGCGAGCCAGATCCCGACCGCCTTTGCCGCGATAACCCCGATGTGTCCCCAGTTGATATTGCCGGATCCGGCCGAAGCGGAGATCATGCTAAGCCCGACGGCGAGCAGGATCATGCCGAGCACGTCATCCACGACGGCACCGGCGAGGATTGTGACCCCTTCAGGCGACGCAAGCTTGCGCCGTTCGGACAGGATTCGAGCTGTTATGCCAACAGACGTAGCCGTTGCGACGATTCCCAGCAGCACGCAGGGCGGAGAAAGGAAATCAAGGCGCCCACCATACAGCTTCGAGGAGAAGAGCATCCCGGTCACGCTGCCGCCCAGGAACGAGACAACCACGCCCCCCACCCCTACCAGGCAGCCCGCCACCCAGTACCGTTTCAAGAGCCGCGTGTCCGTCTCGAGACCGACCATGAACAACAGCACCACGGCGGCCACCGCGCACACGCCGTAGAGCTCGGGCGACACAGCGAATCCCTCGCCCAACGGGAAGAACCCCTGGTCGAAGCCCGGCAGCGGCACGCCGCCGAGCAGATACGGACCGATCAGCATGCCCGCCAGCAGCTCGCCAAGCACGCCCGGCATCTTCATGCGTTCGAGCAACATATTGCCCAGGCGAGCGGCAAGAAGAATGACCCCGAGCTGGATCACCAGCAGCATCATCCGGTGCGCCATGTCGTTCGTGGGCCCCGCCGCGGCGCTGGAAGCGAAGGCGGGGATGAGCGCCATGCACGCAAGCGCCGTCACCAGGAATGTCGTCTTGGCCTTCATGTCCCCACTGTAGAACGGCTTTCCAAAGCCGTTTGCTCCGCCACAGTCCCACATGTAGAACGGCTTTCCAAAGCCGTTTACGTCCGCCGCCGAATGCGCGGGATCACCCGCCCGCAGCGCTACGCCGGACGCTTCATAGTTCTATCACGTACTTGCTTGAAAAAGCCGTCGTATCGGCCCGACCTGAAATCCGGATACGTCCAGTCAAAATACCTGAACCCGTCTTTCCGGAAGTTCATCGTCACTTCGGCGTATATGCCGTCGCGCAGGTATATCCTGTGCGAGAAATCCTTGGTGGTCGCCAGCACGACCTTGGCCGGCGTCGCATACCCCGGATCGAGATTCATGCGCCGCCGCGCCGGACCATCGCCGCTGGACTTGTTACTCCTCTCGATATCGTTAGTCAACAACTTCACGTCGACAATCCGATCGGGAGCAATCAGCTCGCGGAACGATACGAACTTTCTCGCAAGATTGTCGCCCATCTCCTCCCGGTAGTAGTCCGTGAAATCAAACGGCATCGATTCGCTTTCGATATCGATTTCGCCGATATGCTTTTCGAGTTCGCTGCGGGCCCGTGCGACGGCATCCTCATCAACCGCAATGATCCCACAGAACAGCTTGGCTGGTTCAGCGTGTTTCAGTTCGCCCATGGTTTCACCAATCCGCCATCCCCAATCGCACTCTTCCTGCTTGCCCATCCCGCGGAGCCGGCCAGACCCCTTCCGCCCCCGCATTGGCGGGCCGGAGAGTGCGATCAAGTTCCGCGATTCCCTCCACCCGAGCAAGCTCGGACACAAACCCCACACACATGCTGTCCGATGAAAGATAGCCGCGTGAACTCGCTGAGTTTTCTGTAACATTTGTCGAGATCGAATTCGTCGCTCGTCTCGCCAATCGCACCGGCGGGGCAGACATCGATACACCGCCGGCAGGATCCGCACGTACCGTCGATCGGACCGTCCGGTTCGAGCCGCGCATCCGTCAATACCGACACGTAGCGCATGCGCGCCCCGTATTTCGGGCTGACAAGCAGGCAGTTGCGCCCGATAAAACCAAGCCCGGCAGCGTAGCCCAACCGCCTGTGCGAGACGTGTCCGCGCATCGGGTCTCGCGCGACTATCTGCGAAGCCGGGACCGCCAGCGCGGCGTAACCCGCGTTCTGTATCATGTCCGCAAGCTCGATCGCCGCCCGGTCCAGCCGGTAGTTGGTCTGCCTGTAGTTGTGGAAGTAGAGCGGCGTCGGCCGGTCGACTATCCCTTCCACAACCGAGTCCTGCAACCGCATACCAATCACCACCGCCCGGCAGAACTCGCCGGGAACAAGCGCAAGAAGGTCCGGGGTATCTTTCTTCAGCAAATCGAGGTCGGCCACACCGAATGCCTTCGCGCCGAGCTCCCGCGCCATGGTTCTGAGTTGAGACCGAATTTCGGTTCTGTCATCCGAGTTCATCGTGCCCATCTCATTCTCAGTGCTCCCGTGTGTTCGGTGTTCAGTATTCGGTGTCCGGGGTCCGATTTCCTGCTGAAACCTGAACACTGAAAGCTCCCGCATCTCCACGGGAGATACGGGCTATGGTTGTTCAAAGATAGCGTAGAAATCCGTCTTGCCGGCGGCGAGTATCAGGGCGGCGGGGGGCAGGCCCTGCGTTCGTTCGAGCAGGTCCTCGTAGTACTTCCTGTAATCCTCCGCACCCTCACCTTCCTTCGGAGCGCGCATCCCGAGGAAGACGAGGTCGGCGCCCTTGGAGTGCTTGCGGATGTCCGCGAAAATGTCTTCCGACTGCCGTACCAGGACCCGCGCCTCGGCTTTCAGCCGCACCTTCTCGATGAATCCGTCGAGCCTGTCGCGTGTTTCCTGTTTCTTATCCGGGTCGTCGATTATCGTTTTCAGTATCAGCTCGGTTTCACCCCAGCGCGAACTGCGTTTCAGGAGGTATGCAAGCGCCAGCATGAATCCAAGGTTCTGCTGCGTCCCGTACCACCAGACGTCTATGCGCTTGTCATCCTCGTCCAGCGCAGATTTATCCGCCTCTCTCACCAGCACGAGGTTCTGCTTTCTCATGTTCACCATGGCTACGAGTTGTGAAAACTGGAGATAGTTTTCGGGGCGTTCGCTGATCCCGAGCACGATCGTGTTCGGAGTGATCGGCCCGTACCCATAGGTCTTCACCAGCGCCTCGGCGCCTTCCAGCGTGGTCGCCGCCGGCTGGACCTTGACGAGCGACGAGACCTGCCGCTTCTCGAGGTAGTCGCTTATGCTCGCGGCCATGCTCTCCGTACGTTCCTTGTCCATGTCGGACGGGACTATCGCCGCCACCGTCATCAAGCCTCGGTCCTGCGATATTGCACTCGCGAGGTTTATCAGGTGCCATCTTCCATTGGGAGATCCGCTGAGCACCAGGATGATCGGCTTCCATGTACGTTCGTCGAGCTTGCGCTTGGCGAGGGCGTGGATCGAGAAGCGCGCGATGAGCATCAGCAGCGCGCTCCGCATGTCGCCCCAGCGCGCGCTCAGGCTTCGGCGCTCCATCAACACGTAGATACCGGCGGCGACGAAGGCGGCGATAAACGTGGCGCCCGCATTGATCATGAACATGGCCGCGAAACAGCTGAACGCGCCGAGGATCGATACCGACCACGGAACCCTGAACTTCGGTCGCCACGACGGAACACCCGTGAGTTCCTCGAGCCCGGCGGACACGTTGAGGAGGCCGTACGACGTCAGGAAGAACATCGTGAGCACCTGGCCGATTTTGTTCAGATCGCCCATCAGGATACCGGCCAACCCCACGACGAACGCCGTCGCGGTCGCCACACGCGGGTCGTTCCCCTTACCGAACCCCTTGGCAAATATTGCGGGTATCACCTTGTCACGCGCGAGCGCCTGCAGTGTTCTCGGCGCCCCCAACAGCGCACCCATGGCGCTGGAAAGCGAGGCGGCCCAGATACCGGCCAGGACCACGAAGCCCCATTTCGCGACGTAGCGGATCATCATCGGATACTGCACCAGCGTGTCTCTGTCCGCGACAACGCACCAGAGAAAGATCACACTCAACACATATACCACGTATCCCAACAGGACCGCGCCAATGGTGCCGCGGGGCAGCGATTTCGCGGGATCCTTGAGGTCCCCCGACATAGCGATCCCGGCCTCGATGCCGGTAACCGCGGGAAAAACGACCCCAAAGACCGACCAGAAACTCTCCGGCGCTACGACAGCCGTCGGAGCATGTGACGGGATTGTCGGCGGACCGCCAAGGAAGTACGAAACCAGCGAACACCCGATCAGGGCCATCACCACGAACTGGACCCTGAGCGCCACCTCAGCGGAAATACCCGCCAGTACGGTCAGCACAACAAGCGTGCCAACCCCTATGATCTGCGACTGGTACTCGCAGACCATGGCCGCCGCCCCTTCCGAAAGCCCGATGGCCTCGGCGGCACGCACCACGGCATGCGGGTACTCCGATACAATCGACTCCGCGAAACCCGCGGCGTAGAAGGATATGCCGAGCGCCTGGGCGAAGAAGAGCGGAACGCCGACGGCGGCGCCGGCCTCGATGCCGAGCGAGCGCGAGATAATGAAATAGGCGCCGCCTCCCTCGACCTTCATGTTGGTGGCCAGCGCCGAAAGGGACAGCCCGGTAAGGAAGGTGATTGAAGCCGACATCGTGATGATGATCAGTGTGGGCCCCAGCCCCAGGTGTCCGAGCGCCCACCCGAAACGCAGGTACATGACCACGCCGAGTATGGTCAGAATGCTCGGAGTGAACACGCCCTTGAAGGTCCCGAACTCGTAGCCGCCGGGATCCATCCGGGCTTCGTTCTCACTAACCCCGTTCTTCATGGCATTAGTCAAACGTCCCTTCGTGCAATCCCTCGGCCATCTCCGCCAGTATCTCGTCCCAGGCGCCGCATTTCTCGGCCGTCTTCACCAGTTCCCTGACGGACAGCGAAAACTCGGCTTCGTGTTCTGTCAGGGCCTCGCTGAGCACCGCGCCCTTCTCCATCCTGTCGTGAATATCAATCACGATCGCCTTGAAATCCGGATCCCTTTCCTCCACGCCGATCACCTCCAGCGCGCGCAGAACCGCCACTCGTCCCCTGCTGAGCCGGAGGAGTTTTCGCCAGAACCGGGCCTGCCTGAGCTGTCTCTCGGAGATTTCCATGGAAGGTATACTTGTGCCGGGATACTACCAAAGCGGGCGCGCGCGCGGCAAATCCCAATATCGGCGCGCCGGAATGAAGCCAGGAGCCAGTTGCCAGTGACCAGTTGCCAGTTGCCGGTAGCCGCGTGCCGGGTGCCGGGTGCCGGCGGTCAGTCAATACTGGACACTTTCCCTCCCTCCTGTATCCTAACCCGCACCAATGAAATTCCCCCTGTTACTCGGATCGGCTTCTGAACGCCGGCGCAAGATCCTCGCCGAAATGGGACTCGATTTCGAGGTGAGCGTCGCCGACGTGGAGGAAGTCTTCCTCGTCGGCGACCCCCCGCGTACCGCAACCGAAAACGCCAGGCGCAAGCACGACTGGTGCGCCCGGCGTCACCCCGGCTTCGCCGTCATAGCGGCGGACACCGTCCTGGACTTCCAGGGACGGTGCATGACGAAGCCGTCCTCCCCCTCGGAGGCGTTCGAATTCCTCAAGATGCTGTCCGCCAGGACGCACACCGTGATCACGGGCGTGGCTCTCTCTCGGCCGGGCCAGGCACCCGAGGTGACGAGCGTGGAGTCCTCGGTCACGTTCCGCAAACTCGACGACAAGCTTATCCGCGAGTACTTCAGCAGGTTCAACCCGATGGACCGGGCCGGCGCCTACGACATCGACGAACACGGCGAAATGATAATTGAATCGTACTCGGGTTCCTACACAAATATCATGGGCCTGCCCCGGGAAACAGTAGCCGACTGGATCAAGCGTCGCGAACAGGACTAGTTCGATGTTCGATGTTCAATGTTCGATGTTGGATGTTCGATTGCCAACAGGCAGCGGCCCATGAAGATAGGCGGTCTTTCTCTCGACGTACCCGTATTCCTGGCGCCGATGGCCGGCTACACGGATGCCGCGTTCCGTTCGATCTGCCGCGACTGCGGCTGCGGCATGGCGATGACCGAGGTCGTGAACGCCGAGGCGATTCTGCACGGCTCGAAACGCACGATGCACCTGCTCGAGACCGTGCCCGGCGAGAGGCCGGTCGGCGCCCACATATACGGCTGTAAGCCCGACATGATGGCGCGGGCCGCCACCATCATAGAGAAACTCGGCCGCTTCGATCTCATTGACATCAACTGCGGGTGCCCGGTCAGGAAAATAGTCGCCAAGGGCTCGGGCGTTGCGCTGATGTCCGATCCCGGGCGAATCGGCGAAATAGTGGCCGCGGTCAGGAGGGCGGTGGACCTGCCCGTCACGGTGAAGACGCGCCTCGGGCCGGACCCCGACCGGCCGACGCTGTCGGCCGTGGCAGAGGCGGTGGAGTCGGCCGGCGGGAACGCGGTGTTCATCCACGCACGGTTCGCGTCCAACCGCCACTCGGGCCCGGCTGACTGGAACGTGTTGGCGCGGATCAAGTCGGAACGCGGCATCCCCGTGATCGGCAACGGCGGCATCGACACCGCTTCCGACGTCCCGGCGATGCTGGAGCAAACCGGCGTGGACGGCGTCATGATAGGCAGGGCGGCCGTCGGCAACCCGTGGATATTCGACGAAATCCGCTGCCTGTTCTCCGGGAAACCGCATACGCCCCACTCGCACGAGGAACACAGGCAGATCATAGCCCGTCATCTCCACGGCCTGGTCGCCCTGAAGACGATGGAAAGGCGATACAGGAGACGCAGGAGCCTGCCGCCCGACCAGGCGGCGGCGCTTCACTTCAGGTCCCATCTCGTGCGGTACATGTCCCGCATGCACGGCTGGCGGGAGCTCACGCGCAACCTGCAGCGCGTCAATACCGCAGAGGCCGTGATGGAGGCCGTGGACAAGGTGCTCTCCGCACAGCGTACCACCCTCCGGAGCCGACACCCGACACCCAACACCTGACACCCCGGACGTCACGCCACATTCTATCCATGTTGTTGCTTTTCTCTTTCCCCGCTGTTACTCTATCGATCAGTGAATCCGCTCCCCGACAAGCCGCGCACCCAGGAGGAAATCAACGAGGCCATAGCCCGCGCGCGCGACGAGCTCACCCACATGATCGACCTCAACCCCCAAGTCATGCTGTTGGTCGACCCCTCCAATACCGTCCTCCGCGCGAACAAGGCGCTCGTCGAGCTCCTTGGACTGGCGCACTACAACGACGCCCTTCAGCGGCCGCTGGCAGAGCTTTTCCCGTGCGAAGACACGGAGTTCTTCGATCGTCTCATGCTTGACCAGCCTCTCGGCGAGGACCACGAGGCCGAGGTGACTTTCCCCGACGGCAGCCGGCGCCTCCTCCGATTCCGGCTGGTCGGCGCCGGCAGGCATGCCGAGCAGTTCGCCATCATCGTCTACGACGCTGCGGACGAGAAGCGGGCAGAAGAACGCACCGAGAAGGAGCACAAGATGGCAGCCGTGGAGGCGCTTGTGGGCGGCCTGATGCACAACATGAACCAGCCGCTCACCGTGATGCTGGTCCGCGCCCAGCTCCTCCACCTCGCCATGGAGAAGGGCACCGTTGAACCGGACGAGATCAAGAAAGGCCTCCAGGACATAATGCGCATGACCCTGCAGGTTTCTGAAATGATCAAGAACGTCGCGGACGCAAAGGACTTTGTCACCGAAGACTACGTCGGCAACGTACAGATAATGGATATCTACGGATCGAGTGCCGCCGAGGCCGAACTGATATCCAGCCACACCTCCATAGTGCAGCCCCTGCTGGTGGCGCTCGACGCGCATGATCCGGGCGGTAGCGGACACTCCCAACGAACTGCGAAGTACGCCCGATTCCTGGCCCGAAAGCTCGGCATGACGAACAAAGATGTCGCCTTTGCCCAGCGTGCAGCGTTCCTCCACGACATAGGCAAGCTCGGCATACCGGACAGCATACTCCAGAAGCCGGGCGAGCTCACCCCCGAGGAAATGGAAACGATGCACAGGCACTCGGAATTGGGCTACAATATACTCCGCAGCTTCCCGTCAATGGTCCTGGAAGCGGACGTGGCCTATGCACACCACGAGCACATTGACGGTTCCGGCTACCCCAGGGGCCTGTCTGGTGACGACATCACGCAGACCACGCGCCTGGTCGCTGTCGCGGACTCGTTCGACGCGATGTGCTCTGTGCGCCCGTACCACGACGCGATGGAGCCCGATGAAGCGGCGGCCAAGATCATCTCCGGCGCAGGTACGCTGTTCGACGCGGATATCGTCAACGTATTCAAGGCCGGCTACCGCGAAATGATCGAGGGCCGAAACTGAACCGCGGGTCCTGACCCCGCGCCCGCTGGTCACTGGCCACTGGTCACTGGCCACTTCCTACTTCGTGGCCTTTACGCAGTTCCGGCCCGCCTTCTTCGCGCGATATAGCGCCCTGTCGGCAGCTTCCAGCACCTCGCCGGGCGTAGCGAATTTCTTGTTCCGGCGGGCGACCCCTATGCTGACGCTGACGGCCAGCTTCCCCCGCCCCCCCCTGCCGGCGCGGGAATTCTCCGGTTTCTTCCTGGGCCGGTCCCTGCCCCGGATGACAAACTCGCGAGTCCTGATCGATTCCCTCAGTTCTTCCAGCGCCTCCACCGCCGCCTCGTAGTCCCCTCCCTCGCACACGATCACGAACTCCTCGCCGCCCTGGCGATACGCACGTCCCGCCCTGTTTTTTTTCATCATCGCCGCGGCGAACTTCAATACCTGGTCGCCGATGTCATGCCCGTGCCGGTCGTTGACCCTCTTGAAATGATCCAGGTCGAGCACAGCCAGCGCGTATGACGAGCCCAGCTTCGCCAGGTGGTGCTGCAGGGATCGACGGCCCGGCAGCTGCGTCAGCTCGTCGATATGCGCGTGCCGCCAGCCGCTCTCCATTACAGCCCACGCCAGGACCAGGCCGGCCCCGGCCATGAAGCACAGGAACACCGACCGCGCACTGCCTTCCGGCCATAGCCCCGACTCGAAGTTCAGCCCCGCAAACACGAACAAGAGCGCCGCGATCAGGACCGGCCCCAGTAGCGGACTTTCCCGCCTGTTTCTCCAGCACAGTGCCACGGCCCCGAGCCCGAACACGGCCACCCCCACCAGCGGAACGCGCACAATGCCCGGTCCGGCCCGGACCAGGCTCGTCTGGGCCGTCGCGACCGCCCGCCTCAACGAGTCAACACGGGGAAGCAGCACCATCACGACCGCGAACGAGCAGACTATCGCGATCTTGATGTAGCCGCGTGGCGTAAGTATGCCGCGTTCGTGCAGGTGGTAGAACAGCGCCACGACGCACGGGAAGTAGATCGACGACAAGAACACGAGGGCCCGAACACCCTCGACGTCGCTCGTCACAAACGCAGCCTGGTCGAGCAGGTAGACCATCAAGGCAAGCAGCACGCTCATGAAGGAAATGCGCGTCTGCGCGAAGAAAAAACCCAGCAACATGCTGATGGCCGCGGTCACGTAGGGTAGGTTCCTTAGCGTCGGGCTCGTCGACCAGGAAGCGAACTCGGGATACGCCTTGATCACTCCGATCGCCGAGCCGAACAGGACAAGCGGCAGGATGACGGGGAACAAGTCCTTCAGGAGGCTTGCATGCGTGCCATGTGATGAACGTGTGCCGGGCATTACGACACTGTGCCGGATTCCACTAGAGCGTAGGCGTTATGGTTATGGATACTCTCCTGGTTCTCGCTCTCCACCTGGTACCACACGATCCGCGAATCCTTTCCCAGCAGGCTCGCAACCGCACGCACCGCGTCCTCCGCAAACCGCGGCGCATCGTATGCTTTCTCCGTGAGATCCTTCTCGTCCTCCCGCTTCAGCAGCGAGAAAACCGGTGCACTCGCAGACGACTCCGCGATATCGATCAACTCCTCCAACCAGATGAATTCCTTGTGTCGCGTCCGCACTCTTATCGTGATGATCGAGCGCTGGTTGTGCGCGCCCCGGTCGCTTATCTCCTTGGAGCACGGGCACACCATGGTGACGGGCACGCCCGCTTCCACGACCAGGTCCAGCCTGTTGCCTCCTTCTGCGCTGGTGGACGACGCTATGAAGGCACATTCGTAGTTCATCAGGGACTTCTCGCCGGATACCGTCGCGGTCTTCTCGATGAAATAGGGAAAGCGCAAATCAAGATGTGCCGTCTCGCACTCGAACCTGTCGAGCATGGCGTCCAGGATGTCGCTGATCTCAGCCAGCGATATCCTGCCGTGATGCTCGTTCAGGATCTCCACGAAGCGCGACATGTGGGTGCCCTTGAACTGGTGCGGCAGGTCCACGTACATGTGTACGCTGGCTGTCGTATGCTGCGATCTGTTTCGCCGATCCAGCACCGTGATCGGGTACTGCAGCTTGCGAATCCCCACTTTCTGGATGGGTATATTCCGGTCATCGTAGCTGTTCTGAACGTCTTGCATTGACCATCGAACCTATCACATTGGGCCGGAAGTGGCAAGACACCACCCAGCAGCAGCACGAACCGGGAGTAGAATCCCACTTCCCTCACACCCCTGCTCCCCCCTGCTATTCCCTGCTCCTCCTTTATCCTTGCCTCGACAACCCGCCCTGTGCCACGCTGCACGCGTAGCCGAACATGGAAGAAGTGCGATGACGAAAGACGATGTGAGGACCGGTGACGACCTCGAGGAGGTCGAGGTGGTGAAAGAGGGCGAGCCGATCTCCAGGGAGAAGCGGATCGTTCTTGCCCGGCACGTATTCCCGAATCAGCTCCCGATCGTTCCCCTGCCCAACCGACCGTTGTTCCCGAAAATGACCGTCCCGGTGGTGGTCGACAACCTGGAACTGGCGAAAGTGCTGGTGGACGCGGCCAACTCCCCGGCAAAGTTCATCGGGCTGGCGCTGAGACGTCACACCGAGGAGACGGACGACTCCGAGCCGATCACCGGCGCCGATATCCACGACGTCGGCGTGATCGCGGAAATCCAGCAGGTCGCGCAGGCGCCGACCGGCGGACCGATCCAGGTCCTGCTCACGGCGCTCGAGCGCATGAAGATCCAAGGCTTCGTGCAACAGGAGCCCTACCTGGTGGCCAAGGTGGACTACATGATAGAGACCGAGATGTCCGTCAACCAGGAGCTCAAAGCCTACTCCCTCTCCGTCATCCAGAGTATAAAGGAATTGATCCAGCTCAACCCGCTCCACAAGGAGGAGTTGGGCCTGTTCATGTCGCACTCCAACCTGAGCGACCCGGGCCGCCTGGCCGACTTCGCCGCCGCCCTCACGACGGCCACCGGCGAGGAGCTTCAGGACATACTGGAAACCATCAGCATCCGCAGCCGGCTCCGCAAAGTCCTGATGATCCTCAAGAAGGAGATCGACCTGTCAAAACTGCAGGCAAAGATCACCAAGCAGATCGAGGAGAAGCTCTCGAAGCAGCAGCGCGACTTCTTCCTGCGCGAGCAGCTCAAGGCCATCAAGCAGGAGCTTGGCCTCGAGAAGGAAGGCAAGCAAGCGGAGGTGGACAAGTTCCTGGAGCGCATCCAGAAGCTGAGCCTCAGCGGCGAAGCAAAAGAACGCGTGGACGAGGAGATCGAGAAGCTCAAGCTTATCGAGCCGGCTTCCCCCGAGTTCACCGTGACGCGCAACTACCTGGACTGGCTTACAATACTGCCGTGGGGCGTGTTCACGGAGGACAGCTACGACATTGCGAAGGCGGAGAAGATCCTGAACAAGGACCACTACGGGCTAGAGGACGTCAAACAGCGCATACTCGAGTTTCTCTCGGTGGGCATACTGAAGGGAAACATCTCCGGCTCGATCCTGTGCTTTGTCGGTCCGCCCGGCGTGGGCAAGACGTCTATCGGCCAGTCAATCGCCCGCAGCATCGGCCGCAACTTCTATCGCTTCTCCATCGGCGGCATCCGCGACGAGGCGGAAATCAAGGGACATCGCCGCACCTACATAGGCGCGCTGCCGGGCAAGTTCATCCAGACGATGAAAGTCTGCAAGAGCGCCAACCCGGTGATCATGCTCGACGAGATAGACAAGATCGGCGCCAGCTACCAGGGAGACCCCGCGTCGGCGCTACTGGAGGTGCTCGACCCGGAGCAGAACAGCGATTTCCTCGATCACTACCTTGACGTGCGGTTCGATCTCTCCAACGTGTTCTTCATCTGCACCGCCAACCAGCTGGACACGATTCCCCGGCCGCTGCTCGACCGCATGGAGGTGATAAAGCTCGCCGGCTACATACTCCAGGAAAAGCTGGAGATAGCCAAGAGATACCTGGTTCCCAAGCAGCTCAAGGAGCATGGCCTCAAGCGAACGCAGCTGAAGATCACCGCAAAGGCGCTGCGCGAGATAATCGACGGCTATGCCAGGGAACCGGGCGTGCGCGGCCTGGAGAACCACATCAAGAAGATAATGCGCAAGTCGGTCAAGCGGATCGTAGAGAAGAAAACGCCGAAGATCACGGTGGACGCGCGGGACGTTCCGGAACTCCTCGGCAAGAGGACATTCACCGACGACAACCTCTACAAGAAACCGAGGCCCGGCGTCGTGATGGGCCTGGCATGGACCTCCATGGGCGGCGACACCCTGTACATCGAGGCGACGAAAGTGAAGACCGGCAAGCCGGGCTTCAAGCAGACCGGCCAACTCGGCGGGGTAATGGTCGAATCGTCGGAAATCGCCTATACGTACGTGCGCTCATTCCTCGACAACGTCAAGGAACACCGTGAGTTCTTCATGAACAGCTTCATACACCTGCACGTACCCGCCGGTGCGACGCCGAAAGACGGCCCGTCAGCGGGCATCACGATGGCCTGCGCCCTCTACTCGCTTGCCGCCGACAAGGCCATAAAGAGAGGATTCGCCATGACCGGCGAGCTGTCGCTCACGGGCCTGGTGATGCCTATCGGAGGCCTGAAGGAGAAGACCATCGCGGCCAAGAGGGCCGGAGTGAAGAACCTCGTCTTCCCGGCCGGCAACAAGAAGGACTTCGACGAGCTGCCCGACCATATCAGGAAAGGCCTGACCCCACGCTTCGTCACCACCTTCAAGGAAGTAGTCGATATCTGCTTCTGATGTGGGACCGGAAGTCGGGTCGGTTGACGATTACGGCGACAACGGCTTCCCTGGTCTTTCCGCTTGTCTGCCGCGTCTCACGCTGCTATCTTACGCCTTTTCCCGGAGGCGGCGCCCCCATGCAGAAGCACGATTGGATAGCTGTTCTTGATTTCGGCTCCCAGTACAGCCAACTCATTGCGCGTCGGATCCGCGAACAGCACGTCTACTCAGAGATCCTTCACTTCAGCACGTCTGCCGACGAACTCAAGCAGCGTGCGCCCGCCGGGATAGTGCTGTCGGGCGGCCCGTCCAGCGTGCTCGATAAGGACGCGCCCGCCTGCGATTCCGCCGTTCTCGAGCTGGGCATTCCCGTGCTGGGCATCTGCTACGGAATGCAGCTGACCGCAAAGCTGCTGGGCGGCGCCGTCACTCCGGGCAGGAGCCGCGAATACGGAAGCGCCGACATCACCATTACCCGTGAGGAACCCCTTTTCACCGGTCTCCCGAAGAGCCTGGAGGTCTGGATGAGTCACGGCGACCAGGTGCAGGTGATGCCGGAAGGCTTCGAATCCATGGCCAAGACCGAAACCTGCCCCTTCGCGGCAATGGGCAACGCGGAACGGCGGATATTCGGTCTCCAATTCCACCCGGAGGTCGTGCACACGCCGCGCGGCACCGACCTTCTCCGCAAGTTCATCTTCGACGTGTGCGAATGTACCGGCGACTGGCAGATGGCCCAGTTCGCCAGCGAAAGCGTAGAGGCCATACGCGAACAGGTAGGCAAGGACCACGTCGTGTGTGGTCTCAGCGGCGGCGTGGATTCCTCGGTGGTGGCGGCCCTCATCCACAAGGCCATCGGGAACCAGCTCCACTGTATCTTCGTGGACAACGGCCTCCTGCGACACAACGAGGCAGAGGAAGTCGAGCGGACCTTCGCGGACACACTGGGACTGCACCTCCGCGTTGCACACGCCCAGGACAGGTTCCTGGCGGGCCTTAAGGGAGTGGTCGACCCCGAAGAGAAGCGCAAGATCATCGGCAAGATATTCATAGATATCTTCTCCGAGCAGGCCAGGCCGCTCGGCGAAGTCAAGTACCTCGCGCAGGGCACGCTTTACCCCGACGTAATCGAGAGTCATTCCCCGATAGGCGGCCCATCCGCAACGATCAAGAGCCACCACAACGTCGGCGGGCTCCCGGACGACCTCGATTTCGATCTCATTGAGCCCGTCCGGGAGCTCTTCAAGGACGAGGTCCGCGAGCTCGGACGTGAGCTCGACCTGCCGGAAACGCTCGTGAGCCGCCAGCCCTTCCCCGGCCCCGGCATGGCCGTGCGGATTCTCGGCGAGGTCACCGCTGAGCGCGTCGAGCTGTTGCAGCAGGCCGACATGCGACTCCAGGAAGAGATCCGTAAACTGGATGACTACAAGAACATCTGGCAGTCCTTCGTAGTGCTCCTGCCCGTGCAGACAGTCGGAGTCATGGGCGACAGCAGGACCTACGAGAACGTGGCGGCGCTGCGCATGGTCCAGAGCCTCGACGGCATGACCGCCGACTGGGTTCACATCCCCTACGATACGCTCGGCCGGATATCGAACCGCATCATCAACGAGGTGCGCGGCATCAACAGGGTGGTCTACGACATAAGCTCGAAGCCGCCTGCAACAATAGAGTGGGAATAGCAGGACTGCCATCGAGGTCCGTCCCCGCACGCATCCCAGCCATTAACGCGCAGAAAACCCGTCTCGCCCGAACTCCAGCGCATTTGGCCTTGAAGTTCAACTGGCTTAACTTTAGTCTACCCCGTGAACAATAATCAATATCATAAGCTGCCAAAACGGCGCAATTGTCGAAAGGAGACAATCAATGCCCTGGGTCAACAAGGAGATGTGTACGGGCTGCAGTATTTGCGTGGACGAATGCCCCGTGAATGCGATGGCGATGGATGATGGGAAAGCCGATATCGATGAAGAAAACTGCATACGGTGCGGCCGCTGTCACGATGTATGCCCGGAAAAGGCGGTGCGGCACGACAGCGAACGTATCCCGCAGGAGATTGAGGCCAACCTGCAGTGGAGCCGCAGACTCCTCCTGCATTTTGACACTGCCGAGAAGAAACGCGGTCTCATCGAAAGAATGCAACGCCACTTCACGAAGGAACGCAAGGTCGCCGAGCAAACCATCGCCCGGCTCGAGGAACTCGTACAGGAATTCTGAGCGCCCTCCGCACTTCGAGACGCAGGAATCAACACTATCAGGGGTGTGAGATATGAAACGAGACTTTGACGCCAAGCCGGACTTTGAACAGCTTGAGAAAGTGATAAAAGGAGAGAAGCCGCCTACCCGTGTTCACCTGGTGGAATTGGGCATCGACGTAGAAGTCATGCAATACGTCGTCGAAAATGTCCTCGAATGGAAATGGGTGCCGAATACAGAGGAGACTCGTGCGGCGCACGCCCGGCAGCAGGTAGAATTCTATCGCGCCATGGGGTACGACTTCGCCACCGGATGGGGTTGGTTCGATGATATGCCCCGGTTCAAGGAACGAACAACCGCCGACACCGCCAAGCTTTCCCACGGCGAGCGGCACTGGGTCGAGGAAGGCGGCGGCATTATCAAGAACTGGGATGATTTCGAACATATCGAATGGGACCGGATCAGGCCGAATTTCCAACGCATTGAAAACATGAAGCGGTTTCTGCCCGACGGCATGAAAATCGCCATGGGAACAACGGTCTTCGAAATGATCCTCGAGAAATTTCTGGGTTATCAGGATCTGTTTATGCTGTCCGTGGACAACCCGGACCTTGTTGAGGCCGTATTTGCCCGGTGGGGACAAAAAGTATACGACCTCTACGAAGAAGCCGTTCAATATCCCGAAGTGGGCGCGATTTTTCATGCCGACGACCTGGGATTCAAAACCTCCACAATGTTGAGCCCCGAATTCCTGGAGAAAAACGTCTTTCCCTGGTTCAAGAAGTATGCCGCCCTCGCACATGAACAGGGCAAGACATACTGGTATCACTGCTGCGGCAACGTCCTGAACGTTATGGATGACCTGATTGAAGACGTCGGGATTGACGCATTTCATTCCTTCCAGGACGTCATCATTCCGGCCGGCCGGTTTCTCGACAAATACGGCGACCGTATCGCGGCTCTTGGAGGCGTGGACATGGATAAGCTCGCCCGAATGGAGGAGGCAGAGCTGCGCCGGTATGTGCAAGAGATTCTCGCCGAATGCATGCCGAAACGTTTTGCCCTGGGCTCCGGGAACACGGTAGCCAACTACATTCCGGTAAAGAACTACCTTGCCATGATCGATGAAGCGCGGCGGTGGACGGGCTGACAATCAGCGGCGGGAACCGTAGCGGGTTCCCAATCCCGGCGTGTAACACCGGTGTGGACCTGCTCTACCCTGTGCGTTTCAGTTTACTCAGCGCTGTCTCAAAATGGCGGGTTATCTGTCTAGAGAGCCTCAGTACACTCTCCAGGTCGAGTGCAATGTCATCCCGATGGGCTTCTTTCGCTCTGTCAATCCATTGCTCCATGTTCTTCGCATGGTCCTGATTGTGTTTGAGCAAATAAGGTAACCCCAACTCAAGTTTTCTGATGCTGTTCTCATGATCTTCGTGCACCGTGCCCCCCTTCCCGTACTCCTCCGCCGTCGCCCGGAAATACTGTTGTGCAACTTCCTGCGCTCGATGTCCTCTTGTGTCGCGCCTGGTTCGAGCCTGCGGACAGGGATGTCTATGCTTGCTGTTTTTTCCTCAAGATCAAATGGTTCTCGAGAAAATCAACCTCGCCGATATAGTAGCCTGCCAGTTCTTTGCTCTCACCGAAAAAAGCATGAACCTGAACAGCGTCATCGTCCGCACACACCTGCGCGGCTTCTTCCATTACCAGCTTGTCCTCTTTCTTTTCCTCAACATATACCCTGGAGAGACACATTACTCCTCCTTATCAGTACTCGTGCGGAATGCCCTTGATATGCAGCCACAGGTGTTCTTTATCGCCCTCCAAATCTTCGATCCATCCGTAATTTGCATCGCCTTTGGAGTCCAGATCTTTCACATACGGCTTGATATCCAGCAAAGGAGTGCCATCAAACACATCCAGCCCCGATGTGACAATCTCGTTGCCGACTATTCTCCTGATACGAACAATGCTGATTCCTATGGGATTCGGCCGGACAGGTGACCGGCTTGCAAATAGACCCACCTTAGTGCCGGGCGCCCAACCTGGACTTACAATCATAGACGGACTGCGCGTCAGACGGTCTATGTAATAGACCAGATAGATGTAGCGAAAACCGGCGAGATCCAAAAGTCCTTCGCCATATTCCTCGTCAACCACAACCCGGAAGTCTCCCGCGTCTTCATCCAACGGCTGGTAGGGCGCACTGTCAGTATACGGCGTCCGAATCACCCCGATCCCTTTGAGTTCAAACTTCCTCTGCATCCTTCTATTCCTTCATTAGCCTGATCTGTTCATCAACCCCGCCCCAACAAAAGACAACCACCTGATTATTTGGGAAACACCGACAGAATTCTTCCTCGTGAATACTGAAATCATCCGCCAACAATGATGCCCGGGTCATGCAGTCGCCATGACAGTTCGCATAGAACGGAGTCTCTGACTACGCTATTCCGTCAAGGGCCATGGCGGCAAGGATTTTGTGCCGTGTGACGACTTGTTCTCTGTGTTGCTCCTGCTATAGTTATCGCACAGTATATCACGCTAAATGGATGCGTACCCTTTAGGAGCAAAACATGGCACACGACACATCATATCTCTTCTCAACACTCTATTCACAAGTCATAGCTCCGGAATCGAAATGCCGGGGATGCGGCGCCTGTGTTCTGGTTTGTCCCAGGGACCGCCTTGTATTCAAAGGCGGACGACCCGAACAGGTATCCGGCGATAAGGCTGTCTGTCCGGAAAACGAGAACGGCCGCTGCGGGCTGTGCGCCATGGCCTGCCCCCAGCTCAACCCCCACGCACAGCCGGAACACTCCGGCGATGAGCCGATTATTGTCGCAGCCCGAACCACGGACCCGGAGCTGGCCGACACCTGCCAGGACGGCGGCGTGGTCAGCAGCATCGCGCGCCGGGGACTGGAATCGGGCCGCTGGTCGAGCTTTGTCGGGTACACGCGCGACGAGACCTGGCGGCCGGCACCCCTCGTTGTGACCGAAAGCGGGGACGTACTCAAGACAGCCGGATCGAAATACACGCACACATCAATTGACTCCGGCCTTCGAACACTCCATGCACAAGGCCTCGCATCCAAGCCTTTCGCAACAGTCGGGCTGCCGTGTCACATAACCGCTCTGCGCCGGCTTATGGAGATGGGTTCGAAGTACGTCAAGGGCATGGAGTTTTGTATAGGCCTTTTCTGTTCGAAAGCGTTTTCATACCAGCGGCTCGTACAGGATAAACTCATCAACGAAATGCAGGTTCCCATTCGGGATGTACGAAAGATGGCCATCCGGAAAGGTGCCTTCACCGTGACCACGCTTTCCGGTACCGACCATCGTATACCCGTCAAGAAGCTCGGAGACTACGGCTATGAAGGCTGCGCTTCGTGCGGGGATTTCTCCGCCGAACTCGCGGATATCTCCGTGGGAGGACTGGGAACCGACGGATGGACCATCGTGCTGATAAGAACTGCCGCGGGCAAGGAGGTCATGCAGGACGCGCAAGCGGCCGGCATCATAGAAACCGCGGACCGGGAACAGTTCGAGAATGCGCTCGCGCTGCTTGACAAACTCACTGCGCTCAAGCGTAAACGTGCGGAGAAACACAATGCCTGAACACCTGGTTCTGTTCCCTGTACCGGGCATACCGGAGATCCATGACGGCACAGACCTCGCAGAAGTGATCCTGGCCTCGATCGCCGCAAACGACATCGCCCTCGAAGACGGCGACATCCTTGTCGTGGCACAGAAAGTCGTTTCAAAGGCAGAAGGCCGCGTTTATCACCGCTCCGAAATAGACGCTTCCTCCTTCGCCGGGGAAATGGCCGCCTATACCGGCCACACCGCCGAATACATGGAGCTGGTGCTGCGAAGCAGTCG